>Ga0068852_100002582_pt1 | contig 12498 bp, 12 predicted proteins | sample KBSCornC22_FD_66594 | JGI IMG/M metagenome (GOLD analysis project Ga0068852, IMG submission 66594) | Corn rhizosphere microbial communities from Kellogg Biological Station, Michigan, USA - KBS Corn C2-2 | ecosystem: Host-associated > Plants > Roots > Rhizosphere > Soil ... | reverse complement strand
TACGACCCCTCGATGCCGTAGGTGTAGTTGCGTCCCGGAGCCGGCTCGAAGAAGCGCCCGCGAGCCTCGGCGACGATGACGGAGCCGATGTAGTGGCGGTCGGTCACGTTGTCGGCGCGCGCGAATTCACGCAGGTGCCAGCGGCCGCCGCGCTGCTCGAAGCCCGCGCGCAGGTTCACGACGTTGTACTTGTTCGCCGCATCGGTGTTCGCCTCGTTCACGTAGACCTTCGACGAGTGGCGGAACTCGAGGCCGGTGTGGAATCCCCACGGCTGGTGGCGCCAGACGAGCTCGTACTGCAGCACGTTGCCGGGGACGCCGGGCAGGTGGTTGCCGGCGGGCACCTTCACGGGCGGCGTGCCGGAGGTGAACGGCTCGGTGAAGGTCGCGCTGAGGCCCGTGTACGAGACGTAGCCCTCGAAGCCGTAGGCCATCTTCGCCTCGACCCACGCCTCGCCGCCGACGCGGCGCGTGCCCGAAGCGTTCTTGAAGTCGCTGCGGCCGCCGATGTTGTTGTTGGTGACGATCTCGTCCTGAGTGTCGATGTGGAACGCGGCGATGCTCGCGCGCACGCCCGGCATGAGCCTCGCCTTGGCGCCCACCTCGTAGTGCTTGCTCTTCGCGGGCTGCAGGTCGAAGTTGAGCCCGGTGCCGCCGCCGGGGCGGTACGCCAGCTCGGCGAAGGTCGGCGTCTCGAAGCCTTCGCCGGCGTTCGCATACAGGCGCAGGTCTTCGCTCGCCTTGAAGAGAATTCCGCCGACGGGCACGGTGTGCGTGAAAGTGACGCTGCCCGAATCGTCGGGGTTGGGCCCGACGATGTAATGGTCCTTCGAATCGAACTTCACGCGGCTGTTGCGCGCGCCGCCGCTCACGATCCACTGCGGCGTGAGCGTCCATTCGAACTGGCCGTAGAAATCCCGGCTCTCGACGCGGTCGTCCTCGTCGCGCCGCAGGTCGCCCGACACGCCATTGTTGTTGACGAACCCGGTGCGATGCTCGTCCTGCCGGTCGTCCTCGAAACCGAGCGAGAAGGTGAGCGGCCGCGCCATCGCCGACATCACACGCGACCAGCGCACCCCCACGCCGCCGAAGTTGCGATCGAGGTCGACCACGCCGCCGGAGCCGAGCGGCGTGTCGCCGGTCTGGCCCAGGTACTGCGTGACCTGCCGGTTGCCGCCATAGACACGGGCGTTGAGCGTGTCCTGCGACGTCACGTTCACGTCGTAGACGAGCCCCGCCTGGTTGTGCGCGATGCTCTTGCGCGTGTTGAAGATGGTGGACGTGATGTCGGCCTGCCGCGGGTTCTGCTCGTATTGCGCGCGCGTGAGGCCGCCCGGATCCTGCGCCTCGGGCGTGTCGAAATAATTGGCGACGAAGGTGAGCGTGCCGGGGCCGAGGTTCACGCGCAGCTTGCCGTTGACCTGGTTGCGCATCGCGGAGCTGTGGTCGCGGTAGCCGTCGGTCTCGAAGTGCGAGCCGTCGACGAGATAGTTGAGCCCGGCGTATTCGCCGCCGAAGCGCACGTTCGCGCGGAACATGCCGAAGCTGCCCCACGTGTAGCCGGCGAGGAGCTCGGGCCGCGGCGGGCCGTCCATGGTGAAGAACTGGATCACGCCGCCGGAGGAGTTGCCGTAGAGGCTCGCGAACGGACCGCGCAGGACCTCGATGCGGTCCGCCGCGGAAAGATCGAACGTGGCCGCCTGCCCCTGCCCGTCGGGTGCCGTGGCGGGGATGCCGTCCGCGATGAGGCGCACGCCGCGCACGCCGAAGGTCGAGCGCGCACCGAAGCCGCGCGACGACACCTGGAGATCCTGCGCGTAGTTCTGCCGGTTCGCCACGACGATGCCGGGCACACGGTTCAGCGTTTCCGACAGGTTCACCATGGGCGTGTCCTCGCGGATCACGCGGCTGTCGACGGCGTCGATGGAGGCCGGCAGGTCGAAGCCCGCCTGCGGCAGCCGTGTGGCGGTGACGACGACGGTTTCCTGCGCCTGCTGGGCAGCAGCGCCCGCCGCGACGAAGGCGATGGTCCAGCGAAGTGATTTCATGGATTCAGGGAAGTGAGGCGAGGTAGGCCGCGACGTTCACGATATCCGGATCCGTCAGCGGCTGCGCGGACTCCGTCATCATGCCGTCGATATCGGGCTGGGTGCCGGACTTGAAGCCGCGGAGCTGCTTCACCAGGTAGTCGTAGTGCTGCGAGGCGATGCGCGGGATGTGCTTCTGCCCCGAGAAGTTGGGCATGTGGCACGAGTTGCAGTGCAGGCGCTGCGCGATCGCCTGTCCGGCGGCGATTCGATCCGCGGCCGGCGGGTTCGCGGGCGGCTTCGGCGGCTGGGCGGCGAAGAACTCGCCCAGCGCCTTCGCTTCCGCATCGCTGATGTTGGCCGCGATCGGCGACATGACCGGGTTCGAGCGCCGCCCCTCGCGGAACTGGATGAGCTGGAGCTGCACGTACGTCGGCACCTGCGCCGCCAGCGAGGGAAACTGCGGGTCGGTCGAGTTGCCGCCGGGGCCGTGACAAGCGGCGCAGGTCTCGGCCTTCGCCTTCACGGCCTCCGCGGCAGGCGTCATCCCGGGCGCTGCAGCTTCAGCAACAGCCGTCATCCCGGGCGCTGCAGCTTCAGCAACAGCCGTCATCCCGGGCGCTGCAGCTTCAGCAACAGCCGTCATCCCGGGCGCTGCAGTTGCAGCGATGGCCCGGGATCCAATTGGGCCCCGGACCATCGGCGCGAGTGCGCCGTCCGGGGCGACCATTGGCGCGAGCAGTACCAGCGCCGCGAACGCGCGCCGCACTCAGGACTTCTTGTACGAGATGCGGAAGATCGCGCCCGCCACGTCGTCCGAGACGAGCAGCGACCCGTCGGGTGCCACCTGCACGTCCGCCGGACGGCCCCAGAACTGGTCGCCCTGCAGCCACCCGGTCGCGAACGGCTCGTACTTGGTCACGTTGCCCTTCGCATCGAGCACCACGCGATAGACGCCGTAGCCGCTCTTCTTCGTGCGGTTCCACGAGCCGTGCTCCGCGATGAAGATGTTGTTGCGGTACTCGGCCGGGAACTGGGTTCCGGTGTAGAAGCGCATGCCGAGCGCCGCCACGTGGGGCCCCAGCTTGTAGGCCGGCTTGTCGAACTCGTCGCAAGAGCGGCCCTTGCCGAACTCGTCGTCCAGCAGGTCGCCCTGGTGGCAGAACGGGTAGCCGAAGTTCATGCCCTTGTGCGTCACGCGGTGGAGCGTGTCGTTGGGCATGTCGTCGCTCACCCAGTCGCGGCCGTTGTTGGTGAACCAGAGCTCCTTGGTGACCGGGTGGAAGTCCATGCCGACGCTGTTGCGCACGCCGTAGGCCATGGTCTCCAGCACCTTCTTGTCCGGGTCGAGCCGCACCACCTGCGCGTGCGTATAGGGCGGCATCACGATGTTGCCGGGAGCGCCGATCTGGAAGTAGAGCTTGCCGTCGGGGCCCAGCTTCATGAACTTCCAGCCGTGCGCCTCGTCCTTGGGCAGGTTGTCGAAGACCACGTCGTACTTCGCGCCGTCGAGGTGGCCGTCGATGTTGCGGAACGCGATGATGCGCGAGAGCTCGGCCACGTAGAGCGTGCCGTCCTTGTACGCCACGCCGTTGGCGCGGTGCAGGCCCTTGGCGATCGTCTTCACCTCGCCGCTCGGCGACACGGCGTAGACCGAGCCCGGGAAGCGCGTGCCGACGTAGAGCGTGCCGTCCTTGCCGAAGGTCATCGAGCGCGCGTTCGGTGCGCCGCTCGCGTACACGCTGACCGTGAACCCCGCGGGCACCTTGATCCTGGAGGTCGGCAGCTCATTCGCCGCCAGCGCGGTGAGCCCCGGCGGGTGTGGCGCGAGCGTCGAGGATTCCTGTTCCGGGCGCCGGCCCTGGGCCCACGAGGGCGGGATGGGAGGCGCGGGTGCCTGGGCGTTGGGGCCGCCCGGTGGCGGCGTCTGCGCGTTGCCCGTGGGCGCGGGGGTGGCCGGCGTCTGGCCCGGCGTCTGGCCCTGCTGCTGCTGGGCGAAGGTTGCGGAAGCGGCGAGCGCGAGCGACACCGCGACAAGGGAGCGGATGCGACGGATCATGGGTCCTCCTTACGGGTCTGTTTTTGTGGTGGCGCGCGAATCTTGCGCCAAACGCGCGGGGCTTGTCGACCAGCGGCCGATCAGGCGATGCGGTAGCGCTCGACCGCCTCGCGGTTCCACGCGAGCCCGTTGCCGGGCCGGTCCGGGATGATCGCGTGCCCCTCGGCGATGGCGAGCGGCTCGGCGAGGATGGGCGCCGCCCAGTCGACGTACTCGAGCCAGTGGGCGGTGGGCGTGGCCGCGAGCAGATGCGCGCTTACCTCGGGAAACAGGTGCGAGGACATTTCGATTCCCCGCGCGGCGGCGAGTGAAGCCGCCCGCATCCAGCCGGTGACGCCGCCGATGCGCTCCAGGTCCGGCATCACGTAGTCGCAGGCTTCGTGGTGGAGCGCCTCCTCCATGCCCTGCACCAGCGAGAAGTTCTCGCCGATCTGCACCGGGGTCGCGAGCTCCCGGGCGAGGCGCGCGCTGCCCCGCCAGTCGTCGTGGCGGATCGGCTCTTCCAGCCAGTAGATGCCCTCGGCGTCGAGGGCGCGGCCGCGGGCCAGCGCTTCCGCGACGCTGAGCGCCTGGTTGTAGTCGACCATGATTTGCGTCCCCGCCGGCACCGCACGACGTACCGCCGCGAGCGCCGCCAGGTCCTCGGCGAGCGTGGGATAACCCAGGCGCAGCTTCATCGCGCCGAAACCGCCTTCGAGCAGCTCGGTCGCTTCGCGGGCGAGCGCATCGGGCGCCATGAGCCCCAGGCCGCAACTGTTGTAGGCGCGGATGGGCCGGGGCACCGAGCCCAGCATCGCGGCCAGCGGCCGCTTCGCGGCGATCGCGAGCGCATCCCAGCAGGCCACGTCCACGCCGGCCATCGCCATTCGCACGATGCCCTGCACGCCGATCAGCGTGAAGCCCTTGGCGAGCTTCTTCCACAGGTCCACGGGCGCCACCCGGTCGCCCTGCACGCGCCGCTCCACCTCCGCGACCATCGTGGCCATCGCCGCGGCGGCTCCCCGCACGTAGCAGAAGAGATACGCGTGGCCGGTGACGCCCTCCTCCGTCTCCAGGTCGATCAGCAGCAACGGAGCCGCGCGCACCGCGGCCTGGCTCGTGCCGAGGACGTGTTTCATCGGAACCTCGACCGCGGTGGTGCGGATCGCGCGGATCGTGAGCGTCTCGTTCATGCGGCTTTGTCGCGACCTTGTGCGTGGAGCGCAAGGATGTCCCAGATGGCGCGGTTCGCGGGCGTGGGCACCCCGGCCTTCGCGCCGAGCTTCACCACGCCGCCGGAAAGCCACTCGACCTCGAGCCGGTTGCCGCGCTCGAGGTCATGGTGCATGGAGGACGTCATGTCCAGCGGGAGCGAATCGGCGAAGGCGAGGCGCTTGTCGGCGAAGTCCGCATCGAGTGCCACTCCGAGCGCGCGTCCGACCGCCACCACTTCGCGCATCACGTCGAGCAGGAAGGCGCGCGTCTGCGGGTTCGAGCGGATGGGGCCCAATGTCTTGCGCATGCTGGTCGTGGTGCCCGAAAGGCCCACGAGGAACACGTACTTCTCCCAGATGGCGCGGCGAATGTCGTGCGAGAGCTCGGCCGTGACGCCCGCATCGAGCAGCGCCTTGTGCAGGAAGCGCGCGCGCTCCGATTCGCGGCCGTCGTATTCGCCCACGATGATGCGTTGCATGGTGCCGACCTGGTGGATCACGCCCGGCCGCGAGATGTGCGTCGCGACGTAGCCCACGCCGCCCATCACGTTCTTCTCGTCAAGGACGCTTCGCAGGATGTCGTCCTTCACGACGCCGTTCTGCAGCGAGATCACGCCCGTATGGGGTCCCACCATCGGCGCAATCGCACGCGCGGCCGATTCCGTGTCCCAGAGCTTCACCGAGAGGATGACGAGGTCCGCGATGCCGACGCTAGCCGGATCGTCGGTCGCCTTCACATCCGGGACGTGGAGGTTTCCCTGCGCCTCGCTCTCGATCGTGAGGCCCTTCTCGCGCATCGCGGCGAGATGCGAGCCGCGGGCGATGAAGGTCACGTCGTAGCCTGCCTTCGCGAGCCGGCCGCCGAAGAAGCCGCCCACGCCGCCTGAACCCATCATGACGATTTTCATGACGGGAATTTTGCATCAAGAAGGGAATGGACACAGATGAACACAGATGAACACGGATAAAACCTCAAGAGATTCGCGACTCAGCCAGCGTGGACGCGAACCCGACGCATTGCCTTATCCGTGTTCATCTGTGTTCATCTGTGTTTAATGCTCTTCCCCTCAATAGCCCCTCCCGTTCGATGAACGCGACGATGTCAGGCAGTCCCTGCCCTGTCTTGAGGTTGCTGAACACGAACGGCCGCTGGCCGCGCATCTTCTTCGCATCGCGCTCCATCACTTCCAGCGATGCCCCCACCATGGGTGCGAGGTCGATCTTGTTGATGACGAGCAGGTCCGACTTGGTGATCCCGGGCCCGCCCTTGCGCGGGATCTTGTCGCCGGCGGCCACGTCGATCACGTAGAGCGTGAGGTCGGAAAGCTCGGGGCTGAAGGTCGCCGCGAGGTTGTCGCCGCCGGACTCGATGAAGATCACCTCGAGCGCCGGAAAGCGCGCGTTCAGCCGCGCGACCGCCTCGAGGTTGATGGAAGCATCCTCGCGGATGGCGGTGTGCGGGCAGCCCCCGGTCTCCACGCCGATGATGCGTTCGGGCGGCAATGCCTCGTTGCGCACCAGGAACTGCGCGTCCTCCTCGGTGTAGATGTCGTTGGTGACGGCGGCGATCTCGTAGCGCTCGCGCAGCGCGCGGCAAAGCGCCAGCGTAAGCGCGGTCTTGCCCGAGCCCACCGGCCCGCCGATGCCCACACGCAATGCCGAGGGCGCCTTCACGAGCGGAAAAGGCGGCTGTATTGCGTCTCGTGGAGCGACGAGAGGAGGGCCAGGCCGGGCGCGAAGTTGTGCAGGTCCGCGTCGCTCATCGCGGCCGCCGCTTCCACGACCGGCGGCACGCATGCGGCCAGCGTGAAGAGCATGCGCTGGCCCGCGGCCTGTCCCAGCGGCACGGCCTTCACGGCCGCGAGCACCTGGTTCTCGATCCAGGCGAAGAGATAGCCCGAGAGCGCATCGCCGGGCTCGATGTTCCATGCAGCCGCGGCGAACGCGAACGCGGTGGGATACGCGAGCTCGTCCAGCACGTCGAGCGCGTCCACGTGCGCGACATCGAGGCTGCGCAGCAGCTCGCGCAGCGAGTAGCCCATCTGCAGCGTCTCCGCGCGCAGCTCCGCGGTCTCGCGCGAGGCGAGGAATTCCTCGTTCCAGAGGACCGCGCGCGCCGGGTCCTGCTCGCGCCACGCCGCCGCGAGCCGCAGGAAGACCGGCGCCTCCATGGCCTGCAGCGACAGGGCGAGGACATCGCGGATCCAGTCGCGGGCGGAAAGCTCGTCGACCACGATGCGCGCCTCCACCGCCGCTTCCAGGCCCTGCGAATAGCTGTACGCCCCGACCGGCAGCGACGGGCTCGAGAGCTGCAGCAGGCGCACGAGTGCGACCGGGTTTGTCATGGCTTGCTCCCGAATTCGTGGATGCGGCCGCCGTGCCCGGACTCGTTGTCGTGGCGGTGGTGGGGAGCGTAGGCGCCGGCCTCCGGCTCGAACGCGGCTTCCAGCGACGCGAGCCGCATGCCGAGGCCCACGAGCATGCGCTCGATGACGGCGTCGGCCGCGATGCGCAGCCAATCTGGACCGACCTGGACCGCGACATGGCGGTTGCCGAGGTGGTAGGCCGCGCGTGCGAGGTCGTGCGCGTCGTTCGCCTCGACCTGCACGACGCGCTCGGGCTCGGCCACGACCTGGATCACGCGACGGTCGGACGCCACGAGGAGGTCGCCATCGCGCAGCACCTGGCCGCGCGGCAGGTCGATCGCGATCTCCTCGCCCGAGGCGAGCATCGCTCGCTGGCGGCTTTTCTGCCGCCGCTCGAAGGGCAGCCGAAGCTGCTCGCGCGCGGCGGCATCCTGCGCGAATCCTCCGTAGCGCTCGCGGGCCTCGAGCATTGTCAGAAGAGGAAGTAGCGCTGCGCCATGGGCAGCTCGGTCGCGGGCTCGCACGCGAGGAGCTCGCCATCCGCGCGCACCTCGTACGTCTCCGGATCGACCTCGAGCTTCGGCAGCCACGCGTTGTGCACCATGTCGGCCTTGCCGATGCGGCGCGTGTTGCGGACGGCTTCGAGCGGTCGGCGCAAGCCCAGTCCCGTAACCTCGGGATTCGCGAGCGCCGCCTGCGAAACGAACGTGACCGACGTGCGCAGGCCGCCGCCGAACGAACCGAACATCGGCCGGTAATGCACCGGCTGCGGCGTGGGGATCGATGCGTTCGGATCGCCCATGGCGGCGGCCGCGATCATGCCGCCCTTGATGATGAGCGAGGGCTTCACGCCGAAGAACGCAGGCTTCCACAACACGAGGTCCGCGACCTTGCCAACCTCGATGGAGCCGACGGCATGCGAGATGCCGTGCGCGATGGCGGGGTTGATCGTGTACTTCGCGATGTAGCGCTTGATCCGCGCATTGTCGTGATGCGCCGGATCGTCCCTGAGCGAACCTCTCTGAACCTTCATCTTGTGCGCCGTCTGCCACGTGCGGATGATCACCTCGCCCACGCGCCCCATGGCCTGCGAGTCCGACGACATCATGGAGAAGGCGCCGAGGTCGTGCAGGATGTCCTCGGCGGCGATGGTCTCACGGCGGATGCGCGATTCGGCGAAGGCCACGTCCTCGGCGATCGCGGGATCGAGGTGGTGGCACACCATCAGCATGTCGAGGTGCTCGGCGATGGTGTTCACGGTGTAGGGGCGCGTGGGATTCGTCGACGAGGGCAGCACGTTCGGCAGCGCGGCGACCTTGATGATGTCGGGCGCATGGCCGCCGCCCGCGCCCTCGGTGTGGTACGTGTGGATAGCGCGCCCCTTGAACGCCGCCACGGTCGCCTCGACGAAGCCGGATTCGTTGAGCGTGTCGGTGTGGATCGCCACCTGCACGTCCATCTCGTCGGCCACGCCAAGACAGCAGTCGATCGCGGCAGGCGTGGTGCCCCAGTCCTCGTGCAGCTTGAGCCCCATGGCGCCGGCCTCGACCTGCTCGCGCAGCGCCCCGGGCTGGCTCGCGTTGCCCTTGCCGAGGAAGCCCAGGTTCATCGGGAACGCCTCCGCCGCGGCGAGCATGGAATGGATGTGCCACGGGCCCGGCGTGCACGTCGTGGCGAAGGTGCCGGTCGCGGGCCCGGTGCCGCCGCCGATCATCGTGGTCACGCCCGACATGAGCGCTTCGTCGATCTGCTGCGGACAGATGAAGTGGATGTGGCTGTCGATGCCGCCGGGGGTGAGGATCATGCCCTCGCCCGCGACGATCTCGGTGCCCGCGCCGATGGGGATCGTGACCTTGGGCTGGATATCCGGATTGCCGGCCTTGCCGATCCTCCAGATGCGCCCGCCCTTCAAGCCGACATCGGCCTTCACGATGCCCCAGTGGTCGACGATGAGCGCGTTGGTGATGACCGTGTCGGCCACGTCCGCGGAAAGGCGCTGCGACTGGCCCATGCCGTCGCGGATCACCTTGCCGCCGCCGAACTTGACCTCCTCGCCGTAGGTGGTGAAGTCGCGCTCGACCTCGATCCACAGCTCCGTGTCCGCGAGGCGCACGCGATCGCCGGTCGTGGGGCCGAACATCTCCGCATAGGCCTGGCGCGAGATCTTCGTCATTCGAGCTTGCCCATGACCTTGCCCTGGAAACCGAACACGCGGCGATCGCCGGCGAGCGCCACGAGCTGCACGGTGCGCGTCTGTCCCGGCTCGAAGCGCACCGCCGTGCCGGCCGCGATGTCGAGGCGAAAACCGTAAGCCTTGCGCCGATCGAAGCGCAACGCGTCGTTGGTCTCGAAGAAGTGGTAGTGCGAGCCGACCTGGATCGGGCGGTCGCCCGTGTTGGCGACTTCCAGCGTCACGGTTTCGCGGCCTTCGTTGAGGGCGATGTTTCCACTTTGCACGTGATACTGACCGGGGATCATTGGGCAGGGGATCTTCCGCTTGACAACGAACACAGTCGCTCTCGTGGTGAGGACACCGTTTCAAACGATCGGGTTGTGAACGGTGACGAGCTTTGTCCCGTCAGGGAACGTAGCCTCGACCTGGATTTCCGGGATCATTTCGGGAACACCTTCCATCACCTCGTCCCGCGCAAGCAATGTCGCGCCGAACCCCATCAGGTCCGGGACGCTGCGCCCGTCGCGGGCGCCTTCGAGGATCGCCGCGGTGATGAAGGCCACGGCCTCGGGGTAGTTGAGCTTCAAGCCGCGTGCCTTGCGCCGCTCTGCGAGCAACGCCGCCGTGAAGATCAGCAGCTTGTCCTTTTCGCGTGGGGTCAGTTCCATCGAAGCCTGCAGATGCAAGAGGGATGCCCGCGATGCGCGCACGGCATCGGAGTGTCGCGGCGCGACGATTCTGCACCAATTGCGTGATCGAGCCTGCCGCGAGCACCGCGCGAGTGCGTCATGCGCTACGCGAGGGAAAGGGTGGCATCGCCCAATCCCGGGAAGACCGCGCGCAAGTGCTCGCCGCCGCGCACGGCTGTGAGGCCGGTCCATGAGCCCGTCGTCACGACGTCGCCCGCCGCGAGCGGCATGCCGCGCCGCGCGCAATGCCGCACCGCCCACGCGACCATCCCGGGAAGGTCGCGCGTGGGATGGCTGCCGGCCGAACGCACGGCAGGCCGGCCGTTGATGAGGAGCTGCGCCTCCTGCCGTGCGAAGTCGATCGCGCGCCATCCGGTGGTGCCGCTGCCGAGCACGAAGGCGCCGTGCGACTGGAAATCCGCCAGCCGCCACAGCGGCGAGGCTTCCGCCCAGTCGTCGAGGCGCGACTCGCACAGCTCCATCAGCACGATCGCCTCGCCGACGCTTTCGAGCACATCCTCGCCACTCCCCACCTCGGCGTGGGGCGTCGAGGCAAAGCGGAAGGCGATCTCGCACTCCACGCCGAGCACGATGCGCTCGCCGGTGGCGATCCTCGCCGGGCTCGCATGCACGCATTGCGCCGGCACCGGAGAGGCGAGTGGGTCCGAACCGTCGCGCACCGGGCTCACCTTCCACGCCGTCGGCCGCTGTCCCTGCGAAAGCTGGCGCAGCACGCCCTCCTGCACGCGATAGGCCTCCATCACGTTGCGCGGCCCGCCATTGGGACCCACGCGCAGCGGCGCGCCGCCGTGGGCCGCGCACAACGCCTGCACCATGGTCTCGACGCCGGTCATGTGCGCCAGATGCGCGGCTCGCACGGCGCGCGTCCCAGGAGTGGCTCGCGAAGGCGGCGCCAGAGTGCGGCGAAGTAGCGGCGCGCGGCCTCGCTCGAGTCGCCGCGATAGCGCGCGATGAGCACGGACGGCACGGCGGTGATCGCGCACTCGCCGGAGGCGGGACGTTCTTCGCGGCAAGCCGCGATCCACGCCGGCTCGATCGAGGGCGCGCTCGCGAGCATCGTGCCGAACACGGGCTGTGCTGCGAGGCCCGCCGCCGAACGCTGCATGCCGGTGTCGAGATGCGCACGTTCGACCCAGCAGAGTCGCCCGCCGCGACGCACGCGCGCCTCGATGCGCGCCTCTCCATGCTCGTAACTCTCGCCCGAAGCGGTGCGGCCCAGGCAGAAGATGTCCCACGCGATGAGGTGAGCGCTGGCGCCGAGGTCCGCCTGCCAGGAAATTTGCGCGCGGCTCGCGTCGTAGAGGATCGTTTCCTGCGGCAGCCATTCGAGGCAGGCGCCATCCGAGACGCGCAGCTCGCTGCGCTGCCGGGCCCACGCGCCCGACGACCGGTACCACTTGCCGGCGCCGGGTGTGGTGATCAGCGCGTGGGCAGCCTGGGCGACGTCGACGGAAAGTGCGATGTCGTCGCCCCCGGCGATGCCCGCGGGCGGATGGACGACGATCGCATGGCAGGCGCCTTCCCCTTCGGGATAGAGGGGCTTCTGCACGACGAGCGGCCCATCGTGGCGCCGATGGGCGAGCACGCTGCGCGCGCCGCGACGCTCGAACGCAAGCTCGAGCCGCGCGCGCCAGCCGATCGCTGCGCGGGAACCGTCGTCGGGAGGCATGGGCCGATCATACTGCGAGCATCCCGCGGACGTCGTCGCGGTCCATGTCGGCGCCCGCGCCGCGCGCGATGATGACGCCGCGCTCCATGACGAGATACTGGTCCGCGAGCGAGCGCGCGAAATCGTAGTACTGCTCCACGAGCAGGATGGCGAGCTCGCCGGTGGAGGCGAGCGTGCGGATGGCGCGCTCGATGTCCTTGATGATGGAGGGCTGGATGCCCTCGGTCGGCTCGTCGAGGATGAGCAGCTTCGGGCCCATCGCGAGCGCGCGGCCGATGGCGAGCTGTTGCTGCTGGCCGCC
>Ga0068852_100002576_pt1 | contig 12505 bp, 15 predicted proteins | sample KBSCornC22_FD_66594 | JGI IMG/M metagenome (GOLD analysis project Ga0068852, IMG submission 66594) | Corn rhizosphere microbial communities from Kellogg Biological Station, Michigan, USA - KBS Corn C2-2 | ecosystem: Host-associated > Plants > Roots > Rhizosphere > Soil ... | reverse complement strand
CTCGAGCACCTGCGTGCCTTCGGCGCGGACCTGCACATGGTCATCATGGGCGGCCAGACGATGAAGCGCGCGCCGGCCCCGGCCGTCGTCGCCCGCTGAAGCCCGTGAACGGGGCGCCCCGGCGTCCCGCGCGCAGCCTCGCAACAGGAAACAGGAAGGAGCACTGGCAATGGCTATGACCGTCGGCCAGGGACCGGAAGATGCCGAGCAGGAAGTGATGGCCGCCATCAACACCACGCCCCTCGTGGACGTGATGCTGGTGCTGCTGATCATCTTCCTCATCACCATCCCGGTCGTGGTGCAGCAGGTCCCGCTGGAGCTGCCGAAGGAGCGCAACGTTCCCACGCAGACCAAGCCCGAGAACGTCGTCATCGCGATCAACAAGGATGGCGACGTCTTCTGGAACCTCGAGTACATGCGCGATTCGAAGCAGTTGTTCGAGAAGCTGAAGAAGGTGGCGGTGCTGGTGCCGCAGCCGGAGGTCCACATCCGGGCCGACCAGGACACCCGCTACGAATCCGTGGGCCGCGTGGTCGCGACCTGCCAGCGGGCCGCCATCATGAAGATCGGCTTCATCACCGAGCCGCCGGCGCGCAGCGCCGCGGGCGGCTAGCAAAGGAAACACCATGGCAATGTCCGTAGGTTCGGGCGCGGGCGGCGATCCGGAGGTGATGGTCGACATCAACACCACCCCGCTCATCGACGTGATGCTGGTGCTGCTGATCATGCTGATCATCACCATCCCCATCCAGACGCACGCCGTGAAGCTCAACATGCCGGTGGGCAACCCGCCGCCGCCGGCCTCGCCGCCGGAAGTCGTCCGGCTCGACGTGGATTTCGACGGCGCGGTGTACTGGAACGGCGAGATGGTGCCGGACCGCCCGACGCTCGAAGCGAAATTCCGCGGCGCCGCCTCGCAACCGGTGCAGCCGGAGTTCCACCTGCGTCCCAACAAGCTCGTGACGTACAAGTACGTGGCCGGCGTCATGGCCGCGGCGCAGCGCAACGGCGCCACCAAGATCGGGCTCGTCGGCGCCGAGCAGTTCCTCGACCAGTAGCTTCGCTTCCAGCAGGGGACCCCAAAGATGGATCGCGTGAATCGCCTTCGCGGTTTGCTGTGCTCGTTCGTGCTGTCCGCTTTCGTGGCGCTCGCCGCGCCTGCGGCGCTGGCCCAGAAAGCCGAAGCGGTGCGGCCCGAGGTGGGCAAGCCGCTGCAGGCGGCGCAGGGCTTCGTGAAGCAGCGCAAGGGGCGCGAGGCGCTCGCCGAGGTCGCCAAGGCCGAAGCCGTGGGCAACCGCACGCCCTACGAGAACCTTCTCATCGCCGAGATGAAGGGCAGCGCCGCCACGCTCGCCGGCGACCACGACACCGCCATCCATTCGTTCGAGACCGTCCTCAACTCCGGCCGCGTATCGGGCGCGGAGGCCACGCGCATGGTCCAGGCGATCGCGGTCGCCTACTACCAGAAGAAGGATTACGCCAACGCCGCCAAATGGACGCAGCGCTACTTCAAGGAAGGCGGCAACGACCCGCAGATGCGCACGGTGCTGCTGCAGAGCTACTACCTCGGCAACGACTGCGCGAGCGTGAGCCGCATGGTGTCGAGCGCGGAGGAGCGCCGCCCGAGCGAGGAGGAGCTGCAGATCCTCGCCAACTGCTACCTGCGCGAGAAGGACACTGCCGGTTACGTGGGCGCCATCGAGAAGCTCGTCCTCTACTACCCGAAGCAGCAATACTGGACGGATCTCCTCGCGAGGGTGCAGAAGAAGCCGGGCTTCGCGGATCGCCTCGGCGTCCACGTCTATCGCCTGCGCCTCGCCACCGGCAACCTGTCCAGCGCCAACGACTACATGGAGATGGCGCAGCTCGCACTGCAGCAGGGCGTCCCCTCGGAAGCGAAGGCGGTGATGGACAAGGGCTACGCTGCGGGCGTGCTCGGCAAGGGTCCGGAAGCCGATCGCCAGAAGCGCCTGCGCGACCTCATCCAGCGCTCGCTCGACGACTCGATCAAGAATCGCGCGCAGGAGGAAAAGGAGGCGCTCGCGTCCCGGGACGGCAACGACCTGGTCAAGGTCGGGCTCAACTACGTCTACGAAGGCAAGGCCGACAAGGGACTGCCGCTCATCGAGCAGGGCATCAGGAAAGGCGGCCTCAAGCGCCCCGAGGATGCCAAGCTGCGGCTGGGCGAAGCGCAGCTCCAGGCCGGCCAGAAGCAGCGCGGCGTGCAGACGCTGCGCACGGTGCAGGGCAACGACGGCGCCGCGGACATCGCACGCCTGTGGGTGCTCTACGCCCGCGCCTGAGGCATTGCTGCAGGCGCACCACCGTGCGCTTCCCGTAGAATCGCCCGGCATGAGACAGCGCCTGCCGGTGCCCGCGTGAGGCGTATCGCCACCGACATCCTCGTCCTCGGCACGGGCGGCGCCGGACTCTTCGCCGCGCTGCATGCGCGCAAGCTGGCGCCCCAGCTCGAGGTCACCATCGCCGTGAAGGGCCTGCTCGGCAAGTGCGGCTGCACGCGCATGGTTCAGGGCGGCTACAACGTGGCCCTCGCGCCCGGCGATTCCGTCGAGCGCCACTTCATGGACACGATCGAGGGCGGCAAGTGGCTGCCCGACCAGGACCTCGCCTGGACGCTCGTCACGCGTGCGATCGAGCGCATCCATGAGCTCGAGAACGAGCTCGGCTGCTTCTTCGACCGCAATCCCGACGGCACCGTGCACCAGAAGGCGTTCGCGGGACAGACCTTCGACCGCACCGTCCACAAGGGCGACCTCACCGGCATCGAGATCATCAATCGGCTGGCCGAGCAGGTGTGGGTCTCGGGGGCGCAACGCCTGGAGGAGCATCGCGCCGTGGAGATCGTGCGCGACGCGAGCGGCCGCGCGGTCTCCGGCGTGGTGATGATCGACATGCGCGAGGGCGAATTCGTCTTCGTGCAGGCGAAGGCGGTGCTGCTCGCCACGGGCGGCGGGCCCACGATGTACCGCTTCCATACGCCCTCGGGGGACAAGAGCTGCGACGGCCTTGCCATGGCGCTGCGGGCGGGGCTCACGTTGCGCGACATGGAGATGGTGCAGTTCCATCCCACGGGCCTGCTCGCGGGCCCGGGCACGCGGATGACGGGCACCGTGCTCGAGGAAGGGCTGCGCGGCTCGGGCGGATACCTGCTCAACGGCGCGAAGGAGCGCTTCATGGGCAACTACGATGCACGCGGCGAGCGCGCCACGCGCGACATCGTCTCGCGCTCGATCTTTTCCGAGATGCGCGCCGGCCGCGGCACTCCCAACGGCGGCGTGTACATCGCCATGGGCCACCTCGGCCCCGACAACGTGCGCGCGCAGTTCAAGGGCATGGTCGAGCGGTGCGCCGATTGCGGGTTCGACCTCGCCGCGGGCCTCGTCGAGGTGGTGCCGACCGCGCACTACATGATGGGCGGCGTCGAGTTCGCGGCCGATGGCCGCACCGCGCTCGAAGGGCTTTTCGCCGCCGGCGAGGATACCGGCGGCGTGCATGGCGCCAATCGCCTGGGCGGCAACGGGGTGGCCAACTCGACCGTGTTCGGCGGCCTCGCGGGCGATGCGATGGCGGCCTGGACGCCCCGGGGCGAGCTGCGCGAACCTGCGGCGGGCGCGCTCGAGGAGGCCGAAGCCCGTGCCCGCGCGCCCCTGGGCCGCGCGGCGCGGGGCAACCTCGGTGCCCTTCGCGACGCACTCCATGGCGTCATGTGGGAGGACGTGGGCATCCTGCGCACGGGCGAGGGGCTTGCTCGCGCGCGCTCCCGGCTGGCCGGGCTGGAGTCCGAGCTGCACGAGACCGGCCTCGGGCCGCAGGACCTTCGCTACAATCTGACCTGGCACGACTGGTTGAACCTCGAGAGCCTGATCACCGTGAGCCGCGCCATCTGCGAAGCAGCCGACGCCCGCACCGATTCGCGCGGCGCGCATTTCCGCGAGGACCATCCGCGCACCGGTGACCTCGGGACGTCGGCCTTCTCGCGCGTGCGGCTTGCGGGCGGGCGGTTCGATGTCTCGTGGAAACCGGTCGAGTTCACCCGCGTGCGTCCCGGCCAATCCCTTCTCGCCACGACATGACCGCCCATCGCATCCCCGCCGCAGAGCTCGAGAAGCTGATGATGGATTCGCTCACGCGAGCGGGGGCCACGCATGCGATGGCCGCCGCCACCACGCGCGCCCTCATGGCCGCGGAGCTCGAAGGCATCGCCTCGCACGGGGCGTCGCGCGTCCCGCAGTACTGCGGCCACCTGCGCAACGGGCGCGCGCACGGCGCCGCGGTGCCCCGCGTCGCACGCGACGGGAAAGCCGCCTGCCTCGTCGATGCGCAGGGCGGCCTCGCGTTCGAGGCGTGCGAGCTCGCCGGGCGGGAGGCGGTGAAGCGTGCGCGCGAATACGGCGTCGCGTTCGTGAGCGTGACCAACAGCAACCATTTCGGCGTCGCCGCCTATCACCTGGCGTCGCTCGCGGCGGCGGACCTGGTCGGCCTCGCCCTCGGCAACTCGCCCGCGGCGATGCCCGCGTGGGGCGGCAAGCGCCCGCTATTCGGCACCAATCCGCTGGCGGCGGTGTTTCCGCGCCGCGACGGCCCCGCGCTCGTGATCGACGTGTCTCTCTCCGCGGTCGCCCGCGGCAAGATCATGGTCGCCGCGCGCGAGGGCAAGCCCATCCCCGAGGGCTGGGCGGTCGATGCCCAGGGCCACCCCACCACGGATCCGAGGGCCGCCCTGCAGGGCAGCATGCTGCCCGCGGGCGGCGTGAAGGGCGCCATGCTCGCGCTGATCGTCGAGCTGCTCGCGTGCGCGCTGTCGGGCGCGGCGTACGGCTTCGAGTCCGACAGCTTCTTCACCGAGGAAGGCAGGCCCACGCGCATCGGCCAGGCGCTCGTCGCGGTGGACCCGGGCGCGCTCGCGGGCCGCGAGGTGTACCTCGAGCGCATCGAGACGCTCATCACCGCCATGACCGCCGACCCGGAGGTGCGCCTGCCGGGCGAACGGCGATTGCGCGCCCGGGACAAGGCCCTGCGCGAAGGCCTCGCGGTTCCCGACGAGCTGCTCGCGAAGCTGCGCGATCTCGCGGAGGCCCCGAGCCATGCCTGACGGGACCCTGGCGACGGCGTTCGACGCCTGCGTGTGCGCCCCCTTCGCCACGCTCGGCATCACCACCGACGACACCCATCTCACCGGCGTGCGCTTCCTCGCGCCGGGCACGCCCGCCAAGGCGCCGCGCCGCGGCTCCCTCGCGCACCTCGTGTGCGTGCAGATCCAGTCCTACCTCGACGACGGCCGTTTCGTCTTCGAGGTGCCGCTGCGCCTTTCCGGCACGCACCACCGGCTCGCCGTGTGGGAGGCGATGCAGCGCATTCCCGCGGGCCGGACGCGCAGCTATGGAGACCTCGCGCAGGAGCTCCGCTCCTCGCCCCGCGCCATCGGCGGTGCCTGTGGCGCGAACCCGATCCCGGTGATCGTGCCGTGCCATCGCATCGTCGGCGCCAGCGGCCGCATCGGCGGTTTCATGGGCGCTGCCGCCGAGGGCTTCGAGCTCGGCATCAAGCGCTGGCTGCTGGAGCATGAAGGCGCTCTGCGAAGCTGACCGGTCGCTCATCGACCGGTTCTCCGACGGCTTGTGGCTCAACGACGGCCTCGCACGCAACACGCTCGACGCCTACCGCCGCGATGTCGCGCAGTTCGCGTCGTGGCTGCGCGAGGCGCACGGCCGCGCGCCGCTCGACGCCGCGGCCGCGGACCTGCAGCGCCACCTCGCCTGGCAGGTGGATGCGAAGAAGGCGCGGCCGCGGACCACCAGCCGGCTGGTCTCGTCCCTCAAGCGCTTCTTCCAGTTCGCGCTGCGCGAGGGACTGCGCCACGACGATCCGGCGAGCGCCCTCGAGTCGCCGAAGCTGCCGCGCTCCCTGCCGCGTTCGCTCTCCGAAGCGGAGGTGGAAGCGCTGCTGGAAGCGCCCGACACCGATGCACCGCAGGGCCTGCGCGACCGCGCGATGCTGGAGACGCTCTACGCGAGCGGCCTGCGCGTCTCGGAGCTGGTGGGCCTCAAGACCGTGCAGGTGAGCCTGGACATGGGTGTGGTGCGCGTGCTGGGCAAGGGATCGAAGGAGCGCCTCACGCCGCTCGGTGAAGAGGCCACGGACTGGATCGTGCGCTACCAGCGCCACGCGCGGCCGCAGCTTCTGGGCGCGCGCAAGAGCGATGCGCTGTTCGTGACCGCCCGCGGCGGGCCCATGACGCGGCAGGCGTTCTGGGCGCTCATCAAGCGCCATGCCGCGCGCGCGGGCATCGCGCGGTCGATCTCGCCGCACACGCTGCGCCATGCGTTCGCCACGCACCTCATCAACCACGGCGCCGACCTGCGGGTCGTGCAGCTGCTGCTGGGACACGCCGACATCTCGACCACGCAGATCTACACGCACGTCGCCCGCGAGCGCCTGAAGGCCCTGCACGCGAAGCACCATCCGCGCGGATGATCGACACCGCGGCGCTCTCCCCGTGGTTGTGGGTCGTGGGGCCTGCGGTGATCGTGCTCGGCTATCTCGTGTTCGGGCTGAGCGGCTTCGGCTCCACGATCGTCACGGTGCCGATCCTCGCGCACTTCCTGCCCATCTCGTACCTCGTGCCGCTGCTGGCCCTCATCGACTGCGTGACCGCGACCGTCGTCGGCCGCACCAGCCGCGAGCACCTCGCCCGCGACGAGCTGAAGGCGTTGCTGCCGATCACCTTCGTGGGGTTCGTGGTCGGCGTGACCGTCCTCGTGAAGGTGCCCGACATCTACCTGCGCACGGCGCTGGGCATCTTCGCGGTCGCGGTCGGCATCCACGGCATCGTGAATCCCGTCGTCACGCGGCGCATCTCGCGCTGGTGGTCGCTGCCGACCGGCATCTTCGGCGGCGCCATGTCGACCACCTTCGGCACCGGCGGCCCGATCTACGCCACGTATCTCGCCGCGCGGCTTTCCGACAAGAGCCAGATCCGCGCCACGATGTCCACGCTGATCGCGATCTCCGCCATCGTGCGGGCGGTCACCTACGTCGTGACCGGGCTGGTCACCGTGGCGCTCGCCACCGGGGCGCTGCTCGCCGCGCCCTTCGCATGGCTCGGCCTCAAGGTGGGAACACGCATCCACGTCGGCCTGTCGCAACAACAGATGCGGCGCGTCATCGGCGCGCTCCTCGTCCTCACCGGATCGAGCCTGCTCGTCCGCATATTCGTCTAGGATCCGCGCCGCCATGAAGCACAGCGCCACGCCTGCGACCCAGTTCCTTGCACGGCACCAGGTGGATTACACCGAGCACTTCTACGATTACGTCGAGCACGGCGGCACCACGGTTTCCTCCAGCGCGCTCGGCGTGGACGAGCACCACGTGGTGAAGACGCTGGTGATGGAGACCGATGCGGGCGATCCGTTGATCGTCCTCATGCACGGGGACCGCAAGGTTTCGACCAGGGAGCTCGCACGCGTGGCCGGCGTGAAGCGCATCTTCCCGTGCAAGCCCGAGGTGGCGCAGCGCCATTCCGGCTACCTCGTGGGCGGCACCTCGCCCTTCGGCACGCGCAAGAAGATGCCGATCTACCTCGAGCGCTCCGTGCTCGATCTCGACCGCATCTTCATCAACGGCGGCCGCCGCGGGTTCCTCCTCGGCATGGAGCCCGCGCAGCTCACGCGCGTGCTCTTGCCGGTGCTCGTGGACGTGGCCCTCGAGGAATGACAGACTCGTGCCCACGAGAACCAGGGAGAAGCCATGAGTGCCACGCCAGCCCCCGAGACCGAGCCCGGCCCGTTGGAGCCGCCTCTCGTCCTGCCCGCACGCAGCAACCCGGCCGGCGCCGGCATGCGCTGGATCGCTTCCGGATGGAAGCTCTTCACGCGCGCGCCGCTGATGTGGATCATCTCCATCGTCCTGCTGTTCCTCGCCGCCATAGCCATGAACCTCGTGCCGTTCCTGGGCTCGATCGCGTTCCAGCTGCTGCAGGGCGTGATCGCCGCGGGCTTCATGGTCGCGTGCCACTCGCTCACGCAGGGCGGCGAATTCGAGCTCGAGCACCTGCTGGCGGGCTTCCGGACGCGCTTCAAGGACCTGCTGCTGCTGGGCGTGATCTTCGTCGTCGCGGGCCTGCTCATCGTCCTGGTCTTCGCCCTTTTCGTGGGCGTCTCGGTGATCACCACGATCATGACCGGGTCGGGCGAGGGCGCGCTGTCCACCATCCTCGCCTCGTCGCTGTCGCTGCTGCTGGGCATGCTGGTGGCAGCGGCGCTCACCGTGCCGCTGCTCGCGGCCTACTGGTTCGCGCCCGCCCTCATCGTGCTGAACGGCATGAAGCCCGTTGCCGCGATGAAGGCGAGCTTCCACGGCTGCTTCCGCAACTTCATGCCGTTCCTCGTGTACAGCATCGTGATGTTCGTGCTGGCCATCCTCGCCGCCATCCCGGTCGGGCTGGGCTTCCTGGTATGGATCCCGCTGGCGATCGCGTCGACCTACACCGCGTACCGCGGCATCTTCACCGACGAGGAGGCCGACGCGCCGCTGGTGACGGTCTGAGCGCCCCGCCCTAGACCAGCCGCCCGAACAGGGTGAGGACGAGCGACAGGAGGATGGTGGTGGTGATCGGCAGGTAGATGCGCCGGCCGCGCCATCGCACGGTGATGTCGCCCGGAAGCCGTCCCAGCCCGTGGCGCGCGAGCCAGGGTGTCGCGAGCGTGATCACGGCCACGCCGACCACGATCACCAGCAGCCATTTCAGCATCGCGGCCTCACGCGCCCGGATCGCGCCGGCGCTCGATCAGCACGCCCACCTTGCGCACGCCGCGGATGTGGCCCAGCTTCGCGACCGAGAGGCGGACCCACGGCGCGCGGAAATCGTTCACGATGATGTCGCAGCAGTGCTCGGCGAGCGCCTCGAGCAGCCTGAAGCGGCGCTGGGCGAGCTCGGCGCGCAGGCGCTCGATCACCTCGCCGTAATGGACCGTGTCGTGGATGTTGTCCGTGCGGCCGACCTCGTTGCCCGGCACGGCGATGTCGATCTCCATCTCGAGGGTCTGCGCGCGCTGCTTTTCCCACTCGTAGATTCCCACCCACGCATCGACGCGGAACTCGCGGATGAAGATCGTATCCATGGGCGCGTATTGTAGAGTATGGCCATGGCGGCCTTCCTCTGCGCGCTCGGCGGTTACCTCGCCGGTTCGATTCCATTCGCGCTCGTGGTGAGCCGCGCCTGCGCGCTGCCGGATCCGCGTACCTACGGCTCGCGCAACATCGGCGCCACCAACGTGCTGCGCTCGGGCAATCGCGTCGCGGCGCTCCTCACGCTGCTCGGCGATTGCGGCAAGGGGTGGCTCGCGGTGATGGTCGCGCACCTCCTCGGCCTCGCCATGGAGCTCGTGGCGCTGGTCGGCTTCGCGGCCTTCCTCGGGCACCTCTTTCCCGTGTGGCTGCAGTTTCGCGGCGGGAAGGGTGTGGCCACCGCTGCGGGCGTGCTGATCGCGTTCGATTGGCGCATCGGGCTCGCGACGATCGTGGTGTGGCTCCTGGTGGCGGTGGCGACGCGCTACTCGTCGCTCGCGGCGCTCGTGGCCGCGGTCGCCGCGCCCGCCATCACCTGGTACCTGCATGGCGCTGCGGCGCTCCTCTGGGCGGTCGCGGGCATGAGCGTTCTGATCGTGCTGCGGCATCGCGCGAACATCGCGAAGCTCGCGCGCGGCGAGGAGAGCCGCATCGGCGAGAAGAAGGCGCCGCCCGCCGGAGAGCCCGCACCGTGAGCGACCAGTTCGACCTCGACTTCACCCGGGCGGACGCGCGGCCGGAGCCCTCGCCCGACAGCATCGCGAAGGTGAGCGAGGAGGCCAAAGCCAGCGTGCCGCAGCTCGCGCGCCGCGGCTTCTACGTCGCGATGGCGCGCCGCGGTGCGCCCATCGAGCCGCGCAATGGCTTGCGGCACGTGATCCTCGTGGTCGAGGACGATCCGCCGATGCAGCGCCTCGTGGGCGAGGTGCTGGCCAACGCGGGCTTCCTCACCCGGGCCGCCGGCACGCGCGACGAGATCAACGCGGAGTTCAACCGCCCCCCGCTGCCGGACCTGCTGCTGCTCGATGTCTCGCTGCCCGACGCCGACGGTTTCGCGATCCTCGAGCGCATCCGCGCCAACCCGCGCATCGCCACGCTGCCGGTGGTGATGCTCACCGCGAAGTCGGACGTGGCGGACGTCGCGCGCGGCCTGGCGCTCGGCGCCGACGGTTACGTCACCAAGCCTTTCGAGGTGGCCGTGCTCGTGACCGCCGTCCGAAGCGTGCTCGGCGCGGATTAGGGCGCGCGCCGCGGCGGGAAGCGCCACCAGGTGAGCGCCACCGCGGCGCCGAAGGCCACGTACGCCGCCGTGAACACCCACGCCGGCGCGCTCCAGAAAAGCCACGCATGGACCCAGCGCTCGATGAAGCCTCCGCCCGCCGTGGAGCCCCGCAGCGCGTCCTCCCAAACCGTGAGCGGGCACGCATAGCCCAGCAGGGACTCGGCCACGACGAACGCGATGGCTGCCAGGTGCACGCCGCGGAACCAGCGATTGCGGGCGAACCGGGCGCCGGCCGCGACCCCGATCCAGGTCGCAACGAGCCCGCCTGTGACAAACAGCACAAAAAGCGCATGGACGACGAGGATGGCGTCGGCGAGGGGGGAATTCATGGAGTGATACGGGGATGGACGCACGCTACCATAGGTGTATTCCAACCGAATCCATCGCCATGCGCACTTTCATCCGCTCGTTCATCCTGCTGTGCCTCGCGCTTCCGGCCTTCGCCCAGGCGCCGAAGAAGCCTTCCGATATCCCGGTGGAGAGCTTTTTCCGCCGCGCCGAGTACTCGCAGCTGCAGCTTTCGCCCAACGGCAAGTTCCTCGCCGCGCTGGTGCCGATTCGCGGCCGCAACAACCTCGCGGTGATCGACCTCGATAGCAAGTCCCGCACCGTGGTCACGGAGCTCTCGACCCTCGATGTGTCGAACTTCTGGTGGGTCAACAACGGGCGGCTATGCTTCCGCGTGGCCGACGGGCAGGAAGTGACGGGCCAGTTCAACGGCCGCGGCACCTACTGCACCGATCGCGATGGCGGCAACGTGCGGGACCTCTCGCGCGTGGGCAACCTGTCGCAGGCGCGCACGATCGATCCGCTCGCGCGCGTGTACGACGAATCCGGCGAGATGATCGTCCAGGGCCGGCTGCGCTCGGAAGACTCCCTCGACGTCTACCGGTTCAACAGCCGCACGGGCCGCTACGAGCTGCTGAGCGAGGATTCGCCCGGCGACGTGCGCAGGTGGGTGCTCGACTGGAACAATGTCCCGCGCGTGGCGGTCAGCCAGCCCCTGCGCCAGACGCGCGGTACCACCCGCGCCATCTGGTACCGCGACGGCGCCAACGCCAAGTGGGAGAAGATCTTCGAGACCCAGATGACGGGCGACCACGGCTCGAAAGGCGAGATGAGGCCGCTCGCCTTCGACGGCGACAACTCCACGTTGTACGTCTCGTATCGCAGCCCCGACCGCGACCGTGCCGCCATCTACAAGTACGACACGAAGGCGCGCAAGCTGGGCGAGGTGATTTTCCAGCACCCGCTGATCGACCTCGAGGGCGGGCTCGTCTTCGATCGCAGCCAGAAGCGCCTGCTGGGCATCCGCTACGATGCGGACGTGCCGTCGGTTGCGTGGATCGACGAGGACATGGCGCGCGTGCAGAAGTCGATCGACGCCGCGATGCCGAAGACGGTGAACGTGATCGTCCTCGCCGCGGACGTCCCCGATCGCGCGCTCGTCTTTGCGCACTCGGACCGCGACCCCGGCGTCTACTACCTCTTCGACCGCAAGGCGAAGAAGATGGAAGAGCTGGTGCGCACGCGCTCGTGGCTCGATCCCAACCTCATGGCCGAGCGCCGCTTCATCCGCTACAAGGCGCGCGACGGGATGGAGATCCCGGCGTGGATCACCGTGCCGCAGGGCGACCAGAAGAACCTGCCGCTCGTCGTGAACATCCACGGCGGCCCGTGGGTGCGGGCCTACAGCGGAGTCGAGTGGGGACGCTGGCCCGATGCGCAGTTCTTCGCGTCGCGCGGCTATGTGGTGCTGGAGCCGGAGCCGCGCGGCTCGCTGGGGTTCGGGGACAAGCACTACACCTCGAGCTTCAAGCAGTGGGGCCAGGCGATGCAGGACGACATCACCGACGGCGCTCTCTACCTCGTGAAGGAAGGCCTCGTCGACAAGTCGCGCATGTGCGTCTTCGGCGGCAGCTACGGCGGCTACGCCTCGGCCGAGGCGCTCGCCAAGGACCCGGACCTCTGGGCGTGCGGCGTGCCCTTCGTCGCGGTCACGGACCTCACCTCGTTCCAGAAGGTCACGTACTCGGACATGTCCGCGGGGACCGATTTTTTCCAGACCGAATTCGTGAAGATGGTGGGCGATTCCGATGCCGACAAGGCGATGTTCGACAAGTATTCGCCGGCCCG
>Ga0068852_100002571_pt1 | contig 12513 bp, 10 predicted proteins | sample KBSCornC22_FD_66594 | JGI IMG/M metagenome (GOLD analysis project Ga0068852, IMG submission 66594) | Corn rhizosphere microbial communities from Kellogg Biological Station, Michigan, USA - KBS Corn C2-2 | ecosystem: Host-associated > Plants > Roots > Rhizosphere > Soil ... | reverse complement strand
ATCCGAGAACCAGAACTCCACGCCGGACTGGAACAGGTAGGAGGCGAAGACCACCACCAGCAGGGTCGGGATCGCCGAGATCAGCGAGAAGAAGAACACCAGCTGGGTGTGCAGCCGCCCGGTGCCGCCGAGCGTTTCGGCCGCGCGGCGCAGGGCCATGCGGCGGCCGAGCAGGATCAGCAGGGCCATGGCCGGGACCAGAGTGCCGATCAGCAGGGTTGCCGTCAGGTCCGACGGCATCAGTTCGCGGTCGGACTGGCCGCGGATGGTAAGGAAGGTGACGATGGTCATCGCCAGGAAAGCGATCGCGGCGACCGCTTCCATTATTGCGAAGATATTGGCCCGCCGCGCCGCGACCTGCATCCGCCGCCACCAGCGCGGCATTCTCCGGGCGGCACCAACCGGCGCTACCTGTTGGGCAGGCGAGCTGGGCGATTCCGCGGCAGGGGTGGGCTCGGCCATAGTGGCGCAACTACAACACCAGCTGTTGCGGTTATGCAAGGGCCATTCCGGGAGACTGCGGCACGACGCGATTCCGGCGTCAGATCCGCCGGGCGAAACCTTCCGGATCAAGCTCCAGCTCGCCCAGCCGCTTGCGTAGCGTGTTGCGGTTGATCCCGAGGATCTGAGCGGCGCGCAGCTGGTTGCCGCCGGTCTGGCGCAGCACTTCGGCAAAGAGCGGGCGTTCGAAAGCAGCCAGTGCCTCGTCGTAGACCCGGCCCGGCGCGGGTGCCTCGACCTCCAGCCAGCTGCGGACGGATTCGTCCAGCCCGGCACCGGCGGGCAGGTTCGCCGTATCGCGCTGGCCCTGCGCCAGAAGCGGGGCGATGGCTGCGGCATCGATGATGTCGTCCCGGGCCAGAAGGGCGACGCGGTAGATGAAGTTGCGCAGTTCGCGCACGTTGCCCCGCCACGGCTGGCGCTGGAGCAACTCCGATCCGTCGCGGCTGAGCTGGCGGCGGGGCAGGCCTTCGGCGGCGGCCAGCTTGAGGAAGTGGTTGGCCAGCGCATCGATATCGTCGGCCCGCTCGCGCAGGGCGGGCATGTGGATCGGCACGACGTTGAGCCGGTAATAGAGGTCCTCGCGGAACTGGCCGGCGGCGATCAGGGGGACGAGGTCCTTGTTAGTCGCCGCTACGATCCGCGTGTCGATGGCGATCTCCTCGCGCCCGCCCACGCGCAGGATCGAGCCGGACTGCAGTGCGCGCAGCAGCCGGGTCTGTGCCTGCATCGGCATATCACCGATCTCGTCAAGGAACAGGGTGCCGCCCGCGGCCTGCTCGAACTTGCCGATGTGGCGGGCGAAAGCACCGGTGAAGGCCCCCTTCTCGTGTCCGAACAGCTCGCTCTCGATCAATTCGGCGGGGATCGCCGCCGTGTTGACCGCCACGAATGGTCCCTCGCGACGATGGCCCAGCTGGTGAATAGCGTGGGCAACCAGCTCCTTGCCGGTGCCGCTTTCCCCAAGGATCAGCACAGTGAGATCGTTGCGCAGGACGCGCGTGATCATCCGGTAGACCCCCTGCATCGCGGCGCTGCGGCCTACCAGGGGGAGCCCTTCCGGCTCGGCCTCGTCCACCCCGGGACGGCTGCGGGTCGCGCTCGTGCCGACCGCCTGGCGGACGGTGCGGGCCAGTTCGTCGATATCGAAGGGCTTGGGGAAATATTCGAAAGCGCCGGTGTCGCTCGCCCGGACCGCCGTATCCAGCGTGTTCTGCGCCGAGAGGACGATGACCGGCATGTTCGGGTGAAGCGCGCGCACCGCGGGCAGGCTTTCGATCCCGTCGCCATCGGTCAGCTTCACATCGGTGACAAGTGCGCTGTAGCTGTGCGCGGCGAGCAGTCGGTCACGTTCGGCCACTGAATCGCAGCGGGTGACGGAAAAGCCCTCCGCCTCCAGCGCGGCGGTGATGACGATGGCGATGGAAACGTCGTCCTCGACCAGCAGAACGGCCACGCTCTTCTCCTCAATCCGGCTCTGTAAGGGTGCGCGGGCGCCGGGCGCGGCGCACCTCCTGGGCCAGCGGCAGGTGGATGCGGAAGTGGGTCCACCCTCCTGCGCCCGCAGGCTCGCCTTCTTCGCGCTCGTGGGTGATGCGCCCGTTCATGTCGCGCACCAGCTTGCGGACCAGTGCCAGGCCAAGGCCCTGCCCGGTCTTCTTGGTGGTCACGAACGGCTCGAAGATGTGATCGCGCATCGACGGATCGACGCCCGGCCCGTTGTCGGACACGCGCAGCTCCACCGGCAGGCGGACGGGCTTGCCGTCGCTCACCGCGTGAAGCTGGAGCCCGCTGGAAAAGCGCGTGCGCACCACGATGCGCGGCTGCTTCATTCCCGCACAGGCTTCGGCGGCATTGGACAGGAGGTTGATGACGACCTGGACGAGGGCCACCGGGCTGCCAAGCACCGGGGGCAACGAGGGGTCGAACTCCTCCTCGATCCGGGGCGCCTGGCCCGCCGCATCGATCACCGCCCGCGCCCGGCGCACTGCCTCGTGGAGGTTGCACGGGGCGACCGGCTCGGCCGTGCGGCGCGAAAGGGTCTGCATCTCGTCGATCAGCTTGGCGATCCGGTCCACTTCGTCGGCGATGAGGCTGGTCAGGGCGCGGTCGCCGTCGCCCACCTTGCGGGCGAGGAGCTGGGCCGCGCCCTTGATCCCGGCAAGCGGGTTCTTGATCTCGTGGGCGAGGATTTCAGGTGCGCGCAGCACCGAATCCTCCGCCCGCCCCGGGTCTTCGCCGAGGGCTTCGGCGGCGCTGGCATCCTGCAGGGTGACCATCTGCCAGCCCGGCATGTCCACCACCGGGGCCATGGTGATGTCCAGCCGGCGCGGACCGACCCCCGGGATCAGCGCTCCCGCGTCGCGTGCCGAGAGCGGTGTGTCGACATCGTCGAGCCGGGCGCCGAGCCGGGGTTCGTCGAAGCGGACCAGTTCGCGCAGGGCCTTGCCGGTGATCCGGCGCAGCGACTGGCCCAGGAATTGCTCGGCCGCCGTGTTCGCGCCCATCACCTTCTGTCCCGGCCCGAGCATCAGGACGGCTATGTTCAGGCTGGCAAGCTGGCGCAGGGGATCGGGCAGCGCCGGCACGGCGATCAGGCCGCCCGGCGGCTGAGCAGCGGGGCGTAGAATTCGTGCAGGGCGCGGATCACGGCCCCTGCATCGTCGACGAAGTTCACCATGTTGCGGAACTCGGCCGAGCCGGGCAGGCCCTTCGTGTACCAGCCAAGGTGCTTGCGGGCCATCTTCACGCCGGTGTCGCGGCCATAGTGTTCGAGCATGGCCTCGTAGTGTTCGATCATCGTGGCGAACTGGACATCGATCGACGGATCGGCCAGCGATTCGCCGGTCTTCCACCAGTGCATGACCTGGCCGAGCAGCCACGGGCGGCCATAGGCCCCGCGCCCGATCATCAGCGCATCGGCGCCGGACTGTTCGAGCGCCGTGGCGGCATCGTCGATCCCGCAGATGTCGCCGTTGACCACGACCGGGATCGACACTGCCTGCTTGACCCGGCGGACGAAGCCCCAGTCGGCGTTGCCCTTGTACATCTGGTTGCGGGTCCGGCCGTGGACGGTGATCATCTGCGCGCCGAGGTCTTCGGCGATGCGGGCCAGTTCCGGTGCGTTCAGGCTGTCATGGCACCAGCCCATCCGCATCTTGACGGTGACCGGAACCGAGACCGCTTTCACCGTCGCCGCGATCAGGGCCGTGGCGAGCGGAATGTCGCGCATCAGGGCGGAGCCGGCATCCCCGTTCACCACCTTGCGCACCGGGCAGCCCATGTTGATGTCGATGATCGCGGCGCCGCGATCCTCGTTGAGCTTCGCCGCCTCGCCCATCTCGCGCGGTTCGCAGCCGACGAGCTGCATCGAGACCGGCTCTTCCACCGGATCCCAGGCCGCCTTCTGGATCGACTGGCGCGTCTCGCGGATGGCGGCGGCGCTGGCGATCATCTCGGTCACGTTGAGGCCGGAGCCGAAGCGGCGGACCATGCGGCGGAACGGCAGGTCGCTGACCCCGGTCATCGGCGCGAGGATGACGGGCGCGTCGATCCGCACGGGACCGATCCGGATCGGCGTCATGGCCGGAGGGGTTGGCAGCACGCTCATGGGGATATGCCTAAAAAACAGGCAGCGCATAGTGGATTGCCCTCGCCGCCGCAAGCGATTAGGCGCGCGACCGCATGGCCGAGAGTTCAGCCCTTCCCCCCGGATGCGCAGCGATCGTGGTCGCGGCGGGGGCAGGCCTGCGCGCCGGGCAGCCCATTCCCAAGCAGTTTGCCCCGTGGCGCGGCAAGCCGGTGGTACGGCATTCGGTGGAGGCTTTGGCCGCAGCCGGAGTCGGCCCGATCGTCGTGTGCATTCCCGCAGGCGCGGACGAGATTGCCGGCAATGCGCTCTCCGGCCTTGCGGTCACGCTGGTGACCGGCGGGGCGACACGGCAGGATTCGGTCCGCGCCGGGCTGGAAGCCCTCGGCCGGATCGGCGGGGTCGTAACGGTCCTGATCCACGATGCCGCCCGCCCGATCGTGCCGCGCGCGGTGGTGGACCGGCTACTCGCCGCGCTGGGCGAAAGCCCGGCCGCGATCCCGGTGTTGCCGGTGGTGGACAGCCTGTGCCACGATCTTGCCGGAATGATGGGGCAAAGCGCCGACCGCTCGGCCCTGCGCCGGGTCCAGACGCCGCAGGCCTTCCGATTCGCGGAAATTCTCGGGGCGCATCGCGGCTGGTCGGGTCCGGCCACGGCGGGCGACGATGCCCAGGTCGCCCGCGCCGGCGGGCTCGACGTGGCGCTGGTCGAAGGAGATGAAGCCTTGCACAAGCTCACCTTCGCCGCAGACTTCGCGGCCCCGGCGCCGGCGGTCCGCATCGGCACCGGCTTCGATGTCCACCGCCTGGCTGAGGGCGAGGCCTTGTGGCTGTGCGGAGTGAAGGTCGAACACACTCACGGCCTTGCCGGGCACAGCGATGCAGACGTTGCCATCCATGCCCTCGTCGACGCGCTGCTCGGCGCGATCGGCGCAGGGGACATCGGCCAGCATTTTCCGCCATCCGATCCGCAGTGGAAGGGCGCCTCGTCCGACCGCTTCCTCGCCCACGCGGCGCGGCTGGTGGGCGAAAGCGGGCACGCGATCGGCAATGTCGACCTGACCATCGTCTGCGAAGCGCCGAAGATCGGGCCGCACCGCCCGGCGATGCAGGCCCGGCTGGCTCAAATCCTTGACCTGGACGTTGCACAGGTGAGCGTGAAGGCCACGACGACCGAGGGCCTCGGCCCGACCGGGCGGCGCGAGGGCATTGCCGCCCAGGCCGTCGCCAGCCTTGTCCGACTTTAAGCGTTCGGCTCTGAAGGAGACCGTGATGATCCGCAGACTTGCCCTGCTGCTCGCCGCCCCGGCCCTCGCCGCGCCGCAGATTGCCGCCGCGGCCGACCTGCCCTGCCTGACCCAGGGCGAGGTCACGGCCCTGTCCACCTATGCCCTGCCGAGCGCGATCGGCAGCGCCACCCGCACCTGCGCGGTCAGCCTGCCGCCGAGTGCCTGGCTGACTCACAACGGCACCGACCTTGCCGCCCGCTATGCCGCTGGCAAGCAGCGGTCCTGGCCCGCCGCCAAGGCCGCGTTCCTGCGCATGAGCAGCGCGGCCAATCCCGATGCGGCGCAGATCTTCTCGGTCATGCCCGACGAGAGCCTGATGCCGATGGCCGATGCGGCTTTGGCCGGCATCGTCGCCAGCAAGCTCAAGCCCGATTCCTGCCCCACGGTGGACCGGGTCCTCTCGCTGCTCGCCCCGCTCCCCGCCGAAAACACCGCCGAACTGATCGCGCTGATGGTCGGGCTCGGCAGCAAGGCGGGCGAGGCGAGGCTCGGCAAGTTCGCCATCTGCAAGGCTTCCTGATCCATGCCCGACACCCTGTTCCCCGCCGAAGTCTATGACCTTGCCCGGCGCGTGATTGCCGAAAACGCCGCCATCGGCCGCAAGGTCGTCCTCGCGGAAAGCTGCACCGGCGGGCTGGTCTCTGCCGCGCTGACCGAGGTGGCCGGCTCGTCGGCCGTGGTCGAGCGGGGCTTCGTGACCTATTCTAACGAATCCAAGCAGGAGCTGCTGGGCGTTTCGGGGGACATCATCGATACGTTCGGCGCTGTCTCCGTCGCCTGCGCCTGGGCCATGGCGCAGGGCGCCCTCACCCACAGCCGCGCCGATGTGGCCGTGGCGATCAGCGGCATTGCCGGTCCGGATGGCGGCAGCAAGAACAAGCCCGTCGGCACCGTCGTCTTCGCCAAGGCTACGCGCGGAGCCACGGAGGACGAGGATGCGGTGGCCGAGGAACAGCATTTCACCGCCACGACACGGGCCGGCGTGCGCCTTCAGGCGACCATGGTGGCGCTGGGCCTGCTGCTGCCCTGACGGCGCGGGCTCAGCCGGCCTGTGAAACGCCGTAAAGCTGGGCGGCCCGCGTCTCGAAGGCTGCCACCATCTTGCGGAAGGCCTTGTCGAGGTACTGCCCGGCAAGCTTCTGGAACAGGGGATTGCGAAACGCGAATTCGACCCGGAAGTCGATCTCGCACTCGTGCGGTCCCAGCGCGCGGAACTGCCAGCGGTTGTCGAGGTCCTTCATCGGGCCATCCATGTAGTGCACGCGGATCTCGTCCGGCCGGCTCTTCTCGACGCGCGAGGTGAACTTCTCCCGCAGGGCCGAGAAGCCGACCAGCATGTCGGCCACCATCTCGGTCTCGCTGTCGGAACGGACCCGCGTCGCCACGACCCAGGGGAGGAACTCGGCGTAACGGCCCACGTCCGCCACAAGGTCGAACATCTGCTCGGCGCTCCACGGCAGGCGCCGGGTCTCCTGAATCGTTGCTGCCCCCATGGCCTTACGCGCGCGCCTGTTTCGCCTGTTGAGCCTGCCGCGCCGTGCGCATCGCCCTGAAATCGTCGCCCGCGTGATAGCTCGACCGGGTGAGCGGACTGGACGCGACCTGGAGGAACCCCTTGGCCCGGGCGATCGCCCCATAGGCGGCGAAGGTCTGTGGGCTGACGAACTCGGCCACTTCGGCGTGCTTCGGAGTGGGCCGCAGGTACTGGCCCATGGTCAGGAAATCGATCCCGGCGCTGCGCATGTCATCCATGACCTGGTGGACCTCGAGCCGCTGTTCGCCAAGGCCCAGCATGATCCCGCTCTTGGTGAACAGCAGCGGGTCCTGCCGCTTGACCTCCTCCAGCAGCCGCAGCGACGCATAATATCGCGCGCCGGGCCGGATCGTCGGATAGAGCCGGGGCACGGTTTCGAGGTTGTGGTTGTAGACGTCCGGCCCGGCGGCGACGATGGCTTCGACGGCGGCCTGCATCTTGCCGCGGAAATCGGGTGTCAATATCTCGATCGTGGTCTTGGGCGTCGCCTCGCGCAGGGCGCGGATGACCTTGACGAACTGGCCGGCACCGCCATCGGGCAGATCGTCGCGGTCGACCGAGGTGATGACGATATGCTCCAGCCCGAGCCGGGCGGCGGCCTCGGCCACGTGGGCCGGCTCATCCTTGTCGACTGCGCGGGGCATCCCCGTCTTGACGTTGCAGAACGCGCAGGCGCGGGTGCAGGTGTCACCCAGGATCATCACGGTCGCGTGCTTCTTGGTCCAGCACTCCCCGATGTTCGGGCAGGCCGCCTCCTCGCACACGGTGTTCAGCTTCAGCTCGCGCATCAGCTGGCGCGTCTCGCCATAGCCGGCGCTGGTCGGCGCCTTCACCCGGATCCAGTCGGGTTTGCGCTGACGCTCGGATTTTCCTGAAGAAAGATCCGCTGGTGAGGTCGGAGACGGGCTGTCGGCAAGATGACTCATGACGCGCATTTAGGCGCTTGGGCTTTTGCTTGCCAGAGACAAATGGTGCCGCCAAAAGGCCGCCATGGCTAACGAACTCTCCCCCCAGATGGACCGGTTGATCGCCGGTTACCGCCGCTTCCGCAACACCGGATGGACGCCCAACCGCGAACGCTGGGCCACCCTGCGCGAAGGCCAGGAGCCGCAGGTGATGGTCATCGCCTGCTCCGACAGCCGGGTCGATCCCGCGCAGATCTTCGACGTGGACCCGGGCGAGATCTTCGTCGTCCGCAACGTGGCCGCGATGGTTCCCCCGTTCGAAACCACGCCCGGGCATCACGGCGTCTCGGCCGCGCTGGAGTTCGCGGTGCAGGTGCTGAAGGTGAAGGAAATCGTGGTCATGGGCCACGGCCTGTGCGGCGGCGCCAAGGCCGCGCTGACGCAGGACCTCAAGGGCGCGGAGCCGGGCGAAGGCGGCTTCATCGCCGACTGGATCTCCCTACTGGACGAGGCGCGCGAACCGGTGGCCGCGCAGTACGGCACGACCGGACGCACCGCTGAACGGGCCATGGAACTGGCCGGGGTCAAGGTCAGTCTCGCGAACCTGCGCAGCTTCCCCTGCGTGCGGCAGAAGGAAGCCTCGGGCGAACTGCGGCTGACCGGAGCCTTCTTCGCCATCGCCGACGGCGTACTCCACGTGCTTGACGAGAGTGACGGCGAGTTCAAGCCGGCGGAATAGCCCGGCTCACCCAACCAAAAAGGGCGGCCCCGCGAGGCCGCCCTTCCTGTTTTCGCGCGAGGCGGGAGCGATCAGCCGCCCTTTGCCTTCTGCGCCGCGTAGATCGACCAGAGATCGGCAATCGGCTTGCGCACGCCGGTGACCTTGGCGAAGCTCGCCTGGGCCTCGGCATACTTGCCCTGGTCAACCTGGGCGATCCCGAGACGGGTCAGCGCACGATTGGCGTCCACCCCGGGCTTGGCCAGCGCGACCTGATAGAGCGATTCGGCCGTGGCCGGCTGCTCGTAGCTGAGGAAGGCATCGGCAACGCCCATGACCGCGGCCGTGCTCGCCGCAGGGGCACGAGCGTCGCGCTCGGCCGCCGGGAGCGAGGCCTTGTCGGCCGCCATGCGCGTGCTGGCGATCGTGCGGCTTTCGGCCACGAAGGTGTCGGACGTGCTGATCTTGCCCGCTGCCATGCCCTTGGCGATGATCCGGTTCACCTCGCCCGGCAGGCGGCGCGCATCGGCCGACTGGATGTAGTCGAGATATTCGTTGCCTTCGGAGAAGCTGTTGGTGCGGTCCATCAGGCGCAGCAGGTCCAGCATGTCCTGCGGCTGGAACGCGCCCAGCATCCGCACCACGCTGATGGCGACCGCCCAGTTGGCCGTGGAGGGGTAGTTTGAAGCCAGACCGCTGCTGAACAGCCCCGCATCGTTCAGGGCCTTGGTGTTGAGCGCCAGGCTCAGACCGGCCTTGTACCACGATTCCGGCACCGCCTTGCCGGCGCCCTGCTGGGCGCGGATCGCGGTCTGCAGGGCGCGGATGCCCTCGGCCGCGCGGTTCTGCTGGACATAGGCATCAGCCAGCATCCGCACGGAGGTTTCATCGGCAGCGCCGGCCGCAGCTTGCGGGCCAAGCAGCTCGATGGCCTTAGCGTAGTCCTTGCCGACATAGGCATACTGGCCGCGCATCACCGAGACCTGGGCCGCGGTCGTCGGCGGCAGGGTTCCGCTGGCGAGCATGAGGTCGAGGCCCTTGATCGTCGCCTGATCGTTACCGCCGGTCGTGCCGACCTGGTAAAGCCACTGCCCCGCGACGGCCTTGTCCATCGGCGTCGAAACCGAGGGCACCAGCGCCTCGACCCGGGGGGCGAGCTGGTTGGCGGTGGCCTTCAGTTCGGCCTCCGGCACCTTGCCCTTCTTGGTGCTCAGCGCATCCATTTCCTTCTGGATCGCAGCCGCGCCCTTCGCGAAGGCCGGGGAATAGGAGCCGCCTTCGGCTTTCGCTTCCTTCGCGGCAGCCGGAGCGGCCAGGCCGAGGGCACCGGCCGTGCCGCCGAGAGCCAGGGCGGCGACCAGGGCAAGGCGCGAGACGCTCTTAGAGATCGGGAACATGGGCATTCTTCTCCTTGTAATGCCGCGCGCCCGGCCCCAAACCCCGCCTGGTCGCGCCTGCACAAAACTTCGCCTGCGCAAATGGCCGGGATTTGGCCCCTTGGCAACAGATGCCGGGGTACCGCGATAAGCTTGAATGCGAATTGAATGGCATTTCGTCTCGCCGTTCATGCAACTTGCCGCAAGCGGAGGGAAAACGGCCCGTCCGGCCGCAAGTGTGGAAAAGACCCGGCCGCATCCCCATGTTGGAGGCGGCCCGCTGGCCTTGGCGGCCATGTTCGCCTAGTGCCTCTGGCACGGCACTTTCCCCAGATCAGAAAAGACTTCGCAAGCTGTGAGCGACGATACCGAAATCCTCGATCCCGCCTCCCCGATGGGCGAATTCCAGCGCGTCGACATCGTCGACGAGATGAAGACGAGCTATCTCGATTACGCGATGAGCGTGATCGTCAGCCGCGCCCTGCCCGACGTGCGCGACGGGTTGAAGCCGGTTCACCGCCGCATCCTGTTCGCCAGCCAGGAAGGCGGCTTCGTCGCCGGGCGGCCCTATCGCAAGTCGGCCAAGATCGTCGGCGACGTGATGGGCAACTATCACCCCCACGGCGACAGCGCGATCTACGATGCCCTTGCGCGAATGACGCAGGACTGGTCGATGCGGGTGCCGCTGATCGACGGCCAGGGCAACTTCGGCTCGATGGACCCCGACCCGCCGGCCTCGATGCGCTACACCGAGGCGCGCCTCGCCCGCGTCGCCAACTTCCTGCTGGAAGATCTCGACAAGGACACGGTCGCCTTCGCGGACAACTACGACGGGTCGCGGCAGGAGCCGACCGTCCTCCCCGCCCGCTTTCCCAACCTGCTGGTCAACGGCGCGGGTGGCATTGCCGTCGGCATGGCCACCAACATCCCGCCGCACAACCTCGGCGAAGTGATCGATGGCTGCCTTGCCTTCATCGAGAACCCGGCGATCACCACCGAGCAGCTGATCGAGATCATCCCCGGCCCGGATTTCCCCACCGCGCCGATGATCCTCGGCACGGCCGGTGCGCGCAGTGCCTATCACACCGGGCGCGGCTCGATCATCATGCGGGCCAACCACAAGATCGAGGAAGGCCGGGGTGACCGGCGCTCGATCGTGCTCACCTCGATCCCCTACCAGGTCGGCAAGAACGGGCTGGTCGAAAAGATCGCCGAGGCCGCCAAGGACAAGCGGATCGAGGGCATTTCCGACATCCGCGACGAATCCAACCGCGAAGGCGTGCGCGTGGTCATCGACCTGAAGCGCGACGCGACGCCCGAGGTCGTGCTCAACCAGCTGTGGCGCAATACCCCGGCCCAGTCGAACTTCGCCGCCAACATGCTGGCGATCCGCGGCGGGCGGCCGGAAATCCTCGCGCTGCGCGACATCATCCAGTCGTTCATCGCCTTCCGCGAGGAGGTCATCACCCGCCGCACCAAGTTCGAACTGAACAAGGCGCGGGACCGGGCGCACATCTTGCTCGGCCTCGTCGTCGCGGTGACCAACCTCGACGAGGTGGTGAAGATCATCCGCGGGTCCAACAACCCCGCTGCCGCGCGCGAGGCCCTGCTGCGCCGCGAATGGCCGATCGGGGACATCGCACCCTATATCCGCCTGGTCGAGGCGATCGAGCCCAGCGCCGAACAGGAAGGCGGCTCCTACCGCCTGTCCGAGGTCCAGGTGAAGGCGATCCTCGACCTGCGGCTCCACCGCCTCACCGCGCTCGGCCGCGACGAGATCGGCGACGAGCTGAAGGAACTAGCCGCCGCGATCGAGGAATTCCTCGCCATCCTGGCTGACCGCGCGAAGCTCTACGGCGTGATGCGCGACGAGCTGGTGCAGGTGAAGGAGCTTTATGCCACGCCGCGCCTGTCGCAGATCGCCCCGGCGTGGGACGGCATCGATGACGAGGACCTGATCGAGCGCGAGGAGATGGTCGTCACCGTCACCCTCGACGGCTATATCAAGCGCACCCCGCTTTCCACGTTCCGCGCCCAGAACCGCGGTGGCAAGGGCCGTGCCGGCATGGCGACCAAGGAAGAGGACGCGGTGCGGACGATGTTCGTCACCTCCACTCACACCCCGGTGCTGTTCTTCTCGACCGCCGGCAAGGTCTATCGCCTGAAGGTCTGGAAGCTGCCGGAAGGCGGCCCGGCCACGCGCGGGCGACCCATCGTCAACCTGCTGCCGGCGCTCGACAAGGACGAAACGATCGCCGCCGTGCTCCCCCTGCCCGAGGACGAGGCGGAATGGGGCAAGCTCCACGTCGTCTTCGCCACGGCCAAGGGCAACGTGCGCCGCAACGCGATGGACCTGTTCACCAACATCCCGTCGAACGGCAAGTTCGCGATGCGCTTCGAGGAAGGCAGCGAGGATCGGCTGATCGGCGTCGCGCTGCTCGAACCGACCGACGACGTGCTGCTGGCAACGAAATCGGGCAAGGCGATCCGCTTTGCCGGGGATGACGTGCGCGAGTTCCAGTCGCGCACCTCCACCGGCGTGCGCGGCATGGTGCTGAAGGGCGATGACGAGGTGATCTCGCTCTCGATCCTCCACCGCGT
>Ga0068852_100002568_pt1 | contig 12515 bp, 10 predicted proteins | sample KBSCornC22_FD_66594 | JGI IMG/M metagenome (GOLD analysis project Ga0068852, IMG submission 66594) | Corn rhizosphere microbial communities from Kellogg Biological Station, Michigan, USA - KBS Corn C2-2 | ecosystem: Host-associated > Plants > Roots > Rhizosphere > Soil ... | reverse complement strand
AAGGTCATTGGCCTGGCGCCAGTCACCTAAAGGCGGTAACCCGAACTTGGTACTTTCTCCCGTGTGACGCGGGAGGTCACATTTTCAGGCGACGGCTGTCGCTTTACGTTCGGCGTGGTCCGTTATGAGTTCCACGACGACGCCCATGGCGCCGAAGCCAATTGGCTCAAGGGCGGTGTGCGCGTCGAGCTGAGTCATACCGGTTCGTTCCGTTGCTCCGTGCCTGTGATGTTCATGGCGGACGAGCTGGCCTATTTCCGCGACGACCTCGGCCGGATCCTCGCGCGCCAGAAGGGCGTGGCCACGCTCGACACCGAGGAGGACTGCCTATCGATCGGCGTGACCATCACGCCGCACCGCTGCACGATCGGCGGCTACGTGGAGTCGGTCGGCTTCGCGCGCATGGAGTTCGACGACATCGTCACCGACGAGCAGTCGCTGCGGGTTTCGCACGGCCAGCTCGTCGAGCTGGTGCGCGAGTTCCCGGTTCGGACCAGCGCGGGCTAGGCGCTAGCCGATCCGGTCGCCGGGCTCGACGTCCTCGTCGGGCCTGAGCAGCACCACGCCCTTCTCCGGATCGATCGCGCCCATCACCAGCACCTCGGAATCGAAGGTCGCGATCCGTCGCGGCGGGAAGTTCACGACGCCGATCACGAGCCGGCCCTCGAGCTCCTCGCGCGGGTAGTGGGTGATCTGCGCGGACGAGCGCTTGACGCCCACCTCTGGGCCGAAGTCGATCTCGAGCTTCCAGGCGGGAACGCGCGCCTCGGGGAACTCCTTCACCGAGAGCACGCGGCCGACGCGCATGTCGATGCGCTGGAACTCCTCGAAGGTGGCCATGGCGGCCGGGAGCCTAACCGGCCCGCTCGGCTACTGGTCGTTTGGAGGGGTGTACGGCTGCGGCTGAGGAGTGGGGTCGCCCGCCGCGGGCGGCGCCGACGGATCCGTCGGGGTGGGCTGGGTCGGATCCGTGGGCGTGGTCGGGCCGGTGGCGCCGGTCGGGCCCGTGCTGCCGGTCGGGCCGGTGGTGCCCGTGGGCTGCGGCTGACCGCCGGTGGCAGTGGGGTCGGGCGGGGTGCCGGTCGGGCCCGTGGTGCCCTGCTGCGGGAGCGTCACCGTGGAGCCACCCTGGTCTGTCTGCGGCTGAGGCGTGGGCTGGGCCGGGACGGTCGGGACCGTCGTGGGCTGGGCATCGGTCTTGGGCTTGTCGGCCGTCTTCTTCGCCACCGAATGGTGTGCCTTGTGGTGAGTCGGCGCGACGACTGCCTGCGGCGCGGCGGACACGACCTGCGGCTGCACCGGCGCGTGGGCGACCTGCGTCTTGGCGACCACGCGCGGCGTGGGGTGCGACGCGTGCTTGACCTCGACCGCGCCGGCCGTGACGATCGCCGCCGCGGCCAGGCCGGCCGCCGCCTTTGTGGCAACCGCGCCAACGCCCGCAGAGATCACCCCGCTCGCCGTCGCGCCGCCCGCAACTGCGCCCGCGCCCGCTGCAGCGGCGCCACCGCCGGCGGCCGCTCCGCTCGCCGCGGCTCCGCCGGCAGCCGCGCTGCTGGCCGCGCCGCCGCCTGCGGCCAGCTTGGCGAACACGAACTTCTTGAAGATGGCGAGCATCCCGATCGGGTAGACGGCGGCTAGCGCGCGACCGGTGTTGCGTAGCTCGCGCTTGAAGACCTTGCAGCGCTCACAGGTGCGCACGTGACGGCGGACCGGCGGCGAGGTGCGCGTGATGCCCTCGGCCACCTGGCCGAGCTCGAGCCGCACCTCCTCGCATGTGAGCAGCCGCGCCTCGGCCGCCTCCGCGAGCGACACGCGCGCGCGCACGAGCAGGGACTTGACGCTCGGCACCGTGGTGTCCATCGCCTCGGCGATCTGCTCGTAGGAGAGGGCGTCGATCTCACGCAGCAGGAGGGCGGTGCGCTGCGTCTCGGGCAGCTCCTGAACGTCCGCCACGATCTGGCGGAACTCCTCGCGCGTGTGAACGGTGTCGGCGGTGGTGGCGCCGCCGTCGCGCTCGAAGACGTCCATCGAGTCCTGGCCGGCGTGCTGTGGACGGCGGAGATGGTTGAGGCAGCGGTTGCGCGCGATGCGGTAGAGCCAGGGGCGCGCGTTGATCGGACGCTCGTCGGCGCAGATCGCGTTGAACGCGGCGGTGAAGACCTCCTGAAGAACGTCTTCCGCATCCTCGGTCGAGCTGAGCATGTGACGGCAGAAGGCGAGCAGCCGCGAGTTGTAGCGATCCACGAGCGCCTCGAAGGCGCCGTGGTTGCCACGACGGATCAGCGCGACTAGCTTCTCGTCGCTTTGCAAGCGAAGAAGCGGTGAGCGCGCGGCGAGCGCCGGTGTATGCCGTAGAGCAGAAGCTTCCATCAAAGAACGGCCGTTCCCCTGTACAAACAGGCTAGCGGCAGATAAGTAGCGCGACGGGTAGCTACTACATCCGTATGTCGGGTCACGTTCACAGCGCTGAAGGGCACGGCCATTCCCACGGTCTGGTTGATGACAGCATCAAGCGCTCGCGCGAGGGGCTGCGGGCGGTGTCGCTGTCGCTGGCCGTGCTGGGTCTCGCGGCGGCACTCCAGCTCTTCATCTACCTGCTGTCCGGCAGTGTGGCGCTGCTCGCGGACCTGATCCACAACTTCGGCGACGCGCTCACCGCGGTGCCGCTGGGGGTGGCATTCGTCATGCGCTCGGAGCGCGCCGAGCAGCTAGCCGGTCTGGCGGTGGTCTTCGCCATCTTCGTGAGCGCGTGCGTGGCGGGGGTGGAGTCGGTGCAACGCCTCGTGCATCAGAACGCGCCGGACCACCTGTGGGCGCTGGCGGCCGCGGGGGCGATCGGCTTCATCGGCAACTGGCTGGCGGCGCAGATCAGATCCCGGGCCGGGCGCCGCCTCGACAGCCCCGCGCTGATCGCTGACGGCGCGCATGCCCGCGCGGACGCGTATGTGTCCCTGGGTGTGATCGCCTCGGCGGCGGTGGTGGCGCTGGGGGCGCCGGTGGCGGATCCGCTGATCGGCCTGGCGATCACGCTCGTGATCCTTCGCATCACGTGGCAGTCGTGGCGGACAGTGCGCGGCCACCAGCACTGATCTGTCACAAGCACCGCCGCCGTCCTGTCTCTTGGGTGAACCAACCCGAAGACGAAAGGACGTGATCGAAATGAGCCTTCACATGGTTGAGGCCAAGGTCAAGCGCGAAGGCGTCGCCGACCTGCAGGAGACGGCGAAGAAGGTGTTCGCCGCCATCGACGAGGCGCAGCCGGAGGGACTCCGCTACGCGTCGTGCCTGCTGCCAGACGGCGAGACCTTTATCGCCCTTCTCCAGCTCGACGACGGGCTCGAGAACCCACTGCCGGGATTTCCAGAGTTCCAGCAGTTCATCCAAGAGGTTGAGGCCCAGCGTGCCGAGCCGGCGAATGTCCAGCCGCTTACGGTTGTGGGGTCCTACCGGCTGTTCTAGGGCCTGGTGATCCATTGACAGACGAGCACGCGGTGGTGATCGCAGGAGCAGGGCCGACGGGCATGATGCTCGCGGCCGAGCTGGCGCTGGCGAAGGTAGATGTGGCCATCGTCGAGCGGCGCACCACCCAGGACCTCGATGGGTCGCGCGCGCGCGGCATGCACGCGCGCACCATCGAGGTGCTCGACCAGCGCGGAGTGGCGGATCGCTTCCTGTCGCGGGGCCAGACGGCGCAGATCGGAAGCTTCGCCGGCGTGCGCCTCGACATCAGCGACTTTCCGACCCGCCACAACTACGGGCTCGCGCTGGGCGCAGGCGCAGTTCGAGGAGATCCTGGCGGGCTGGGTCGAGGAGCTGGGGGTGCCGATGTATCGCGGACGCGAGGTCACTGGGTTCGCGCAGAGCGATGCCGGCGTCGGCGCCTACGTGGATGTCATCCCGTGATCGATGGCCTCAGTTGGACAGTAGGGTCATCGTCTGGTCGAAGCCGGGACGATCCTGCGATCAACGGTGGCTAGGGGGATTGAATCCGGCGCGCAACACGCCGCATGCCCGGGGTGGGATTCGAACCCACATGCCCCAATGGGGCCAGGGCTTTTAAGGCCCCTCTGTATGCCAGTTCCAGCACCCGGGCGGGTGCGCGAAGTCTAAGTCGGGTCCGGCTTGAAAACTGGCTGCGCGGCCAGTTTTCAAGCCGCACCTACCGGCGCATCTCTCGCAGACGATTGTTAGATTGGCCCGCGCGCCGGTAGGGGATATCCGCCATGAAGGCGGGCCGGCAGGGAAGACGGGAGAGAAAGCACTGATGCGTTCTGTCAGCCGTGTGGGACGGGTGGCCGCGATCGGCGCGGTTGTTATCGCTGCCGTGCTCGTGGGCGTCGTCCTGTTCCGCGGCGGGGGCGGCTACACGGTGAGCGCCGTCTTCCAGAACGGCGGGCAGCTCGTGAAGGGCAACCTCGTGGAGGTGGCCGGCGTGAAGGCGGGCTCCGTGAAGGGCATCTCGATCACGCAGGACGGCCAGGCCAAGATCACGATGAAGATCGACGGCGCCTACGCGCCGCTGCCCACGCAGACGCGCGCGGTGATCGAGCAGGCCTCGCAGTCCGGCTACGCCAACCGCTACGTCGACCTCCAGCTCCCGGGCGGTCCGCGCAAGGGTCAGCCCACGATCAAGAACGGCGGCACGCTGACCGAGGCGCACACGGTGGCGACGGTCGACATCGACCAGCTCTTCAACACGCTCGACCCGAGCACGCGCAAGGCCCTGCAGGACTTCTTCAAGGGCTCGGCCGCCCAGTACGCGGGCGTGACGAAACAGGGCAATCTCGGGCTCCACTATCTGAACCCGGCGCTGGCCACCTCGAGCCGCCTCTTCAACGAGCTGAACCGCGACACGCCGGTGCTCGAGCACTTCATCGGCGACAGTGCGCACCTGGTGACCGCGGTGGCGCAGAAGCGCGACGACCTGGCGGCGCTCGTCCAGAACCTGAACACGACCACCCACGCGCTCGGCGCCCAGAAGGCGGCGCTGGCCGACTCGATCGGCCGGCTGCCCGACTTCATGCGCAACGCCAACACGACCTTCGTGAACCTGCGCGCTGCCCTGAACGACGTTGACCCGCTGGTGAACGCGTCGAAGCCGGTGGCCAAGAAGCTCAAGCCGTTCCTCGACCAGGTGCAGCCGCTCGCCCGCGACGCGCGCCCGACGGTGAAGGACCTGAACACCGTGATCCAGCGCGCGGGCTCGAACAACGACCTGGTCGAGCTGACGAAGACGCTCACGCCGCTCGCGCACATCGCGGTCGACACCGCGCAGCGAGACGGCGCGAAGCGCCAGGGCGCTTTCCCGGAGTCGACCGCGGCGCTGAAGGGGAGCGCTCCGATCATCGCCTTCGGCCGTCCCTACACGGCCGACCTGTTCGGCTGGTTCGACGACTTCTCCACCACGGGCAACTACGACGCGCTCGGCCAGATCTCGCGCACGCAGACCATCTTCAACGCCACTTCGCCCGACACGAGCGTGCTCAACTCGCTCGGCCTGAACGGCCAGCTGCCGGCCGGGGTGCCGCTTCAGCTTCCAGGCGGAGCAGGCAGCACGCCGATCTCCGCGGCGATCCAGCAGAAGCTCTACAAGGGCCTGCTCCGCACCGAGCAGTTCAACCGCTGCCCGGGCTCGGGTGACGTCGTGGCCCCCGACAAGTCCAACGTCCTCAGCTCCTCCGAGCAGCAGGCCCTCGGTTGCACCGAGGCCGATCGCGGAGCCGGCAACTACTCGCCCGGCGGATGAAGCGGGTCGCCTCCATCCTCGTCGTGATCGCGGCGCTCGGCGCGGCCGTCGTCCTCATGGGCGCGAAGACCGGCGGCGGCCAGTCGAAGACGATCAAGATCCAGTTCGACAACGCCTTCGGCCTGGTCAGCGGCGGCGACCTGAAGATCGGCGGCGTAAAGGCCGGCAAGACGACCGGCTTCAGCGTGACCAACACCCTGCCGCCGAAGGCGGTCGTGACCGCGCAGATCACGCAGCCCGGCTTCACCTCCTTCCGCAAGGACGCCAGCTGCCGGATCCGGCCGCAGTCGCTGATCGGCGAGTACTACGTGGACTGCCAGCCCGGCACCGCGAGCCAGCCGCTGCCGAACGACACCGTGCCGGTCACACAGACGCAGTCCACGATCCCGCAGGACCTGCTCCAGGACGTGATGCGGCGACCGTACCGCGAGCGCCTCCGGCTGATCATCAACGAGCTGGGCACCGGTCTGGCCGGCCGCCCGCAGGACCTGAACGAGGTGATTCGCCGCGCCGACCCGGCCCTTCAGCAGACGAGCCGCGTGCTGAAGATCCTGGGCGACCAGAACAAGGTGATCCAGAACTTCATCGTCAACTCGGACACCGTGATGAACCAGCTCGCCGCGCGCAAGAAGGACGTTGCGAACTTCGTGGTCCAGGCGGCGCACCTCTCGGAGACGACGGCCTCGCGACGCCAGCAGTTCCAGGCCCAGTGGCACAAGCTGCCCGGCTTCCTCGCGGAGCTCCAGCCGACGATGCAGAAGCTCGGCGCGCTGGCCGACCAGCAGACGCCGCTGCTCACCGACCTGCAGCGCTCGGCGCCCGACCTGAACACCTTCTTCACGCGACTCGGGCCGTTCACGCAGGCGTCGCGGCCCGCGTTCAAGTCGCTCGGCCAGACGTCGCTCAAGGGACGCACGGCGCTCAACGCGAGCCGCCGCGAGGTGGACCAGCTCGCCGCGCTGTCCTCGGACGCGCCCAACCTCGCGAAGCCGCTCCGCCAGTTCCTCCAGACGCTCGACGACCGCAAGCGCAGCGTGATGGACGACCCGCGCGCGGCCGCCAGCGCGCCGCCCGCCCCGGACCCCACCGCCTACCACAAGGGCCAGGGCTTCACGGGCATGGAGGCGTTCTGGAACTACGCCTACTGGCAGACGCTCGCGATCAACCCGTTCGACTCGGTCGGCCACCTGCTGCGCGGCCTGTTCATCCTCGGCTCGCCGTGCGCGAACTTCCAGACCGGCGACGGCTACAACACGGACCCGAAGGTCAAGGCGCTGTTCGCCAAGTGCAACTCCTGGCTCGGCCCGTACCAGCCGGGCGTGAACGCCAAGGACCCGACGGGCGAGGTCAAGTCGTCCTCCTCGGGCAAGTCCCAGAACAGCCTGCCGACTCCGGGCCGCGGCACCCCCGAGGCCAAGCCGCAGCCCGGCCAGCCAGACATCTCCAAGCCGCAGATCACGCTGCCCCCTGAGGTGCAGCAGCTGCTGGACACGCTCAAGGTGCCGGGCACGAGCCCGAAGCTGCCTCAGATCCCCGGCCAGCTTCCGCAGGACCTGCAACAGCAGCTCGAGCAGCTGCCGGCGAATGTGCAACAGCAGATTCTCTCGCTGCCGCTCGATCAGCAGATTCAGGCTCTGAAGAAGCTCCAGTCCGGCGCCTTGGGCGGAACTTCCGGAGGCGGCAACCCGCTCTCCGCGGTCGGGGCGTCGAGCTCGCAGTCGAGCGACGCCAACTCCCAGCTCCTCAACTTCCTGCTCGGACAATGACCCGCCGCGGAACAGCCTCCATCGTCGCGTCGCCCGTGCTGGTGGGGGCGGTGACCACGCTGATCGTGATCGTTGCCGTCTTCCTCGCGTACAACGCGAACAACGGCCTGCCGTTCGTCCCGACCTACGACGTGTGGGCGCAGCTCCCGAGCGGGGCGAACCTCGTGAAGGGCAACGAGGTGCGAGTGGGCGGCTTCCGCGTGGGCGTGGTGGACAAGATCGTGCCGCAGTACGACCCGCAGCTGAAGAAGACGATCGCGCGGGTGCACATGAAGCTCGACAAGTCCGTCCAGCCGCTCGCCAAGGACACGACGGTGATCGTGCGGCAGCGCTCGGCGCTCGGGCTGAAGTACGTGGAGCTGACGCCGGGCCACGCCCAGGCCGACTACCGCGCGGGCGACACGATCCCGCTCAAGTTCGCCGGCAATCCCGTGGAGTTCGACGACGTGTTCAGCACGTTCGACAAGCCGACGCGCGACGCCTCGCGCCTGGCGCTGAAGGGCTACGGCGACGCGTTCGCCGGCCGCGGCCAGTCCCTGAACGCGGCGATCCAGGCGCTGAACCCGCTCGTCACGCACCTGCAGCCGGTGATGCGCAACCTGGCGAACCCGTCCACGCAGCTCAACCAGTTCTTCAAGCAGATCGGCAAGGCATCCGCCGAGGTGGCGCCGGTGGCGAGCGTGCAGGCGGACCTGTTCGCCAAGGCGGCGGACACCTTCGCGGCGATCGATCACAACCCGAGCAACCTGCAGCAGGCAATCGAGAAGGCTCCGTCCACGCTGGACACAGCGACCGCGAGCTTCCAGGTGCAGCAGCCGTTCCTGTCCGACTTCACGGATCTGTCGCACAGGCTGCGCCCGGTGGCCGCGGCGCTGCCGCACACGCTGCCGTCGCTGAACACGGCGTTCAAGTACGGCACGCCCGTCCTGCCGAAGACCGTGCCGCTCAACCAGGAGACGGGCAGGCTCTTCGACGCGCTCGACGACCTCGCCAGGAACCCGAACACATTCCTCGCGCTGCAGGACCTGACCACCACGGTGGCGGTGGGCGCGCCGCTTCTGACCTACGTGGCGCCGTACCAGACCGTGTGCAACCAGACGGTCTACTTCTTCACCGGCCTCGGCGGCCACATGTCGGAGGACGTGAAGGGCGGAACGATCGAGCGCGTGCTCGTGCGCAACGACATCCCCGACCTCCAGCCGGGCAAGCTCGGCTCGAGCTCGAACTGGCGCCCCGCGGACCTGCCGAGCAACGTGAACCCGAAGACGACCAAGCTCGCGTCGGGCGACTACGCAGAGGTGCAGCACGGCCAGCCGTACGCGCCGGCCATCGACGCTGCGGGCAACGCGGACTGCCAGACGGGCCAGAACGGCTACCCGACGGGCCCGCTGCCCGCGTCCGGCACGCCGCAGTCCGGCCGCTATCCGCCGGCAAAGGCGGGTCCGAACTTCAACCCGAACAACCCGAACGACCCCTTCTATCTCAACCAGGCCGGCGGCAGCCACAACGTGGTGGCGCCGAACACGCCCGGCCTGGCCGGCCCGACCTACACCGGTGTCCCGAACCTGAAGGACGTGCCCTAGCCATGGCGATCTTCCGGAAGAAGAAGCATCCGCAGGACCCGGGCATGTCGCCGTTCAAGGCCGGCGTGATCGCGCTCGCCGTGATCGCCATCGCTGTCTTCTTCGCGTTCACCAAGGCCAACCCGTTCGCGAACCCCTACAAGCTCACCGCGGTCTTCCGCAACGCCAACAACCTCAAGCCCAACTCGCCGGTGCGGATCGCGGGCGTGAACGTGGGAAAGGTCTCGAGCGTGACCGGCCTACCGGGCGGCCAGGGCGCCGCGCGCGTGACGATGGAAATCAACAATCAGGGCCTGCCGATCCACCAGGACGCGACCCTCAAGATCCGGCCGCGCATCTTCCTCGAGGGCAACGAGTTCGTCGACCTCCAGCCGGGCTCGCCCGAGTCGCCAGTGATCAAGAAGGGCTCGCACTTCCAGATCCCGATCCAGCAGACGGCGGCGCCGGTGCAGTTCGGCCAGGTGCTCACGTCGCTGCAGTCGGACACGCGCAAGAACCTGCAGGACTTCCTGAAGGAGTACTCGCAGGGCCTCGCCGACGGCGGCGCGCAGGGTTACAACCAGGCGGTCAAGGCGATGCCGGACGCATACCGCTATGGCTCGCTCGCGAATGAGGGCGCGCTCGGCACCCAGCCGCACGATCTGTCGAAGGTCGAGGCCGGCCAGGCCAAGGTCTTCCGCGCGCTCGACCTGCACGAGCAGGACCTGAAGGACCTGATCACCAACTTCAACACCACCGCGGGCGCGTTCGCGCGCGTGGATCAGCCACTCGAACAGGCGATTCCGGCGCTCGACCACGCGCTCACCGTCGGCACCCCGGCGCTGCAGCGGCTGAACGGCGCGCTGCCCGCGCTGCGCTCCTTCGCGCGTACGGCGCTGCCGGCGGCCAAGTCATCCGGGCCGACGATCGACGCCTCGATGCCGTTCGTCACGCAGGCGCGCCGGCTCGTGAGCCAGGCGGAGCTGAAGGGGCTGACCAAGGACCTGATGGTCACGATCCCGCCGCTGGCCAAGCTCAACCACGACTCGATTCCGCTCCTGGAGGAGACGCGCCAGCTCAGCGCCTGCCAGAACAACGTGCTGCTGCCGTTCGCGACCACGAAGATCCCGGACCCGGACTTCCCGAAGAACTCGGGGGCGTTCTACCAGCAGGTGGCGCGCACCCTGCCGGGCCTCGCGGGCGAGAGCCGGATCACGGATCCCAACTCCGGCCTGTTCCACATCGAGGTCGGCGCCGGGCCGCTCACCATCGCGCAGACCGACGGCGCCGGGCAGCAGATCTTCGGCCAGTCGGCGTTCCCGGTCGAGGCGACCCGCCCGGCCAAGCCTGACGCGCGACCGGTGGACCGCCCGAACGTGCCGTGCGAGACGCAGCTGCCGCCTGACCTGCACGCGCCCACGCAGCTCGCCGCCAACGGCCGGATCGACCAGACCAGCACCACGCCGATCGCGCCCACGAGCGCGATGGCGCCCGACATCGCGAAGCTCCACGAGAACGCCGTGACGATCATGAAGCGCGAGGCCAACGCCATGGCCCGGCAGAAGAAGGGCCTGCCCTCCTTCGATCCGCTCGAGTACGGCGGCCTGAAGGAACAGCAGCGCGCGGCCCGCATGTTCGGCCTCACCTGGGACGGCACGAACCTCGTCGACCTGAAGAGCCTGAGGAAGAAGTGACCCACGCGATCAAAAAGCACCTGGGCGACTTCCTGGCGATCCTCGGGCTCGTCCTCCTGTCCGCGGGCGTGGCCGGCTACATCCTGTCCCACGAGCGGCTGCGCTTCCCGTGGCAGTCCAAGCCGTTCCCGGTCAACGCCGCGTTCACCACCGCGCAGGCGGTCACGCCTGGCCAGGGCCAGACGGTGCGCATCGCGGGCGTGCAGGTGGGCTCGATCGGCGGGGTCAAGCTCGAGAACGGCCAGGCGGTCGTGCGGCTCGACATCGACCAGAAGTACAAGCACCTGATCCACAGCGACGCCACCGCGCTGCTGCGTCCCAAGACCGGCCTGAAGGACATGTTCGTGGAGCTCGACCCGGGCACTAACCAGGCCGGGCCGATGCCCAAGGACGGCACGATTCCCGTGCAGAACACCGCGCCCGACGTGAACCAGGACGAGATCCTCAGCTCGCTCGACACGGACACGCGCGCGTACCTGCAGCTGCTCGTGAACGGCCTGGGCCAGGGTCTGAAGGGACGCTCGACCGACCTGCGCAACGTGTTCAAGCAGCTCGGCCCGACTCACCAGGACCTGGCGCGCGTGGCCAAGGCCGTGGCGGAGCGCCGCACCAACCTGCGCCGCCTCGTGCACAACTACGGCGAGCTGACCGCCGCGCTGGCGGACAAGGACCACGACATCGCCAACCTGGTGGACGCCTCCAACGCCGTCTTCTCCTCGTGGGCCGCCGAGAACCAGAATGTGTCGAGCGCCGTTGCGCAGTTGCCCGGCACGCTCAACACCACCGCGCAGACGCTCCAGAAGGTGAACACGCTGTCCGGCGTGCTGCGCCCGAGCCTCGATTCGCTGCGCCCGGCTTTCAAGCAGCTGAACAAGGCGAACAAGGAGGTGCTGCCGTTCGTGAAGGAGGCGGCGCCGATCACGCGCAACCAGATCCGCCCGTTCGTCAAGACCGCGCGGCCGTACGTGAGCCAGAGCCTCAAGCCGGCTTCGGTCAACCTCTCGCGCGCGATCCCGGACCTGGACAGCTCGTTCCACGAGCTCAACCGCTTCTTCAACATCGGCGCGTACAACCCGGCGGGCAAGCAGTCGATCAGCGACGCGTGCGAGAAGAGCGGCCAGTGCACCTCCGCCGAGCTCAACCGCAAGCAGCCGTACCTCTACTGGCTCGCGTGGGTCGCGCAGAACTCGAACTCGCTGTTCTCGACCTCTGACGCCGAGGGCCCGCTGCGCCGCGCGCTGTTCATGTTCGACTGCAACTCGATCCACGCCATCCTCGACCAGTCGGGCGGCGCGGCCGACGCGATCTTCGGCCCGCTGTCGAGCGTGCTGACCGACGCCAAGTTCTGCGGGGGAGCGAGCAAGTAATGCCCAAGCAAGCGCCCAGCTTCGGCCGGATCGCCGCGATGGTGGTGTTCACGCTGTCGTGCTTCGGCATCCTGCTGTTCCTCTGGATGTCGTTCGGCGGGCCCGTGCCCCTCAAGCCGAAGGGCTACCGCTTCGAGGTCAACTTCCCGGAGGCCACGACGCTGGCCAGCGAGGCGGATGTGCGCATCGCCGGGGTGAACGTGGGCAAGGTCGTGGGCATGAAGCTCGACAAGGGCGGCACGCGCACCACGGTCACGATCAACATGAAGAAGGGCTTCTCGCCGGTGCCCAAGGACACGCGCGCCATCCTGCGGCAGAAGACGCTGCTGGGCGAGACCTACGTGGAGCTCTCGCCGGGCACGCGCAAGGCCGGCAACATG
>Ga0068852_100002563_pt1 | contig 12518 bp, 9 predicted proteins | sample KBSCornC22_FD_66594 | JGI IMG/M metagenome (GOLD analysis project Ga0068852, IMG submission 66594) | Corn rhizosphere microbial communities from Kellogg Biological Station, Michigan, USA - KBS Corn C2-2 | ecosystem: Host-associated > Plants > Roots > Rhizosphere > Soil ... | reverse complement strand
CGTCGCCCCGGCGCGAACCCGTCGCCCCGGCGCGAACCCGTCGCCCCGGCGCGAACCCGTCGCCCCGGCGAAGGCCGGGGCCCAATCTGGCGATTGGATTCCCGCTTGCGCGGGAATGACGACTGCTGCGTGCGCGGGAATGACGGCCGACATTGCGCCCGAAGAGGCGCAGCGCGTAATCTCGCGCTACCCCGGCGGCCATGGCCGCCGGCCGGATAAGCCAAACAGAGGAGAGAATCGAATGTCGCGCGGTTTCCGCTTCATCCTGGCGGCGTCGCTGCTCGCCGTGGCCGGCATCGCCGGCGCCCAGCAGCAATACATCAACATCCTCACCGGCGGCACCAGCGGCGTCTATTACCCGCTGGGCGTGGCCATGTCGCAGCTCTTCGGGAAGGCCATTCCCAACGCCAAGGCCTCGGTGCAGGCGACCAAGGCGTCCGCCGAGAACCTGAACCTGCTGCAGGCGGGCCGCGGAGAGCTCGCGTTCACGCTCGGCGATGCGCTCTCGGACGCGTGGAAGGGCAACGCCGAAGCCGGGTTCAAGACGCCGCTGAAGAAGCTGCGCGCCGTGGGCGGCATCTACGACAACTACATCCAGATCGTGGCCTCGGCGGACTCGGGCATCAGGACGCTCGCCGACCTCAAGGGCAAGCGCATCTCGGTGGGCGCGCCCAAGTCCGGCACGGAGCTCAACGCGCGGGCGGTGCTGAAGGCCGCGGGCCTCGACTACAAGGACTTCGCCAAGGTGGAGTACCTGCCGTTCGGCGAGTCGGTCGAGCTGATGAAGAACCGCCAGCTCGACGTGACGCTGCAATCCGCCGGCCTCGGCGTCTCGTCGCTGCGCGACCTCGCCACCTCGCAGAAGATCGTCGTGGTCGCCATCCCGCCGGACGTGGTGAAGAAGATCGGCGATCCGGCCTACCAGCCGGCGGCGATCCCGGCGAAGACCTACGAAGGGCAGGACCAGGATGTCCCGGCGGTGGCCATCCAGAACTTCCTCGTCACGCACGAGGGTGTGCCGGAGCAGGTCGTCTACCAGATGACCAAGGCGGTGTTCGAGAACAACGATGCGCTCGCCGCTGCCCATACCGCGGCGAAGGACATCCGCAAGGAGAACGCGGTGAAGAGCCTGCCCGTGCCGCTGCACCCCGGGGCGCAGAAGTACTTCAGGGAAATCGGGCTCGTGAAGTAGCCCATGGCGAAGAAGAGCGACCACGCGCTGATCGAGGACGCGGGCGCCGCCGAAGCGCCCGGCGAGCACTTCGAGGAGCACGGCAAGCAACGCACGCTGTCGGGGCTGGCCCTGCGCGTCATGATGGGGGCGGCGCTCGCGTTCTCCATCTACCAGCTCGTCATCGCGGCATTCAGCCCGCTCTCGAGCCAGGTGACGCGTTCGCTGCACGTGGGCTTCCTGCTGCTGCTCACGTTCCTGCTGTATCCGGTCTCGAAGCGTGCGGACGGCACGCGCGTGGCCGGGTACGACTGGACCCTGGCGCTCGGCGCCTTCGCGCTCGGCTTCTACCACTGGATCTTCGAGGCGGACCTGATCCAGCGCTCCGGCGACCCCACGATGACGGACCTCGTGGTGGGCGTGATCGTCATCGCGATGGTGTTCGAGGCCGTGCGCCGGGTGATGGGCCTGGCACTCCCCATCATCTGCGCGACCTTCCTCGCTTATGGCCTGTTCGGCGAATACCTGCCCGACCTGGTCGCGCACCGCCCGTTCGGTTGGGACCAGGTGGTGTCGCAGCTCTATCTCGGCACCGAGGGCATCTACGGCACGCCGACGCTGGTGTCGGCCACGTACATCTTCCTCTTCATCCTCTTCGGCAGCTTCCTCGAGCACGCCGGCATGATCCGCCTCTTCAACAACGTGGCGCTCGGGCTCGTGGGGGGCGCGCGCGGCGGGCCGGCGAAGGTCGCCGTGATCTCCTCGGGCTTCATGGGCACCATCAGCGGCTCGGGCGTGGCCAACGTGCTCACGGTCGGCCAGTTCACGATCCCGCTCATGAAGCGCTTCGGCTATAGCGCGAAGTTCGCGGGCGCGGTGGAAGCCACGGCGAGCATGGGCGGGCAGATCATGCCGCCGGTGATGGGCGCGGTCGCGTTCATCATGGCGGAGACGCTGAACCTGCCGTACGTGGAGATCTGCAAGGCCGCGGTCATCCCCGCGATCCTCTACTACGTGACCGCCTTCTGGATGGTCCACCTCGAGGCCGGCCGCGCCGGCCTCATGGGACTGCCGAAGGACCAGCTCCCGAGCGCGTGGGGAGCGCTGCGCGACAACTGGTACCTGCTGCTGCCGCTGGCGGCGCTCGTCTTCATGCTCTTCGACGGCTTCACGCCGATGTTCGCGGGCATGACAGGGCTCGCTCTCACCGCGATCCTCATCCTCGGCGCGAACATCGCCGCGAACCTCGGGGCCATGGCGTTCCGCTTCTTCTTCTGGATCGCGATCGGGCTCCTCGCGGCCACGTTCCTGAAATGGGGCGTGGTCCCCGTGATCGCCGTGATCGTGGCGCTGGTCGCCGCCAACTGGGTCGCCAAGGGCGGCCGCGGGACGCTGCGCACGATGCGCGACGGCCTCATCGATGGCGCGAAGCAGGCGCTGCCGGTGGGCCTCGCGTGCGCGATCGTGGGCGTGATCATCGGCGTGCTCACGCTCACGGGTGCCGCGAGCAGCTTCGCGGGCTTCATCCTCGAGGTCGGCGCGACCAGCCTCTTCCTCTCGCTCTTCCTCACGATGGTCGTGTGCCTGATCCTGGGCATGGGCATTCCCACGATCCCGAACTACATCATCACCAGCTCGATCGCCGCGCCCGCGCTGCTGAAGCTCGGTGTGCCGCTGCTGGTGTCGCACATGTTCGTCTTCTACTTCGGCATCATGGCGGACCTCACGCCCCCGGTGGCGCTCGCGGCCCTCGCCGCGGCGTCGATCGCGAAGGAGTCGTACATGAAGATCGGGATGAAGGCGACGCAGATCGCCATCGCCGGCTTCGTGATCCCTTACATGGCGGTCTACGACCCGGCGCTGATGCTGCAGGGCGGGACGTGGCTGAACACGGTGTACATGGTCTTCAAGGCGCTGGTCGCGATCGCGCTGTGGGGGGCGGCGGCCATCGGCCACCTGCAGGCGCCGCTCAACTGGCCCGAGCGCGCGCTCTGCGCGGCGGCCTCGCTGCTGCTGGTCGTGGCGGTGCCGCTCACCGACGAGATCGGCTTCGCGATCGGCGGGTTCTTCCTCGTGTGGCACTTCGTGAAGGCACGCCGGGTCGCCGTCGCGGCATGAGCATGCTCTGCATCGCCACGGCCGCCGCGGTGGTGAAGCTGGCGGCGGCATCCTTCACGCTCGCCTGGAACCACTCCATCGAGAAAGTGCGCTGGGAAGAGGACTACCGCCTCGCGGATGGCCGCCTCGAGCTCGTCGAGGCGCGGGTGAAAGGGTCCGCCGCGGGCATGGAGCCGCCCCCGGATGCGGTGCTCTCAGGCGGCTGGTGGCACTACCGGCCTCGCGCGCGGTGGCATTCGGAGCTCAGGTTGACGCGGTCCAGTTATGCAGGCGAGTACGAGTTGTGCCTCGATGGGGTATGCCGGTCGTTGGCCGAAGTTGCGCCGCAAGACGAGGGGGTGACGAGGGTTTACGTTTGCCCCAATTGATTCAAGCGGACATTGGCGAGGCGGTCCCTGGTCGCTTGATTCGAGCCGGACATTGGCGAGGCGGTCCCTGGTCGAGAGGGCCGTTGACGACGTCGGTCGGTGCGGAAGCGCTCTAGCAGGACTTCAGCGGGGCTTCGATCGGCAACCACTGCTCTGTCGATTTAGCAGGCAGGAAAAACACTTGGTCCGCGGTTCTGCGGGCAACCACCTCGTCGGCCTCTCGACAGGGACGCGCCTCGCCAATGTCCCGCCCTGCCTGCATCGCCCTTGCCACACTTTTGCGAGCACGCCGCTGCGGAACGCTCGCGCGTTCAACGCTGGCCGCCACAATGTCCGTTCGAAGAATGGTGCCTGCCCAAACCCGCACCATGCCGAAAACGCGCATGGGCAAACAAGCACCATCCCGGAATGGACATTGTGGGGGCCAGCGTCACGTTCGCAAGAACGTGGGAGCGGCGTGCTCTCCAAAGTGGTCGAGCGGGTGAGGGGCGTCGACGAGGCGCGTCCCTGTCGAGAGGCCGCCGAGGTGGTTGCCCGCAGAATCACGGACCAAGTGTTTTTCTGCCCGCGAAGCCCCCGAAGCAGTGGTTGCCGATCAAAGCCCCGCTGAAGTACTGCCAAGACGCTTCGGCACCCACCAACGTTGTCAAACGGCCCCCTCGACCAGGGACCGCCTCGTCACGCCTCGCAAAGGCTCGATAGGGACCGCCTCGTCACGCCCCGCAAAGGCTCGATAGGGACCGCCTCGTCCCGCCCCGCAAGGGCTCAGAACGTCTTCTTCAACCGCACCCGAAAACCTCTTGGTTCGCCCGGATGGAAGAGATACGTATCTGAAAGCGCCGTGGGCTGCCAGAGCTGGGACGCGGAGAAGTAGTCCGCGGCGGCAGGGGCGCGGTCGAACATGTTGAAGACGTCGAGGCTCAGGCGCAGGTCGGGCGCGAGCAGGCCGGACATCGTGCCGTTCACCGCCGGCGCGGTCGCGAGACGCGCGGCGCCATCGTCCGCGAAGCCCATCTTCGTGGCGCGGCTCACGAAGAGGCTCGCCGACCAGAAGCGGTTATGGACCGTGGCGCCCGCGGTCAGGCCCTGGATGAAGGTGGGGCGGAAGATCCCGCCGCCGCTCTCGACGCTGGCCTGGCTGGGCTCTCCCAGCGACTGGATGAACCAGTCCATCGACGTGCCCTTCGAGGCCGCAGGCGCTGCCACGGCGGCATGCGCGGATGCGGTGAAGGCTGACACGACGGCGATGGCCGCAACGACTTTTTGTAGTCTCCCTGACACGAATCCAGCCTAGCATGGGCTTACGCCGGCCGGGAGGGGGGTGCGACACTGGATACGCACCCAGAGCGCCTCGAGGACGTTGCTCGGGACGTGCACGACCTGGACATTGGTCCGGACGGCCCATGGGATCATCTGGCGGTGGAGGGGCAGCACGTAGATCTGCGCGCGAACCCGCTGCATCGCCTCGAACATGAGCTGGCGGCGGCGGGCCGGGTCCAGCTCGGTCTCGGCAGCGTCGATGGTGCGGTCGAGCGCCTCGTCCCGATAGCGGCCGGAGTTGAAGTCGCCCTTGCCATGGCCATCGCGGCTGTGCAGCACCGGGGTCAGCGTGAAGCCGGGATCGGTCGGGGCGCCGCCCCAGCCGTACAGGTGCATGCTGATGTCGAACTGGTCGACCTTCTGGAAGAACTGCGCGCGCGGCATCGCGTTCACGCGCAGCCGGATGCCGGCCTTCGCCAGCATCGCCGCGAGCGCGGTGCAGATTCGCTCGTCGTTCACGTAGCGGTTGTTGGGGCAGTCGAGCCCGAGCTCGAAGCCCTGGGGGTATCCGGCCTCGGCGAGCAGCGCCTTGGCTCGCGCCACGTCGAAGGGCAGCAGCCGCGGCTCCAGCTCCGGAAAGGCTCCCGCCGGCGCGGGCACCATCGATCCCGTCGGGCGGGACTGGCCGCGCATCACCTGGCGCTGGATCGTGTCGATGTCGATCGCCTGGTAGATGGCCTGCCGCACGCGCAGGTCCTTGAGCGGATTCGCGCCCTTCACGTCGGAGTACTTGAGCTCGGAGCGCTCCTGGTCCATCGCGAGGAAGATGACGCGATTCTCGGGACCCTCGACGATGCGCAGCGCGGGCTCGGCCCGGAGCCTCGCGAGGTCCTGCAGCGGCGGGTCGAGCACGAGGTCGATCTCGCCGGTGAGGAGGGCGGCCATGCGCGTCGCATCCGACTTGATCGGGCGGTAGACGATCTCGTCCACGTTGCCCTCGCGTCGCCCCTCGGCATCGCCCCACCAGCGCGGATTGCGCCGCAGCACCGTCGCGATCTCGGCTTCGCGCTTCACCAGCACGTAAGGGCCCGTGCCGTTGGCATTGCGCGAGGCGTAGGTTTCCTCGCCCGTCTTGAAGTCCTGCGGCCGTTGGGCGCCGTGCGTCTCGCACCACGCGCGGCTCACGATGGAGATCGCATTCACGTTCTCGAGCATCACGGCGGCGGGCAGCGGCTTCGCGAGCTCCAGGTCCACCGTGTAGTCGTCGATGCGCCGCGCGCTGCCCAGCGGCGTGGCGAACACCTTGAAGTTGGAGGAGGGCGATTGCGCGCGTGCGATCGACCACACCACGTCGTCGGCCGTGAACGGCGAGCCGTCGTGGAACGCGACGCCGTGGCGCAGGTGGAATCGCCAGGCGGCGGGACCGAGCGCCTCCCAGGAGGTGGCGAGCGACGGCACGATGGCGAGCGCCTTGTCGCGCGTGGTGAGGCGCTCGAAGATCTCCGCGTTGACGAGGTTGTTCAGGCCCTCGTTCTGCGCATGCGGGTCCGCGGAGAGGTAGTCGCCCTGCGAGGACCAGCGCAACGTGGCCGCCGCCGCATGCAGGCACAGGACGAGAAGCAAAGCTGCCGTCACCCCGGCGAAGGCCGGGGCCGAATGATTGGATCCCGGCCTACGCCGGGATGACGGCATGGTGCCGGCCGGGATGACGAAACCGCCGCGGCATCACTTCACGTTCACCCAGGTCGCCTGCAGCCAGTTGTCGGCGCGGTGGATCACCGTCACGTTCGAGCGCGACGCCCACGGGATCACCTGCAGGTGCAGCGGGATCATGAACACGTTGTCGTGGAAATATTGCATCGCCTTGTTGATCGTCTCCTGGCGATGCTTCATGTCGGTGTCGCCCTTGGCCTGGTCGATCATCGCGTCGAAGGCCGGGTCCTTGTAGTTGCCCCAGTTGTAGTCGCCGTCGCCCTGGTCGTTGCGCGAGTGCAGCACCGGCTGCAGCGTGAAGATGGCGTCGGTGGTGGCGCCGCCCCAGCCCAGCATGCAGAAGCTCACGTCGAGGCGCTGCGCCTTGGGGAAGTACTGCGCGCGGGGAATCGCGTTCACCTTCACCGTCACGCCCGCCTTGGCCAGCATGCCGGCCACCGCCACGCAGATCTTCTCGTCGTTGATGTAGCGGTTGTTGGGGCAGTCGAGCTGCACCTCGAAGCCGTTCGGATAGCCCGCGTCCGCCAGCAGCTTCTTCGCCGCGGCCACGTCGTACGGATAACGCTTGTAGAGGTTCGGCGGAATGCCGGCCTTCTCCGGGTTCGGGAGGTTGTACGGCGTCACCACCGAGAGCCCGCGCATCACGGCGCGATGGATGGCCTCCACGTCGATGGACTGGTAGAAGGCCTGGCGCACGCGCTTGTCCCTGAACGGGTTCTTGCCCTTCACGTTCGAGTACAGCAGCTCGTCGCGCGCCTGGTCCATCTGCAGGAAGACGATGCGGTTCTCGCGGCCCTCGTAGACCTTCACCGCCTTGTCGGCCTTGAGCTTCTCGATGTCCTGCACCGGCGGGTCGAGGACGAAATCGATGTTGCCGGAGAGCAGCGCCGCCTCGCGCGTGCCGTCCTGCTTGATCGGCTGGTAGACGATGTCGTCGACGTTGCCGTCCCAGTAATCCTTGCCCGCCTTGAGGCCCCACCAGTTGGGGTTCTTCTTGAACGTGCTCTTCACGTCGGGCTCGCGCGAGACGAGGATGTACGGGCCGGTGCCCATCGCATTGCGCGACGTGAAGGCTTCCTTCTCGTTGGTGAAGTCCTGCGTGTTCACGGCGTTGTTCTTCTCGCACCACGCCTTGCTCATCATGAAGAGGCTGTTGGCGAGCATCTCGAGCATCACCGGGTTCGGCACCGGCGTCACGAGCTGGACGGTGTACTGGTCGACCTTCGTGGGCTCGCCCACGGCGTTGCCATAGACGCGGAAGTTGGAGGTCTTGCCCTGCAGCCGCTTGATGGAGAACACGACGTCGTCGGCCGTGAAGTCGCTGCCGTCGTGCCACTTCACGCCGTGGCGCAGGTGGAAGAGCCAGGTCTTCGGGTCCTTCTGCTCCCATTTCTCGGCGAGCCCGGGAAGGATCTCGAGCTTCTTGCCGCGCATCACCAGCGACTCGTACACCTGCCCGTTGATCGAGTTCGTGAGCAGCTCGTTCTGGGCCATGGGATCGGCCGTGAGGTAGTCGCCCTGGCTCGACCATCGCAGGGTCGCGGCATCGGCGGTGGCGGCAAGGCTGAGGGCGACGGCAATTCCGGCAAGCAGGCGATGCATGGACGGTCTCCGCGGGCGTTGGATGTGGCCGATATTAACTCCGAGTCCACGCGGTCGTGACTTCGCATGCGTTAGTCGCGCGATTGGCGCGGCGTATAATTTTTCCATTCCCCGGAGGTGACCCATGAATGCCGTAATGAAGGACCGCAGCGCCGTTCCCGCCATGAAGGACTCCCGGCTTTTCCGCGACCGTGCCTACATCGACGGCGCATGGCTGGAGGCCGACGGCGGCGGGCGCATCGATGTCGACAACCCGGCGGACGGCAGCATCCTCGGCAGCGTGCCCGACATGGGCACCGCGGAAACGAAGCGCGCGATCGATGCGGCCAACGCGGCGCTGCCCGCGTGGCGCGCGCTGCCGGCGAAGGAGCGCTCGAAGATCCTGCGCAAGTGGTACGACCTGATCATGGCCAATGCCGACGATCTCGCGCTGCTGCTCACCACCGAGCAGGGCAAGCCGATCGCCGAGGCGAAGGGCGAGATCGCCTACGGCGCCTCGTTCGTCGAATGGTTCGCCGAGGAAGCCAAGCGCGTCTACGGCGACGTGATCCCGAGCCCCACCAACGACCGGCGCCTCATCGTGCTGAAGCAGCCCATCGGTGTCGTCGGCGCCATCACGCCGTGGAATTTCCCGACGGCGATGATCACGCGCAAGGTGTCGCCCGGCCTCGCCGCCGGCTGCACGTTCGTGCTCAAGCCCGCGGAGCAGACGCCGTTCTCGGCGCTGGCCTTGGCCGAGCTCGCCGAGCGCGCCGGATTCCCGAAGGGTGTGCTCAACATCGTCACCGGCGATGCGGTGGCCATCGGCAAGGAGCTCTGCGCGAGCCCGATCGTGCGCAAGATCACCTTCACCGGCTCGACCGAGGTCGGCCGGATCCTGATGCGCCAGAGCGCCGACACGATCAAGAAGATGTCGCTCGAGCTGGGCGGCAATGCCCCCTTCATCGTGTTCGACGATGCCGACCTCGATGCCGCCGCGGAGGGCGCGCTCGCGTCGAAATATCGCAACGCCGGGCAGACCTGCGTGTGCGCGAATCGCATCTACGTCCAGGACAAGGTGCACGATGCGTTCGCGGCGAAGCTCGCGGAAAAGGTGAAGGCGCTCAAGGTCGGCCGCGGCACCGAGAGCGGCGTCAACATCGGCCCGCTCATCGACCGCAACGGCCTCGCCAAGGTGGAGGAGCACGTGGCCGACGCCGTCGCGAAGGGCGCGCAGGTGGTCACCGGCGGCAAGCGCCACAGCCTCGGCGGGCTCTTCTACGAGCCCACCATCCTCACCGGCATGAACACCTCCATGAAGGTCACGCGCGAGGAAACCTTCGGGCCGGTGGCGCCGCTCTTCCGCTTCAAGGACGATGCGGAGGCGGTCGCGCTCGCGAACGACAGCGAGTTCGGCCTGTGCGCGTACTTCTATTCGCGCGACGTGGGCCGCATCTTCCGCGCCGCCGAGGCGCTCGAGGCGGGCATCGTGGGCGTGAACGTGGGCATCATCTCGAACGAGGTCGCGCCCTTCGGCGGCGTGAAGCAGTCGGGCCTCGGGCGCGAGGGCTCGAAGTACGGCATCGACGACTTCCTCGAGATCAAGTACGTGTGCCTCGGCGGAATGTAGCGCGGTGCGCAGGCTGACCCCGGCTGAACCGCGCTCGCCCCATGAACACAGGCGTAACCGTTCATAGGTTTTCATCTGTGTTCATCCGCGTTCATCTGCGTCGAAAGTTTTTTTGCCTCGCGTCATTCCTGGTCGCGTGCAGCTTCGCGGCCACCGCGCAGCTGCGCCCGTCGCAGCCGGAGCCCCCCAGCGGCTGGACGCCCAAGCAGCTCGCCCACGCGCAGCGCTACATGGTCGCGGCGGCGAACCCGCTGGCGGTCGAGGCGGGGGTGCGCATGCTCGAGAAGGGAGGCTCCGCGGTCGACGCCATGATCGCGACCCAGCTCGTGTTGAACCTCGTCGAGCCGAGCTCTTCGGGCCTGGGCGGCGGCGCTTTCCTGCTGTATTACGACGCGAAGGCGAAGAAGATCCGCGCCTACGACGGGCGCGAGGTGGCGCCGGCGGGCGCGACGGCGCGGCTTTTCGAGCAGGACAGCGGCAAGCCGTGGCCCTTCAACGTGGCGCGCGTCGGGGGACGTTCGGTGGGCGTGCCCGGCACGCCGCGGCTGCTCGAGATCGCCCACGTGCGCCACGGGAAGCTGCCCTGGGCGACACTCTTCGAGCCGGCGATCGAGCTCGCGGAAAAGGGCTTCCCGATCTCGCCGCGCTTCCACCACCTCATCGGCGAGGACAAGGGCCTCGCGGACGAGCCGGCGGCGCAGGTCTACTTCTTCGGCGCCGACAAGCGGCCCAAGCCCGTCGGCACCGTGCTGAAGAATCCGGAATTCGCGCGCACGTTGCGCGCGCTGGCGGCCGGCGGCGCGGACGCGTTCTACACCGGCGACATCGCCCGCGACATCGTGAAAGCCGTGCACGCGCACCGCAACCCCGGCACGCTCTCGCTCGAGGATCTCGCCGCCTATCGCGTGCGCGATGTCGAGGCCCTGTGCGGGCCGTATCGCGTGTGGAAGCTCTGCGGCATGCCGCCTTCCTCCTCGGGCGGCATCGCCATCCTGCAGATCATGGGCGAGCTCGAGCGCTTCGACATGGCGTCCATGAAGCCCAACACGGCTGAAGTGGTTCACGTCGTCTCCGAGGCCGAGCGCCTCGCCTTCGCGGATCGCAACAAGTACGTGGGCGACGATCGTTTCGTGGACGTCCCGGTGCAGGGCCTCGTCGATCGCGGCTACATCGGGCAGCGTTCGCGCCTGATCGCGGCCCACCGCACCATGGGCAAGGCGCAGCCGGGCGAGCCGCCGGGCGTGAAGATGGCGTTCGCCGACGATCCCGTCGACGAGATCCCCGGCACCACCCAGATCTCCATCGTGGACGCCGAGGGCAACGCCCTTTCCATGACCACGACCATCGAGGCCTTCTTCGGCAGCCGCGTGATGGTCGATGGCTTCCTCCTCAACAACGAGCTCACCGACTTCAATTTCCTGCCGCTCGAAGAGGGCAAGGTCACCGCCAACAGCGTGGCCCCAGGCAAGCGCCCGCGCAGCTCGATGGCGCCCTTCCTGGTCTTCGACAAGGCCGGAGCGCTGGAGATGACGGTGGGCAGCCCCGGCGGCAGCCTCATCATCGGCTACGTGGCCAAGGTCCTCATCGGCACGCTCGACTGGAACCTCGACATGCAGCGCGCGATCGACTTGCCGAACTTCGACAGCCGCAACGGTCCCACGGAGATCGAGCGCGGCACGGAGCTGGAGATGTCGGAGCCGGAGCTCAAGGCCATGGGCCACGACGTCCGCTTGCTCGACATGACGAGCGGCCTGCAGGGCATCCGCCGCGTGAAGGGCGGATGGGAAGGCGGAGCCGATCCGCGCCGTGAAGGCGTGGCGCGGGGCCGCTGATCGTTTCGAACAACAACAGGAGCACACCTTGAAGAACCCCCTCATGCTGGCCGTCGTCGCCGCTTTCGCAGTCGGTTGCGCCGGAACGGGCCAGGGCGGCGATGCCGCCGCCAGCAAGACCGCCGCCGCGACCCCGACGCCGGCAGCCGCAGCAGAAACGAAGACCACCGCCAAGGCGGGCGACTGCCAGCCGCCGCCCAAGGACCTCGTGGTGAAGGACCTCCAGGAGGGAACCGGCAAGGTGGCGCAGTTCCGCAGCGCGGTGCTCGTCGGCTACACGGGCTGGACCTACGACGGCTGCAAGCCCGATTTCAAGGGCGCCGAGTTCGACAGCTCGAAGAATCGCCCCACGCCGTTCGGCCTCGTGGTCGGCGCCGGGCGCGTCATCAAGGGCTGGGACGAAGGCCTCATCGGCATGAAGGAGAAAGGCAAGCGCCTGCTCATCATCCCGCCGGACAAGGCCTATGGCGCGCGCAGCCCCACGCCGCTCATCCCGCCCAACTCGACCCTCGTGTTCGAGGTCGAGCTCGTGCAGATCATCACCCAGCCGGGCGAGCCCGCGCCCGCGACGCCGGCCAAGTAGCGCGCCATGAAGCTCACCAGCTCCGGCTTTTCCGACGGTGGCGTGATCCCGGCCGAGTACGCCTTCTGCGCGCCCGATCCGAAGAGCCACGCCACCCTGTCGAAGAACCAGAACCCGCAGCTCGCGTGGCTCGATGTCCCCATGGGCACGAAGTCCTTCGCGCTCGTGTGTCACGATCCCGACGTGCCCAGCCGCGGCGACGACGTCAACAAGGAAGGGCGCACGGTGCCGAAGTCGTTGCCGCGCGTCGACTTCTTCCACT
>Ga0068852_100002560_pt1 | contig 12525 bp, 11 predicted proteins | sample KBSCornC22_FD_66594 | JGI IMG/M metagenome (GOLD analysis project Ga0068852, IMG submission 66594) | Corn rhizosphere microbial communities from Kellogg Biological Station, Michigan, USA - KBS Corn C2-2 | ecosystem: Host-associated > Plants > Roots > Rhizosphere > Soil ... | reverse complement strand
AGGAAGGCGAAGCTCTCGGTGATCGAGTTGTCGCCCAGGTAGCGGTGCTCCATCGGCAGCGATGCCGGCATGTGCGCGAAGTGCTGCGCGTGGCCCGCCTCGTGGAAGAGCGTCTCGTAGTCGTCGCGGCCGCCGCGGCGGGTGATCACCAGATAGACCTCGTCCGGCACGCGCACCGGCGAGCAGAACGCGCGCGGCGTCTTCTTCGCTCGCGGCTCGGCGTCCATGATCACGCCGGGCGGATGCAGCGCGAGCCCATCGAGCGTCTGCTCGAGGCTGCCCAGCAGGCGGCCGTCGCTGTACAAGCCGTCGAGCGTCGGCGCCCGGAAGAAGAAGCCGAAGTCGGAGCGCCGCAACCGCTCGAAGCCGAAGCCCAGCTCGCGCTCGAGCGGGCCGGACAGGAGCGCCTCGTACTCGTCCTCGGTCGCCTCCGCGAAGGCAGCGGTCTGCCTTTCGAGCGCGACGAGGTCGATGCCCGACAGCTCCTCGCACATCACGCGCATGCTCGGCCAGCCCAGCTCGCGCACGAGCGCGTGCGAGCGCTCCAGCATTTCGCGCAGCAGCGGATCAAGCGCCTCCGTCGACGCGTCCAGGCTCGCCCGCTCAATAGCCGCGCGCCGGTCCGGATCGGGCTCGTTCACCTGCACGACCGGGGCCTGCCGCCACGGCATGCGCTGCCCGTCCACCTCGATCTCCAGCGCCGCCTCGCGCCGTGCCACCTCCGCCTGCTCGGCCTTCAGCTCGCGCCCGATCAGCCCCTGCACCGCGAACTCGAGCAGCTGAGGCGTGCCGTCCTCGCGCAGCCGCCGCACGTTGTCGCGCGTGAACAGCTCCGCGTGGCGCTCGTAGATCGTCTCGATGTCGAACTCGTCCTGCAGGCCGGCGAAGTGCAGGTAGTACTCGCGGTCGAGCGAGGAGACGAACTCCTCGGCGTCGGCTCGATAGGCGGCCAGGTTCATGGGCTGCCAGCATAGAACCGATGGAGTCCTCCTCCGCCACCGGCACGCGCCCCCAGAAGGGCGCCGAGCTCGAGCTGACCATCGACGCGCTCGCCTACGGCGGCGCCGGCGTGGCGCGCCTCGACGGCTACGTGCTGTTCGTCCAGGGAGCCGTGCCCGGGGACCGCGTCCGCGCGCTCGTGACCAAGCGCAAGCGCGCATACGCCGAGGCGCGCACGCTGGAACTGGTCGAGCCCAGCCCGGAGCGCATCGAGCCGCGGGCGCCGCACCCGGGTGCGCCCTGGCAGGTGCTGCCATACGAGCGCCAGCTCGCGGAGAAGGAGTCTCAGGTGCGCGAGGCGCTCAGCCGCATCGGCGGCTTCGAGGATGCGCGCGTCGAGCCGATCGTGCCCGCCGTCGAACCGTGGCGCTATCGCAACAAGCTCGAGTACTCGTTCGGCGAGGCCGGCGGCGAGCTCGTGCTCGGCTTCCACAAGCCCGGCCGCTGGAACGAGATCGACGACGTGAGCGAGGACATCCTCGCCTCCGAAAAGGTCGATGCCGTCCGCGAGACCGTGAAGACGTGGTGCCGCGAGCAGGGGCTCTCGGCGTACGACCGCCGCGAGGGGGACGGCTTCCTGCGGAACCTCGTGGTCAGAGAGGGACGGCGCAGCGGCCAGATCCAGGCGCGCATCGTCACCAGCGAGGGAGACTTCGCGGCGCTCGACCTGGCGGAGCACGTGGAGGCCACCGGCGTGCTCTGGACGCGCACTCCCAGCGTGGCCGAGACCACCCGCGAGGGCGAGACGGACCTGCTCACGGGCACGGCCACGATCGAGGAGGAGCTGAGCTGCGCGGGGGAGCGCCTGCGCTTCCGCATCTCCCCCGACGCCTTCTTCCAGACCAACACCGAGATGGCCGAGCGGCTCTATGGCGCGGCCGTGGAGCTGGCGGAGCTGAGCGGCCGCGAGCGCGTGTATGACCTGTTCAGCGGCATCGGCACCATCGCGCTCGCGCTGGCGCCCGCGGCGGGCGAGGTATGGGGCGTCGAGCTGGTCGAGCAGGCGGTGGCGGACGCCATCGAGAACGCCAAGCTCAACGGGATCGACAACGCGCGCTTCTACGCGGGCGACGTGCGTACCGCGATGCGCCCGCTCGTTGAGGAGGCCGGCCAGCCCGACGTGCTCGTGGTGGATCCACCCCGCGCCGGGCTCTCACAGAAGATCGTGCGGCGGATCATCGAGACGGGCGTGAAGCGCGTCGTCTACGTCTCGTGCAACCCGACGACGCTTGCTCCGAACGCGCGTCAGCTCGCTGACGCCGGCTACACGCTGGACCAGGTGCGCCCCGTGGACATGTTTCCGCAGACGCCGCACATCGAGTGCGTCGCGCGGCTCTCGCTGCGCTGAGCCCGCTCAACTCCGCGCCTTCCGGGTCGATATCGAGTGGGATGGACCAGGATCGGCCGGTTCGGATGATCGACCTCTCGGACGTGCGCATTCGAGTCGCCACCGTGCGCTTTGGCATCTGGAGCACGTTGCTGGTCTGCGGCGTCGGAGTGGCCTACTGCGTCGCCAGCTTGAGCTCGCCCAACCGCCCCCTGATGCTGGCCCTTCTGCTGGCCGCGATGGGCGCGGCGCTCATGATCGGCGTGCTCGATGCGGAGCGCATCGTCCGCAGCCGCTGGCGGGAGCTCTTCTTCCTCAGCTGGAGCCTGCTCGACATCGCCTTCATCGCCACCCTCGAGGCGCTCGACGGCGGTGCGCATAGCCCGATCGTCGGCATCTACTTCCTGCCGCTCGTGTTCGCGGCGATCTCGTACCCGCTCGGTCTGGTCTGCCTGATCGCCCTGACCGACGTCGCCGCCGCGCTCGTGATCGGTGCGGTCACGGGCCATCCGGACTGGATCTACCTCGGCTTCTTCGCCGCCACACTCGGCTGCACCGCCTTCCTCTGCGTGCTGAACGCCCGCGACCAGGACAAGCAGCGCAGGCTCCTGGGCGAGGCCTCGCGCACGGACTCGCTCACCGACTCGCTCAACCGGCGCGGCTTCGAGGAGCGGCTCGATGCGGAGCTCGGTGAGAGCGACCGCGCGGGCAGCCCGCTCACTCTCCTCCTCATCGACCTCGACGACTTCAAGGCTGTGAACGACACGCTCGGCCACGCCGCCGGGGATGAGCTGCTCTGCTGGGTCGTGCACACGGTGCACGGCACGCTCCGCCCCTTCGACGCCGTCGGACGCCTTGGCGGGGACGAGTTCGCGGTCCTGCTCCCCGGCGCGGCCCGCGCCGACGCCCTCGAGGTGGCGGCCCGCGTGCGCGAGGTGCTCGCGGAGCGCATCGCCGCCACGGTGGGCCTCGCCACCTATCCCGTGGATGGCGCCGATCGCGAGGAGCTACACCACCGCGCCGACTCCGAGCTGTACGCCGCCAAGCACGGCTCCAAGTTCATGCCCAGCGGCGCCGTGTCCCGCGCGTGGAGGCGCTAGTCGAGCTGGTCCTCGTCCTCTAGCGGGACCTCCTCGGCAGCATGCACTGAGCACAGGTAGGGACCGCCGGCGTCCATCGACGCCTCGATCTCAGCCTTCGTGAGCTTGGCGCCGCACTCGGCGCACGTGCGCTCGATCACGGGATCCAGGCTGTGCTCTTCGAGGTCCATCAGGCGGATGGAACCTTAGCCTCATGTGCCACCACGTGGGTGGTGGGCAATCCCGTGCTGCGCTCCACACGGTGCGGCAGATCGAGCTTGAGCCACTTCGAGATCCCGCCCGGCAGGGTCGAGACCACGATCTCGTCGTAGCTCGCGAAGTTCACCTCGTCCTGAACGGCGGCAATCGGATCGGGATCGCCGACCTTGCCCTCCTTCACGTTCAGGCCGGCGGCGCGCATCTGCTCGACGGCACCCAACATGTGCCCCTCTGCCTCATCGCTGCCCGAGTGCATGTCCGCGGCCCATGCCACGCCATGCGGGGTGGACGGGACCAGGAGCGTGAAGACCGCCTCGCCCTGAGCGGCGCGCTCAGTGAGCGCATCGATTAGCTCGGGAGCCTCGGCAGTGCGATTGGCAACGACCAGTACGTCGGCCACAACGCCTCCTCGTATCGAATGGATCGAAGCTTACGCTTCGGCCATTCGCGTTTCGAGTATCGAGTACCGAGTCTCTAGTACGGCGGCAGGTCTGCGTACCAATCGCCGAGCTGGCGGAATGCGCTCCAGAACGCTTTCTTTGCGCCCTCCTCGTCCAGCGCCTGGTCGATGTCCGGCACGTACAGGGCTTCGCAGGTGGGCGTCAGCTTCTGCACCTCGCCGAGCGCCGGCTCGATCTCGCGGCCGAGCGGCACGCCCAGGTCGTTCAACTCCTCGAGCGCCTCGTCGCCCATCACAACCACGATGCGCGGCTGCACGATCGCCAGCTCGTCGAGCACGCGCGCCCGGCACTCCGGCGCGGACATGTCCGTGTCGGGAACCGGACACTTGATCAGCAGCGTGCCGTAGACCGCCAGCGGGTCGATGCCAAGCCGCTTGAAGCTCTTCATCAACGCGCTGCCGGAGCGCCCGTAGAAGGCCACGCCCTCCTCGATCTCCGCCGGCATCGGCGCGTACTTGAGGAGAAAGATGTCGGCCTGCGGATGGCCTGACCCCAGCACCGGCATCAGGTTCCCCCGCGGGCAGTGCGAGCACGACTGCACCTCGCGCGTGAGCTGGTTGAGCTCACGGATGGCGCGCTCGAGGTACTTCTCCCTGATCTCGTCGTCGGTGGCCGGCACTCGCTGCTGGGTCTTTGACGGAGCGCGCCCCTGTCCTTTTGCCTGCATCACTTGTTGCCTCGCTTGCGGGCGGGCGACTTGGTCTGAATGAACTTGAGCGCCTGCACGTAGAGCAGGCTCTGCTTCTTGCGCACGATGTCCGCGTCGCGCAGCGATTCGAGGAACTCCTCCGGCCCGTCGAAGTCGCGCATGCGGATCTTCACCGAGCCGAGCCCCTGCGCCACGTGGCTGTCCGAGCCCGCGCCCGCCACGATCCGGTACTTGGCCGCGAAGCGCGCGGCCTCCTCATTGAAGGACGAGATCGCCACGCGGGGGTTGAACACCTCGATCGCATCGATGTCCTCGACGACCGTGAGGAGGTGCTCGTAGTCGGGCACGGCGTGCATGCGGTCGAACGGGTGCGGCACGTACACCAGCCCGCCCTGGCGCCGGATCTCCGCGATCGTCTCCTCCAGGCTCATGCCGCGCGGGATCTTCTCCTCGATGAACAGCCCGATCACCTCGCCCTGATCGGCGGTCTTCACCTCCTCGGCCACGATCACCTTGATGCCGTTCGCGCGCTGGCGCGCCTCGAGCGCCCCCGACACCTCGTTGTGGTCGGTGATCGCGATCGCGCCCAGGCCGGCCCGCTTCGCCGTGTCGAGCAGCGTGTCCACCGACGTCGCGCAGTCCGGCGAGTGGTCGGTGTGCATGTGCAGATCCACGTGGATGAAGTCCCGGGACCCGAGCCGCTTGCGAACGGCGGGCTTGCCGTCTGGGTCGTGGCGGCGCGCGGCGACCTGGCGGTAGATCTCTTCCACGGCGTCGGCGGTGGCGTCCCATGTCAGGCCTTCACGCGCGTTGGCGCAGCTCGCGTGCAGCCGCTCGCGCAGCGCCTCGTCGGTGATCAGCCGCTCGAGCTGCGAGGCCAGCGTGATCGAATCGCGCGGCTCGAACAGCAGGCCCCGTTCGCCGTCCGCCAGCACCTCCTCATACACGGGAAGCCGAGCCGCCAGCGGCACCGCGCCGCCGGCGACCGCGCGGAGCAGGTGCTGCGGGGCGGGCGACACGCCGGCGGACGCCGCCACCGCGATCTGCGCCCCCGCCAGGAACTGCGCCTCGGAGCCGTCCTTCGGGCCGCAGAAGCGCACGCGCTCCCGCATCGCGCGCGACAGCGGCACCGCCGGCTCGAGCGCCTGCATCCGGGACCACACGGTGGCCCGCCAGGGCAGATCCTTCGGCAGCTTGCGCAGCGCGCGCAGGAACAGGCGCAGCGCGGCGCGCTCCTCCTCGAGGCAGAACAGGATCTCCACGTCGCCTCCCGGCGGTCGGCGCTCGACCACGTCGGCCCCGGGCCGGATCACCGGATAGTCGCCTGGGAAGAAGCGGTTCAAGAGGTCGCGCGTGACCTCGAAGCTCGCAGAGCGCGCGTCCAGGCGCCCGAACAGGAGCTCCACGAGCTTGCGCGCGAACTGGGTCGACAGCACGCGCTCCGCGGGCGCGTGGAACGTGCCGACGTTGAGCGCGCGCGAGTGCCGCAGCGCCGCCGACGACGCACTCGGCGCGAACGGCTCGTGCACGTGCACGAAATCGAACTGCGCCCGCGTGAGCAGGTCCTCGATCGTGCGCGACACATCCAGCGGCAGGGACACCGCGGCGCCCCGGCGCGTGGGCGGGAACGGCAGGCTCTGGCCGACGGCGATCACCTGCGCGCAGCCGTCGGCCGCGAACACGCCGTCCGGATCCTGCGCCAGGCGCTTCACGGTCCTCCGCCCCTCGCGGATGAGCTCGCGCGAGTCGGACGGCGCGATCACCACCACCCGGTGCCCGCGCTTGCAGAGCTCGTCCGACACGCGCTCCACATACGCGTTCACCTCATGGTGCTGCTCCCAGGCATAGGGCGTCACCTGGGCGATGGAGAACCTATCCGGCGGCACGGCCGCAGGATAGGAGGTGGCAGGTGCGGGTGCCGGGTGGCAGCCGAACTACAGCCCTGCCACCCGCAATCCGTGACCGGCCGTTACGCCTTTGTCTTCTTCTTCACCTTCGCGCCACTGGGTAGCTTCGGCGCGCCGCCGTACTTGGCGATGAACTTCTCGGTGTTGTCGCGCGCGATCGAATCTGGCACCTGCACCGGCGGTGACTTCATCAGGTACGAGGACGGCGCCTCGAGTGGACCGCCGAGGCCGTTGTTGAGCGCCAGCTTGCAGCAGCGCACGGCGTCGATCACGATGCCCGCCGAGTTCGGCGAGTCCCACACCTCGAGCTTGAGCTCGACGTTGAGCGGCACGTCGCCGAAGGCCGCGCCCTCGAGCCGGATGTGCGCCCACTTGCGGTCGGTCAGCCACGGCACGTAGTCGGACGGCCCGACGTGGACGTCGTCGGCCGGCAGCTTGTGATCCATGATCGACGTGACTGCCTGCGTCTTCGAGATCTTCTTGGACTCCAACCGCTCGCGCTCGAGCATGTTGTAGAAGTCCATGTTGCCGCCCACGTTGAGCTGCGAGGTGCGCGCGAGGCTCACGCCACGGTCGGCGAACAGTCGCGCCAGCTGGCGGTGGACGATCGTCGCGCCCACCTGCGACTTGATGTCGTCGCCGACGATCGGCAGGCCGGCCTTCTTGAAGCGCTTGGCCCAGTAGTCCTCCTGGGCGATGAAGACCGGAATGCAGTTCACGAAGCCGCAGCCGGCCTCGAGCACCTGCTCGACGTACCACTTGGTGGCCTGCTCGGAGCCCACCGGCAGGTACGAGACGACCACGTCGGTCTTCGTCTCCTTGAGGATCGAGACGATGTCGGCGGTCTCGCCGGGCGCCTTGGTGATCTTCTCCTTGAGGTACTTGCCGAGCCCGTCGTGCGTCATCCCGCGGTGCACCGGCACGTCCAGGTTCGGCACGTCGGCGAACTTGATCGTGTTGTTCTGTCCCGACCAGATCGCCTCGGAGAGGTCCTTGCCGACCTTCTCCTTGTCGATGTCGAAGGCGGCCGTGAACTCGATGTCCCTGATGTGGTAGCCGCCGAGGTCCACGTGCATCAGGCCGGGGACCCGCTCCTTGGGGTCCGCGTCCTTGTAGTACTGCGTGCCCTGCACGAAGGCAGAGGCGCAGTTGCCGACACCCACGATCGCCACCCGGACCTTGTCCGATTGGTAGCGCGAGGCGCCGTTGGTGGTTCCGTTCTGAGTCAAGTCTGAGCCCTCCTGAGGTCTGCGCATGGCCCCCCGATCTCGGGAGCGCACAGGGTTATCGAACTCCGGCCGCCGCTTGAGGTTACGCGGCATCCGTGCGGTTCAGCTCAGCCCTCACATGGAAGACGCGCTGCAGCACGGTGACGGTTGTGAGCACCGCCATCGCATAGATGGCGGGCTTGAGCAGGGAAAAATCGCCCAAACTCGCGCCCTCTGCGAACACCAAGCCTATTGACAGGATGACGACTCGTACAGCTCGATTCGCCAGGCCCACCTTGCACTCCACGCCGAGCGCCTCGGCGCGCGCTCGCGTGTAGCTCACGAGCAGCGAGCCGACCACCGCGATCACCACGGCCGCCACGGCCCATTCGTCGTGCTTGTACTTGGCGAAGTAGGCGGCGATGGCCGCGAGCACGATGCCCTCCTCGGCACGGTCGAGAGTGGAGTCGAGGAACGCGCCGAACGGCGTGCCCTTGCCCGACATGCGCGAGTAGCGCCCGTCGAGCGTGTCCATCACCGAGCCGATGATGAATGTGATCCCGGCGAGGAAGAAGAGCCGCTGGGTGACCAGCACGGCGGCGGCCACGTTGAGCACGAGGCCGGTCATCGATATGGCGTTGGGCGTGAGGCGCGACTCGATCAGCCGGTCGCGCGCGAGGCTCCGCACCTCGGCGGCTGTGAGCGGCTCGCCGTTCCGGCGCCTGCCGCCCTTGGCCCGGCGCCGCTCTCGCGTGGCCGAGCCGGGACTATCCCCAGGATCTGATGTCAAGCGGTTGCCCCGGCGAATGCCCAGGCATCAGGACGAGCCCGGGCAAGCACCGCGGAAGCATAGGCGGAAGCGACCGCCACAACCGCCCCGACGGCGGCATCCATCCAGAAGTGATTCGCCGTGACGATCACGACGAACGCGATGTACAGCGGATAGACCAGCCAGAAGATCCGCGCCGGCCGCCACTTGACGAGGCGGTAACCGGTGACCCCGATCATGAGGGCGAACGCCACGTGCATGCTCGGCATCGCGGCGTATGGGTTGTAGAGCACGCTCGCGCTGTGCGACGCGCCCTGGCCGAAGAAGTCGGTGACGGTGTCGGTGAAGCCCCACTCGGGCAGGAAGCGCGGCGGCGCGGTGGGGTACAGGATGTAGAGCACCAACGCCAGGCCCATCGCGACCATGAACATGTTGCGCACGAAGTAGAAGGCCTCGTTGCGCCAGAAGTAGAGCCAGACCAGGAACGCCGTGGTGATCACGAAGTGGGCGTTCACGTAGGTGAAGTCCGCTATGTGGATCAGCCACGATCTGCTGATCGTCCACGTCTGCACGCTCGGCTCGAAGAAGAGGTGCAGCCCGCGCTCGGTGTTCACCACGGTGCGAGCATGGCTGAACGCGGCCTCCACTTGGCCGTCGACCACGCCGCGAACGATCCGGTAGACGTAGTACGCGCCGCCGAAGAGCAGAAGCTGGCGCAGCGCATCCACCGGCCCGTTCGGCAGGATCCTGGTGAGCAGTTTCCGTGAGCGCACCATGAGTGGAGCTTAACGACCCGGGCGGGTGGTCGCCGGTACGGCTAAGCACACCTTTTTCCGTGCTGGAACACGCGGATCGGCGCAAAATCGATACGTAGCCGAACGATGCCGGTGCGCCTCGCCGTGATCCGAGTCCAGTTGCCGTCCTTCTCCACGCACGCGCCGTTCGCGACCCAGTAGGGAGTCCACCGCACCCGCACCAGGGCGCTGCCGACGCGATCCACCCGGAGGCGCACCTGTTCGGACCCGAACGAAAGCGCCCGGATGTCGGCTCCGCCCTGCGGGGTGGCCAGCGGCTGCGGGTCCGTGACCTCGTAGAGGCGCCAGTGCGGCGAGGTCCAGCGCAGCTTGAGGTAGGGCAGTCCGCCGGCCACGAGCCTCCCCTCCTCGCGTGCGCTGTAGTCGAGCCGCGCGTCGGGCAGCGCGACCCAGCGGACCGCGTTGTCGGCGAGCCACCCGCGGTAGCTGCGGGCGTTGAGCGTGCCGTCGTAGAAGAGCGAGTTGCGCCCGATGTCCAGCTGCCGCTCCCAGCCGCGCGCGATCGGCTGGTGGATGGCGAGGTAGGCGCTCTCCCAGTGGGCGTCGGTGAACACCACCTCCACGCGGCCGGGCGGGTCCTCGTTGTCCTCGAGGAACTCCACAAGCGGCCGGTAGTAGACGCGGTAGCGCGAGGCGTCGTCCTCGCCGTTGGTCAGCGCGCGCACGGGCGCCGACAGCTGCCAGAACGCGAGGGGAACGAGCAGCGCAGCAAGGATCAGCGGGCGAGCGAGGTCGCGCCGGATGGTGAGCATCCCGCACAGCGCGACCGGCCCGGCGAACAGCTCGCCGAGACGCGACGCGTTGCCGCCGAGCGGCGTGGGCGCCACGTAGGCCACGATCGCCGCGAGCGCGTAGAGGATCACGCCGAGCCGCAGCGTTCGCTCCTCGCGCGGCAGGAGCAGCGCGAAGCCGGCCATCGACACCACCACGGGCAGGAACGCGAGCAGGGCGTACGGCTGATGTCCGCCCTCCGGGAACGCGAGCGACAGCAGCAGCGTCGGCACGATGCCGCCGGCCGCGACGAGCAGCGCGCCGCGGCGGTAGGCCGGATCGGCGGCGAGGAGCGTGGAGACCGCCGCGAGTGCGAGGAAGGCACCCGCCACCGGGCTTCCGAGCGGGCAGAGGATCGCCAGCACCACCGCCGCGACCGTGTACCTGCGCTGAAGCGCGAGCAGCGACGCGAGGCCGAGCGCCACGCCCATCGCGAACGGCAGCCGGCCGGTGAACAGCATCGAGGAGGTGGCGACCCCGAACCAGAGCGAGCCCCAGCGCGCGCCCGGGCCGAAGTGGCGGTGGGCGAGCGGCTCGAACAGCGCGGCCGCCAGGACCGCCGCGATCGTTCCCGCCACGGCCGGCCCCACCAGCCACGCGAGCGGTGGGAACAGCATCGAGTAGGCCGGCGTGTGATGCCCGCCGTACCAGGCGCCGTTCCAGACCGTGAAGCCGTGCAGGCCGAAGAGCTCGGAGCGGAACACATGCGCGGCCAGGTCGCCCGTCTTGGGCGCCGTGACGAGATAGACGGCGCCCGCCAGTACCGCCGCGATCACCGGGGCGACCCGCCACACGTCGAGGCGCGCGGGCGCGAGCGGGCGGGACCGCGCGCGAGTGGATTCGGCAGCTGCCATCAGCTCAGCAGGAAGTCCGCCACCGTGTCGATCACGCCCGGGTCGTCGATCCAGGGCCAGTGGCTTACGCCGGGTAGAAGCTCGACACGAGTATCCCCGCCCAGCGCGTCGGCGAACCGGGCGGCGAACGACGCCGGGATGTAGGGGTCGTCCTGGCCCCACACGATCAGCGCGGGGCAGCGGAGATCCCCGAGGTGGTCGCCGGCGCGCTCGAGCACCGACGCCGGCGCCGAGCGGTAGAGCTTGAGGATCGCCCGCTGGGTGCCGTGGTCGAAGTGGTCCCAGACGCGGTCGATCAACTCGTCCGGCGCGGGGCCTGGCCCCGCCGTGCCCTCGCGCGATATCTGCTTGAGGCCCCAGCGTGTGCTCAGGCCCATGAAGATCTCGCCGGCGAGCGGGGTGCGCCATATGCGCGCCAGGCGGTGCCAGCGGTAGCCGGGCAAGAGCGGCACCGAGTTGATGATCACGAGGCGCTCGACCCGTTCGGGCGCGCGCTGCGCGAGCCCGAGCGCCGCGGAGCCCCAGTCGTGCACCACCAGCGAGTAGCGCTCGACGTCGCGACCAGCCAGGAAGAGCTCGAGGGCATTCGAGTAGCCCTCGATCGAGTAGTCGAAGTGCGCGGGCTTGCCCGAGCGGCCGAACCCGGGCAGGTCGGGCGCCAGCCCGCCGGTGCGCTCGAGGAACGGGATCCAATCGTCGGAGTTCGTCGGGTTGCCGTGCACGTACAGCACGGGTGCGCGCCCGTCGGGCACCGGTGCCTCGCGCCAGAACACATCCACGTCCCCGACCTGCGCGTGGTTCTCGCTCAGAGCCACTGCTGCATTAGAGCGCATAAGTTCTCAGCCGTGAGCGACTGGAAGCCCGCCGACCGGCGCAAGCTGCGCGCCATCCGCGACCGGCTGCGGAAGGCATACGGGCGGCCCGAGCCGCATCCACATCACGCGCCGGTGGACGAGCTGATCCTCACGGTGCTGTCGCAGAACACGAACGATCGCAACCGCGACGTGGCCTACGCGCGCCTTCGCGAGCGCTTCTCGAGCTGGGCCGAGGTGCGCGACGCCGACGAGGACGAGGTTGAGGAGGCGATCCGCCCAGGCGGCATCTCGCGGGTGAAGGCCGGGCGGATCCAGCAGATCCTCCGCGCGATCGGCGACGACGACCTCTCGCGCCTCGCGGACGAGCCGCTCGAGCAGGCGCGCCAGGAGCTCGTCGAGCTGCCGGGCGTGGGCCGCAAGACAGCGGCCTGCGTGCTGCTCTTCTCGTTCGGGATGCCGGACGTCCCGGTGGACACCCACGTGTACCGGGTGGGCACGCGCCTAGGCCTCTTCCGCCCGAAGGCCTCGTTCGAGGAGGCCCACGACGAGATGCTGCGCCTGGTGGGTGACGACGCCGACGAGGCCTACGAGGTCCACGTCGGCCTGATCCGCCACGGACGAAGGACCTGCACGGCCCGCAACCCGGACTGCG
>Ga0068852_100002556_pt1 | contig 12540 bp, 9 predicted proteins | sample KBSCornC22_FD_66594 | JGI IMG/M metagenome (GOLD analysis project Ga0068852, IMG submission 66594) | Corn rhizosphere microbial communities from Kellogg Biological Station, Michigan, USA - KBS Corn C2-2 | ecosystem: Host-associated > Plants > Roots > Rhizosphere > Soil ... | reverse complement strand
GATTATAGTTTTTTATTTTTTACAAAAAAGTTTCCCTCAGCAAAGCGCAACACGGCAGGGCGCTTAAGCAACGGCGATGAAAATAAAATTGAGCTCGTTATAAAAAATGAATTTTCATTTACTGTAAATGTTAATGTTATTGATGAATTGCCCGAACAATTCCAGGATAGAAAATGGAAACGGCATCTGCAACTAAAAGGGAAACAACTGAAGAAAATTTTTTATCATCTAAAACCCTTGAAAAGAGGAGAATATAATTTTGGCGACATTCATTTATTTATTACTTCACAATTAGGATTTGTATGCCGGCGCTTTACTTCTGAAGCAGAAGAAATAATTCCTGTATATCCATCCTTTATGCAGCTTTACAAATATGAATTGTTATCTAATGCCATTATTCAGCATGAAGGCGGAAGCACGCGTATGCGTAAGATTGGCCAGAGTATGGAGTTTGAGCAAATTAAAGAATATGTAACCGGAGATGATATACGCACTTTGAACTGGAAAGCTTCCGCAAGAAAAGGCAACCTAATGGTCAATAATTTCATGGATGAAAGATCCCAGCAGGTATATTGCATTATTGATAAGGGCCGGCTTATGAAGATGCCATTTGCTGGCCTCACGTTATTGGATTACGCAATTAACAGTTGTTTGATACTTAGCAATATTTGTTTAAAAAAACAGGATAGAGTTGGGGTAATCACTTTTTCAAATACAATTGGAAGTGTGCTGGCAGCTGATAAAAAGCCTATACAGAAAGATCATATTTTACAATTGTTATATAACCAAACTACGAATTTCCTGGAAAGCGATTTTGAGATGTTGTACACGCAGGTAAGAAACCGTATTAAACATCGAAGCTTATTAATATTATTTACCAATTTTGAATCTTTATCTGGGTTGAACAGGCAGATTGATTATTTACGTTCACTGGCGACTCATCATTTATTATTAGTTGTTTTTTTTGAGAACACTGAGTTAGAAAAACTTACAACTTCCCATGCAACCAATGTGGAAGAAGTTTACATTAAAACTATAGGCGAAAAATTCGCTTATGAAAAGCGGCTTATTGCAAAAGAGCTGATGAAGTATGGAATATTATCTTTGTTAACCTCGCCGCAAAAACTTACTGTAAACGCAATTAATAAATACCTGGAATTAAAAACAAGACAGGCAATTTAATTTTTTCTGATGACTGAAAATACTTTTGAAGAAGGAAGAGTGCTTCTTATAAATAAACCGTTAAGATGGACATCTTTTGATGTAGTACGGAAAATTCGCAATGCAGTTAAAATAAAAAAAGTAGGTCATGCCGGCACACTGGATCCGTTGGCTACTGGGCTTTTGATTGTATGCACCGGAAAATTCACAAAGAAAATTAATGAGTATATGGCTAAAGAAAAAGAGTATACCGGCACATTCACCCTGGGCGCTGTTACACCTACTTATGATTTAGAAAGTGAACCTGAAAATTTTCATTCGATAGAAGGAATAACTGAAGAGATGATCTATGCAACTGCAAAAAAATTTACAGGTAAAATATCACAGGTTCCGCCTATTCATTCTGCAATAAAACAGAAAGGAAAGGCTGTGTATTTACTTGCAAGAAAGGGAATAGATGTCGTAATGGAACCAAGAGAAATCACAATTCATAATTTTGAAATTACCAATGTAAGTTTCCCAGAAATTTCCTTTAAAGTTGTTTGCACAACGGGAACGTATATAAGAAGTTTGGCAAACGACTTTGGGAAAGCATTAGGATGCGGCGCTTACCTAAGTAGCTTATGCCGTACACGTATTGGCGAATTCCGGATTGATAATGCCTTAAGTATAGAAGAATTTATTTCTTCTGTAAAAGAAATAAATTATGGCAATTAGTTTATAAGTGTTCAGATGTTATTTTATTTGAATCTTCTATATAAAATTCTTATTTGGCCAGGCTGATATTACTAAGTTACACAAGTAGATTTGACGCAATAACTGCGTATTTCTCCTATTTTATCGCGACAATCTGCTTTTTTTTAAAATATTTTTCAATTCTGCACAATTATTTTTTTAAAAAGTAGTTACTATTTTATAGTGGCTCTAATTTAATTATTAACTCTCAATAATTCCTATGTCGCCAGTTATTTTAACCGTTTGCTTATTTACATTTATTACTGTAATCACTCATCTTGTAAATCTTTTTATTAAAAAAAGGAATAATAAAACAGAAGCACTTTTTTTACATTTAAGTAAAGAAGGGTCAGCTAACAATCTTGTTTTTTGCAGCCAGGAAATACTTGGCGACAAAGTTATGGGCATTGATGGCATACACAGGAAGGTGATGATATTAGAGAAGATTGATCGCAAATATAAAGCTTCAATATGGTGCCTTGATGAAGTGAAGAGTTGCGAATTGAAAAAGAGCTTTAGCCTTTCAAAAAATTTAAACAAGATAGAATTACAATTTGGCTTTAAGAATAATTCTACTCCGGCCTCTGTTACATTTTATGACCAGTTTGTTAATTCAAAAAGAGAAATCGTGCTGTTAAAAGCTAAAGCTGAGTATTGGAAAATTATGCTCTCGAAGATGCTTGTCTATCGCACTGAAGTAACCGTATAAAATATCTTAAAAAAATAATTCTGTTTCACGCTTATAGCGATTAATAAGCAAATCCGGAATTACTTTCATAAATTATTATTTAGTATTGTCTTTTGCAGCGAAACTATATTTTTGCAGGTCATAGAAATATGCTTTTGAAAAATATATTAATTCTTTTTGTTTTAATTTTTTCGCTTCAACGTGTCAGTTCTCAAACTTGCAGTACTATTGGCCAAAATCCATCAACGGCTTTTCCTGTATGTGGCACAGATACTTTTAGCCAAAGTACAGTGCCGTATTGTGGTGGAACGCAAATACCGGGTGTATGTAGTACTGATGGTGTTACAGATCTTAACCCTTTTTGGTATAAATTCACCTGCTTTAAATCGGGTACACTCGGTTTTGCAATAACGCCCAACGATTTAAATGATGATTATGACTGGGAAATATTTGATATTACCAATCATGACCCTAATGATATTTATAGCAACACTTCTTTGTTTGTTGCCTGTAACTGGTCAGGAAATACAGGTGTAACGGGAGCATCTTCGTCCGGAAAATCCCTTCAAAATTGTGCCGGTCCTGCTTTTCCCACTTTTAGTTCAATGCCAGCGCTTGTTGCCGGCCATAATTATCTTTTGCTTATCAGCCATTTTACTGTGTTTACTCCTTCTCAAAATGGATATAAATTATCTTTTGGCGGCGGCACGGCCAGCATAACAGATACGCTTCCTCCCACTCTTTTACAAGCTTCTTCCTCGTGCGATGCAACAAAAATTATTATAAAGCTGAATAAGAAAATGAAGTGCAACAGCCTTGCTGCCGATGGAAGTGATTTTGTTATTTCCCCATCTGTGGCAGGCATTACCGCCGCAATTGGTAGCGGCTGTAATGCAGGCTTTGATATGGATTCCCTAACGCTTAAGCTGAACAAACCATTACCGCCGGGAAGTTATACAATTAGCATAAAAAACGGGAACGATGGCAATACATTACTAGATTATTGTGACCGCAATATAACTTCCGGTGAAAATGTATCGTTTATAATTAATCCGCTGCAACCCACACCAATGGATAGTTTAACTGCTGCTGGCTGTGCTCCGCAAACATTGCAATTAGTTTTTAAAAAGAATATACAATGTAATTCTATTGCAGGTAATGGAAGCGACTTTATAGTTACAGGGCCATCGCCTGTTTCCATAGTTAGTGCACAAGGCAATTGCAGCAATGGGCTAAGCAATATTATAAACATTGTTTTATCCGGCCCAATTGTAAAGGGTGGCAATTATCAAATAAAGCTTGCGAGAGGGGATGATGGGAATACCGTTTTAGATGAGTGTGCGCAGGAAACACCCGCTGGCTCCACTTTAAATTTTACAACAAAAGACACCGTTTCTGCAGATTTTACTTATAGAATATTCCAAAGCTGTTTCATAGATTCAATAGCCTTTTTTCACGATGGCAGAAATGGAGTGACTAAATGGTTCTGGAATTTAGATGATGCTGGTATTAGCTCTTTGAAAAATCCACTTGCCCGCTACACCATTTTTGGTACTAAACAAGTTCGTTTAGTTGTTTCTAACGGTGTTTGCAGTGATACAATAACAAAAGCCATTACGCTTGACAATACTTTAAAAGCTGCCTTTGAAACTAATAATTTGGTATGCCCTGAAGATACTGCTGTATTTATCAATAACAGCATTGGCAATATCACCAATTATTATTGGGATTTTGGAGATGGAAATACAAGCTTTTTAAAAACACCTCAACCTCATCATTATCCATTATTAAGCGCAGAGAAAATATATCCCATAAAGTTGATAGTTAAAAATGCAGCCGGTTGTGTTGATACAGCACTTAATAATATAAAGGTTTTGAAGAGTTGTTACATTGCTGTGCCAACAGCGTTTACGCCTAACGGTGATGGGCTAAACGATTATTTGTATCCTTTAAATGCCTATAAGGCTGATGGTCTTGAATTCAGTGTTTACAATCGCCCGGGCCAGCAAGTATTTTATACAACCGACTGGACAAAAAAATGGGATGGTAAAATAAAAGGACAACCGCAAGACTCCGGTATATATGTGTGGATGCTGAAATATACCAACCATGATACGGGAAAAAAGGTTTTTCAGAAGGGTTCCACTATGCTCATACGTTAATATTAATTCTTATTAATAGTGCAACCCAATTACACTTTAACAATCACCAGACTTTACTGCCGTTGCCTTTCCGGAGTTAATCCAATTCGGTTTATCCGGAAAAGCATTACAGTTTGTTATTATAGGGGACGGATTGTAAGGTTTTAACTAATGTGCGTCAGACATGCATAGAGTTCTCCTTTCTTAATCAAGAAGATTTAATGGATAAAATTAAATACTCCCGTTGAAGAATACGGTTATCGGCTTTGCTGATACCTGGGTAACATTACTAATTTCTTTTACTTCATTTTCCGGTACCTTTTTCGGATCACTGTGTGATATACCAAAAATGAAAAGGAATGGAATTGCCAGGCCAATTATAAGTACCTGGAAAGAATAAAAACTACGTTTAGCAAATTCAATCATTGAATTTCCGTTGCTATTAATTACTGTGTTCATTGTTTTATTTTTTTATATTAATGGTTAATTACATAACAAAGATATGGTTAAACTATGTACTATGCAACACATAGTACATGAAATGACATAATACCTACATTAACGGTAGATTTTGTAGGATAAATGGTGAATTCTTTAATGGGAAGCTAAGGGCAATAATGTTATATGAAAATAAAAAGTGCTGTTATTACAGCACTTGGGAAGTGGTTTTTCGTAATCAGGAATAAAAATTTATGATATATAAATTGTGTAACGTTTAAATATTAGTAATAATTTTCGTTTCTGTGTCAAGAAATCACTCAATATTGCCGTAATAAAGTATTACAGGCATTAATTTTAAATCATCGGTTAAAGGAATGGAAAAGATAGAAGGCGTTAAGCTTAGATGTAAGTGATTAAAAATATTAACACATTTTCATTCTGCAAAATTTATGACAAGTAAATTACAGATTAGTTACAATTATAAAAAGTGCGTTTGCGCTGATACATGAGTTTGATTAAAATGGATAATCAATGCCTATTGTAGCATTGAAGTTTTCATACCTCCAAATGCGGTCATCAAGTGTTGTTCCAAACAGATGTTTGAAAGAAACATCAGGAATTTGCCAGCCATCGTTTTTTATAATATCCGGCCTTTTGAAGCGGAAGCCAACATCGAACCGGATAAGGAAATAAGCAAAGTCAAAGCGGAAGCCTACCCCGGAGGCCACTCCTAACTGCTTATATAAATTTTGAAATTTAAATTGTGTGGTATCAGCGCTACCATCGGGTTTGGTATTTTTAAAATTCCAGATGTTACCTATATCCGTAAAAAGAGCCATTTTAAAAAGAATTGCATTTGAAAACAAGGGCGCAACATTAAATCGGTATTCAGCATTTCCTTCTAATTGAATATCGCCAGTCCTGTCATTAAATAACCCATTTGAATAAGGCGCCAGCCCCTGTCCGCCAACACCAATGCCCCTTACAGGCCACGCACGCATACTGTTTGGGCCGCCGCCGAAATATTGCTTAAAGAAAGGTAAAGTGGTATCGCTCCTGGAAAGAGGAATGCCCACACCGGCAAAAGCCCTAAAAGCTATTGCCGATTTTGGATGGTTAATTGTGAAGGTATATTCTGCATCAGTTTTTATAAACTCTTTTAAATATTTATTAAAGAAATTTCCATTCTGCGTATTCTTATTATTGATTTTCAATAATCCCCATATTAGTCCGGACTCTTCAAGATTAGCTTTTAAGCTGGTCACAAGCTTCGGATTTTTTGGATTTGTATGAGTATAAGAATAGCTTAGACTTTGCCCCATAACCAAGGCGGTATTGAATGAATAACGTAGAAAAGGATAGGCGGCCAGTGTTTTATTAAAGCTGTCTGACCTGTTATAAATGCGGTGATAATCAAAATTAAAAGGCTTGTAACTCCACAAATGATTTTCTTTATTTGTCCAGTTGTAACCTATTGCTATATTAAAAACCTGCTGATCAAAAAAATCAACCCTGTCAATTAAAGAAACGTTTGTATTAATGAAGGTTTGTTTTGTAAGAAGCTTTGTTCTGTTAAGGTTTTTAAAAGGTGTAACAAATTTGGGAAATAGAATATTGTTGGTATAGCTTATTTCTCTGGAATTAATAAACGTACCGCTGCTGTTGCGATGAGCCGTATTAAACTCTGCGCCCAGTCGAATGGCATTAGTCATACGGGCAGCCTGCTTCCATAGATTACGGTTTGTTATAGAAAGGTTTCCAGCTAACCCTAAAAGATTTCCGGAGTTAACAGCAGAAATAGTTGTAGTAGTATTTGCTGAATAACTAAGTTCAATATTTCCTTCAAACGCATATTTTTTTATAGGGTTCAGCTTCACTACCATATCGAGTAAATTGCTGTCTTTCTTTTCAATAATATCAATTGTAGGCGATTCCCAGGCTCCAAGCTTATACAAGCCATTAATCGATTTTAAATAATTTGTCTGGTTAAAGGCATCGCCTTTTTTCATGAAAATGTAATTGCCGGGTATATAAAACTTGTACAGCTTTTTATGATACCTGGTTATAAAATTTCGCGAAATATGCTCATTTAAAGAACTGTCTGTATATTGATCGCCAGGAAAAAAATCAGGTAACACATAAATATTATTTATATAATATTTCTCCAATTTCGAGCTATCCGGTAAATTATTTAATTGAAATCCCAGGCGAATGGTAGGCTTATTCCTTTTTTGATTTGCTTCTTCCAGCAAACGCAATTGTTCAAAGGGATCCTCCGCTACTGATGTAAGGGCTTCAATAGAAGTATCGCCAGTTGCCCTTATTTCATCACCCGTAAACTTATAATAGCCATTATCACGAAATAGATCAACCAGCCTGCCGGTTTCAAATTGTACCGCTGCTTTTGTAACCGGCGTATTTTTTTGCAGCAGCGATTTATCTTTTGTAGATACAGCAAGCTCCTGCAATTCCGGCGATGAAAAAAGATATGCCAGCGTATCAACCAACGTACGGTTACCCGCTACAACATTATAATTAATGATAATTCTCTTTTGCGATTTTGAATGCATTACAGTATCAAAAGTGTAAGTAACAGTTGGATTATAGTAGCCAAGGTTTCCCAACGCTATCTTCATGTTGCTTGCAGATTGAATAATTGCATTGGTATCAAAAGCAGGTGGCCTAGTTATATAATGCAAAATAAAAGCGACATCTTTTATACGAACTCTTGCGCTGTCATCAATCTGGGTATTAAGTTTTGAATTAGCAGTTACTTTATCATCGCTGCTTAGGCCAGGCGCAGTTAAACTTATATTATTTTTGAAAACAAAAGGTATATTTTTTTGATATTTACGCACGAATGTAAAGCCGGAGTATTTTTTAGAAGATGCGCAACCAGATAAAAATATTAAAGCAATATTAATAAGAAAAAAAGCAGGGAATATTTTAATACGGATCATTCCATTCATTTATACGCCATGTTGAGCAAAAAGATTGTCAAATATATTCAAAGTTTAAGCCACAAAAAATTAAGGGACGAAGAGGGCAGGTTTATTGCGGAAGGACCTAAAATAATTACAGAATTTTTAGCACATTCGAATTTTAATTGTGCAATTTTATGCGCTGAAGAAAACTGGCTTTTAGAAAATAAGAATTTATTAGAAAAGAATTTACCACAGAATATTTATGAAACAGATGAAGCGTCTTTGCAAAAAATATCTCTTTTAAAAACGCCTAATAAAGTTGTAGGAGTTTTTGTAAAAAAAGTAAATGCAGCACCGCCACACATTATCAATAAATTATCTTTAATGCTTGATGATATCCAGGATCCCGGAAACATGGGTACTCTCATTCGTATTGCAGACTGGTTCGGTATTGAAAATATTATTTGCAGTAAAAATTGTGTGGATTGCTATAATCCTAAAGTAGTTCAGGCAACTATGGGGAGCCTTGCGAGAGTGAATATTTACTATACGTCGTTACTTGATTTTTTAAGTGAAAATGAAAAAATAAGCGTTTATGCGGCAGCGTTAGATGGCGTGCCGATAACTAAACTAAAAAGTATTTCCGAAGGGATTATTATTATCGGTAACGAATCGAAAGGAATCAGTGAAGAATTATTAAGTATTGCAACTAATAAAATAACAATTCCAAAATACGGAAATGCAGAATCGCTAAATGCTGCAGTAGCAGCGGGAATTATTTTATCCCAATTAAAAACGCCTAGTTCCTAGAAAAAATTCCGTATTTGTGATAAGTTAATTTTTTTCCAGAGAAATTACAGGTGTATACTTTTCTATCTAAACTCAATTGCTTTTACCGGTTGTATTTTTTTTACTAATAAAGATGGAATTATCAGCATAATAAAGCAAACGAACAGTGTAGCACCATCAACGGCTAATACCTGCCACCACACCACATCCGCATGAGCTACTTTCATATAATACGCCTCTTCATCCAGTTTAATAAAACCGGTGGCTTCTTGTAAAAAACAAATGCCAAGCCCTAATAAAGTACCTGCAATGATTCCGGTAAATGCTATGATAGATGTGTTATATAAAAATATTTTCTGGATGGTAATATTCGGTGCACCAAGAGCTTTTAAAATTCCCGTCATATTAGTTCTTTCCAACACAAGAATAATGAGGCATGTAATTAAATTCACTACCGCAACAACCATCATTATCCCGAGTAAAATGCTTTTTATTCTACCCTGTAAATTAAGCCAGTCAAAAATATTAGGATAGATTTCTTCAATAGTTTTACTGAACCACCTGTCCGGTAAAGCTTCAGAATCATATAAAAAATTATTGACCGAATCAATTTGTTTGTAATCTTTTAAAAAAATTTCATAGCCACCTATTTCAGTAGAATCCCAATCGTTAAGGCGTTGTATTAATTTTAAATCTCCAAGGCAAAAATTCTGGTCATATTCATCAATACCGGTTTTAAAAATTCCGGCTATTTTTAATCTGCGTGCCCGCTGGCTTCCATCACTTTGTATAAAAAGAATGATAACACTATCACCAATGTTTGCTTCAAGTTGGTTGGCTGTGTATGCCGAAATATCAATGTCTTTACTGTAACCGCTGTCGGCAAAAGAAAGCCAGTTACCTTTTTCAAGAAATGAATTAATTCTGCTGAAATGAAAGCTGCTGTCGATTCCTTTCATCAATACGCTTTCAATGTTGTCTTTATATCTTATGATCGCCGATTTTGTTGCATATCTTTCTACGCTTTTTACCTGCGGCAATTTGTATAAAAAATTTTCAAGCGTATCGTCTTTTTCAATTGGTATTTCTTCAGCAATATTTGCCTGAGACATTACATTTTGCTGTACTCTTATGTGGCCCCAAAAACTAAATACTTTATTGCTGATTACATTTTGAAAACCATTAACAAAGCTCAATGCAACTATCATCACGGCCACGCTTATCGTAGTAGCAGTAATAGCCAGACCGATTATAAATTTTGAAAAAGTTTTTTGCTTGTTGAAAGCAATCCGCTTTGCTATAAAAGAAGAAACATTCAAACTCCTAAATTTGGTATCTTGTAAAACTAATTTTTTTTAAAACATTTTAATGAAATCAAAAAAGATTGCCCCATATATTCTTTTATATTTTATCTTTTTATTTTCTTTTGAAAATACAAACGCCCAGGCTCCGGATAGCATTTATTTAAATAATATAAAAACTGTCCGTTTGTATAATTCTGGAAACCAGTTAAGCATACCCGTTATAAACTTAAATAGTAACGATCAGGTGGAACTTCATTTTGACGATCTTGATGCTGACGTGAAATATTATTATTATACATACCAACTTTGCAACAGCGATTGGACTCCTGTAAACATAAACCAGTTTGATTATCTGAAAGGATTTACACAAATGAAAATCTCAACATATAGGTTTTCATCAATAGCACTTACAAGATATACCCATTACCAGGCTGTAATACCCGACAGGAGCGGCTATCCAGTAAAGTCCGGTAATTATATTTTAAAAGTATTTTTGAATGGTGATACATCGCAATTGGCTTTCACAAAACGATTAATGGTTGTTGAAAATAAAGCATCTGTTTTGGCAAAAGTAATTCAACCTTACAATCCCGATCTTTTCCAAACCCACCAAAGGCTTCAGTTTACAGTTGGCATAAAAGGCCTTGATGCATTTAATGCAGCGCAGCAGGTGAAGGTTGTAATTTTGCAGAATTACCGCTGGGACGATGCGTTAAAAAATTTTCCGCCAACATTCGTTAGGGGCTCAACCCTTGAATATAATTCAGAGAACATTGGTGTTTTTCCTGCGGGAAAAGAATGGCGCTGGCTTGATATAACCGATTTTCATTTACAAAGCGACCGGGTGCTTACCGCAGATTACAATAAAAATTCTACGGAAGTTTATGTGAAGCCTGATGGGCCGCGGGATGCACAACGATATGTTTACTACCGGGATTATAACGGCATGTATCTCTCTTCGGCTCTTCGTGGCGTAAATCCGTTGTGGCAGAGTGATTATGCCACAGTTCATTTTTCTTTTGTGCCACCTAACGGTAACGCATACCCGCAAGAAGATATTTATCTATACGGGCTGTTAACCAATTATGAATATACTGACAGTCTTAAAATGATTTTTAATCCCGATAAAAAAATTTATGAAACCCATCTTTTTTTAAAAGAAGGCTATTATGATTATACGTACGTAGCAGTTGATAAAAGCAATCCGGCTCTACATGCAGAATTAGATGGAAATTACTATGAAACGGAAAATTTATATACTATTCTTGTCTATTATAAATCGTTCACAGACCGATCAGACCAATTGATTGGCATTGCAACATTTGATTCGAGAACAGACAGGCCCGGATTAAGTTTTTAAAATAATTTGGTTTTTGAACCTAAATGAACACGTAGTTATTTTAATAATTTATTCGATAACGCTAATCAATTTCTTAATACAACAATTTATTTATATTTGCAGCCGGCAAGTCTTATACGGCCAGCTCCTGCAGAACTCCCCCAGGATCGGAAGATAGCAAGGGTATGTGGTTGAGCGGTGCGATGTAAGTAACTTGCCGGTTTTTTTTGCCCTCATCCAATACATTTTAAACTATCCGAAGTTTAACAAGTTAGTTGACAGACTTTTCAAAAGATTTGCTTTCTTAAACTTCTTTAATAAAGAAATATCTTTGCATTAATAATAATTAAAACAATTAATCATGAAATTTTTTATTGATACCGCAAATCTTGATGAAATTAAGGAAGCAAATGATCTCGGTATTTTAGATGGCGTAACTACTAATCCATCATTGATGGCAAAAGTCGGTATTAAAGGTAGCGACGCTGTGGTAAATCATTACAAAACAATTTGTGAAATGGTTGATGGCGATATAAGCGCCGAAGTATTGACTACGGAATTTAAAACTATTATTGAGGAAGGACAAAAGCTCGCAGCAATCCATAAAAATATAGTGGTAAAAGTGCCTATGATACCAGATGGCGTTAAAGCCATCAAATGGTTTACTGATAATGGAATACGAACCAATTGCACTTTGATATTCAGCGCAGGACAGGCAATGCTTGCTGCAAAAGCCGGCGCAGCCTATGTTTCGCCTTTTATTGGGCGCATCGATGATACTGGCTGGGATGGCATGGAATTAATTAAGCAGATTTCACATATTTTCCAGGTGCAGGGGTTTACATCTCAAATTCTGGCGGCGTCTATTCGTAATTCACTTCATATTGTTAAGTGCGCAGAAGCTGGCGCTAATGTTTGCACGTGTCCATTGGAATCTATCATTGGCCTTACAAAACATCCGTTAACTGATATTGGCCTTGCAAAGTTTGTAGCCGATGGAAAGAAATTTCAATAAAGC
>Ga0068852_100002550_pt1 | contig 12553 bp, 9 predicted proteins | sample KBSCornC22_FD_66594 | JGI IMG/M metagenome (GOLD analysis project Ga0068852, IMG submission 66594) | Corn rhizosphere microbial communities from Kellogg Biological Station, Michigan, USA - KBS Corn C2-2 | ecosystem: Host-associated > Plants > Roots > Rhizosphere > Soil ... | reverse complement strand
CCTGCGTGTTCTTGACCGCCAGGGCAGGATCGTTCTGGTCATCCAGCGTCATCAACCTCACCCGCCGGCCCGCTATCCCGCCGCGGCTGTTGAGCTGGGCGAAGTAGACGTTTGCTCCGGTGATGAACTGGCGTGTGATCTTGGCGTAGGGGCCGCTCAGATCCGCAGACTGGCCGACGACGATGTCGTTGTTGGGAGGTTTGGCGGGATTGGGTTGTCCATGGGCATGGCAACACAGAAAAGACAGGGTCAGCGCGGCGACGTGCCGCACTCGGAGGAAAGGTATTCGCATGGTCTTGACATCTCCACCAGTTGTTGGCCGCAGAGATGGGTTTTTCGTGCTCTCAGGGTAGCAACGATAAACGCGGAGGCAATGTATTTGTGCAAATCAGAGGCACAAAGCGGCTGAATCTTGAAGATGTACGAACCGTGTCAGAATCTTTTTCTACAGTTCTTCCACCATGAACAAACGCCGGTGTTCGCGCATGGCGTAACGGTCAGTCATGCCGGCGATGTAGTCCGACACCTGGCGCGCCTGACGGCGCACGCCTTCATCATCCGGTTCGGCGACCACGTAGTCGGGCGGCAACAACGTCGGCTGCGACAGGAACGCCTGGAACAATTCGGCGATGATGCGGCGCGCCTTGGCGGTCATGCGATTGACCTGGTAGTGACGATACAGGTTCTGGCGCAGGAAGCGCTTGAGCACGGCGGCTTCCTGCTGCATCGGTTCGGAGAAGGCGATCAGCGGCGCGGCATTGCGCACGTCCTCGATGCTGCGCGGCGCTGCGGCGGCGATGTTTTCCTGGGAGGTGCTGATCAGGTCGACGATCAGCGTGTTGATCATGCGGCGCACGGTTTCGTTGATGGCGCGGCGGCCGGTGATGCCGGGGTAGGCCCGTTCCGCTTCGCGCTGATGGCGCGCGAAGAAATCCACTTCACCCAGCTGCGCGATCGTCAGCAGGCCTGAACGCAGGCCGTCGTCGATGTCGTGGTTGTTGTAGGCGATCTCGTCTGCCAGGTTGGCGAGTTGCGCTTCCAGGCTCGGCTGCTTCTTGTCGATGAAGCGCTGGCCGATGGCGCCGAGCTGGCGCGCATTGGCCGGCGAGCAATGCTTGAGGATCCCCTCACGCGTTTCGAACATCAGGTTGAGGCCGTCGAAGGCGCCATAGTGTTGTTCGAGGTCGTCGACCACGCGCAGGCTTTGCAGGTTGTGCTCGAAGCCGCCGAAGTCCTTCATGCAGGTATTGAGTTCATCCTGGCCGGCGTGGCCGAAAGGCGTATGGCCAAGGTCATGCGCCAGCGAGATGGCTTCCACCAGGTCTTCGTTCAGGCGCAGGTTGCGTGCGCAGGAACGCGCGATCTGGGCGACTTCGATGCTGTGGGTCAGGCGCGTGCGGAACAGGTCGCCTTCATGATTGACGAAGACCTGGGTCTTGTATTCGAGGCGGCGGAACGCGGTGGAATGGATAATGCGGTCGCGGTCGCGCTGGAATTCGGTACGCGAGCCGGGCGCAGGTTCGGAGAAGCGCCGCCCTGTCGATGTTGCTGCATGGGCGGCATAAGGAGCAAGGTGGAGCGGCGCGTCTTGGGTCATGTCAGGAACTCATTCAGGTGCATCAATGGAGGTTCTTCAATCGACGGCGACGCAATGACGTTCTGCAACCGTCGTCGTCAGCTTCGGGTTTGTACGCACGCTGCCAGCGTCTGCAGCAAGGCATCCTGCGGCACGTTGGTGATCAGCGGCTGTCCCAGCGGTTTGATCAGGATGAACTTGATCGCGCCGCCTTCATTCTTCTTGTCGACCTCCATCAGCTCCAGCCAGCGGGCCGCACCAAGGTCGGGCGCCACCACCGGAAGGCCGGCGGCCTTGACCAGCGCGGTCAGGCGGTCTTTCGAAACGGCGTCGATGTAGCCGAGGCGATGCGACAGATCGGCTGCCATCACCATGCCGCAGCCGACCGCTTCGCCGTGCAGCCATTGGCCATAGCCGAGGCCGTTTTCAATCGCGTGGCCGAACGTGTGGCCGAAGTTGAGGATCGCGCGCAGGCCGCCTTCGCGTTCGTCCTGGCGCACCACGTCGGCCTTGATTTCGCAGGAGCGCTGGATCGAGTACGCCAGCGCAGCGTTGTCCTTGGCCACCAGCTTGCCGATGTTGGCTTCGATCCAGTCGAAGAAGGGAGCGTCGATGATGGCGCCGTGCTTGATCACTTCGGCCAGGCCTGCCGCCAGTTCGCGCGGCGGCAGCGTATGCAGCGTGGCGGTGTCGGCGATCACGGCTTGCGGCTGGTAGAACGCGCCGATCATGTTCTTGCCGAGCGGATGATTGATGCCGGTCTTGCCGCCCACCGACGAATCGACCTGCGACAACAGCGTGGTCGGGATCTGCACGAAGGGCACACCGCGCATGTACGACGCCGCTGCGAAACCGGTCAGGTCGCCGATGACGCCGCCGCCCAACGCGACCAGCGTGGTCTTGCGATCGCATTTTTCGGCGAGCAGGACGTCGAACACTTTCATCAGGCTGGCCCAGGTCTTTTGTTCTTCACCGTCGGGCAGGACGATTTCGGTGACCTGCTTGCCGGCGTCTTCGAGCAGCTTGCGCACGCGCGGCAGGTATAGCGGGCCGACCTTGTCGTTGGTGACGACCGCGACGCGCTTGCCGGCGACGTGGCGCGTCAGTAATTCGGGGTTCGACAGCAGATCGTGGCCGATGGTGATCGGATAGCTGCGCTCTCCCAGTTCGACTTGCAGGGCGACGGGGGTGAAGGTGGAGGCGGTCATGGCAGGTTCGGCGTTGGCGGCTGGTTGTGCGGACGAGGTCGCCGACGTAGAGGCGGCATCGGCAATCTGTTTGGGTGTCAGTTCGAGTTGGCTCAGGATCGCCTGCACCAGGAACTGCACGTTGGGGCGGCCGGTCTCGATGACGAAATCGGCCACTTCGCGGTAATACGGATCGCGCTGGCGCGACAGTTCTTCGAGCTTGCGGCGCGGATCGGCGGTTTGCAGCAGCGGACGGTTCTTGTCGCGGCCGGTGCGTTGCAGGATCTGGTTGATGCCGGCGCGCAGATAAATGACGGTGCCGCGCTGCTTCAGGTAGGCGCGTGTTTCGGCGCGCAGGATGGCGCCGCCGCCAGTGGCCAGGACGATGTCCTGCTGGGCGCTGAGTTCACGGATGACGTCGGCTTCGCGCTTGCGGAAACTTTCCTCGCCTTCGATTTCAAAAATCACCGGAATGGTTGTGCCGGTGCGCGACTCGATCTCGTGATCCGAATCGACGAAGCGTTTGTTCAGTTTTTTCGCCAGGGCGCGCCCTATCGTTGTCTTGCCGGCGCCCATCAGGCCGACAAGAAAAATGCTTCCACTCATATACGATTTTTCGCTGCGGGATTGTCCGGATAGCGGGTCGCAGGAGGCCAGTGTTGTTGGTTTGGCGGCCCGCCTTGTGCAACCAGCTGCAATAGGCGATTTTACCGTCTGTCGCGCCGTTGTCGGGGAAATATCGGGAAAAACATGATTTTGGGACCTGCTACCGCAGGAAATTGCGGTCGGCGACGATTTTCGGCGTGAGGAAAATCAGCAATTCCGTTTTGTGATCGACGCGGGCGCTATGTTTGAACAGATTTCCCAGCACCGGGATGTCGCCCAGCAGCGGCACCTTGGAGACGGTGTTCGATTCGGTTTGGGTATAGATGCCGCCGATCACCACGGTGCCGCCGTTTTCCACCTGCACCAGCGTCCTGACGTGCTTGGTGTTGATCGCCAGACCGCCCGGCGTGGCGGTGCCGCGGCTGTCCTTGTTGATGTCGACGCTGAGGATCACATTGCCGTCGGGGGTGATCTGCGGCGTGACTTCGAGCTTGAGGTTGGCCTTCTTGAAGGCGGTCGACGTTGCGCCGCTGCTGGTCGCTTGCTGGTAGGGAATTTCTTCGCCCTGTTCGATCAGTGCCGGTTGCTGGTCGGCGGTGACCACACGCGGGCTGGAAACGATCTTGCCTTTGCCGTCGGCTTCCAGCGCCGACAGTTCAAGCGTGAGGAAACGGTTGGCGGCGGCGTTGAACAGGCTCAGCGCGAAACCGCCCGCAGCTGCCCCGCCGATCCCCTGCGCCGGCAGGTTGACGGCATGGTTGGTGGAATATGAATTGGCGGCAGCCTTGGTCAGGCCCGCCGCCTCGCCGACCTGGTTGTAGGTGCCGGCGGCGGCGACGCCGTTGGCCTTGGAGGAAAATCCCAAACGCGCGCCGAGGTTGCGGCTGAAGCTGTCGTCGGCTTCGACGATGCGCGCTTCGATCAGCACCTGGCGCGCGGCGATGTCGATCTTCTCCAGCAGCTTGCGGATGTTGTCGAGCACCGAGGGCGTATCGGTCACGAACAACTGGTTGGTGCGCTGGTCCACCACGGCGCTGCCGCGGCGCGACAGCAGCGTCGGCCGGCGGTCGCTGCCGGGGCCGATGCCGGCGGCAACATCTTCACCGAACACTTTGCGGAAGGCTTCGGCCTTCTGGTAGTTGAGCTGGAATACTTCGGCGCGCAACGGCTCGAGGTCGGCGATCTGGGCGCGTTGCTCCAGTTCAAGCCGTTCGCGCGTGAGCAGCTCTTCGCGCGGCGCCACCCACATGACGTTGCCGTTGCGCCGCATGTCCAGCCCGCGCGCCTGCAAAACGATGTCCAGCGCCTGATCCCACGGCACGTCTTTCAGGCGCAGGGTCAGCGCACCGCCGACGCCATCGCTGGCAATGATGTTGATGCCCGTGAAATCGGCCAGCACCTGCAGGATGGCGCGCACCTCGATGTTCTGGAACTGCAGCGACAGCTTGTCGCCGAGATAGGGCTGATGGCGTTGCGCCGGACCCTTGCCGGCGTCGGCCGGGGTGCGCACTTCGATCACCAGTTGCGCATCCTTCTGGTAGGCGTGATATTCCGCCAGCGGCTCAGCGTCGATCAGCAGTCGCACATCCGCACCGCGCCGGCCGGCGTCGATGGCGTTGACCGGCGTGCCGAAATCGCCGACGTCAAGGCGTCGCGGCAAACGCGCGGGCAGGTCGGCATTGAGGATGTCGGCGATGATCTGTCGTCCTTGCCGGCGGATGTCGAGCGCGGTCTCCGGTCCCGGCAGATCGACGATGACGCGGCCCTCGCCTTGCGTGCCGCGGCGGAAGTCGATGCCGCCGATCAGGGGGCTGCCTGCCGCCGGCAACGTGTCATTGCCGGAAATGGAGATGATGACGGCGTCGGCTTCGGTGCGCACGGAGTAGGGCGACATATGCCGCAGGTTGAGGACGACGCGGCTGCGTCCTGCGGAAGACGCGACGGTATGGTGGCGCAATGGCCCGGTGTTGAGCTTGTGTTGCTGGGCGCCGATCGCATTGTCGGTGTCGGCAAGATCGATGACGATGCGGGCCGGCGAGGCAGTGGAGAAATGCACGGGCGCGGTGGTCGGCGGGGTGCGCAATGTCAGGCGGACTTCGAGGCGGCTGTCGAGTTGCTCGGCGTCGATGGCGAGAAGGGCGTTGCGCTGCTGTGCCTGCACGCCGCCGCAAATCAACAGCGAGAACATCGTCCACAGCGTGATGCGGTAAAGCGTTTGCGTCATTTTCCGCTTCCTTGCAATTCGAGCACCGTCATGCGCTTTTCCCAGTCGCCGCCGTTGCGGACCAGTTCTTCCAGTTCGACGCGCCTGCCTTGGACGCTGCGGATGACGCCGAAATTCTGGCCAAGATAGTCCCCCGCACGCGCGGGATAGACGACCTTGTCGACCTGCAGCAAGGCGTCCGTACGGCCGTCGCGCGAGAGTGTGCCGACCAGGCGTATCGATTCCAGCGGAACGTCCTCGAGGGGCTGCCTGGCACCGCGCTGGCGGGGACGCTCATCGATATCGATCTCGTTCGGTATGGTGGCAGGGGCGCCGAACGGGGTGATGGCATTTCCATCTTCTGCTACGGGGTAGGCATGGGCGGTGAATTCGTTTGCAGGTTGGGGAGCCGGCATCGTCGGCGGCGTGCTCAGGCGAACGGAGTCGAGCTGCGCGCGCAGCTGATCCGGCGTGTCGCGTTCGGTGCAGCTCGCCAGCAGCGAGGCCAGCAGGATCGCCGATGAAAACGCATGGGCCGATTGCCGGGTCATGATTTTTCCTCACCGTCCGGATTGCGCCGATAGGCCAGGGCAAGCGCCTCCAGGGTTACGCGACCGGAGCGATCGGTGCTGCTGAGGCGCAAGTCGCTCAGGATGACGATATGCGCCGTTGCCGCCATGTCGGCGGCAAAACGGCCGATGTCGTGGTAATTGCCGCTCAGCCGGATGGCGATGGGCGCTTCGACATAGCCGTTTTTTGTCTCGGGTCGTCCCGGCCTGGCGAACTCGAATTGCAGCCGGTTTTGCAGCGCGGCGTCGCCGATGGCATCCAGTACCGGATCAATGCCGGCATGCGGTTGCAGTTGCAGTTCAAGCGTTGCGACAGCTTGCTCCAGGTGTCGGGCGCGCTGGGTGGAATGGGCGAAGGACATGGCCCTGCGATATTTTTCCGGATAGGTCGATTTCAGGGTGGCGTAATCGAGTTCACTCCGCTCCAGTGCGGCGATCGCAGGCCTCAGGCAAAGCTGCCAGCCGGCCAACACCACAGCCAGGAACAGCGCCAGCAGCAAGGCATCGCGCCACGTGCGCGGCCAGGCTGACGGATGACGGTCATTGAGTTCGCGCCATTGTCGGATGAGTTCCGCCGCGTTCATCGCGCCGCCACGGCGCGATGGCCGGCCGTGATCACGAAGTCATGAAGTCGGCCGGGATCGGTCGGCGTCGGGTTTGCATTGGGCGCGCTGCGGGCTTCCTGCAATTCGATTTGCGCGAAGGCGCCGTCGGCGTCGCGCAAGGCTTCCAGCAATTGCATGACATGCCGGTGCGAGGGCGCCGAGCCGCTCAAGGTGACGTTGCGGCCTTGTTGGGCCAGTGTGGTGAGGAAAACGTGCGGCGGCATGCGGCGCGCCAGTTCTCCCAATAGTTGAGTTGCCTCGTTGCGTTGCTGTTGCAGGGCTTCAAGGTGGCCTCGCCTGTTTTCAAGCGCGGCGATCTTTTCGTCTTGCGCCTTGCCGGCGTTGATTGCGGTATCCAGCCTGACATGTTCGGTGCGCAGCAGATCGAGCAATTGCTGCTGCCGTGCGGCTTGTTCGTCGATATGCCATGACAACGCCAGCGTGACGGCAAGTCCGGCGGCCACCGTCGTGCCTAGCAACAGGTAAAAGCCTCGTTGAGCACTCGCTGCCAGGTTGCGCTGCGCCAGGAAATTGATGCCGGTCATCGGTCGAAGCGGCGCAAGGCCAGGCCGCAAGCCGTGGAGCAAGCAGGGCCGTTCACCGCTAGCTGCTCGTGGTCGATGCCGGGCGCCAGCGCCATGCCGGCGAAGGGGGCGGCCACGGCGGTGCTCAAGGCCGTGTGCCGGCGCACGGCTTCGTCCAGGCCGGGAATGGCAGCGCCCGGCCCGGCCAGCACGATGTGCGCGGGCGCGCACGAGGATTGCTGCTGCAGCGTTTGCAGCGCCTGGGCAATGTCCCTGGCAGCGTGCGCCAGGCAGGTCGCCAGGACATCGTGCTGGTCGCCGTCCTGTTGCTGCAAATCGCGCTGCAGTTGCCGGAGGCCGACCGCCAGTTGCCGTTCGCCGGCAACACGGCCGTCGCAGCATAGCGACAGGAGCGTGCCATGCATATCCAGGGTCACCAGCGCGAAGGCGGAAGAGGTTTGCGCCGCCGGCAGCGTTCCGGTCAGGGCAGTCAACGCGGCATGGCTTTCGATGTCGGCTACCACCGCGTGCAGTCCCAGGGACTCCGTCACGGCGATGCGGTCCTCGACGTCGTCACGGCGTGCTGCAGCGACCAGCATGTCGAGCTGTCCCGGCGTATTGCGCGTCGGTCCGATAATGCGGAAATCGAGCAGGGCTTGCTCCAGCGGATAAGGCAGCATGCTTTCCGCATGCTGTCTGGCCAGCGCTGCATGTTGCGCCCGGCTGCCGGTGGCAGGGACTGCGAGTACCTGCGTGACCGCGCTCGCGGACGGGATGGCGATGGCGACTTGTCTGGCTTGCGATCCGCTTTTCTCCCACAGACGGGACACTGCTTCCATCACCTGGCGCAGATTGTCGATGCCGTCATGGCCGATCGCGCCATCGGGCAGCGCTTCGCGCGCGCAGCACGCCAGTTGCGCCGACTGCGCGCCCGTTCCGGCGAATTCGACCATCCTGACTTCGGACTGGCCGATATCGAGGCCGGCCATCGAAGGCGTGTGGTGGTGAAAGAGCCGGGACAGGTTCAACAAAATTGCATTTCGGAAATGGGCGGAGGCGACGAGGCTCGCTGGGCGCAGTTGCCGGTCGTCGGACCCGGCAACCAAAATAATTGTCGTTAAGACAACATGCGGCATCCTAGCAACAACATTTGTTGTCTGTAAAGCAATTTTCCCCGTGGCATCAATGCGAGTGCAAAACGGGTCCGGCGAAACTTCCCGGCGCAAACGGTTTCTGAGCAACGATTGCGCTGCGCCGGGCTGCCTTCCCGCGACCCATGACGCCGCCGATCAGCTTCGTTTCCGGAGAATTGCCGGAATTCACCCTCCCGCAAGTCGTTATAATGCGGGGATTGTCTTTCTCACCAGTCTCACGCGCATGACCACCCCAGAAAACAACGGCAAAGCGCCAGCTTCGCAACCCGCTGACGCAGCACCGAACCCTGCGAGTGCCTCCGCACCTGCAGCCACTCCCGGCTCCGCCCCCGCCAAGACAGTCAAAAAGCGCCTGCATCCGGTCCTGCGCGTGCTGCTGGGCTGCGTTGGCCTGCTGGTGGCGCTGGTGCTGATGGCGGTGCTGGTGCTGGGGTTTGTCGTCACGCTGGCGTATCCCAAGCTGCCTGACCTCGACACGCTGACCGACTATCGCCCCAAGATTCCGCTGCGCGTATTCTCCGCAGACGGCGTGCTGATCGGCGAGTTCGGCGAGGAGCGTCGCAACCTGGTGCACATCAAGGACATTCCCGACATCATGAAAAAGGCCGTGCTGGCGATCGAGGATGATCGTTTCTATGAGCACGGCGGCGTCGACTATCAGGGCATCGTGCGCGCCTCGGTCGCCAACCTGTCGGGCGGCAGCGGCGGCGCCAGCACCATCACGCAGCAGGTGGCGCGCAATTTTTTCCTCACCAGCAATGAGCCGACTTTCCTGCAAAAGGCGTCGCGCAAGTTCCTCTATGAAATTCCGCTGGCCTGGAAAATCGAACGCAACCTGACCAAGGACCAGATCCTCGAGGTCTACATGAACCAGATTTATCTGGGGCAGCGCGCCTACGGATTCTCCTCCGCGGCGCAGATCTACTTCGGCAAGCAGCTCAAGGAGCTGACCATCGCCGAATCGGCCATGCTGGCAGGTTTGCCAAAGGCGCCCTCGGCCTACAACCCGGTGGTCAACCCGAAACGCGCCCACGCGCGCCAGCAATACATCTTGCTGCGCATGCGCCAGCTCGGCTACATCACCGACGCGCAATATACCCAGGCCAAGGATGAAGAACTGAAGGTCAAGAGCGACAGCACCGCCTTCGGCGTGCACGCGGAATACGTCTCGGAAATGGCGCGCCAGCTAGTCTACGCGCAGTTCAAGGACGACACTTACACGCGCGGCCTGAACGTCTTCACCACCATTACCAAGGCCGACCAGGATGCCGCCTACCTGGCGCTGCGCCGCGGCATCATCGACTACGAACGCCGCCACGGTTACCGCGGCCCGGAAGGCTACATGGAGATTCCGACCGCGTCGAAGGAAGAAGCCGATGACGCCATCGAATCCGAGTTGGCAGACCATCCGGACAGCGACGACCTGATCGCCGCCGTCGTGCTGGAGGCAACCACAAAGGAAATCACCGCAGTGCTGGCGACCGGCGACGAAATCAAGATTTCCGGCAGCGGCCTCGGCTTTGCCGGCAACTTGCTCAGCGAAAAAGCGCCGCCGCAGAAGAAGATCAAGCGCGGCGCCATCATCCGCGTGTTCCAGGACGGTAAGAACTGGATCGTCACGCAAATGCCGGAAGTCGAATCGGCGTTCATCTCGCTCGATCCCAACGACGGCTCGATCCGTTCGCTGGTCGGCGGCTTCGACTTCAATCGCAACAAGTTCAACCACGTGATCCAGGCGTGGCGCCAGCCGGGCTCGTCGTTCAAGCCGTTCATCTATTCGTCGTCGCTGGAAAAAGGTTTGTCGCCGGCCACCATCATCAACGATGCGCCACTGACGTTTACCCAGACCGGCGGCCAGGTGTGGCAACCGAAGAACTACGGCGGCAAGTTCGAAGGCCCGATCTCGATGCGCCGCGCGCTGCAGAAGTCGATCAACCTGGTGTCGATCCGCATCCTCGAACGCGTCGGCGTGAAGTATGCGCAGGAATACATTACGCGCTTCGGTTTCGACGCCGACAAGAATCCGCCTTACCTGACGCTGGCGCTGGGCGCCGGCGCGGTGACGCCGTTGCAGATGGTGGGCGCCTATTCGGTGTTCGCCAACGGCGGCTACAAGATCAATCCTTACCTGATCTCGAAGATCACCGACAACAACGGCAACACGCTCTCTGAAGCGCATCCGGCCCGCTCCGGCGATGAAGCCAATCGCGTCATCGATGCGCGCAACGCCTTCGTGATGGACAGCATGTTGCGCGACGTCGTGCGTCACGGTACTGCGGTCAAGGCGCTCTCGCTCAAGCGTACCGACCTGGCCGGCAAGACCGGCACCACCAACGATTCGATGGACGCCTGGTTCGCCGGCTACCAGCCGAACCTGGTTGGTATCGCCTGGATGGGCTACGACCAGCCGAAGAGCCTGGGCGATCGCGAAACCGGCGGCGGCCTGGCGTTGCCGATCTGGATCAGCTACATGCAGAAGGCCCTCAAGGACGTGCCGATGGTCGACCGTACGGTGCCGACCGGCCTGATCGAATCGGGCGGCGAATACTATTATTCGGAATATCCGCCGAGCGCCAGTGTGCGCGACCTTGGCTTGGGCGAACATGGCGCGGCGGCATCGCCGGAAGAAGAAAAAGCCAAGAACCAAATGAAGAACGAATTGTTCTGACGGTCGCAGTATAGGCAATCGGAAGGCGCAAAAAAACGGCAGGGGAGCTAAACCTGCCGTTTTTTTACGTCTGCAATTTGGTCGTCAGCTTGTCATGCAGTCTGCGCATATTGCTGATAACCGCGCGCCCGCAGGTCGCAGGCAGGACATTTGCCGCAGCCATAACCCCAGTCGTGCAAGGCGCCGCGTTCACCCAGGTAACAAGTGTGCGTATCCGAACGGATCAGGTCGACCAGCGCTTTGCCGCCGAGCTCTTCGGACAGGCGCCAGGTGGCCGCCTTGTCGATCCACATGAGCGGTGTTTCCACTTTGAGATGCGTCGCCATGCCGAGGTTGAGCGCGACTTGCAAGGCCTTCATGGTGTCGTCGCGGCAATCCGGATAGCCCGAGAAATCGGTCTCGCACATCCCGCCCACCAGCACGTCCAGCCCACGCCGGTACGCCACTGTCGCTGCCACCGTCATGAACAGCAGGTTGCGACCTGGCACGAAGGTATTGGGCAAGCCGTTTTCCTGCATGGAGATGGCGACGTCGCGCGTCAACGCGGTGTCGGAAATCTTGCTGATGAGGGACAGGTCGATCATGTGGTCTTCGCCGAGCTTGTTGTTCCATGCATCCGAAAAGCCGCGCATTTTTTCCAGCAGCGCAGGGCGCACTTTCAGTTCGATGGCATGGCGTTGGCCATAGTCGAAGCCGATGGTTTCGACTTTTTCATAACGTGAAAGCGCCCACGCGAGGCAGGTGGTGGAATCCTGCCCGCCGCTGAAAAGGACCAGCGCACGGTGTGGCAGGGAGGGACGTGGCGTTGTTGCGATGTTCATGTTTCTGTCTTCTTATTTGTGGGTCGTGAGGCTTGTCATTGCTACCGCTATTTCTATTTCTTGCTGACGCTATCGAGCGTCTGTTCGATGAAGTCGCCGTCCGGATCGGTGAAGCGCAGGCGCACCGGATACCAGTCCGACGATGGCGCCAGCCAGATGTCGAGCTTCTGGCTCTTGTCGTCCGGCGGTGGCGCGCGGAAGATGTGCACGGCGTTGACTTCGCCTTGTTTGGTCTTGATTTTTTCGCGGCCGACTACCTTGAAGCTCCATTGCTCGGCGTCGCGCGGACCGGCCACGAAGAACAGCCATTCGGAACCGTTGGTGAACTTGTCCGGCGCGCCGCGCGCCACCGAAATCAGCTGCCAGATGATGCTGGTGCGATCTTGCTCACCGCCCTTGAGCGGGTAGGTCTCGGTCGATTGTGTGAAGTTGATGGCGTGCGTTTCGCGGTTGAAGGTGGTGGTGGACGCTTCGCGGCGGAAGCGTTTTTCCACGAAGCGCGCCGGCGCCAGTCCGTACTCGTCAATGTCGCCTTCGCTGGTGGCTTCCAGGATTTTGCCGACCAGCATCGCGCGGGTTTCGGCGTTGACGCTGTATTTGCCGTTGGCGTTGCTCCATTTCACCGTCGATTCACCGGTGA
>Ga0068852_100002548_pt1 | contig 12557 bp, 5 predicted proteins | sample KBSCornC22_FD_66594 | JGI IMG/M metagenome (GOLD analysis project Ga0068852, IMG submission 66594) | Corn rhizosphere microbial communities from Kellogg Biological Station, Michigan, USA - KBS Corn C2-2 | ecosystem: Host-associated > Plants > Roots > Rhizosphere > Soil ... | reverse complement strand
CGCATCGAGCGCCTGACCGGCCAGCCGTTCAGCGAGCGCTATCGCACCGTGGTGCTGACCGACCGCGAGCAACCCTTCGATAGCGGCCCGGCGACGCTTGCCCTCACCGCCGTCGCGATGACCGCGCCGCAGCGCGAGATGGAAGCGCTGCAGGCGATCCAGCGGGCGCGCTACGTCGAGGGCCGTGACATCACCCAGACGCAGACCCTGGTCGCCTTGCTCACGGCGCTCGGCCTGGAGTCGTCGGCTGCCTTGCTGGCGGAGCCTTCCGAGCCACTGCTCGAAGCCAACCGTTCACGCACGGCACGCGCCCGCAACCTGATGCGCGAATTCGGCGCCAACGGCGTGCCGGCCTTCGTGCTCGAGACGAACGAGCAGCGCCGCCTGCTGCGCGTGGAGTCGCTGTATTCGAACCCGCGAAGCCTGGTCGAGATCGTCGGCCAGGCCTGATCGGCATCCCTCCGCCGGGCGCTATCGCCCACCACCTTTGCTTTTTTCATCCAACGAAGGAACACCATGATGACTCGCAGAGACTTCATCCAGGCCGCCGGCGCCGCCACCGCATCCGGCGCGTTCGGCGTGCAAGCCCTCGCGGCGACGCCGCTCACCTGGAAGCATTTCCCCGCCGGGGAGAACGGCTTCTTCCGCGCGCCGGTGCTGCTGTCCGGCGCGAAGGAGGCGATCCTCATCGACGGCGGCTTCTCGCTGCCCGATGGCCGTGCGGTGGCGGACGCGATCAAGGCGTCCGGCAAGACGCTCACGACCATCTACATCAGCCAGGGCGACCCCGACTACTACTTCAGCCTCGGCGCGATCAAGTCGGCCTTCCCGTCGGCCAAGGTGATCGCGGCGTCCGGCACCATCGCGGCCATCCGCGCCAGCGTCGAGAAGAAGATCGCGATCTGGGGCCCGCAGCTCAAGGAGAACGGCCCGCAGTCCCTCGCCGACATCGTCTTCCCCGAGCCCTTCGACGGCAACGCGCTGAACCTCGAAGGCCACGCGATCGAGATCCACCCGGCGCCGGGCCAGAACAACGTGCGCTATCTCTGGGTGCCGTCGCTGCAGGCCGTGATCGGCGGCGTGATGGTCTTCTCGGGCCTGCACGTGTGGACTGCCGACACGCCGACGAAGGAATCGCGAGCGGCGTGGATCAAGAACCTCGACACCCTGGCCGCCCGCAAGCCTGCGGTGGTGGTGCCGGGCCACCTCGCTGCCAACGGCGCGCTGGACGTGTCCGCCATCACCTACACGCGGGACTACCTGCTCGCCTTCGAAGACGAACTCGCCAAGGCCAGCGACAGTGCCGCGCTGATCGCGGCGATGACCCGGCGCTACCCCGACGCCGGCCTCGCACCCGCGCTGCAGATCGGCGCGAAGGTCGCGAAGGGCGAGATGAAGTGGGGTTGAGGCCAGGTTGAGGCGGGGGCGCGCGCCCTCGCCCGTCTTCATGCCGGTTTCACCGCACCCGCACGGCGACTTCACGGCCGTCGCCTACATTGCGCACCGGGGCGTCCGCGTTGGCGGCCGCCCGCAACGCGGGCGCAAGGGAGGCGACGATGCAGGCGGTGGCAAGAAGGACGAGGACGCGAGAAGCGGCACGCTCGATCGGCAAGACAAAGGGCGCGCACGCGGCGGCATGGCTTGCCGGCATGTTTCTCGCGCTCTTGGCAGGCGCTGCCGGCGCGGCCACCATCCAGACCTTTTCACCGCAGGGCGAGGTCGCCCGGGTGCGCCAGGCGCGGGCCACGTTCTCGGAGTCGATGGTCCGCTTCGGCGACCCGCGGCTGCCCTCGCCGTTCGACCTGAAGTGCGCCAATCCGACGCCGGTGACCGGCACCGGGCGCTGGGTCGACGACAAGACCTGGGTCTACGACTTCACGCAGGACGTGCCGGCCGGCGTGCGCTGTGAATTCACGCTGAAGCCGGGCCTGAAGTCGATCGCGGGCCAGCCGGTGAGCGAGCCCACGAAGTACGAATTCAGTACCGGCGGCCCCTCGATCGTGCGCGCCTACCCGCAGCCCGACGAGGGCTCGCCGATCGAGGAAGAACAGTTCTTCGTCTTCCTGCTCAACGGCCAGGCCACGACGCAGAGCATCGAGAAGAACGGCTACTGCGAGGTGAGCGGCATCGGCGAGCGCCTCGGGCTGAAGGTGGTCACCGGGCCGAACCGCGACGCGGTCATCAAGGCCGTGAACCTCGTGCCGCAGCAGGCGCGGGTGGCGGTGGTGCGGTGCGAGCGGCCGCTGCCCAATGAATCGACGGTGCAGGTGGTCTGGGCCAAGGGCATCGCGACACCGTCGGGCGTGCCCAGCAGCGCCGACCGGCGCGTTCAATACACGGTTCGCAAGCCCTTCGCCGCAAGCTTCACCTGCGAGCGGGTCAACTCGCGCTCCGACTGCCTGCCGATCAAGCCGTTGCGTTTGGAATTCTCCTCGCCGGTGCCGCGAAAGTTCGCCGAGCGCATCGTGCTCGTCGCGCCGGACGGCACGCGCAAGCCACAGCTCGAGCAGCAGCGCGGCGAGAACAGCGAACAGCTCCTGTCCTTCGGCGAAGGGCCGCTGCGCAAGTTTCTCTTCATCTTCAGCCGCAACAAGGGCGAGGTGACGAGCGACCCGTCGGAAAGCGGCGTCAGCGCCGTGCAGTTCAATGCACCGCTGCCGGAGAACGCGAGCCTGAGCATCGAGTTGCCCAAGGACTTGCGCGACGACGCCGGCCGTCTGCTGAGCAACGCCGACCTCTTCCCCTTGAAGACCAAGACGGCGCAGGCGCCAGCGCTGGTGAAGTTCCCGGCGGCGACCTTCGGCGTGCTGGAACTGAACGCCGAGCCCATGCTGCCGGTGACGGTGCGGCAGGTGGAAGGTGACCTCGCGGTGAAGCGCGTGAGCGTCGCGCCCGGTGTCGTGCGCGACCTTCGCCTGCAGGACGACGCATCGATCATCGAGTGGATGGCACGGGTCAAGCGCTACGACGACACCCGGCTGTCGCGCTCAGCCGTCGAAAGCGATCTCGGCATCACGCTGCCCGAAGAGCCCAGGAAGAAGCCTGCCCGCAAGACCAAGCGATACGGCGAAGACGCGGAGAACGAGGACGACACCGAGTACGTGCGCAACACCGTGCAGACGCGCGCGGTGAGCCTCTTGAACCGCGAGAAGGCAGCGAGCCGCCTGAGCCTGCCGCCAAGCGATGCGAAGGATCCGCGCCCCTTCGAAGTCATCGGCATACCGATGGCGCAGGCCGGGTTCCACGTCGTGGAGATCGAATCGCCCAAGCTCGGCGCCGCCCTGCTCGACAGCAACGCCCCGATGTACGTCCGCACCAGCGTGCTCGTGACCAACCTCGGTGTCCACTTCAAATGGGGCGCGGTGAACTCGACCGTCTGGGTCACCTCGCTGGACAAGGCGCAGCCGGTGGCCGACGCGCAGCTGCAGATCTCCGACTGCCGTGGCGACGTGAAGTGGACGGGCCGCAGCGACAAGCAAGGCGTGGCCCTGGTCGACAAGGGACTCCCGCCGCTCGATTGGCAGTACTGCAACGGCAGCGACGGCGATGGCGGGCACGAACTCGGCTACTTCGTCAGCGCGCGCAAGGCCGATGCCGCCGGCCGGGCCGACATGGCCTTCGTGTGGTCGACGTGGAACCAGGGCATCGAGTCCTGGCGCTTCCACATCAGCGCCAGCAACCACCACATGACCTCGCAGCAGCTCTACCACTCGGTGCTCGATCGCACCTTGTTGCGGGCCGGACAGACGGTGTCGATGAAGCACCATGCGCGCACCGAGCAGATGCTGGGCCTGAGCCTCACCGCACCGCGCGAGCTGATGACCGAGGTGCGCATCATCCACGAGGGCTCGGGGCAGAAATTCACCTTCCCGCTCACCTGGCGCCAGGGGCGCTATGCAGAGACCACCTTCGCGATTCCTGCCGACGCCAAGCTGGGCATCTACAACATCGTGCTCGCGACAGCGCACCAGGCCTTTTCCACCGGAAGCTTCCGGGTCGAGGAATTCCGCTTGCCGGTGATGACGGGGCGGATCATCCCGCCCAAGGCCGCATTGATCGAGCCGCAGGACGTGGCCCTCGGCGTGCAGTTGAACTACGGCAATGGCGGCGGCGCGTCCGGGATGGCGGTGCGCGTGTCCGCGCAGATGCGAGATACCAACATCGCGGCTGCCGTGCGAGCCGACCGCTTCCCGGGCTTTCGCTTCGAGCCGCCGCGCGAGCCAACCGACCCGAATGCACGCTCGCCGTTCTCGGAAGACTACGTCGACGAGGACGACGAGAGCCAGTCGGTGCACACGCGCGACGATCGCTCGCAACTCGTCGCCAACAAGCTGCCGCTCACGCTCGACAAGAACGGCGCCGGCAACGTCACGCTGACCAAGTTGCCGCAGAGCAAGCATGCGCGCGAGCTGCTGGTGCAGGCCACCTATGCCGATCCGAACGGCGAGATCCAGACCCTGAGCCAGACCTTGCCGGTGTGGCCGTCGGGCATCGTGGTGGGCCTTCGCACCGATTCATGGGTGTCGGTCAAGCAGAAGGTTGCGACGCAGGTGATCACGCTGGACACCAGCGGGCGGCCGGTGGCAGGCGTGTCGGTGTCGGTGCGTGCGCTCGCGCACAAGACCTCGTCGACGCGGCGTCGCCTCGTGGGCGGCTTCTATGCCTATGACAACCGCAACGCCGACGAGGACCTGGGCGAGGTCTGCAGCGGCACGAGCGATTCGCGCGGCTTGGTGTTCTGCGACGCGGAGATGAAGTCGCCCGGCGAAGTGGAGCTCATCGCGCAGGCCAAGGACAACGGTGGCCACGTGGCCCAGGCAGCAGCATCGGTGTGGGTCACGCGCCAGGGCGAGATTTGGTTCGGCGGCGACAACCAGGACCGCATGGACGTGATCCCCGAGCTGCGCTCGTACGAAGCCGGCCAGACGGCGCGGCTGCAGGTGCGCAGCCCCTTCCGGCATGCGACGGCGCTCGTCGCCATCGAGCGCAACGGCGTCATCGAGACGCGCACGGTGGAGCTGAACGGACGCGACCCGACCATCGACATCCCGGTCAAGGCCGAATGGGCGCCCAACGTCTACATCTCGGTGCTCGCCGTTCGCGGACGCGTTCGCGAGGTGCCGTGGTATTCGCTCTTCACGTGGGGCTGGCGTTCGCCATCGGAGTGGTGGCGCGCCTATCGTGACGAAGGCCAGGCCTACCAGGCGCCGACCGCCATGGTCGACTTGTCCAAGCCGGCCTTCAAGTACGGCATTGCCGAGATCGAGGTCGGCATCGCGGCGCATCGCCTGAAGGTGGAGGTGACGACCGACAAGACGAGCTACGCGATCCGAACCACGAGCCAGGTGCGGGTGAAGGTAAGCCTTCCCGATGGTCGTCCGGCACCCGCGGGCACCGAAGTGGCGCTGGCCGCCGTGGACGAGGCCTTGCTCGAACTCAAGCCCAACGACAGCTGGGACTTGCTCGAAGCGATGATCCGCAAGCGCGGCTACGGCATCGAGACCTCGACCGCGCAGATGCAGATCATCGGCAAGCGCCACTATGGCAAGAAGGCCGCGCCGGCAGGCGGTGGTGGCGGCCAATTCCCGACGCGCGAGCTCTTCGACACGCTGCTCGTGTGGAACCCGCGGGTGGTGCTCGATGCGAACGGCGAGGCGCTGGTCAGCGTGCCGCTGAACGACTCGCTGACGGCGTTTCGCATCGTCGCGGTGGCTGACGTGGTGCAGGGCAAGAATGCCGCGATGTTCGGCACCGGCCGCGCCAGCATCCGCGCCACGCAGGACCTGCAGATCGTGTCGGGCGTGCCGCCGCTGATCCGCGAGGGCGACCGCTACCGCGCGATGTTCACGCTGCGCAACACCACGGGCGCCGCGGTCGATGCGAAGTTCAGCGCGCAGATGGGCGCGGCGACGCTGCCGGCTCAGACGATCCACATCGACGCCAACGGCGCCGCCGAGACCGGTTGGGACGTGGAGGTGCCCTACAACCTCAAGCAGCTCGAATGGACGGTGTCGGCCGAGGCCGGCGGCGCGCGCGACCGCATGAAGATCCAGCAGGCGGTGACGGAAGCGATCCCGGTGCGCGTGCAGCAGGCCACGCTGATGCAGCTGGACAAGACCGCCGCCATTCCGATCGCAGCGCCTGCCAGTGCCGTGGCGACGGCGCAGGGCAACTTGCGCGGCGGTATCGAGGTGACGCTCAAGCCCAGGCTGGGCGACGGCCTGCAAGGCGTGCGTGAGTACTTCGAACGCTATCCGTGGTCGTGCATCGAGCAGCGTGCGTCGGTGGCGATCGGGCTGCGTGATGCGAACGTGTGGCGCGGCGTGGCCGAACGGCTGCCGCTGTACCTCGACGACGACGGCCTGGCCAACTACTTCCCGCCGGCCACCGGCTGGCGCAGCACCGGCAGCGATTCGCTCACTGCCTACCTGCTGTCGGCCAGCGACGAAGTGAGCAAGCTGGGCTACGACTTCGCGATTCCGGACGACACACGGGCGAAGATGGAGCGCGGCTTGATCGCCTTCGTCGAAGGCCGCACCAAGCGCGATTTCTGGACGCCGGCCTTCCTCAAGAACGGCGACCTCGAAGTGCGCAAGATCGCGGCGCTCGAAGCCTTGTCGCGCACCGGCAAGGTCAGGCCGAAACTTCTCGATTCGATCCAGATCCTGCCCAACCAATGGCCGACCGGCGCAGTCATCGACTGGCTGATGATCCTCGAGCGCGTGAAGGAGATTCCCGATCGCGACAAGCGCATCGCCGAAGCCGAGCAGATTCTTCGCGCACGCCTGAACGTGCAGGGCACGCGGCTGGGCTTCTCGACGGAACGCGACGACAGCTGGTGGTGGCTGATGGTCAACGGCGACGTGAACAGCACGCGCATGATCCTCGCGGTGCTCGCCAAGCCGGCGTGGAAGGACGACATGCCCCGCCTCGTCACGGGCACGCTGCAACGCCAGCAATTCGGCCACTGGTCCACCACCGTGTCCAACGCCTGGGGCTCGATCGCGATGGAGGCGTTCTCCAAGCGCTTCGAGCGCGAGCCGGTGGCCGGCAGCACGCGCGTGGGCTTCGAGCCGGGTGCGGCGCCGCAGGCTTTCGACTGGGCGAAATCAGCCGCGGGCGGCAGCGTGGCGCTCGGTTGGCCCGCGGGCTTTGCCGTCGGCGGCAACAAGGCCGACACGACGGTGAAGGTGGCGCACGAAGGCAGCGGCAAGCCCTGGATCACATTCACCAGCAAGGCGGCGGTGCCGGTCGTCACGCCCTTCTCGAGCGGCTACCGCATCACCAAGACGGTCACGCCGATCGAGCAGAAGGTACCGGGCAAGTACAGCCGTGGCGACGTGCTGCGCGTGCACCTCGACCTCGACGTGCAGGCCGACATGACCTGGGTGGTGATCAACGACCCCATTCCCGGCGGCGGCACCATCACGGGCAATGGCCTCGGGCGTGACGAGCAGATCAACCGCAGCAGCGAGAAGCAGGACAACCGGGCCTGGCTGGCCTACGAAGAGCGCAGCTTCGAAGCCTTCCGGGCCTACTACCGCTACCTGCCCAAGGGCGGCTTCAGCGTGGAGTACACGGTGCGGTTGAACAACCCGGGCACGTTCGGGCTGCCGGCCACGCACGTCGAGGCCATGTACGCACCCGAGATGTTCGGCGAGGCGCCGAATGCGGTGGTGGTGGTGCAGCCATGAACTTGGTTGGAAACCCGCGGTCCTCATAATGAAGCTGCGTGCATCGTCCCTTGCAGCATTCGCCCTGGCCTGCAGTGCCGCGGCGAACGCCTGGGCGCTGCCGAGCTTCGAGGAGGTGAAGGCGGCCTATCGTTCGTCGGACACGGTGGTGCTCGATCGCCATGGGGTGCCGATCCAGACGGTGCGGTCCGACCCGAAGCTGCGGCGCGCCGAGTGGATCGCGGTGGCCGAGGTGTCGCCGGCGTTTCGCCAGGCCTTGCTGCTCTCGGAAGACAAGCGCTTCTACGAACATTCCGGCGTGGACTGGTCCGGCGTCGGCGCGGCGGCGTGGGGCAACCTCTGGAACAGCCGCACACGCGGCGCATCCACGGTCACGATGCAGCTCGCCGGCTTGCTCGACGCCGACCTCGCCACGCAAAAAGGTGGCCGCAGCATGTCGGCCAAGGCCGGCCAGGTGCGCACGGCGTGGCAGCTCGAACATGCGTGGACGAAGAACCAGATCCTCGAGGCGTACATCAATCTCGTCGGCTTTCGCGGCGAGCTGGTGGGCATCGGGGCGATGTCGTCGGCCTTGTTCAAGAAGTACCCGAGCGGCCTCGATGCCGAGGAATCCGCGCTCGCCGCGGCCCTCATCCGATCGCCCAACGCCAAACCCGCCGATGTGGCGAAGAGAGCGTGCGCCGTCCTCACGGCGCAGGGCCGGCGCGAGTCCTGCACAACGCTCGACACCTATGCGCAGCAGGTGCTGGCATCGCGAGGCGGCGAGCCGCTGGACCGCGACGCGCAGATCGCGCCCCACCTCGGCCGGCGGCTGGTGGCAGCGGCTGCGGCGTCGGGTGCGTCCGCGCCGGCCACGGTTCGAAGCACGCTCGATGCAAGCCTGCAGCGCTTTGCGCGCGACACCTTGCGCCGTCACCTGGCCGAAGTGCGTGAACGGCATGTCGAAGACGGTGCCGTCATCGTCATCGACAACGCCAGCGGCGACGTGCTCGCATGGGTGGGTTCGAGCGGCGATCTGTCGCAGGCCGCCGATGTCGATGGCGTCATCGCGCCGCGCCAGGCTGGCTCGACGCTGAAGCCCTTCCTGTACGAGATCGCGATCGAACAGCGCTGGCTCACCGCGGCCTCGGTGATCGACGATTCGCCCGTCGGGCTGACAACCTCGGCCGGCCTGTACATCCCGCAGAACTACGACCACCACTTCAAGGGCCCGGTGACCTTGCGCACGGCGCTCGGCTCGTCGCTCAATGTGCCAGCGGTGCGCACGCTGGTGATGGTGACGCCCGAGCGGTTTGCGCAGCGCCTGCGCGCGCTTGGCATCAAGCTGGCGCACAACGGTGACTTCTACGGCTACAGCATGGCGCTCGGGTCGCCGGAGGTGACGCTGGCCTCGCTCACCAACGCATACCGCGCGCTTTCGAACGGCGGCGCGTCGTCACCCTGGCGCGCCCTGGCCGGCGAGCGCGTGGCCGCGCCTGCGCCGGTGATGGATGCGGCGGCCAGCTTCGTGGTGTCCGACATCCTGGCCGACCGCGAGGCACGCGTGCCCACCTTCGGCCTCGACAACGCGTTGGCGGCACGCTACTGGGCGGCCGTGAAGACCGGAACGAGCAAGGACATGCGCGACAACTGGTGCATCGGCTTCTCGCGCCGCTACAGCGTGGGTGTGTGGGTCGGCAATGCGAACGGCGACCCGATGTGGGACGTGTCGGGAGTGACGGGCGCGGCGCCAGTGTGGCGATCCGTCATGGATGAACTGCATCGCCGCGAATCCGCATCCAGCGCGCAGTGGCGGTCGCCCGCGGTCCCGCGTGGCGTGGCCTTGCAGGCGGTCCGGTTCGAGTCCTTGGGCGAGCCATCGCGCGACGAGTACTTCCTGAGTGGCACCGAGCAGTCGGTCGTGACTGCTGCGACTGCCCGCGGCAGCGCGCGCACGCTGATCACGTCGCCCACCGATCGCAGCATCGTGGCGCTCGATCCGGACATCCCCCAGCAGTCGCAGCGGCTGCGCATCGCAGCGGTGAGCGGCACGCCGGCGAACTGGAGCTGGCGCATGGACGGCAAGCGCATCGGGTCGGCAGCGTCGACGGTCCACTGGTCCTTGTGGCCAGGCCCTCATCGGCTCGAACTCGTGGATGCCGCGGGGAAGGTGGCCGAGAGTGCCGTGTTCGAAGTCCGCGGTGCAGAAGTGAAGAACACGAAGGCGAGGCCAGCGGGGCCGGCCAGGCGCGTGCTGCCCTTGTCTGCCGCGGGATGAATTGGTGACCGACGCAGCCGCGGCCGCAGCCCGTGCCGTTGGCGCGCCACAACGCAGCATGCGCATCCTGCTTGCGTGCGCACGTCGATGCCCGCATGATTCGCGCCCATTGCTGAAGGCGCCCACGACAGCGCCCGCATGACGGAGATCCCCCTTATGTCCTCCCTGTTCATCTCGACGATCGACTGAACACGGTTCCCGAGCCCCGGCTGAACCGTGTCTGTTCACAGATTCGGCCTCAGACCGCGCTGGCTCAGCAAAGCCCCGCTGCCTTCGAGCCGGGGCTTTTGCTTTTCGGAAACCGCATGAGTGCACAACTCCGTTCCCGTGCCCTTGAAGAGGGGCGGGTCAAGGCCCTGCGCCGCATGAAACAGCCAATGACGCTGGTGCTCGAAACGAGCACCAGTGCGCGCGACTCCCTGCCGCGCCGCACCCCTGTCCGTGGCATGCATGGCGCAGTCCAACACATCCAAAGCCGCGGCGCCCAGCGCCGTGCCGATCGCGTAGCGCTGCATGCACTGCTGCGACAAGAGGATTGGGATGAATGATTCCAAGGAACTGCGCGAGCAGCTGGCGCAGAGAAACCGGCAGCTGCAAGAGATCGCCGTCCAGCTCAAGAGCGAGCTGTTCGGCATCGACCACATCATCGACCGCGTCATCGATTCGGTGCGCGCGTGGTACGTCCTGCCGGAGCTTGTCTCGCGGCCCGTCATCGTCTGCCTCTGGGGCCTGACCGGAACCGGCAAGACGCAGCTCGTGCGCCGCCTGGCGCAGCTGCTCGGCTTCTACGACCGCTTCGTCGAAGTGCAGATGGACGGCTTCTCCAACGGCGCGGGCTGGCGCGGCGCGCAAAGCATTTCGGGGATCCTGGCGCAGTCCGGCGTGCGCGAGGGTGAGCCGGGCATCCTTGCGCTCGACGAGTTCCAGCGCTTTCGCACCATCGACAACAAGCGCGGCGAACTGCGTGTCGAGCGCTACCAGGATGTGTGGGCGCTGCTGTCCGATGGCCGCCTGCCGCCCGCGCTCTCGCTTCTGGGTGACATCGAATCGTCCATCGCGGAGGCGGCCTTCGACGCTGAACGAGCCGAGGCCAGCGATGCCAAGCTGCGCTTCAAGCTGCGCAGCTGGGAAGCCCAGGAGCTGCAGCGCAACCTCAAGCTCGACGAGCCGCTGACGGAGATCATGGCCTGGACGCCCGAGCAGATCCAGGAGCGCCTGCGCGCGTTCCGCGAAAGCGGCCAGCAGCGATGGGAGACCGACTACAGCCGATTGCTCATCTTCGTGTGCGGCAACCTCGATGAGATGTACGAGGACCTCGCCACCAGCGTGGACGACTGCGACAGCGACGCCGACACCTTCCACGCCATCACCGGCAAGCTGAGCGTGATCGACGTCAAGCAGGCGCTCAACAAGCGCTTCAAGCCTGAACAGGTGGCGCGCCTGGGCAACGAGCATGTGGTCTACCCTTCGCTTTCGCGCCGCGCGTACGAGCAGCTGATCGAGCAGGGCTGCGCGCGTTATGCCCGCGAAACAGAGTCTCGGTGCGGCCTGCGCTTCGAGCTGGACGCGAGCGTGCGCGAGCAGATCTACGCCAACGCAGTCTTCCCTGCGCAGGGGACCCGGCCGCTGTTTTCATCGCTGCATGCCATCCTGGGCACGGGCCTCGCCAAGGCCGCGCTATGGGCGCTTGAACGTGGCGCCGAGGGTGGAGAAAGCGTGGGACTCACGGCCGATGGCCGCAGCCTGATCGCCCAATGGCGTGGCCAGTCGCATGCCATCGCCGCGCCTTTCGAGATCAGCCGGCTGCGCCAGCGCAGCAACGCCGATTTCCGCGCCCTGCTGGCTGTGCACGAGGCGGGCCACGGCCTCGTGCACGCCCTGCTCTTCGGTCGCGCGCCGCAAGAGATCAAGATCCACGTGGCCAGCTTCGAGGGCGGCTACAACGCCTACAGCTCGCGCAAGGTCTGGTCGCGCCGAAACCTGCTCGATTCCATCTGCACGAGCTTAGCCGGGCGTGCTGCCGAGCTACTCGTCTTCGGTTCCGAGCTCAGCTCGAGCGGCGCCGAGAGCGATCTGCGCAAGGCCACGGAGACGGCGGCCCGCATGTACCGGCACCTGGGCCATGGTTCACGCATCGGCCGCAGCGATGTGTGCACCGACAGCGAGAACAACCTCTGCACCGACGTTGAAGCCAGCAACGCGCCGATCGAAGCGCTGCTGCAGGCCGAGCACATGCGCGCCACGAAGCTGATCGAAACGCATCGCGGCGCGCTGCTGTCGCTGGTGGACGAGCTGATGGATCAGGGACAGGTCACGCCGGCGCGGTTCGCGCAGCTGGTAGGGCTGCCGCTGGGACGGCCGGCGGATGCATTGGACCCTTATGCGCAAAGCCTGGCGGCGTTTCGGGTGGAGAGGCGAGAACCGCTGAGGGCGTAGTTCTTATGCGGCGCCATGTGGCCCACAAAGCAAAACGCCAACCTTTCGGTTGGCGTTTTGCTGGCGGTTCGCACCGCGTATTGGTGGTTGCGGGGGCTGGATTTGAACCAACGACCTTTGGGTTATGAGCCCAACGAGCTACCAGACTGCTCCACCCCGCGACTGAGCCT
>Ga0068852_100002545_pt1 | contig 12558 bp, 9 predicted proteins | sample KBSCornC22_FD_66594 | JGI IMG/M metagenome (GOLD analysis project Ga0068852, IMG submission 66594) | Corn rhizosphere microbial communities from Kellogg Biological Station, Michigan, USA - KBS Corn C2-2 | ecosystem: Host-associated > Plants > Roots > Rhizosphere > Soil ... | reverse complement strand
GGCATCACGACGACGTTCGTCCCGGCGCGCGACCTCGAGGCTTGGAGGGCGGCCATCGGCCCCGCGACGCGGCTCCTCTTCGGCGAGAGCGTCGGCAACCCTTCCGTGGATGTGCTCGACATTCCCTCGGTCGCCGCGATCGCGCACGAACACGCCTTGCCGCTCCTGGTGGACGGCACCGTCACCACGCCGATGCTCGCGCGGCCGCTCGAGCAGGGAGCCGATCTCGTGCTGCACTCGGCCACCAAATTCCTCTCGGGCCACGGCGTCGTGATCGGTGGCGTCCTGGTGGACGGCGGTCGCTTCGACTGGATGGCCAGCGCAAAATTTCCCACGCTCACCGAGCCGTACGAGGGTTTCCACGGCATGGTGTTCGCCGAGGAGTCGACCGTTTCCGCCTTCCTTTTGCGCGCGCGGCGCGAGGGCCTGCGCGATTTCGGCGCGTGCATGGCGCCGATGACGGCCTTCCAGGTGCTGCAGGGCCTGGAGACCCTGCACCTGCGCATGGCGCGGCACATCGAAAATGCGGACCGCGTGATCGACTTCCTCGCGGGCCACGAGGCGGTCGTGCACGTGCATCATCCGCGCGCGGCGTCGCATCCCGACCACGCGCTCGCGCTCGAGCTCTATCCGCGCGGCTGCAGCGCGATCCTTTCGTTCGAGCTCAAGGGTGGACGCGAGGCGGGCCAGCGCTTCATCGAGTCGCTCACGCTCTTCTCGCACCTCGCCAACATCGGGGACGCGAAGTCCCTCGTGATCCACCCCGCGACGACGACCCACTGGCGCATGGACGACGCCGCGCTCGCCGCCGCCGGCATCACCGCCGGGACGGTGCGGCTCTCGATCGGGCTCGAGGACCCGGACGACCTCATCGACGACCTGTCGCGGGCGCTGCGCGCCTCGCAGAAGCGCTAGGAGCGGCGATGCGGTTCATCGTGCAGGGCTATCCCGCGTACGCGTACACCGGCGGGCGTCCGTTCGATCCGTCGGCGCGCGGGGTGCTCTTCATCCATGGCGCGGCCTTCGACCACAGTGTCTGGCAATGGCAATCGCGCTACTTCGCGCATCACGGCTTCAGCGTGCTCGCGGTGGACCTGCCGGCCCATGGGCGCAGCCCGGGGCGTGCGCGCGCGACGATCGAGGCGATGGCGGACTGGATCGCGGCCTTCGTCGACGCGGCCGGGCTCGAGCGCACGGCCCTCGTCGGCCACAGCATGGGGTCCCTCGTGGCGCTGCAATGCGCCCTCGCCCATCCGCAGCGCGTCGAGAAGCTGGCCCTCGTCGGCACCTCCTTCCCGATGCCCGTGGGAGAGACGTTCCTCGCCGCGGCCCACGACGACGACCCGGCGGGCCTCGACATGGAGGCGGTGTGGGGTCATACGCGCAACGCCATGCTCGCCACGAGCGCGGTGCCGGGCGCGAACCTGCTCGGGGCCAGCCGCAGCCTCAACGGCCGCGCGCGCGCGGGCGTGCTGTACACGGACCTCGCGGCCTGCCAGGCGTGGCAGATGTCGCAGGAGGGCTTCGCGCGGCTCGCGCTGCCGACGCTCGTCGTCGCGGGAAGGCGCGACCAGATGACGCCGTTCAAGGCGGCGCAGGCCGCGGCGGCGATGCTGCCGGGCGCGCGCTTCGCCGCGCTCGACGCCGGCCACTCGATGATGAGCGAAGCCCCGCGCGACCTACTGCGCGTCCTGCGCGACTTTCTTTAGCGCCTCGTCCTGGCGCCGCCCTTCCTCCTGCTGCAGGCGCCACATCTCGGCGAAGCGGCCGTCGCGCGCGAGGAGCGAGCGGAAGTCGCCGCGCTCGACGATCTCGCCGTGGTCGAGCACGAGGATCTCGTCGGCGTCGACGATGGTGGAGAGCCGGTGCGCGATCACCAGCGTCGTGCGATCGCGCGAGATCTCGGCCAGCTCGGCCTGGATCGCCTTCTCGGTGCGCGAGTCCAGCGCCGAGGTCGCCTCGTCGAACACGAGGATGGGCGGGTGCTTCAGCACCGTGCGCGCGATCGACACGCGCTGCTTCTCGCCGCCCGAGAGCTTCAGGCCGCGCTCGCCCACGCTCGTCTCCCACTTGTCGGGCAGGCGGGCGATGAAGTCGGAGATGTGCGCCACCCGCGCCGCGTTCTCGATCTCCTCGCGCGTGGCGGTGGGCCGCCCATAGGCGATGTTGTAGTAGATCGTGTCGTTGAAGAGCACGGTGTCCTGCGGCACGACGCCCAGCGCCGCGCGCACGCTCGATTGCGTCACCTCGCGCACGTCCTGGCCGTCGATGGTGATGCGCCCTTCCTGCACGTCGTAGAAGCGGAACAGGAGCCGCGCGAGGGTCGACTTGCCCGAGCCGCTGGGGCCCACGACCGCGACCTTGCGCCCCGCGGGCACCTCGAAGGTCACGTCCTTCAGGATCGGGCGCACGCCGTCGTAGCTGAAGTCGACGTGCTCGAAGCGGATGGCGCCGCCGCGAACCTCGAGGGGCCTGGCACCCGGCGCGTCCGCCACCTCCTGGTTCTCGCCCAGCAGGCGGAACATCTTCTCCATGTCGACCATCGCCTGCTTGATCTCGCGGTACATCACGCCGAGGAAGTTGAGCGGGATGTAGAGCTGGATCAGGAGCGCATTCACCATGACGAGGTCGCCCAGCGTGAGCCGGCCCGCCACGATGCCGTCGGCCGCGCGCCACATGAGCAGCGACACCGCCACCGCGATCACCAGGGCCTGCACCGCGTTCAGCATCCCGAGCGAGGTCTCGCTCGTCACCACCGCGTGCTCGTAGCTCTGCAGGTTGTGGTCGTACCTGCGCGCCTCGTACGACTCGTTGCCGAAGTACTTGACCGTCTCGTAGTTGAGGAGCGAGTCGATGGCGCGCGTGTTGGCCTTCGAGTCCATCTCGTTCATGCGCCGCCGGTGCTTCGTGCGCCACTCGGAGATCACGAACGTGAGCGCGACGTAGACCAGGAGCGCGCCCACGGTGATCACGCCGAACCACGCGTCGAAGCGGATCACGAGGAAGCCGGTGACCATCGAGATCTCGAGCAATGTCGGCAGCACGCTGAAGACCATGAACGAGAGCAGCGTCGAGATGCCGCGCGTGCCGCGCTCGATGTCGCGCGTGAGCCCGCCGGTCTGGCGCTCGAGGTGGAAGCGCAGCGACAGCGCATGCAGGTGATGGAAGACCTCCAGGGCGATCCGGCGCATGGCGCGCTGGGCCACTTTCACGAACACCACGTCGCGCAGCTCGTTGAAGAACGTGCTCGAGACGCGCAGCGTCCCGTACGCGACGAGCATCGCCACCGGGATCGCCACGAGCGCATCCCGCGGCGAGAGCCCGTCCACGATGTGCTTCATCACGACGGGCACGAAGATGTTCGCCACCTTCGCGGCCACGAGGCAGAGGAGCGCGAGCAGCACGCGTCCGCGGAATTCCCACAGGTAGGGCAGGAGCCGGCGAACGACGCTGAAGTCGTCCTTCGCCGCGGGCGCGGCCGGCGCGGCGCGCGGGCCTTGCGGGAGGGCGGTGGGGGTGGAGGCGCTCATGGAACTGGGAGTCATGGTAATCCGGCCGGGTTCGCGATCTGCAATTCCGCACGTGGGGGCGGCGCAAAAAAACGGAAGGGCCCGGCCGGGGCTGGCATGATGCGCGCTTCGGGGCCCGCCGGGCCCTTCACGGGGGGGCTTCCATGAAGAGCATCGTCCGCGTCGTCCTGGCTTCGGGCGCCGCGTGGCTGTTCTGCGCTTGCGCCCAGGCGCAGATGTTCCGGGCCTACGTCGCGTCGAGCGGCAACGATTCCAACCCGTGCACGGTCGTCGCCCCGTGCCGCCTGCTCCCGGCCGCGCTGAACGCGGTCGCTTCGGGGGGCGAGATCTGGATGCTCGACTCCGCGAACTACAACGCGGGCACCGTCAACATCGCCAAGGACGTGACCATCCTCGCGATCCCGGGCGCGGTCGGAAGCATCGTGGCCGTGGGCGGCAACGCCGCCGTGAACATCACCTCCGGCCGGGTGGCTTTCCGCAACGTGGTGGTGACGGCCAACGCGGTGAATCCGGGCTTCGTGGGCATCAACGTGGCGGCCAGCGGGCTCACCATGGTCACGGTCGAGGACTCGTCGTTCTCCAACCTGAACAACAGCGGCATCGCCGCGACCGGCACCATGGACCTCAACCTCAAGAACGTGGTGTTCCGCGACGCGAACACGGGCATCAACATCGCCGACGGGCCCACCGTGAACCTCTCCGGCGTGCACATCTTCCGCGCCGACGAAGGGCTGACCGTCCAGGGCAACGCGGCCTCGTCCACCACGCTCGTCCACATCGCCGACTCGGAGATCGCGGGCCTGGGCATCATCGCCATCGTCGCCGGCGCCAGCAACAACGCGACGGTGAAGGTCGTGGCCGAGAACACGCGCATATCTACAACGGCGGCGGCGGCGTCTTCGCCAACGCGGACTCGCCCGCCGCGCTGACGGTCGTGCTGAACGGGGTCTCCATCACCGCCACCGGCACCGGCGTGCAACAGTCGGGCACCGGCTCGGTCGTGAAGACCTTCGGCAACAACAACATCAGCGAGAACGGCACGGACGTGAACGGCACGCTCACGCCGGCAGCCCCGAAGTAGCCCTTCCGCGTTCCTGTGGGGGTGACGCCCGCCTCGCGCGGGCGTCAGCCGCCTCTTGCACCGAATGGATGGGCACGCCGCGGCGCGTCCTTCATCGCCGCGCCAAACGCACCCTCTAGCCTCGGCTCATGATCCGGCGCCTTGCCGGTGGAGGTTTCATGAGCGCGCGCTCCCGCTTCTTCCGCCTCGTCCCGCCCGTCGTGGTCGCCTGCCTCGCCTGCGCGGCGTGGACCGTGCAGGGGCGCGTGGCGTCTTCCGCCGTCGCGATCCACGCGACGGACACCCCGGCGGCGGCCCAGCAGGATGCGTCGTACCAGCGCCTGGTGGAAGCGGCGAACGCCGTCGTGGCGGTCAAGGTCAAGGCGCTGCCGAACGCGCGCAGCAACGACACGCTCGGGCAGGAGCGCGAAGGCTCGGGCGTCGTGGTCTCGCGCGACGGGCTGGTCCTCACGATCGGCTACCTGATCGAGGAGGCGGACACCACCGAGATCGGGGGCGCCGACGGACAGAGCGTGCCCGCATCGGTGGTGGCCTACGACCCGTCGACCGGCCTGGGCCTCATTCGCGCCCTGGGGCCCCTCGCGGAGAAGCCGATCCACATCGGCACGGCGCAACCGGTGAACGAGCTCGACCGGCTGATGATCGTCACCGGCGGCGACGAGCAGACCATCTCGGTGGCGACCGTGGTGTCGCGCCGCACCTTCGCGGGCTACTGGGAATACCTCATCGACGGCGCGATCTTCACCTCGCCGCCGCGGCTCGACCACAGCGGCGCCGCCCTCATCAACAAGGACGGCGAGCTGGTGGGCATCGGGTCGCTCTTCGTGATGGATGCGATCAAGCCGGGCGAGAAGCTGCCCGGGAACATGTTCGTGCCGATCGACCTGGCCCGCCCGCTCCTCGAGGAAGTGCAGCGCACGGGCGCCTTCAAGAAGCGCACCCGCGCCTGGCTCGGCGTGAACTCGCTCGAGGAAGACGGACGCGTGAAGGTGATGCAGGTGCCCGAGGACAGCCCCGCGGCCAAGGCGGGCATCCAGGCCGGCGACATCATCCTCTCGATCAACGGGCAGAAGGTCGACACGCTCAAGAACTTCTACGACGTGCTGTGGCACGACGCCTCGCCCGGCTCCGAGGTGAACCTCACGGTGCTGCACGGGCCGAGCGTGCGCCAGGTGACCGTGCGCTCGATGGACCGCAACGACTTCGACCGGCACAAGCCGTCGGTGTGATGCTTCGGGCGGGCATTACTTCTTCGGCTTCCTCAGCCCCTTTCGCACGCTGAGGCCGCGCGCCTCCAGCGCCTCGCGCAGGAGGTATTCGATCTGCCCGTTCACCGAGCGCAGCTCCGCGGTCGCGAGCCGCTCGATGTCGTCCCAGAGCTGCGGGTCGATGCGCAGCAGGTAGGCCTTGCGTTCGGCCACGGCCGTGTCAGGTGTAGAGCGTACCGGTGTTGACCACGGGCTGCGTGTCGCGCTCGGAGCACAGCACCACCATCAGGTTCGACACCATGGCCGCGCGCCGCTCGTCGTCGAGCTCGACCACGTTCATCTCGGACAGGTGCTTGAGCGCCATGTCCACCATGGAGACCGCGCCCAGCACGATCTTCGAGCGCGCGGCGATCACGGCGTCGGCCTGCTGGCGGCGCAGCATCGCCCCCGCGATCTCCGGCGCATATGCGAGGTGCGTGAGCTTCGCCTCCTCGATCTTCACCCCGGCGATGTCCACGCGCATCTGCAGCTCGCGCACCAGCGCCTCGGCGACCGTGTCCGCGCCGGCGCGCAGCGTGATCTCGCCCGCCTCGTGCTCCTCCTCGCCGGTGTCGTAGTTGTACTGCGTGGCCACGTGGCGCAGCGCCGACTCGCTCTGCACGCGCACGAAGTTCTCGAAGTCCTCGACGTCGAAGAGCGCCTGCGCGGTGTCCGCCACGCGCCAGACCACGACCGCGGCGATCTCCACGGGATTGCCGCGCTTGTCGTTCACCTTGAGCGTGTCGATCGTGTAGTTGCGCGCGCGCACGCTCACCTTGGCGCGGCCGTTCCAGGGCAGCGTCCAGCGCAGCCCCGGCTTGCGCTCGGTGCCGAGGTAGTCGCCGAAGAGGGTCACGACCGCCGCCTCGTTGGGCTGCAGCATGAAGAAGCCACCGCCGATGAACAGGATCGAGATGGCGATCACGACCGCGGGAATCGCGAAGACCGCCCTCAGCACCGGGAATCCCAGGGCCTCGATGAGGATCAGGCCCAGCAGCAGGAGCAGCATGCCGATGCCGTTCGCCGTCACCATCTCAAGCTCCCGCGTGCCCTGCCCGGGATTGCGCGCCATGGCGTCCTCCGCTTGCTATTGATGTGATATCACGGTGATACACAACCGGCGCGTTGTCAAGCGGCATCAGCCGCCGGCCGCGCGTGCGCGGCATGCGGAAAATTCAGTGGTCCGACCCGCGCTTAGTCCGTCGCCCGCCGAGGCGCGCGCCTCCTAGAGTGGCATCCGAAGGTGCAAAGAGGAGGAGGCGATGCACGTGGTGGCACGCAACCCCGCGCCCGGCGAGGCGCACATCCCGTTCGAGCCCGTGCGCGGGCCGGAAAAGCTCCCGCACGGATTCATCCCGATCGACGCGGTGAAGTCGTTGCCGATGCTGGGTCGATGGACCCCATTGCCCGACGGCATGCCGCCGTGGCTCCCGTTCCACGCGCTCGTGGAGATGGCGCGCCGCGAGCATGCCGGCGACGAGCACGCGCGCGCGTGGCTGGAGACCTATCGCCATGCGGTGCAGGGCGACGTCGCGGCCCAGGCCGCCATGGGGCGGAAGTGCGAAGCGGGCGGCGCGGGCGTTGCGCCCGACATTCCGCGCGCGTTCTTCTGGTTCTACCGGGCGGCGCTCTCCGGCGATGCGGATGCGAGCGACAACGCCTTGCGGCTCAAGGAAGAGGCCGACATCCCGGCCGCGGCCATGGCCGAGCCCTCGCTCATCTATCCCGGCCAGTGGCGCTGGTGGCGCGAGGAGCCCGACCGCCCCGGCACGCGCCTCATCGTGGAGCTGGCCGCCGACGGCACGTTCCGGGGCGCGGGCGTGAACGGGCTCTGGAGCTACGACGCGGGGCGCCGCACCGTCACGCTCGCGCACCACGAGACGTGGCGCGTGCGCATCCTGGCCTGCCGCGACTCGACGCTCTACGGCCGCGACACGCGCGGTGCGCCGTGCATCCTCGAGCGCACCGGGCCCGGCCGCTGAGGAGAACGCCCATGCATGGAGCCGCGGACCGCGGAGCCTTCTGGGATACGGGCGACGATCGCAGCCAGGTCTTCGCACCCGTCGCCAACGCCACGACTCTGCCGCTCAAGGGGGCTGCGGCGCCGCTGCCCCGCGACCTTTCCCGCTTCGCGGCCAACGAGGAGGCGGCGGCCGCGGCGCTCTTCCTGCGTAGCGCGATGCGCGCGACGGGCTGACCCGACATTGGGGGGCGGCGAGGTCGTCCCGGCGGCCTTTAGTCGCCCGCCTCGATGTCGTTTTCCTTCCCCACGGCGCAGAACGTCAGTCCGCCGCCTGCGCCAGGTCCACGCGGCACACCTTGCCGTCTTCCGAGAACGACTGGCCGCCGCCGTAGGTCGCCATCGCCTCCAGCTCGCCTCCCGCGCGGATCTTCACCGCGCAGTACTTGAGCTCGGCGATCTTGCCGAACGGATCGAGCGCGGGGTTGGTGAGCTTGTTCGCCGCCGCCTCGTAGAACGCGAACGGGATGAAGATCCCGCCGCGCGGCGTGCCATCGTCCGCGCGGGCCACGAGCACGATCTCGCCGCGGCGCGAGGCCACGGTGATCGTGTCGCCGGCCTTCGCGCCGATCGCGTCGAGGTCGAGCGGATGCATCGAGCCCACGGCGAGCGGCTCCAGCGCGTCGAGCACGGAGGCGCGGCGCGTCATCGAGCCGGTGTGCCAATGCTCGAGCTGGCGCCCGGTGATGAGCACGAACGGATACTCCTGGTCGGGCCGCTCGTTGGCCGGGATGAGGTCCGCCGGAACGAGCTTCCCGCGGCCGTCATTCGTCGGGAAGCTCTCCGTGAACACGACGGATTGTCCGGGGTCGTCCTCGGTGCGGCACGGATAGGTGACCGCCGACTGGGCTTCGAGGCGCTTCCACGTGATGCCGGTGATCGAGTTCATCGACTGGCGCATCTCCTCGTACACCTGCGCGACGCCGCTCTCGGGCCCTTCGTACTTCCAGTTGCAGCCGAGGCGATTGGCGAGCTGCTGGATGATCCAGAGGTCCTGGCGCGCGTCGCCCGGCATGTCGAGCGCGCGGCGCCCGAGCTGCACGATGCGGTCGGTGTTGGTGACGGTGCCCGTCTTCTCCGGCCACGCCGAGGCGGGCAGCACGACGTCCGCGAGGTACGCGGTCTCCGTGAGGAAGATGTCCTGCACGACGAGGTGCTCGAGGCTCGCGAGGCCGTCGCGCGCGTGGTTGGCGTTCGGGTCCGACATCGCCGGGTTCTCGCCCTCGACGTACATGCCCTTGATGCGCCCTTCGCACGCCGCGTCGATGATCTCCACGACGGTGAGGCCGGCCTTGTGGTCGAGGCTGCGGCCCCAGAACTTCTCGAAGAACTCGATCGCCTTCGGGTCGTCCACGCGCTGGTAGTCCGGGTACATCATCGGGATCAGGCCCGCGTCGGATGCACCCTGCACGTTGTTCTGGCCGCGCAGCGGGTGCAGGCCCGTGCCGGGACGCCCGATCTGGCCGGTGATGAGCGAAAGGGCGATGAGGCAGCGCGCGTTGTCGGTGCCGTGCACGTGCTGCGACACGCCCATGCCCCACATGATCATCGAGCCCTTCGAGGTGGCGAACGCACGCGCGACCTCGCGCAGCGTCTCGGCGGGAATGCCGCAGACCGGGGCCATCTTCTCGGGGCTGTAGTCCTTCACGTTCTCCTTGAGCGCCTCGTAGTTGCTCGTGCGCTGGCGCACGAACTCCTTGTCGACGAGGTCCTCCTCGACGATCACGTGCAGCATCGCGTTCAGCATCGCGACGTCGGTGTCCGCCTTGAACTGCAGGAATTTCCAGGCATGGCGCGCGAGGTCGGGCCGGCGCGGGTCGCAGATGACGAGCTTGGCGCCGCGCTTGGCGGCGTTCTTCATCCACGTGGCCGCCACCGGGTGGTTCGACGTCGGGTTCGAGCCGATCACGAAGATCAGGTCGGCGACGTCGACGTCGGAGACCTGGTTCGACACCGCGCCCGAGCCCACGCCCTCGAGGAGGGCCGCCACGGAAGAGGCGTGGCAGAGGCGCGTGCAATGGTCGACGTTGTTGCTGCCGAATCCGGTGCGCACGAGCTTCTGGAAGAGATAGGCCTCCTCGTTGGAGCCCTTGGCGCTGCCGAAGCCCGCGAGGGCCTTGCCGCCGTCGCGGTCGCGGATCTTCCTGAGGCCGCCGGCGGCGAAATCGAGCGCCTCTTCCCACGTCGCTTCACGGAACACGTCGCTCCAGCGCGTGGGATCGACGGTGAAGTCGCCCGTCTTCGCCACACCCGCCTTGCGGATGAGCGGCTTCGTGAGGCGATGCGGGTGGTGCACATAGTCGAAGCCGAAGCGGCCCTTCACGCACAGGCGCTCGTGGTTCGCCGGGCCGTCGCGGCCCTCGACTCGCACGATCGTGTTGTCCTTCACGTGGTAGGTGAGCTGGCAGCCCACGCCGCAGAACGGGCAGACCGAGTCGACTTCCTTCGTGTCCTTCACCGCGTACGCGTTCTTGGCGGGCGCCAGCGCGCCCGTCGGGCACGCCTGCACGCATTCGCCGCACGCGACGCACGTCGAGTCTCCCATCGGGTCGTCGAAGTCGAACACGATCTTCGAGGCGTGGCCGCGATACGCGTAGCCGATCACGTCGTTCACCTGCTCCTCGCGGCACGCGCGCACGCAGCGCGTGCACTGGATGCAGGCATCGAGGTTCACGTCCATCGCCGGGTGCGACACGTCGCACTTCGGCTGGTCGCGCATCGCGAAGCGGCTCTCGCCCACGTCGAGCTTCGCGGCGTAGCCGAAGAGCTCGTTGGCGCCGGGCTTGAGATCCTCCTTCGGCACGTCGGCGAGCAGCAGCTCCACCACCATCTTCTGGGAGTGCACCGCTCGCTCGGACTCGCTGGAGACCTCCATGCCCTTCGTCGGATAGCGGCAGCACGACGGCGCCAGCACGCGCTCGCCCTTGATCTCCACCATGCACGCGCGGCAGTTGCCGTCGGGGCGATAGCCCTCCTTGTAGCAGAGGTGCGGGATGTCCACGCCGTGGCGCGCCGCCGTCTGGATGATGGTCTCGCCCTGGAAGGCGGAGACGGTCTCGCCGTTGAGCTTGAAATCGATGGTCTCGGCGTTGGCCGCCAGGTCGTTCATCTTCATGTGCTTAAACCTCGTGCCCGAAGTGCTTCACCACGGAGCGGATGGGATTGGGCGCCGCCTGGCCCAGGCCGCAGATCGACGCGTCGGCCATCGCGACCGAGAGCTCCTCGAGCAGCTCGCGATTCCACTTCGCCTGCTTCATCAATTGCACCGCCTTCGACGTGCCCACGCGGCACGGCGTGCACTGGCCGCACGACTCGTCCTCGAAGAACTTCATCAGGTTCACCGCCGCGTCGCGGGCCTTGTCCTTCTTCGACAGCACGATCACCGCGGCCGATCCGATGAAGCAGCCGAACGGCTGCAGCGTGTCGAAATCGAGCGGGATGTCGCCCATGGACGCGGGCAGGATCCCGCCCGAGGCGCCGCCCGGGAGGTACGCGTAGAACTCGTGCCCCTCGAGCATGCCGCCGCAATATTCGTCGATCAGCTCGCGCACCGTGATGCCCGCGGGAGCGAGATGCACGCCGGGTTTCTTCACGCGCCCGGACACCGAGAAGGAGCGCAGCCCCTTGCGGCCGTTGCGGCCGTGCTTCGCGAACCATTGCGCGCCATTCTCGAGGAGGTCGCGCACCCAGAAGAGGGTCTCCATGTTGTGCTCGAGGGTCGGGCGGTCGAAGAGGCCGACTTGCGCCACGTAGGGGGGGCGCAGCCGCGGCATGCCGCGCTTGCCCTCGATCGACTCGATCATCGCGGACTCTTCGCCGCAGATGTAGGCCCCCGCGCCGCGGCGCAGATGGATGCGCGGAAGCGTCGCGGGCGGGTTCGCCTTCAACGCCGCGATCTCGCGCTCGAGCATCACGCGGCAGGCGTGGTATTCGTCGCGCAGGTAGACGTAGATGTCGTCGATGCCGACCGCCCAGGCGGCGATGAGCATGCCTTCCAGGAAGCGATGCGGGTCGCGCTCGAGATAGTGGCGATCCTTGAACGTGCCCGGCTCGCCCTCGTCGATGTTCACGGCCATGAGGCGCGGGCCCTGCTCGGCGCGCACGATGCGCCACTTGCGGCCCACGGGGAAGCCCGCGCCGCCGAGGCCGCGCAAGCTCGAGTCTTCCATCGTCTTGATCACGGACTCGACGTCGCGCTTGCCGTTCACGCACTCGACCCAGGTCTTGTAGCCGCCCTCCCTCACGTACTCGGCGTAATCGTGGGCGTGCGGGCCGACGGGCTTCGTCACGCCCTTCTTCACGCACTCGCTCACGTTCTCGACGGTGGCGTGACCGAACGCATGCTGGCCCACGCAGACCGCGGGCGCTTCGGCGCAGCGTCCGATGCAAGGCGCCGCGATCACGCGCACGTTGGGCCCTACCAGCTGCGGCAGCTTCTCGAGGAGCTGTTGGCCGCCGGCCATCGCGCACGAGAGCGTCTCGCACACGCGCACGGTGAGCTGGGGCGGCGCGCTCTCGCCTTCCTTCACGACGTCGAAGTGGTGATAGAACGTGGCCACCTCGTAGACCTCGGTCTGCGAAAGCTTCATCGCGTCGGCGAGCGCCGCGAGCCGTTCGGCCGAGAGCGACCCGTAGCGATCCTGGATGCGATGGAGGTTCTCGATGAGGTACTCGCGATCG
>Ga0068852_100002536_pt1 | contig 12579 bp, 7 predicted proteins | sample KBSCornC22_FD_66594 | JGI IMG/M metagenome (GOLD analysis project Ga0068852, IMG submission 66594) | Corn rhizosphere microbial communities from Kellogg Biological Station, Michigan, USA - KBS Corn C2-2 | ecosystem: Host-associated > Plants > Roots > Rhizosphere > Soil ... | reverse complement strand
GCGCGCGCGCGCCGCGGCGCCCGCGGCGCTGCGCAGCGCGTCGTCGTCGAGCAGCTCGACGACGCGGGTGGCGAGCGTCTCGACGTCGCCAGCGTCGACGAGCCACCCGGTGACGCCGTGGGCGACGAGGTCCGGGATCCCGCCGACCTTGCAGGCGACGACGGGGACTCCGCTCGCCATCGCTTCCATCACCGCGAGCGGCATCGCCTCCGAGTGCGACGACGAGACGACGACGTCGAGCTCGTTGAGGACCGCCGGCATATCGCTCTGGCTGCCGGCGAAATGCACTGCGTCGGCGAGGCCGAACCGTTTCGCGAACGTCTGCAGCTGCTTCAGCATCGCGCCGTCGCCGACGAGGACGAACTCGGCGCTCGGCACCTGCGCGCGGACCGAGAGCGCCATGCGCAGGAAGAGGTCGGGCCCCTTCTCGGTGGACAGCCTGCCGATGAAGCCGACCAGCGGCGTCTGCGCGGCGATGCCGAACTTCGTTCGCAGCGCGCCGTCACGGACTCGCTGCGGCCGGAAGCGCTCGGTGTCGACGCCGTTCGGCAGGTAGTGGACGTGGCGCGGGTCGATGCCGATGCCGAGCGCCTGGAAGTAGCTGTGCCGGCAGACGACCGCGAGCTGCGTGCCGGCGAGCTTGTGCACCTCGAGATCGAGCGTCGTCAACGCGCGGCCGTGCACGGTGGCGAGCACCGGGCGTCCGCTGAGGCGCCCGGCGAGCGCGGCGAGGACGTGCGCGTTCGGCAGGTGCGACTGGATGACGTCGATCGAGCGCGACTGGATCAGCGCGCTCGCGAGCTGGATCGACTGCCACGACGGCTCGTCGGTCACCGGAGTGATGAAGACATCGGCGCCGACGTTGCGCAGCTGGTCGGTGAACGGGCTTTCGAACGGCGCCAGCACCGAGACGCCGAAGCGGTCGCGCGGCAGCCGCTCGACGAGACGAACGACGTAGTTCTCCATGCCGCCGACGATCGCGTTGCCGACGATCTGGAGGATGTTGGTCCGGGAAGAGGCGGTCACCGGGACGGCCGAGTCGTGGTTCATGGCAAGGTCAGCAGCAGACGTCGCGCAGCCGAAGAGGTGGTCCGGCGTCGGCGACCGCGGGCGTCGTCGCGAGGTGAGAGGAAGCGTCGGTGAGCGCGCCGCCGAGCCAGGCGGCGGCGGTGCCGCCCCAGATGCGCTCGCGCGCATCGGCGGCGACGTCGAGCTCGTCGAGCAAGGCGTGCACCCAGCCCATGCGCTCGGCGATCTCGGCGCCGCTGCACGGCAGGAAGCAGTCGCTGCCGAACTGCAACAGCTCGGCGCCGAGCACCTCGAGCGCGCGGCCGAGCGCTTCCTTGCGGTAGGGCGGCGGTGGGCCGAACGAGATGTCGAAGCGAAACATCGAGGCATCGGCGGGGACGCCCAGGATGCGGTCGATCAGGCCGACCGCGATCGCTTCGTCGACCCACGGCCAGCCGAGATGCGCGAGGCATACCTTGAGCCCCGGATGGTCGCGCAGCGCCTCGAAGTACGTCGGCCGGCAGAAGCGTCCCGAGCGACCGTCGATGAAGATGCCGCTGTGAAAGAGGAGCGGGATGCCGAGGCGTCTCGCCTCGGCGAACACCGGCTGGACGTCGGCGTCGTGCGGATACCAGCCGGTCGGCACCATCTTCGCGCCCGACAGGCCGAGCGTCTCGATCGCGTGGCGAAGGTGAAGCGGCGCGGCGCGGTCGCGTGGGTCGACGACCGCGAAGCCGACGAGGCGGTCGCGGTGGCCGCGCACGAGGCGGGCGAGGTGCTCGTTGCCGCGCCTGAGCGATTGCGCGTCGTCGAGCGAGAAGCCGGGGCTCAGGAACGGCGCGAGCAGCACGCCGACGTCGACGCCAGCGTCGTCGAGCGAGCGCAGGACGTCGTCGGCGCGCTCGGCGCCGCTGCAGTGGAGGTGGGCATCGACGATCACGGCCGGATGCCGGCGCTGCCGGCGGCCACGATCGGGATCGATTTCAGGGTGCGGGGCCGCGCCGCTCGCCGCTCACGGCCCGCCGGGTGCGCCTGCTCTTGCTGTGCAATCAAGTCGAGAGGCCGCGCGGCGCTCCTTCGGGAATGGCGACGCAGGCGCGGGCTTGGTTGTGACGCAGTGGCCGAAGCCGGACAGACGTCGGCAAATCGTGTGCCGCTTCGGGTAAGGTCGCGCGCATGCGCTTTTCGCTCGTCGCGACGCTGCCGCGACCGCTGCGTCCCGTGCTCGCGGCGACCCTCGTCGCCATCCTCTGCGGCTGTGCATCGGGGCCGCGGGCGCCGCAGCGCGCGCCGGTCGACGGTGGCGGCGACCGCGACGGCCCGGGCGCCAATCCGCCGACCGACCTCGCGGGCCGTGCCGACGCCGAGCCGCGCGTCGAAGCCGTTCGCGTGGGCGGCGCCAACAAGCCGTACCAGGTGCAAGGCAAGACCTACGTTCCCGAAACCCGCGACGTGCCGTTTCGCGAGCGCGGCCTGGCGTCGTGGTACGGCCGCAAGTTCCACGGCAAGATGACATCGAGCGGCGAGCCGTACGATATGTACGCGATGACGGCTGCGCATCCGACGCTGCCGATCCCGAGCTACGCGCGCATCCGCAACCCGGCGAACGGCCGCGAGGTGATCGTTCGCATCAACGACCGCGGTCCGTTCGTTTCCGGCCGCATCGTCGACCTCAGCTACACCGCGGCACTCAAGCTCGACCTCCTGCGCGGAGTCGGGCCAGTCGAGCTCGAGCGGATCACCTTCGACGACATCCGCACCGGCGCGTGGCGCGGCAACCGGGCGCCGCGCAGCGACGTCGATCCGGCGGTGCAGCTCGCCGCGGCGCCGTCGACTGCCGCGACGCCGGCAGCGCCGGCGCCGGTCGTCGCCGCAGCGGCGACTGTCGTTCTGCAGCCGACATCGCCAGCGACGGCCGCAACGGTGCCGACGCAGGATGTCGCGCTCGTCGCTGCGAGCCCTGCGGCCGTCGACGCCGGGCGCTTCTGGGTCCAGCTCGGCGCGTTTCGCGCGCGCGACGGCGCGGAGACGTTTCGCAGCCAGCTCGGCAGCGACGCAGTCGCGCGCTGGCTCGAGCCGCTGCTCGTGATCGTCGGCGAGAGCGCGCCGTACCGCGTCCAGGCGGGCCCGTACCGCAGCCGCGACGAGGCCGACGAAGCGGCGCAGCGTGCGCGCTCGGCGCTCGCGATCGTTCCGATCGTCGTCGAGCGGCGATGACGGCGGCAACGCGCGATGCCGCGGCAGGGCCGCGCCAGGCGATCGTCTTCACCGGCCACATGGTCGACGCTCCCGATCGACCGGTGCCGCGCTTCCCGTCCCGCCTCGTCGCTGCCGCGGCGCGCGCGATCGACGGCGCGCTCGCGTCGATCGACGCCGGCGCCAACGACGTCGCCTTCACCGAGGGAGCGGCGGGCGGGGACCTCCTCTTCGCCGAGGCGTGTCTCGCCCGCGGCGTGCCGCTCACGCTCCTGTTGCCGCTCGCCGAGGACGAGTTCGTCGACCGCTCTCTCCTGGCCGTCAGCGACGGCGCAGCCTGGCTTGCGCGTTATCGCGCCGTCGTCGCGCGCCTCGCCGTCGCGCCGAGCGAAGCGCCGCGCGAGCTCGGCGCGCTCGCTGCCGGCGACGACCCGTTCGTTCGCGGCAACCTGTGGCTGCTCGCGCGAGCGCTCGCCGCGAACGCCGAGCGGCTGTGCTGCATCTGCTTATGGGACGGCGGCGGCGGCGACGGCCCGGGCGGCACGCGCCATCTCGTCGAGGCGGTGCGCGCCGCCGGCGGCGACGTGATCCGCATCGATACCCACGCGCTCTGACGCTTTCACCATTCGAAGGGATGTCGCGCGGTGGGTGCGGATGCTGCAATCGCCGGCCGGCGCGCGCTTGCCTCGGCCGCCCGCGCCAACGATGATCGGCCCCGTCGCACGCAGACGACGAACCAACTTCACGGAGAGAGAGCATGGCCAAGAGCGCGGCGAAGAAGAAGGCGAGCGGAAAGACGAAGACCAAGACGAAGACGAAGGCATTGCCGACCGCGAAGGCGAAGGGCCTGTCGCTGAACATCGGCCTCAACGGCGTCAGCGCCGCCGCGTACGCGGGCTGGGACGGCCCGCTCGCGGCGTGCGAGTTCGACGCCCGCGACATGGCCGCCCTCGCGCAGAAGGCGGGGATCCAGCCGACCGTGCTGATGACGAAGAAGGCGACGCGCGCCGCCGTCCTCGGCACGATGCGCAGCGCCGCCAAGGAGCTGAAGAGCGGCGATCTCTTCTTTCTCAGCTATTCCGGGCACGGCGGCCAGGTTCCGGACGTCAGCGGCGACGAGGACGACAAGAAGGACGAGACGTGGTGCCTCTACGACGGCCAGCTGATCGACGACGAGCTCTACTTCGAGCTCAGCCGATTCGTCGCCGGCGTCCGCATCCTCGTCGTCTCCGACAGCTGCCACAGCGGTACGGTGACGCGCGAAGCGCTGGCTCCGCCGACGACGATCCCGTCGCAGCGACCCAAGCTCATGCCCGATGCCGTCGCGATGCGCGTCTACCGCGAGCACCAGAAGTTCTACGACGAGCTGCAGCTCGACGTCGCCAAGGCCGCGGGCAAGCGTCCGGTCGATCCCGACGCAGCGATCGCGCAGGTCGCGCAGAGCGGGCGGCTGTCGGCGATCGTCAAGAAGTTCGATCCGGCGGTGATCCTGATCTCGGGCTGCCAGGACAACCAGACCTCGATGGACGGCGAGCACAACGGCGCGTTCACCGAGCAGCTGCTCAAGGTCTGGAACCAGGGAACGTTCCAGGGCAACTACGCGAACTTCCACGCCCGCATTCGCGCGCGCATGCCGGCGACGCAGTCGCCGAACCTGTTCACGCTCGGCGCGGCCGGGCCGTTCCTCGCGCAGGAACCCTTCACCGTCTGAGCGAGCGCGCGATCGGGCGTGCCGGCCGGCTCGTCGGCGCGCGATCGCGGCCCGGGAGCGTCCATGGCGAGCGGCAGCAGCACGAACGACATCACCTTCATCGTTCCCGGGCAGGCGCAGGACGCCGCGCCTCCGAGCACGCGCGGCGCCCTCAAAGCGGCGGTGCGGGTCGGCACCGAACGCGGCGGCGGCGAGCCGGTGCGCGTCAGCGCGCGGCCCGGCCGCGACGTCGTCGTCCTCGAGATCGCCAATGGGCCGACGCTCGTCCTGCACCCCGCCGCGGCGCGCGACCTGATGCTTGCGCAGAGCGCGTCGGTGACGCGCGATGCGCTCGCCGGCACGCGCGGCAAGCCGAGCGAGATCCTCGTTCCCGCGCAGCTCGGCTGGCCCGGGCTCGAAGCGGAGGCGACGCGCGGGACGACGCGCGGTTGGCTCGGCCAGGCGCTGCTCACGGGCTTTCAGGTGCTGACCGGCGACGCGCTCGACCCCGCTGCCAAGCTCGCCGCGGCGGCGGTCACGAAGAAGGTCGACGCCCAGGTCGATGCCGGCGTCTACCGACTCGACGCCAATTCGCTCGCGTCGCTGAAGGGCAGCGGCGCGAAGCTCGACATCGTGCCCGCCGCCGCCGACGGCGGTCCCCTTCTCGTCTTCGTGCACGGCACGTTCTCGGACACCGTCGGCACGTTCGGCAAGCTCTGGACGTTGCACAGCGCGACGGTTCGCCAGCTGTTCTCGAGCTACGACGACCGCGTCTACGCGCTCGACCACCCGACGCTCGGCACGAGCCCGATCGGCAACGCGCTCACGCTGGTGCGCGCATTGCCCGTGGGCGCACGCATCCATCTGGTGACGCACTCACGTGGCGGCCTCGTCGCCGAGGCCGTCTCGCGCGCCTGCGCCGGCGGCGACTCGATCGGCGAGGACGTGCTCGCGCTCTTCGCCGGCGACGGCTTCCAGCAGCACCGCAGCGACCTGCGCGCGCTCGCCAAGGAAGCGAAGGCCAAGGGCATCCGGTGCGAGCGCCTCGTCCGCGTCGGCTGCCCGGCGCGCGGCACGCTGCTCGCATCGAAGCGGCTCGACGCGTATCTCTCGATCCTCACGTGGTGCCTCGGCCTGGCGAGCATTCCGGTCGCCGCCGAGGTGGTCGACTTCCTGCACGAGGTCGCGCGCCGCCGCTCCGAGCCTGCCGAGCTGCCCGGGCTCGAAGCGATGACTCCCCAGAGCCCGGTCATCGCGTGGCTGAACAACGCCGCCGACACGATCCCCGGCGAGCTGCGCGTCATCGCCGGCGACATGGAAGGCGACTCGATCGGCTCGTGGGTCAAGACGCTTCTCTCCGACGCGTTCTACTGGACCGACAACGATCTGGTCGTGCAGACGCGCTCGATGTACGGCGGCGCGCCGCGCGCCAAGACCGCGAGCGGCAGCGGCGCCCGCTTCCTGCTCGACAAGGGCGGCAAGGTCTCGCACTTCAACTACTTCAGCAACGAGCGCACCGTGCAGGCGATCGCGAGCGCGCTGCTCGACGACCAGCCTGCGGGCTTCGCGGCGATCGGGCCGCTGTCGTGGGCCGGCGAGGACGCGAGCGGAACGCGCGCCGCCGTCGCGGTCGCGCGCTCGCGCGGCGCCGCTGGCGCGGGCGCGGGGGAGCGGCCGGCGGTGTTCGTGATCCCCGGGATCGTCGGCTCGAACCTGAAGAAGGACGGCAAGCGGATCTGGCTCGGCTTTCGCATCGTCAACAACCTCAAGGCGCTCGCGTGGGATCCGTCGACCGCGTCGAGCGTCGAGCCCGACGGCCCGATCGGCAATCTCTACGGCGACTTGATCGAGCGGCTGGCCGACAGCCACGAGGTGATTCCGTTCGGGTACGACTGGCGGCGGCCGATCGAGGACGAAGCGCGCCGGCTCGCCTCCGAAGTCGACATCGCCCTCACCGCGCGCGCGAGCAGCCAACAGCCGGTGCGCATCGTCGCCCACTCGATGGGCGGCCTCGTCGCGCGCACGATGGCGCTCGAGAAGCCCGAAACGTGGACGCGCATGATGGCGCGCGACGGCGCGCGCTTTCTCATGCTCGGCACGCCGAACGGCGGCTCGTGGTCGCCGATGCAGACGCTGTCCGGCGACGACACCTTCGGCAACGCACTCGCCGCGTTCGGATCGCTGTTCGACAATATCGGCGCGCGCGAGGTCATGGCGGGGATGCCGGGCTTCCTGCAACTGCAGGCGGCGTTGCTCGACAAGACGTTCGGGCTCGATCGCAGCGAGACGTGGCAACGGCTCGCTGCGGAAGACCTGCAGCGGCTGCTCGACCGCAGCCTCTGGCACCTCGAAAGCGTGCAGAAGACGATCTACGGCTGGAGCGCGCCGCCGCAACCGACTCTCGACCTCGCGGTCGCGCTGCGCCGCCGCCTCGACGCGCAGGCCGGCGCCTTCGCCGGCGACGGCAAAACGCTGCTCGTCGTCGGCCGCGCGCCGTTCACGCCGGGCGGCATCGTGATGGCCGAGAGCGGCCTCGAATACACCGAGGCGGTCGGCGGCGGCGACGGTCGCGTGCCGCTCACGAGCGCCGTCCTGCCCGGCGTGCGGACGTGGAAGTTCGACGCCGCGCACGGCGACCTGCCGTCGGTCGCGCAAGCGTTCCCCGCCTACCTCGAGCTGCTCGAGAGTGGCGAGACGGCGCTGCTCGAGGCGCTCGATCCGGCGAGCGTGACGGCGCTGCGCTCGGCGCCTGCAGCGGCGGCGGCGGGCGCGCGCAGCCGGCCTTCGCGCGGCGTCCAGCCGTCGACGCCGCCGTCGACGCCGGCCGACGTTCTCGGCGCCGGCATGCGCGCTCCGAGCGAGCCGGCGCGCAGCGCGAGCGCGGGCCGCGCGTTGCACGTCTCGGTGCTCAACGCAGACTTGAAGTTCGTCCACCAGCCGCTCGTCGTCGGCCACTACCGCTCGCTCGCGCTCACCGGCACCGAGGCGGTCGTCGACCGTCTGGTCAGCCGTGCGATGAGCCGCTCTCTCGCCGCGGGCCTCTATCCCGAGGCGATCGGCACGCACCAGATCTTCGGCAACGTCCGCAAGGACCCGAACAACGTGCTCGCGATGGCACGTCCGCTCGCGGTCATCGTCGCCGGGCTCGGCGAAGAAGGAAAGCTGCGCGCGGTCGACCTCGTCTACACCGTGCGTCAGGCGGTGATCGCGTACGCGCAGCGGCTCGCCGAGAAGGAGAGCGGCGTGCCGGCCGAGTTCGAGGTCGCGGCGACGCTGATCGGCAGCGGCGGCACGGGCATCAGCGCCGGCAGCGCGGCGCGTCTCGTCGCGCAGGGGACGTGGGAGGCCAACCAGAAGCTGCACGACAGCGGCTGGCCGCAGGTCGGGCGGCTGATCCTCGTCGAGTTCTATCTCGATCGCGCGAGCGAGGCGTGGCGCTCGCTCCAGGTGCAGGCGACGGCGGCGCCGAGCCAGCTCAAGGTCGTCGGCTTCGTGCAGTCGGGCGCCGGCGCCCTGCGTCGCTCGCTCGACTCGAGCTACCGCGGCGCGTCGTACGACTTCATCAGTGCGACGCTCGGCAAGCCCGACGACGGCGGTGCGCCGACGATCACCTACACGCTCGACACCAAGCGCGCGCGCACCGAGGTGCGTGCACAGCAGACGCAGACGACGCTCGTCAAGGAGCTCGTCGCCAAGGCGTCGAACAGCGCCAACCGCGATGGCCAGATCGGCAGCACGCTGTTCGACCTGCTCGTGCCGGTCGAGATGGAGCCTTTCCTCGGCGGCACGAGCGAGATGGTGATCGAGCTCGAGCGCGCGACCGCGGCGCTGCCGTGGGAGGTGCTCGACACGTCGTCGGCCGAGCTCTCGGGAAGCGACCCGCGGCCGTGGGCGATCCGCAGCAAGCTGCTGCGCAAGCTGCGCACGAAGGAGTTCCGCTCGCAGGTCTCGGACGCGAGCGCCGACGGCAGCATCCTCGTCATCGGTGAGCCGATGGTCGACGAGTCGATGTATCCGCCGCTGCCCGGAGCGCGCGCGGAAGCGATCGCGGTCGCGACCCGGCTGACGTCGGGTCCTGCCGGCGTCGACGCGGCGCGAGTGCGCGCGCTCACCAGCGGCAACGACGACGCGCGCAACATCATCAACGCGCTCTTCGAGCGGCCGTACCGCATCGTCCACGTCGCCGGGCACGGCGCGCCCGGCGCCGACGGCGGCGTCGTCCTGTCCGGCGGCACCTATCTCGGCGCCGCGGAAGTGAAGGCGATGCGCGTCGTCCCCGAGCTCGTCTTCCTCAACTGCTGCCATCTCGGCGCGCTCGACGCCAAGACGGTGCTCGCGCCGTACGACCGCGCCGAGTTCGCGGCCACGATCGCCGAGGCGCTGATCGAGGTCGGCGTGCGTTGCGTCATCGCCGCGGGCTGGGCGGTCGAGGACAAGCCGGCCGAGCTGTTCGCGACGACGTTCTACGACGCGCTCCTCTCGGGCAGCCGCTTCATCGACGCCGTTGCGGCGGCGCGCACTGCGGCATGGCGTGGCGGCGACGGCGGCAACACGTGGTCGGCGTACCAGTGCTACGGCGATCCGGGCTGGACGTGGCAACGCGACGTCGGCGATGCACAGCGGCAGAGCGCATCGCCGAGCGACGAGTTCGCCGGCGTCTCGTCGCCACCGGCGCTGACGCTCGCGCTCGAGACGATCTCGATCACGCTGCGTTTCGGCGGCGACATCGATCCGGCCAGGCAGAAGATCCTCGCCCAGGCGCAGCGCGACAAGATCCGCTTCCTCGAGGAGAAGTTCGCCGCGCTCTGGGGCAGGATGGGCGCGGTCGCCGAGGCGTTCGGGCTCGCCTATGCAGACGCGCGCGACGTCGACAAGGCGATCGACTGGTACCGCACCGCGGTCCACGCGGACGATGGCAGCGCGTCGTTCAAGGCCGCCGAGGAGCTCGGCAACCAGCTCGCGCGCCGCGGCGAGTCGAATCCGGACCCGACCGCAGGGCGCCGCGACGTCGAGGAGGCGATCGCGCGGCTCGGCAAGCTGGTCGTGATCCAGCCGACGGTCGAGCGCGAGGCGCTGCTCGGCTCGGCGTACAAGCGACTCGTGATGATCGAGAGCCGTGCCGACGCTGCCGCTGCGGGCGCGCGCGGCGGGCGCCGCGCGAAGTCGCAAGCGGTCGCGGGCGATCGCCTCGTGGCGTTGCGCGCGATGGTGCTGCACTACGGCAACGCCGAGCGCCTGGCGCGCGAGGCCAACGCCGACAATCTCTACTACCCCGCGAAGAACGGCATCAGCGCCGAGATCAGGCTCGCCTTCCTCGAGCGGCGACCGGCCGAGCTCGCGGTCGATCGAATGCGAGCGGTGCAGGAGTCGCTCGCGCGCGCCGCCAGCCAGAGCCCGGACTTCTGGTCGGTCGTCGGCCTGATCGAGCTGCGTGTCCTCGAAGCTGTCGCTGCGCAGCGACTCGCCGACACGTCGGGCGCGCTGATCGCCGAGTTCAGCGATCTGAAGGCGCGCGTGCCGGCGCGCGGCATGTGGGACTCGGTGCACTCCGAAGCGCGCTTCACGCTCGAACCGTACCTCGGGATCGCGAGCGCTGCGGAGAAGCGCGCCGCGACCGCGCTGCTCAATGCGCTTGCCGAGATGGCGCGCACGTGAGCCGTCAGCGGCCGTCGCGGCGGACGACCGGTGATCGACCCCTTCGGCGACGGCGTCGGGGCCTTGCCGAGGAAGATCGACGACCTGTCGTCGACCGCGTCGCTAGCGGCCGCCGGTGATTTCTAGGACCGAGCCCGTCGTGTAGCTGGAGCGATCGGAGAGCAGCCAGACGATGGCTTCGCCGACTTCCTCAGCCGTGCCGGCGCGGCGCATCGGTAGCTGCGGCGCCATCTGCTCCGCGCGGCCGGGAGCGCCCCCCGAGGCATGGATCTCGGTCGCGATGATTCCCGGGCGCACCGCGTTGACGCGGATGCCTTCGCCCGCGACCTCCTTGGCGAGGCCGATCGTGAACGTCTCGATCGCGCCCTTGGCGGCGGCGTAGTCGACGTACTGCGCCGGGCCGCCGAGCTTGGCGGCGGCCGACGACACGTTGACGATCGCGCCGCCGGCGTGCGCCCCCGGCGCAGCCGCCACTGGCCGCGTCGTCATCCGCAGCACCGCCTCGCGCGCGCAGTAGAAGCTGCCGAAGACGTTGATCGCGAACATGCGCTGCAGCCGCTCGACCCCGATCGCGTCGACGCGCGCGGCGAGGTCGACGACGCCGGCGTTGTTGACGAGCCCGGCGAGCGGCGGCAGCGAAGCGTCGATCGCCGCGAACATCGCGCGCACCTCGTTGTCGTTCGCGACATCGGCTTGAACCGCGAGCGCGCGGCCACCGGCGCCGACGATCGCGGCGACGACAGCGTCCGCCGCGGCGCGGTCGCGCGCGTAGTTGACCGCGACCGCCCAACCGGCGGCGGCGGCGATGCGGCACGTCGCCGCGCCGATGCCGCGGCTGCCGCCGGTGACGAGCACGGCGCGCATCGCTGCGCCCGGCTCATTCGTCATCGTCGCCCCGCGCGTCGTCGCCTTCGCCGTTGCCGTGCTCCTTCGCCTGCTTGTCGAGGATCGCCTGCATCGGCGCGAGCCCATCGATGAAACGGTCGACCGACTTCGGCTTGGCGAGGCGCAGCTGCGGCGGGAAGAGGTGGTTCATGTAGAGCTCCTCGCCGAGGCGCCCGGTGCGCTGGACGTTGAACCAGAGCGAGAGCGCGACGCCGACGACGAAGCCGGTCGCGGCGACGCCGCGCATGAGCCTGCGCCGCGACGGCTCGACCGCGAGCAGGTGGAAGTAGATCGCCGCCGCCGCGGTCGCGTAGACGGCGACGAAGCTGAAGTCGGTCAGCCACGGCCACGAGAACGCGAACGCGAAGAGCGGCGGGACGACCGAGAGCGCGAGCAGCACCAGGCTGGCGACGACGAAGACGCGGACGTGCCAGCCGAAGTGGCTCTGTCGCGTGAACGTCTTCGAGAGCAGCGCCCAGAGGCCGCACCAGATCGCGCCGCCGGCGATCGTCGACAGCAGGACGGTGCCGGCGCTGCGCACGAGGGCCTCGGGGTCGGTGTCGATCCACACCGACGCGAGGACGAACAGAAGGACCGCGACAGCGAAGCCGAGCGTCGGCGGCCAGCGGTGGTCGGTGTCGGCGACGGCGCTCATCGGCTGCTCGGCGGCGAGCGCGTCGCTCGGCAGGCGCAGGCGCAGCTGAGCACGGCCGATCTGCAACTCGACGCCGCGGCCGTCGTCGACGATCTCGCGCGCCGCGCCGCCGGCGACGCGATCGCGGCGGCCGACGACGACGCCGTTCCTCGTTTCGCCCGCGGCAACGACGACCCTCGCCGGCGCCGCGGCACCGGCTGCGACGAGGTCGATCGTCGCGTGGTGGGCGGCGACATGCGGGTCGCTGAGGACAATCGTGTTGTCGAGCGCGCGGCCGATCGTGACCGGCCAGCGGTCGATCCGCCACGACTGCCGAACCAGGCCGTCGCGGTCGACGATCTCGAGCAGAGCGGGCGCCGGCGGCGCCGCCAGCGCGCTCGGCTCGATCTGCGCTAGTGCGGCGCTACCCATCGGTATGCGTCGAGATAGTGCCGGGCGAGGCGCTGCGCGTTGGCGAAGCTCACGCCCTGCGCGTCGAAGCGGCCCTGCA
>Ga0068852_100002531_pt1 | contig 12590 bp, 18 predicted proteins | sample KBSCornC22_FD_66594 | JGI IMG/M metagenome (GOLD analysis project Ga0068852, IMG submission 66594) | Corn rhizosphere microbial communities from Kellogg Biological Station, Michigan, USA - KBS Corn C2-2 | ecosystem: Host-associated > Plants > Roots > Rhizosphere > Soil ... | reverse complement strand
TCCGTATGCCCGAGGCGCTGCAATTTCGTCGGTTCGTGGTCGACGTGCGCGATAAAGATAACATCGTTGCTCTGCTCGATATCGATATCGTCAAGCTCGCTGCCGTTGTACGGCGAGCCGACCTTATAGAGGCGCGCGCCGGGCATTACTCAAACGAGTCCTGTTTGATGTTGTGCGACAAGATGCCTCCCGAGACATAGGTATGCGCTTTCGCGACCGTGATTTTCGCCACGCGCTTCACGCCGCCGCCATGCCCGAAAGCGCGCATCGGACGGAACCCGCCATCACGCCAGATACGGTGCGCGCCGGTCGCATAGAAGCGGGGCCGGTCTGGCACTTCAATGAAGAAGACCGGCTCATCAGCGAACGAAATGGCTTCGACCGCATAGGAACCCCAGCCCTTCGACGTGCCGGCGTGCTTCTCATGCTGCGTACGGACGAGATCGCCAACCTTGAGATCGGCGGCGGGTTTCTCCGTTCCATCGGCCATCAGGATCAGCGTGTCATCCGCAACGCAGTTGCGAATGCCACCACCGCCGCCACCCCACACATCGGGCGGCGGATCGGGCGGAACCGGCGGGGGAACCGGCGGCGGGGGAGGCGGGGGAGGCGGTGTGGCAACGCGCGTAATGCCGCCAGGGTCAGACACGAACGCACCCCAGCTTGTGGAGTCCGCATCGATCGCGAAATGATCCGCATCGATAACCGACGTGATCGTGTAAATCCGATCGTTTATTTCCGTCATGCCAACGATGCTTGACACCGCCCACTTATCGCCGACCGAATAGGCGTGGTACGGGATATTGACGACAGCGGGATTGGCGTTGGTGATCCCATGGACGGTCAATAGCTCTTCGACCACCATACCGCCGGCCGCCGCGAGCCTCATATAGCCCTGCCCCATTTCCAGGGCATAATTTTGTGGCGACTTCCCGTCATCGAACTGGAATGGGAACAGGCGCACCGGGTTATCTGGGTCTTCGACTTCCGCGATAAACTCCGTGCCGGGCCGGTTCGTCATCCCGCCATATTTCATGACCAGCACATTGCGCGCCCGACGGACGCCGGCATTGTACGGCGCTATGTCGACGCGGCCATAGAGGTCCGGCGAAAGCTCGCCCTTGGAGAAATTGAATAGGCCCTTGCGAAACGCCATTACCACTGCACCGCCGGGAGGTTGCCGAAATACGGATCATTGGGCGTGGCGTAATCCCCGCGCGCGGCTTCCTCCATCGAGACGTAGGACGGATCGCTACGCGGCTGGCGGTTAAGCGCATCAGCCTGGGCACGTTGCTTGAACAATTCGGCCTTGCCCATCAGCACCTTTTCGCGCGTGTCGCTCTTGAGCAATGCCGGGCACAGCCGCACCGCCAGCTCGGCCGCGATGGCGCGAGTGAGGGACGGCGGGAATGACGATGTTGGCACGTCCGTTCGGAGAAATTCAAGCCATGCATTGTCGGTCGACGTGTAGAGCTTATCGCCAGCGATAATGTAGTTCATCGCATAGCGGGCGGATGCATCGCCGCGTGGCCAGGGGAATACCCCATAGAGCGATAGCCAGGTTGTCGCGCCTACCGGCGTGACACCGGCGGCGGTCAGATCGGGTAGCACACGCAACGGCTTGGCCATATTGATCGGAAGCGCATAGGCGTTCGACCATTCGCTTGACCGGTCGTTATCGGTCGCGGCCAGCGCTACCCGCGTGATCGCGAAATCGTAATTGTACTCTTCGAGAAGCTCTTGAACGACGATCGGATATTGCATCGAGCATTCTTGCGCGCTCAACGACTGATCGTAAGCCGGGTTGAGGCTGGAAATCGTGCGCGTGGGCAAATCCCGGAGCGCCATGTTGCAGATATCAAGATCGCTCGCCATGCCTCACCCTATCAGATCATTACATGCCCGTCACCGACCATGCCGTTTTAGGCATAGTCGATTTGTATAATCAGGTCGCTTGCCGCAAGCGCAGTAGCGTCGGTATCCCCGACCGCGCCAGTGGCGTCGATCGCGATGCCGGCGGTGAACCCGCCGAGTCCCGCCATGACCTGATGCTGGGCAACGCCATTTGCAGGGACCATGATCGTGCGCAGGATCAGGCCATTGTCGGACGCCGGCACCGGAGCGGTCGCCTTGTTGTACAGGCGCACGAACTTGGCCGAGGCCGTGGTGTTCGAGATCACGTAGGAATAGACCCGGCCCGCCGTCGCCTTGACCACCGCAAGGTTCGTGTCGGCGGTCGCCAACCGGCGAAACTGCGTCAGGCCGCCCGCTGTCGCGCGCACACCCATGATAACGTCAGTGCCGGACGTGTCGCCGCGTTGGCGATCCCAGGTTGTTCCATTGAACACGAACCCGGCGGTCGTGAATTGGCCCTGACTGCCGCCCGCTCCGGTCATCTGGTAGAGCGCGGTGTTCGCCTGAGCGTCCGCACCGGTGAAGGACGGGCACCCGATGATTATCTGACCATTCAGGCCGAACCACGCATTGACGCGCTGCGCGCTGCCGACAGTGGTTGGAATGGTCGCGTTGGCATAGCCGCCAATCTTGAGCGGGTTGCCAGAGTCAGCCGCGCCATTGGCGACATTGCCACCTACAGCGAGGAAACCCGATGTGTCGGTCCTGATCGTACGAACAAGGGTGCCATCCGAACCGGCGACTTGAAGCGGGGTCGAGCCGGAGGCGTTGCCACCGGGCGGGGTAGAGCCCTGGACGAACACACCGGTCGATGCCGAAACCTCCGTTCCGTCCGAGCTGACAATGACGAACGCCGGCACTTCTGCCGACGTGCTGCCGATCGTGTAGCGATAGACCATCTGCGGTCCATTGGTGGTTACCGAAGGCGAGGTAGGCATTGTTCACTCCTAACGAAAAGGGGCGAGCGGTCGATTGATGCCGCCCGCCCCACATTGCGATAGATCGAGACGCGGGTTAGCGCGTCGGATCGTCGTAAGCTTCCGCCGCCTGCAAGAGCGAAGCACGGTCCTTGAGGCCACCGTGATCCACGTTCTTCGACGCCAGGAACGAACGCAGCTCGGTCGCCGACATATCGGCAATGTTCACGTCGCCATGCTGTTCAGCGGACGCTTCGATTGCGACCTTGGCCGCATTGTCGATCTCGACCAGCGTATGTGACGGCGGAGAGGCTGTCACGACGGTATCGCCGGTATCGTACAGCACGCCATCGACATAGACCTTTTCGGTGGCCTGATAGATCTTGGGCTGCTTGAACGGCTTGGGCGGGTTCCACGGATGGCCGAAATCGTCGGTCTTTCCGGGAATGACGCGCCCAACGTCGCCATCGGCATTGATGCCCTTCTTGGCGGTTGGCTCGGGCTTCGCCTCGACCGCGCCAAGGCGCGCGGTCAGGGCGTCGACCTGGGCCTTGAGAGCGTCGATCGTTGCATTGTCGGCGGCCGGTGCGGAACCGTCCGCCTGGGCATTCGTGTCCGCCGCATCGGCGGGCTTGGTATTCGCCATCGTCTGTCTCCTTGCCTATGCGGCGTTACGCGAAGTTGGTCTGGCGGCCCATGACGAGGCCGGCCGTAATCTGGCCAGTCGTCGGCGCGGTGCCGGCAACGGTGTAAACGAGCCGCATATAGCGGAGGTTCGTTCCGACCGGGAGCGAGTCCGGCAGCAGATACCGCGCACCGACCGCGAGGTCGGCCAGGGCATAAGTCGGCGACACGTCGACCGTGACCGGCGACGTGAAAGCCGTATCGGTCGCAACCTGCAAGCTGATCGTGAGCGAGGTCAGGTTGTTGAATGCCTGCACGACGGTAACGAGCAGCGGGATTGGCTCCCCCTTGCCCACGTCGCGGATAAGCGCCGTGCCGCCAGGACCGGGAATGGTACCCGGCGCGCCGAGGTCGAGAATGTTGGTCGAGTTTGCCGTGCCGGTGATCGCCTGGGCGTTCGACAGCAGCGTAGTGAGGTCCATGATCATCTGTGTTCTCCTAGAGCCAGCCGGTTACGACACCAAGCTTTCCGTGTTCAGCAGCGCATCGGTTTCGCGGATGGGAATGTTGCGATAGGTCATCACTTGCTCACCCTCGATTTCGCGCGGCGTAAGACGGATGAAGCTGTCCGATGCACCCTTGTTCGTGGCGAGCGCGTCAAGCGCTTCCAGAACGTCCGAGTTGCAATAGATCGCGGTCGAACCCGGCTCGATGTTGTTGTCGACGCCAGCGCCATTGCTGTCGCGCAGGCCCATGTCGCGTGCGCGGCGGCGGCCTTCGAACTTGTAATAGGCCTTGCGCAGCAGGCCATAGAGATCGACCGAACCAGCCTTCATCAACGAAATGTCGATGTTGCAGACACGGACGTTGTAACGCCAGTCGCGAACGCTCACCCCGACATGCTGGGTGAACAGCTCTTCCTTGACGTAATAGGGGTTGCCCGAGCCGTCCAAAGCGCGCTGCTCGCCCTTGTCGTCACGCTGAATGCCGGCCTGACTGCCCTTCGGGTAAATGAGCGACGTGGTATCGGCACCCCAGGTGACGAACCAGATCGACGTGTTGTCGGTATCGACCGAGCCGCCGTTGATGACATTGCGGCTGGCAGCGCCGCCGGTCAGCTTGTTGTAGCGCGCGGCGAGGCCCTTGAACTTCTCGGGCGTGGTCAGCACGTCATGATAGAAGATGCCGCTGGCGACTTCCTGCGACATGGCTTCGAGATAGCCCTTGGCTTCCATGAGCCGGGTTGCCGCCGGATTCGGCGACAGATCGAGCGCGCGCTTGTCGACCGTCGACAGACCCTCGACAAAGCCAGTCGTGTCATCGACCTGCTGATAGGTCGACTTGCTCTGGGGAATGCCCTTGTAGAGCTGGCCCCAGGTGACCGACGGAAGGCCGGTACGGATGCGCGTACGATGGGTCGTGCCCAGGTTCGCTTCCACTGCGATAGCATCCTTGAGGATGGGATTTACCGCGTGAAGCATTTCCACGACATCGCCGATATCGCGGCCATCGCCGTTCATCTTGTACAGATCGGCGAGGTTGAGGAAGGAATTGCCGATAGTGGCCATTTCGAAAGCTCCTATGCTGTTTTAGGCTGGTCGTCGGGATACATCCGTTCCACCCGGCTTGATGGTACGCGAGGCGCGCCCTCTCCCACCGGGAAGCCGTCTTCGCCCATATCGTGACCAATCTTGGCGAAGACGCGGATCATGTCGGGATGGTTGGCCAGCCCAGACTCATTGAGCAGCGTGCGGAAAGGACCGTCGGGCTTGAGCCCGTACCGGTCGAATACCGACGCCGCATATTGCTTGGAGCGATCGAGGTTCGCGCCGCCGATCTCAGGATCGGCAAGCGCGGCGTCCGCCCATTGCTTGCGGGTATCAACGATCTGTTGAACCTGAGCATTCTGCACCTGATTGGTGATATGCTCGACAAACGCAGGGGCCGCGTCGACCACCTTTTGTGCGCCCTCCTTGGTCAAGCCAAGCTCGCGGAATACCGGATCGAACACGTCCATCGCGGTCTTGTCGATCGTGAAGCCCTCAGGCGGCGTCAGCTCGTAGGCTTCCGGGGCTTCGCCGACCAGTGGCGCAGCATCGCCGTCCTTACCCGCTTCACCGCCCTTGCCATCCTCGCCTTCCTTGGCGTCGACCTTGGCTTTTTCGGCGTCATCTAGGATGCCCGGCGCGTCGAGAGGGTCTTTACCGTCCTGGCTATCGCCACCGGCAACAACGCCAGTGTCAGTGCCGCCATCAGCAGCAGCCACGGCAGCAGCGTCATCGAGCGGAGCCGCGCCCTGCCCGACAGTCTCAGAACCGCTGGCGGCGGCCTCAGAACCCCCTGCGCCGCCGCCAGCATCCGCGCCAGCGTCGTGCCCGTCAGGCGCACGCATGAAGCGCCCTTTCGAGCGCTCGGCGGCGGTGAAACGTAACGCGCCACCGTTAGCTGTCGCCAACGTCATCGCGTAATTCTTGATCTCGGTCGTATTGCTGTCGTTCACTACGGTTCTCCTTAGGTGCAGGGGGTTTCGATCCAGATGCTTCCGCTAGAATGATCGCGAGGGAGGCCATGCCGTCACCGTCGCCAATCCGCAGGGCGTCATCGGCCCATCGAAGCATATCGAACCCCAGGCTCCTGCGTCCCTCAACAGCGGTGAGGCGGCGTTCTTCGGACCCGTAGGCGGAACTGTGTATGCCAGATGCTTGCACGACACGCCATAGGAATTTTTTGAACGCCGAAAGCGCCATCAGGGACGCCAAATCCTCGCGTTCAATCTCGGCTTCTGTCTTTGTCGTCATGGGGCGAAACTCAAATCTCCGGTGACAAGCGCATCCTGTAGCACGGCTACCGCACCGATCATGCGCGACCAGGGCGAGAAAGTGTCAGGCTTGAACGATAGCCCGCGTCCGGCGCTGCCGTCGGGGCTGAGTGTCGCCACCGCGATAGCCTCTATGTCGCCGTCTCGCGCACGTTCCAGCATGCCTTCGAGAAACGACACCACATCGCCGCCGCCAGTGATGACGGTAAAGCCTTCCCTCACTTGGCGTCCTTGGGATACATGCGCTGCATCCGATCGGGCGCGGCCCACAGGACCGACTCCGGTTCGTACTGGCGGAAGTAATCCTGCAAGCCATTCTCGCCCATGTTCTTCACGTTCCAGGGCGAGGCGAGGAACCGCCACTTGCCATCCGGTCCTTGCACCCACTTGCCGCCGGCCTTGCCGTCGGAACCGTTGTACACGCTTTCGTCGGAGAAGGTCGGATGATTGGGCTTTTTCCACTTGTCCGGCAGATGGCCATTGGCGGCGGTTTCCGCATCGTCCTTCCACGCGCCGCGCAGATCGTAATCGTACGTGTCCTTCGACCGGCCTTGCTTGTCCGCCCAGGCCTCAAACCGCTTTTCCTCATCGGGCGAGAGCTTGGTGTTGTACTTGTCGGTCAAATCCTCCCGGCCGCCATCGGCCGGCGGTGCAGGGGCGGGTGGCGTGCCGTCAGCCATCTATCAACCTCCCATGCCAGCCAGACCGCCGAGCAACGATTGCCCGCCAGTCGTGCGCGCTTCGGAAAGCAGCTTGGCCGCGTCCGCGCCGTCCTTGACCGCTGGCAGCGTGGCGGCGAGTTGCTGCATTTTCTGTTGCTGGGCACGCTGGGCGCGCACCTGTTGTACCGCATCGTCAGACCGGCGCATGCGCGCCGGCACCGATGCCCGGTCGAAATATTCATCGATCATGCCATCAGGATCAACCTTGTCGATCGCATCAGGGAACACGGCGGCAATCTGCCCCACAAACCCAACGGCTCGCTCAATCTGTCCGATGCCGACAGCCTGTTGAAGCTGTGCCAGGATCGACGTGAACTCGGCCGCGACTTCCTGACCCTGCAATTGCTCGGGTGGAGGGGGCAGAAGGCCAGACCGCATCACGATCCCCATCGCCCGGTTGTGAACCACGGCGAGCTTTTCGATCGACGCGGACTCAATCACCGGGCCGAGCTGGGAAAGCGCCTCTTGATTGCGGGACGCGATCTCTTCGACGTTCTTGTACGAACCGCCCTCTAGCCTTGTGATCGCCATGAACAATTCGGCATAGGTCAACTGATCAAGCCGTTGCTCAATCTTGGTGATATCGTTGCCCAGGACTTCGATAATCCGGTAATCGAGCAGATAGGGAACCTGTACCTTGTCCATATCGGTCGACGCGGCAGCGACTTGGTTGCCAGGCATACCGGTGAGCATGCCCTTGAGCGTGGCCGGCACGACCTTTTCCGGCTTCACGACGAAATCGGTTGCCTGCCCCTTGCGCTTCGCCTGCATTTGCAGATTGCGCAGCGACGGCAGCGTTTCGGAGCCAGGGCCGGTACCGTACACGTCCGAACCGACGACAGCCCAGCGCGGGCACCAGAAGGGCTGTTCTTCATAGCCGGACTCGCGCAGCGTCACAGCCTTGCGCCCGTCGCCTTGATCCCACCAGACAGAGGAATATTTCATGCCGCGCGCACCGATCGCGCCGGGCACGCATTCGCAATTCTCTTCGACGGCGTGGTAAACGTCGCACACCGTATCGTAATTGCCGTTATCCCAGAGCGTCTTCACGTTCGGAGAGATAACGTCCCACTTCACGTCATGCCGGTTGAACGGGTTGGCCCCGAACTTCCCCACAAGCTGATGCACGGTCAGAGGAACGCGGCGATACATCAGGTTCGGGCGGCGATCGTCACCAAGGGCAGTCCAGAACTCGCCGGCCGTCATCGAGTGACAGACCGCCATGTTGGACATGCTCGACTCCATGAAGCCGCCTTCCGTCCCGAACAGGCCCATTTCGGAATAGCCGGCCTTGGAAGCGTCGTAATAGGACGATCGCCAGAGCAGGGCGTAGATATGTTGATCCAACAGGCCGAGCCATGCCGCTGCGTCATGGTCGCGCATCAGGTCAGGGTCTTTGGTCTTTGTCAGGAACCACGGACGCGATGACGACGACAAGCCCGATTGCATGCCGTTGCCGAGCGTGCGGAAAGACAGGATGCCATAGTCATCCGCGAGGCGACCATTGAGCGCGCGTCCGGCTTTCGCCTTCGCGCCCTTCATCGTCAGGAAGCGCGATCGAGCGGGTTGCGCCAGACCGGCAATCTGTCGCCACTCATCCTCATAGGGCTGGCGTACAGCTTGAAGACCGGCCAAGCGCTTTTCGGCCATCTCGCGCTTCGAGAGCGCCATGTTATGCGCCAGTCACCGACCGCATATTCGCGGTTGTGTTCGGCGTTCCCGTCGCGCCCTGGGGCGTAGTCAGGATCGAGGCCGCGTACATCAGCCGGCGGCGGCGCGCATCGCCGCTGCTATCGGCAGCGGACGATTGCGGTTGCTTGGCAAGCTGCCTCTCAGGAACGGACGGAACGTCCGGCGTACCACCAATGCACATAGTTACCCCCTTACGAGTAGGACCGCCGATATCGCGGCCAGGATGATTGAAGACCACCAGGAAACGCTGGCGGTGCGGCTCTGCCCGGCGATCGAGAAGGATTGAGACATAACGACCGCCAGCACGCCAAGCGCAGCGACAACGAACGCAATGCCGTCGTTATAGAAGATTGCGCCAAACAGCAGCGCTGCGAAGATCAGGCCGCCATAGAGTGCCTGAATAACGACACGGATACCGGCGTCGGTCATGCTCAATTTCCCTTGGTCGCGCCGGACAATGACCCCGGCTGTTTGCGTTCGTTGCGCTCGGCCGGCACGGGCGCGGGCTGAGTAACGACGATCTCCAATTCGTCGCCGTCCTGCATCACGGCTTCCGTATCGGTGCGCGCCTGGGGGATAGCTTCAATGCTGGTGACATAGACCGTGAATTTCATGCGCCCCTTACCCTTCCAAGTCGCGGGCGATCTCTGCGGAGCGGTCGTAATCCTGACCGTGCCCGCTCTGAGACACCCTTTGGTAAATCTGTACCAGCGTTTCGGCTCGAATGGTAGCGCGCAGGCCCATCCAAACCGCGTCCCCCCTGTCGGGCGATCGGCCAATGCGCGCTTTGATCTCGTCCTTGCTTTCGACAACGATACCAGAGGGCGTGTTGTGCCACCGGTAAGAGGCCAGATCGGCACGCAATTTCAGGTCATAGGGCAGCGCAACCTTTTCATCGTTGGACGGATCGAGCGCTTCGCGCATCCGCCAAATCATCTCGGCGCGGAGGTTGGCAAATCCTAGATCCCCGTTGACCGTGCGCTCTATCGATTTGCTCGCGCCGTTGATCGGGATTGTCTGGATATCCTGGCTGACGAGATGGCCATAGACCGCCGAGCCCCAGCCGATAACGTCGATATGCACCGGCGCACGATCGCGGCGGTTCATCACCACTTCGCCAGCGCCCTTGATACCAGTCTGATCGAAATCGCTGCCGGGCTTCACGATAAGTTCATCGAACCACAGGCCGTGGCGTGGGGCGATAACGAAATCGTCGTCGCCACCGGCGGCCACGTCGACCCCCATGCTGTCCATCGGCCCTTTGCTCTGCCGACGCGGAGCCCATCGCTCCATAGCCTCATCGATCCAGGCAGTCGGGATGACTTGCCATTGATCATCCTTCATGCCCGCCTTGAAATCGCCGTAGAGCAATTGCGAGCGGAGCGGTTCCGGTGTGCTTTGGAGCGTAGCCACGTATTGCTTGTCCTTCATCAGGTACGGGTTGTCGACCAACGCGGCAGGAATGAACGTCCGGCTCAACGGCTGGCGGATATCCTCGACCGCTTCAATCTCCGGGTCAAAACCGTAATCCCACGTGCCGTCTTCACGAATGACGAACGGACGGCCATCGGGAACCTCTGTATCAGGATCGCCGTCAATCGTCGTGAACCATCGAAGCTCACCGGGCTTGGCAGGGTTGGTGTGCATGTCATCGAGCCAGGGGGCGAAGAACTTGATGACCCAACGCCCCTCCGCTGTCGACGGCGGGTTGAAGCACATAAGAATGCGGACGCGCTGGCCCGGCTTCGCCGACCGCGCCCAGCCGATGATGAAGCGGAATTGCGCTTCCCGGATATCGGTTACCTCATCGAAGGCCTTTAGGTCGTGATCGATACCGCGCCAGCGTTCGTGATCGGTCGGGTTGTCCAGGCCGCCGAACTCGACCAGCCGATCGTCGCCGAGCGAGTATTGGCCAAGCTGTGTGTTGAGGCCTGCCGATGTGCCGCGAAGCTCTGTCAGTCGGGTAGCGAAACGCCGCGTCTGGGCTTTCTCACGGCGGACGATCAGCGACCGCGTATGCTCTGTCAGAGCGAGGCCGCATATCAGGTCGGACTTGCCGCCGCCTGCTCGGCCACCATAGCCGACGATATCCGCATTGGAGGCGAGGGCGCGGGTTTGTGCGCCTGGGTTCGGTTGCCACAGCGCTTGGGGGAGCGATAGCAGGCCTTCCAGTTCGGCCAGCTCATCCGGTTTGAGGTAGGGCAGTAGCTCTGCGACTTCCAGCGCTACGGTTTGAGCGTCCATTGCTTCCACCCGAATAGCTGGGCGGCCCCCAGAAGCGCACACCAGAACGCTGCCATACAGGCCATCGCGATTACTGGCCCCCAGCCGTACACGACGCCGAACAGTAACGCCGCAACAGCGTGACCGAGTACCACCTTGCGGCAATCGTCGATCAGATCACCCATGGCCAGCTACCCCATCGTTATTGACCGGCACGTCTGAGAGATCGTCAACCGCGTTCTCGAATGTCTCTTGCTGGACAAGCTCGTTTATGACGTTGAGAACGAACACCGCATCGTCGCGGAAATCCTCCCAATGCTTGTTCGCTTGATCCTGTATCCAGTCGAGTTTGGGCGAACGAGCGCCGCGCTTGTAGTGGCAGAAGGCCAGCGCCTTCGCGGTGTGCACCAGCAATACGGGATCGTCGCTCACTCAGGGTTCCTCTCATTGTCCGCCCGGCGGCGGGATATCATAGCCGCGTCGGTCAGGCCCATTATCGCGGCCCCGACCCTCACGGACAATTCATCCGGCCCGATCGCTTCCAGGCGCAGGCCGGGAATATCGGACTCGGCCACATACCACACACGGGCCGCCTCATCGAAGCGTAGCCGCACGGATAGGATAACCTCCGTTGGAGAAGCGCGGTTGCGCATCAGGTAACCAGGTATCGCAAGCGTCAGGTTTCGGCAGCGTCGTCGCCCGCCGCTTCGCGGCGCGCTCGCGCTACGTCCATCAGCGAGGCTACGCGGGCCGCCATGTCGCCGGCACTGAACCCGGCCAACGGCTTGTTGTCAGAGGTAACGTCGACCTTGGGGCCGTACTTCCTGGGCGCGATCATTTGCGCCATCCGAACCCTCGTTTCGACTTGCAGCTTGCGGTGGCCCAGCATGTCTTCGCGGCGGACCTCGACCTTATCGGTAGCATCATCGCCGCTGCCGGGCTTGGTGATCGTCACTTCGCCAATCTGTGGCGTGTTCGCAATGTCGACCGCTTCATCTAAGAGCGCTTCAACGCCATTCATTCTTGCGCGCGCGAGATTATCCCGAACAGTCTCATCGTCCATATGCCAGCGCCAGAAGAGCGTTGCACTGGGCATTTCGTCATCTTCACGCAGCACGCGGGCAAGCGACCTTCCGGTCGCTACCTGCCCGTAGATATGAGATAGCTGATCCTCTTTGCTGAGGGAGGACTTGGGAGGTCTACCCATTACGCTCCATGCTCCATTGCGCGCAGGCTGAGATATCGGGCGAGGCTATCCCATGCGGTGAACATGGCGACAGCGGTTAGCAGGATGATCGCGCAATGCGATAGGGCGAGCGCGATGGTATGCGGATGGCAGAATGGACGGACGGCGACGATCAGGATCGCGGCGAGCGCGGCGCACTCCGTACCGAACCATACCCACCCCCGCGTTTCGGTCGATACCGCGACGGTCGTAAGCCAGCGGCTGGACCAGTACGCATTGCGCTCGAATAGCCGGCGCATCATCAGATATGCCGCCCAGGTGATCGCGGTGGCGATCCCCAGGGCTATCAATGCCGGGAACGATGACAGCGATGTGAGCAGCACGTTATCGGCAATCACCTTGGGCTCAAGGAATGATGCGATCAGCGATCCGGCGGCAGCGGTCATGAGAACGGCGCTCGGGATCGGTGTCTGTGCGTTCGGGATCGTCATGTG
>Ga0068852_100002530_pt1 | contig 12594 bp, 12 predicted proteins | sample KBSCornC22_FD_66594 | JGI IMG/M metagenome (GOLD analysis project Ga0068852, IMG submission 66594) | Corn rhizosphere microbial communities from Kellogg Biological Station, Michigan, USA - KBS Corn C2-2 | ecosystem: Host-associated > Plants > Roots > Rhizosphere > Soil ... | reverse complement strand
GCTCGTCCGACGCCTCGGTAAGGGTGCCATCCGGGTTGCGCAGAAGTAGCCGCGCCGGCTGCATTTCGCAGGTGATGAACAAGTCCAGGAGGCCGTCGTCGTTGACGTCCACCCAGTGCATCGCGCGGGAGCGGCAATGGTTGCTGATCAGCGCGTCGGGTGTGGCCGGCTCGTACTGGTCAGGTCCGGCGAGCAGCAACTCGTCGGCCGAGACGCCGGGATAGGTGGTGATCTGGTCCTTGAGACCGCCGTTGCCGATGGTCATGTCCAGCGCGCCGTCGCCGTTCGTATCGGTCCACGAGAGGCCGTGGCGATCGTGCAGGAACCACGAGAAGTCCAAGGCTGGCGGTGTCAACGCGGGCACACCGAGGTGCACCTCGTTCGTGTTCGCGGGCGACGCGACGTGCCCGGCGAGCGTCACGGAGTCCAGCTCAACGCCGATCGTGACGCTGCCACTGGCGCTTGCCGTCACGTGCACGGACGAGGTCGGGCGGCCGAGCGTGTCGGTACCGGTGGTGACCGAGGCCAGGACCCCACCGACGGGGCGTGCCGCGTGCGCGCCGCCGAGCACAGTGATCGTGGCGTCGACGCCGGTCACGTCGGCACCGAGTACTGCGTTGGCGACTACCTTCCCCTCGGCGCCGCGGTAGATGTAGAGGCCTGGGGCCGTCATGTCCGCGGGTGGGCCGACCTCCTCCACGCCGGGCAGAGCCGGGTCGGAGTCGAGGCCCTCGCCAGCCACCGCATCGACGGGGTAGGACAGCGTGCCGTTGCCCGGGCGGAGCGTCATGCGGGTCGTGTGGTTGGTGCTGAATATGTCGAGGTTGCCGTCGCCGTTGTAGTCCACGACGCCGAGGTCATACATCCGGTGGGCGCCGTGCCCGAGGTCGAGCGGCTGCGTGCTGAAGATGCGAGGTGCCGGGGCGGAGACCGCGATCGGGGCGTACATCAGGGCGGCGACGAGCGGGATCGTTGCGGTACCGGCGAGCAGCGCAGACCTTGCGATCACGCAGCCGAGCGTAGCCATTCTCATCAAGCCCGCCAGTCCAATGCCATATGGCACCGACAGATTCCGGCTGCCCGTCCACAGCGGCGGCCGTCGTCCACAGTTGCGCGACGGCGGCTTCGTCGCTGGTTCTGTTTGCCTAGCGTCGGGTGCGTGTGGATCGGCAGTCCTTCGCGTGGGGAGCAGGCGAAGGTCGCGGCACGGGTTCGTCAGCTGGTCGGCGAGCCGCCGGCCGTCGGGGGCAGCCATCGGCGGGTGGAGGTTGATCAGCCGAGCCGTGCGCGATGGGAGCCGTCCCGGCCTGCTCTGATCGCAGTGGCATGCCTCGTGCTGCTCGTCGTCGCGATCACGATCTGGTGGTACGAGACGTCGCAGTCACCGGCAGTTCCGGTGACCGCCGCCGGGAGGCAGACGACCTTCGGGGCCAGCGGGGCGCACACCTCGCCGCCAGTGCCGGCAGTAGGACCATCGCCGTCATCCGTTGCGCCGAGCGTGATCGTCGTTGACGTTGCCGGCAAGGTGGTGCATCCGGGCGTGTATCACCTCCCGTCGAGCTCTCGGGTCGACGACGCGGTCCACGCAGCCGGCGGTGCGCTGCGTGGGGTGAGCACGGTGTCCTTGAACCTTGCGGCCCCGTTGCACGATGGCGACGAGGTGGTGGTCGGCGTACCCGGCTCTCCCGCAGGCCCGGCAGCGGCGGGCGGTGGCGCAGTCGGCGCCGGAGGCAACGGGGCCGGTGGCAACGGCGCAGCAGGCGCCGGTGCGGCGGGTGGTCTGCTCGACCTCAACTCGGCCACCGCCGCACAACTCGACGCGCTGCCCGGTGTCGGCCCCGTCTTGGCCCAGCACATCATCGACTGGCGCACCGCGCACGGTGGGTTCACGTCGGTCAGCCAGTTGCAGAACGTCTCCGGCATCGGCGACTCGAAGTTCGCGGACCTGAAGGCGCTGGTCACCGCGTGAGCGGCGTGGACCTTCGGCTGGCCATAGCGGCTGCCGTGGCCTGGGTCTGCCTGACGGTGTGCTTGAGCCGGCCGCCACAGGTCGCGCTTGGTGTCGCCTTCTCGGGCGTGGTCATCGCGGCCGCAGCCCTGGCACTTCGCGTTCCGTGCGCCCGAGCGGTAGCCCTGGCGGCTGGCTGCGCTGTCCTCGTGCTTGTCCCGTTCGCTGCGCGGCTCGCGCACGCGCGGGCTTCGCCGCTGGCGCGGCTTGCCGCTGACCATGCTGCGGTGACCCTCGAACTCACTCTGGACGGTGACCCGAAACAGCTGGCCAGCACTGGGCCTTCGGGCGCTTCCCGAATGGTGGCGGACAGCTCGGCAGTGGCCGTCCTGTACGCCGGCAGCCGCTCGAGCGTCGCCGGAGAGGTCGTCGTGCTCGGCCCGGCAACCGGATGGATCGGAGCGTTGCCAGGCCAGACCGTGATAGCCGACGGCCGACTGCTGCCGACCCTGGACGCCGGCTCCATGGCGGTGACGTTCTCCACCAACCGCGCACCGAGCCTGCTGGGACGCCCACCATGGTGGCAACGCGTTGCGGGCGACATCCGAAGTGCGCTGCGCTCGGCCGCCACCGTCCTGCCATCGGAAGAGCGCGGACTGTTGCCCGGGCTGATCGACGGTGACACCGCGGCCCTGGACCCGGTACTCGCCCAGCGATTCCGGGTCGCGGGCCTCACCCACCTCGTCGCGGTGTCAGGAACGAACTGCTCGATCCTGGTCGGCGCGGTGCTTCTGGTGCTGCGGCGAACACGAGCCAGAAGATGGGTGTGCGCCGCTGCCGGTGCCGTGGTGCTGGTGGCGTTCGTGATTGTGGCGCGGGGCTCGCCGAGCGTGCTCCGTGCCGCCGTGATGGCCGCGATCGCATTGACGGCCTTGGCCGCGGGCCGCCCCAAGCAGGTGCTGCCGGCGATCGCGGCAGCCGTCGTGCTTCTCCTGCTCTACTCGCCGGGGCTTGCCGTAGATGCCGGCTTCGCCATGTCGGTGCTCGCGTCGGGCGCGCTCGTATTGCTGGCGCCTCCGTGGGGCACCTGGTTGGTTGCGCACCGGGTGCCGGCGATTGTCGCGGAACCCCTGGCGGTGGCGGCGGCCGCTCACGTAGTCACGGCACCAGTGATTGCCGCGATCTCCGGCCGGGTGAGCCTCGTCGCCATTCCGGCGAACGTCCTGGCCGAGCCGGCCGTGGCAGTCGTGACGGTTCTCGGGTTCCTTGCCGCCGCCGTGGCCCCGGTCTGGCTGCCCGGCGGCCAGGTTCTGGCTTGGACAGCCGGCTGGCCGTGCCGCTGGCTCGTCCTCGTTGCCGAACATGCGGGTCGCCTGGAGGGGGCCTCGCTGCCGTGGCCTTCGGGGCTGGGTGGAGGGCTGTCGCTCTTGGTCGTGCTGGCACTGCTCGTCGGGCTGGCGAGATACGCCGGGCCCGCGCGGTGGATTGCCGGGATCGCCGTGCTCACGGGGTTGCTGCTCGTACCGGCCCGCAGCGTCACGCTGGGCTGGCCGCCGGCGGGATGGGTTCTCGTCGCCTGCGATATCGGTCAGGGTGACGGGCTCGTGTTGCCGGCAGGGCAGGGCAGCGCGGTTGTCGTCGACACGGGCCCGGACCCGGTTCCGATGGATCGCTGCCTGCACGACCTCGGCGTCACGCGTATCGCCTTGCTCGTGCTCACGCACTTCCACCTGGACCATGTCGGCGGCATCGTCGGTGCATTGCATGGCCGCGCGGTGGACCGTGCACTGGTGAGCCCGCTGGCCGAACCGCCGGAGGGCGTGCGCATGGTCCAACGGGCCCTGGGCGAGCGTGGTGTCGCCATGGTCGTTCCGTCGCCGGGTGCGTCCTACACGATCGGTCCGACCCGCCTCGACGTGCTCAGCCCCGCCAGTGCGTTCCACAACACCCGCTCCGACCCGAACAACTCGTCACTGGTGATGCGCGCAACCGTCCACGGCATTCGCATCCTGCTCGGCGCCGATGCCGAGATCGACGCCCAGCAGGCCATGCTCGCCGCAGGTGTGGACCTGCGAGCGGATGTCCTGAAGGTGTCCCACCACGGCTCGGCGTACTTCGACCCCGCCTTCTACGCTGCAGTGCACGCGAAGGTCGCCGTGATCAGCGTCGGGCTGAACAACGACTACGGTCATCCGGCACCGTCGCTGCTCACGGAGCTCGCGAAGCTCGGGGTGCCGGTGCGCCGGACCGACCACGACGGCGACGTCGCTGTCCTCGTCCATGGCGGCGCCCTGCAGACGGCGACCCGTCACCCGCCCTAGTGAATTCCCGACGAATGTGGCGGAGGCTTCGCGATCAGCCACGGCCGGTACGTCATACTCATTACGCCCCGGGATGCGCGTTGCACGGCCTCCGGTGGCGTCAAGTAATCGACGTGATCGAAAGGGTTCACCGTGAGTGCGGAGCAGACCAAGGCTCGTGAGGTCATCAGCCAGTTCCTGACGCGGATGGGCAAGAGCCGCGACCCGCTGACCGACGAGATCGCCCTCTACGGTGACGGCCTGGAGCTGGACTCCCTCGAGGTGGCCGAGCTGTCGGCGATGCTCGAGGACGAGCTTGGTACCGACCCGTTCTCAGCCGACGGCGACATGCCGGAGACGGTCGGCGAGATCTTGGCGTTCTACCCCGCCGCGTAGTCCCGTTAGCTCCGAGTTCGGCCAGCTCAGGCGGTCAGCCCGCCGTCGACCACGATCACCTGTCCGGTGAGGTAGTCGTTCTCCGGTGCGGTGAGGAACTGCACCACGCGCGCGATATCCGCGGGCTCACCGAGGCGTCCGGCGGGTGTGCGTCGCACGATCTGGCCGAGCTGAGCGTCGTCGAGGCCATGCGACATCTCGGTGCGCAGGTAACCCGGCGCCACCGAGTTCACGACGATGCCCCGGCCGCCGAGTTCGCGTGACAGGGCGCGGGTCATGCCGTCCATCGCTGCCTTGGTCGAGCTGTACACGGCCAGGCCCCGATAGCCGGACAGGCCGACGATCGAGGAGATGTTGACGATGTGGCCCGAACCGCGGGCCAGCATCCGCCGGGACACCAGCTTGGTGATGAACAGCGTGCCCTTGAGGTTGAGGTCGATGACGGTGTCGATGTCGTCTTCGCTGGCCATGCCGAGGATGCCGTCGCGTGCGACACCTGCGTTGTTGACCAGGACGTCAACGTGTCCCCAGCGGTCGATCACCGACTTCACGAATGCCTCGGTGGCGCCGCGATCGGACAGGTCCACCTCGGCGAACAGGAATCGGTCCGCGGTCGCCGGGTCGTCGGCCCACTTCTCGACCTCTGAGGTTCGCGAGCGCGCGCAGGTGGCGATGATGTCGCCACTGTCGAGGTAGGACTGCACGATCCCTGCGCCGAGTCCACGACTGCCTCCCGTCACGATGACGACGCGGGGCGAAGTAGCAGTGTCAGTCACGAGCGATTCCTCTGCGCAGCTTGTTGCCGGCGGTGTCCATGGTCGGAACGAACTTGATGCTGCGCGGGCGGGCCGCGGGCGGCAGATCCGCCGTCGCCTCCCTGATCGCGGCGCGCAGGTCTTCCTCGTCGACGCCTTCGGTGGGCACGATCTCCAGTGCGACGATGTGGCCCACCATCTTGCTGGGCCGACCGAAGGCGTGAGCCAGCGCAACCCCGGGAACCTGGCTGACCCGCTCTTCGATGGGCAACGGGTGCACCTTCACCCCGCCGACGTTGATCACCTCGGACTTGCGCCCGCGGAACATGATCCGGTCGTTCACGACCTCGACGAGATCGCCGGTAGCCCGCCAGGCACCCTCGGCCAGCGGCTCCTGCTTGTAGTAACCCAGCATCGACGACTTGGAGCGCACCCACAGCTCGCCGTCCTCGATCCGGAAGACGAGATCGCCGCCCTCGTCGAGCACGCTGAGCGGCAGGCCGGCTCGCCCGTCGCGCACGGTGATGTTCTGCCCCATCTCGGTGGCCCCGTAGATCTGGGAGATGCGAGCACCGGTGAACGTCGCCTTGAGCTGGTCCAGCAGGGCAGACGGGACGGCCTCGCCGCCCAGGGTCACCTGACGCAGCGCCGGCACGGGGCCCTTGTCGGCGCGGATCTCGGCCAGGATGAAGCGCCAGAACGTCGGTGTGCCGCTGGCATGGGTCACGTGGTGCTCCCGCATCGCGGCGAGGGCGTCGCGAGGCTGGAACGACTCGGCACTGACCAGCGTCGCCCGCGCGGCGGTCACGTGAATCAGGATCTGCAGCCCGCCGAACTGGTTGAGCCCGTAGGCCAGCAACCAGCGGTGGTCGGGCGTCGCGTCGATGCGACCCGCGACTCGAAGCACCCGAGCCCACTCGTTCTGCGCGGCCTGGGGATGCCCACTGGTGCCGGTGGTCAGCACGAGCAGGCGTCGTGGCCCCTCGACGGGATCGCCGGTGAAGCGCTCCGTGCCGCCGAGCAACTCCTCGGGATCCAGGACACCGTCGCCCTTCACGGCCCGCGTCGAGACGATGGTGTCGTGTTCGAGCCGCTCGCGGAGTTCGTCGACAGCCTCGTCGGTGGCCGCGACGGGGTACACGCAGATCTCCGAACCGGCGAGAGACGCGGCGGCCAGCAACGCCCACACGGTCGCCGGATCGTCGTCCAGCACGGCGAACCGTTCGATCCTGCGCTCGAGAAGCGCCGCGGCCGCCGTCTCAGCCGCAGTGGCCAACTCGGCGAACGTCAGCGTGCGATCGGGCGTGATGATCGCGGGGTGGTCCGGCACCTCGAGTGCCGCCTCGCGGAGCAGTTCGATCATGCGAGCTTGGCCGCTGACATGAGTCCGTAGCCCAGTGTTCCGTCCTGCCACAACCGCCGGAGGATGACCAGCGACTCCTCGAAATCGTCGGCGCCCTGCTCGCCCAAAAGCGCGGTGACCTCTGCCCGGTTCTCCTCGAGCCGTGCCTGCCAGTGATCGAAGGTCGGCAGCGTCTCGCTGGTGATGTCGCGGGTGACGACGTCGACGAGGCCGGCGTTGGCGGCATAGGTCGCGTAGTCCGACAGCGGGTCCATGCGCGCGGCACCATGCGCGGCACGAAGCACCGCAAATTCACGACGGCGATCGCGGAGCTCTGCGAAGGGGATCTCGCGACGCCGGATGATGTCGCACAGCACCACGCGGCCACCCGGGCGCAGCACCCGCGCGGATTCGTTGAGCAGGGCCTGCCGGTCCGGCATGAGGTGCGAGGACTCCATGATCCAAACGCGGTCGAAGCTCGCATCGGGAAGCTGGTTGTCGGTGCCGTCGCGCACTTCGAAGCGCGCACCCGGCAGACCTTCGGCCCGAGCTCTCTCGGTAGCCGCGGCCACGCCCACCTCGCTGGTGGTGATCCCGAGGACTTCGAGGCCGAATTCCCGGGCCATCCGACAGGCCGGCGTGCCCGTGCCGCAGCCGACGTCCAGAACATGCTGACCGGGTTCGAACCCGGCCGCCTCGATCATCTGCTGGGTGAGCTGGCCGGTGGCGACCGGAAGCGGCTCGTCACCGGTGACGTAGTAGCCGTAGTGCAGCTCGTCGCCGAGCAGGAATCCCCAAGCAGCGGTGACCCGGTTGTAGTGCGCCGCGGGGTCGTAACTTTCGGTTGCTGTCACAAGTGCCTCAGCTGGTGGCCGCGGGGGTGGCTCGTCACTTCGGCAGAATACAGGCCGCACCGCAGGCACTCCGACGCCCGCACGCACGAATTCGACACCTTCGAGATGACTGTCGGCGGCGAGTGTCAGGATGGGCGCATGCCGCGCCCCGCGAGCCTCGACGAGCTCCCCGATCCCGTTCCCGGTGTGGTGCTGCTCGTGGGCGACGAAGAACTCCTGGTGACCCGCGGAATCAGCACCGTCTCCTCGAAGCTGCGCAAGCAGTTCCCCGAGCTGTCCGAGGGGGAGCGCAGCGGCGGCGAGATCGACGGGCCGGAACTGCACGAACTGCTCGGTCCGTCGCTGTTCGCAGATGCGCGCCTACTCGTGATCCGCTCGGGCCAGGACGTGCGGGTCGCCGCACAGCAGGTGCTACTGCCGTATCTGGCCGCGCCGGAACAAGGCGTCACGATCGTCGTGCACCACGCTGGCGGGGCCAAGGGCAAGGCGGTGCTGGAGGCAGCGCGCAAGGGCAAGGCCTTCGAGATCAGCTGCGCGAAGCTCACCCGCCCGGACGAGCGGCTGGACTTCGTCTCCGCCGAGGTGCGCCGGGCCGGTGGCCGGATCAGCCGGGAGGCCGTCTCCGCCCTGGTCGACGCGGTCGGCAGCGACCTCCGCGAGCTGGCTGCCACGGCGGCGCAGCTGGTCAGCGACTCCGGTGGCGACGTGTCCATCGACCTGGTCCGTGCCTTCCACAAGGGCCGCGCCGAGGTCTCCGGCTTCGCGGTCTCCGATCTCGCCGTGGTCGGCAACGCCGCCGGGGCGCTCGAGGCGCTGCGTTATGCGGTCGACGTCGGCGTGCCGCACGTCGTCATCGCCGACGCTCTAGCCGACGGCGTCCGCACCATCGCCCGGGTGGCCTCCGCGGGGCGGGGCGACCCGTACTCGCTCGCGTCCAGTCTGGGCATGCCGCCGTGGAAGGTGAAGCGGGCCCAGGGGCAGTCCCGCGGCTGGTCCGAGCCCGGGGTGCGCAATGCGCTCGGCGTCGTCGCCCGTCTCAACGCGGACGTGAAGGGCGAGGCGGCCAGTGCCAACTACGCCTTGGAGCGGGCCATCCGCGGCATCGTGGCCGCCCGCGCGGCGAGCTGACCCGGGGAAATAGACGAAGCCCGCGACCGTCGGTGAAGACGGAGCGCGGGCTCCTGAGCGGTGCGAAAGGTCAGAGTGCGTTGGCGCGCTGCGCCATCGCCGACTTCTTGTTCGCGGCCTGGTTGGCGTGGATCACGCCCTTGCTCACGGCCTTGTCGAACTCGCGGGACGCGCTCTTCAGCTCGGTGAGAGCAGCGTCCTTGTCGCCGGCGTCGACAGCGACGGTGAAGCGGCGCACGGCCGTCTTCAGCGACGACTTGACGCTCTTGTTGCGCATCCGGGCCACCTCATTGGTGCGGATCCGCTTGATCTGGGACTTGATGTTCGCCACGCGAAAGCCTCGACACTCGATTTATAGACGGAAAAGTCTCGTTCGCTGCCGGTTGGGCAACCTCGCCAGACTACCAGCGGCACCGATCCGTCCCCAAATTCTCGGGGGGACGGGACCCGGATCAGCCCGTGGAGCGGACCGTGACCAGCTCGAACTTGGTGTACAGGTACGTCCGCACGCCGAATTCGTCGCTGACGACCTCGGAGACGGGGTGATCGGCGCCGTCGTCGGTGGCGTAGCTCATTGCGAGCCCGGCCGCGAAGTAGACCCCGGAATCAACGGGAGCCAGGTCGGTGAGCTCGACGGCGACGTAGCGACCGCCCAGGGTGCCGACCAGCTCCTTCATGGCGGCGTCCGTGGCGTCGTTGGCGGTGCGGTACACGCCCAGCACCTGCTGCCAGTCGTCCTCACCGGGCGTGGTGTTGACGATGTCGCCGACCTTCAGGTCGATGGCCTGAATGCGGTATTCGACGGCGGCGCGCGGGTCCTTCGGTGCGGTCATGGCGCCCATCTTGCCTTACTCGACCATGCGCTCCACGGCGAGGACCGCGACGATCACCACGGCGATCCCGGTGAGTTCCACGGCGGTGCTGAACCGGGTGCCGAGCGGGGCGGTGGCCAGCAGGGCCAGCGCCGCGATGGCCCGGGGCCAGGGCCGACCCGAGCCCAGGACGAACCGGAATCCCGCCAGCGCGGCGAAGAAGAGGCTGGCGCCCCCGGCGATGAACCAGGCGGAGGGCCGCTCACCGGCCCTCGTCAGGTCGGGGAGTGAGAGCCGCGAGCCGGCAGCGATGGCCACCACGCCGGCCATCATCAGCAGGTGGGTGAGGTCGTAGCCGACCAAGGCGACGAGGCCACGGCGCTCGGAAGGTCGCCTGCCCAGTGCCTCGGCACCGGCGTCGTCCTCACAGTCGAAATAGGCCCACCACATCGCCGCGGACGCGGCCAGCCCGCACAGCGCACCGATGATCAGGTGCGCGCTGACGGTATGGCTCTGCGCGGCGGCTGCCACGCTGACCAGCGATTCGCCCAGCACGATCAGGATCATCAGCGCGTGCCGCTCCGCGAAATGCTGGACGCCGATGGTGAACGCCCCGACCGTTCCAGCCAGCGTCGGCGGCCCCCATTGCACGGCGACGGCGCCGATCCAGAGCGGCCAGTGCGCGGCCCCGTGCACGTAGGAGGCCGCAAGCACCAGGCCGGCCGCGGTCAGGTTCGCAGAGCCGAGCGTAGCGAGGCCGCGCAGTGTCACGCCCGGGCTGAAGATCACGAAGCTGCCCAGGTGCAGCAGCGTCAGGAGCAGGTAGGCATAGCCGAAGACCAGTTCGTCGGAGCTGAAGGCCCGCGGCACCGCCAGCGAGACGACCAGGAACGCCGCCATCCCGAGCAGCACAGCGACCCGTCGAGGCCCGGACCCGGCGCCGATCCCGTTGGTCAGCCACGCGTAACCGCCGTACATCCAGTAGACGACCATCAGCTCGACCAGGCCTTGCGCGGCCCCCGTCCAGGACGGGTGCTCAACCAGGATCGAGGCGAGCTGGGTGACCGCGAAGACGAAGACGAGATCGAAGAAGAGTTCGAGAGTCGAAACCCGCGCGATCTCGTCTACGTCCTCGGACACCCAGCAGAGGCTAGTCGGCGGTCAGCGGGAAGCGAGGGTGAAGCGTGCCCCGGGGTGGGCGTTCTGCTCGATCTCGTCGACCGCGGCCACGGCGTAGTCCTCGTAGGACACCCACTCGCCGGCGGGCGTCTCGTCGCTGAGCCGGAAGGCGCCGGTCCGCTCGCCGGCCTCGATCACGGGGGCGGGGGAGAGGTAGCTCCAGTTGGACCCGCCGCGCGCCTTGAGCTCGTCGAGCGCAGCGGCATGGGCGAGCGCCTCGGGCTTGTAGATCTCCGGGAAGGTCGGGAGGTCGACCAGGCGAACGCCGGGCGAGGCGAACAGGCTGCCGGCACCGCCCACCACGATCAGGCGGGTGCTGCCGACGGCGTCCGCGAAGGCCTTGAACTCGGCGGTGAAGGTCGACGGGTCCTCACCCGGCACGCGGCTCGGGCCGTGCGCAGCCACGACGACATCGTGAGCGGCGGCGACCTCGGCAACCGCGGCGGCGTCGGTGGCGTCGGCGTGCTGCCAGGTGGCGCCGGCCGGCAGAGCCTCCGGCTCGCGCCGGCTCAGTGCGGTGACCTCGTGGCCCCGCGACAGGGCTTCGGTGACGATGCGGCTGCCGATGTTTCCGGTTGCTCCGTAAACGGCGATCTTCATGGCGTTCCTTCCAAAGTTGAACGGTCAACCATGACAATAACCTTTGGTTACTTAGTACTGCAAAGTGCTATGGTTACCTGGTGGGAATGATGGGCAACGTCTTCGACCCGAACTGCCCCAGCCGGGTTGTGCTCGATCGCATCGCGGCCAAGTGGACCGGCCTGATCGTGCTGGCCCTCGGCAACGAGACCCTGCGCTTCGGCGAGCTCCGTGAGCGCATCGGTGGGGTCGCGCCCAAGGTGCTTACGCAGACGTTGCGTTCCATGGAGGACGACGGCCTGGTGACCCGGCACGTCTACGCCGAGGTCCCACCGCGGGTCGAGTACGCGCTCACCGAGCTGGGCCGCTCGCTCGACGAGCCGCTCCTGGCCATCCAGCGCTGGGCCGAGCAGCACGTCTCCACGATCCTCGCCAACAGAGCCGCCGCGGCGTCGGCATAGCCCTCGGCATGGGACGATTGAGAGCCAACCGCACCGCCCCGACGCTTGAGAGACTTACGTGACCGCTTCGCCGGCAGCAGTCGGCCGCACCGATCCGGCCCGCATTCGCAACTTCTGCATCATCGCCCACATCGACCACGGCAAGTCGACGCTGGCCGACCGGATGCTGCAGTTGACGGGCGTCGTCGACCCACGGCATATGCGCGCCCAGTACCTCGACCGGATGGACATCGAGCGCGAGCGCGGCATCACGATCAAGGCGCAGAACGTCCGGATGCCCTGGAAGTCGCGCCGCGATGGCGTCGACTACGTCCTGCACATGATCGACACGCCGGGCCACGTCGACTTCACCTACGAGGTCTCGCGGTCACTGGCCGCGTGCGAGGGCGCGATCCTGCTCGTCGACGCAGCCCAGGGCATCGAGGCCCAGACGCTGGCCAACCTCTACCTCGCGCTGGAGAACGACCTCCAGATCATCCCGGTGCTGAACAAGATCGACCTGCCGGCGGCCCAGCCCGACCTGTACGCCGCGGAGATCGCCCACATCATCGGCTGCGAACCGGACGACGTGCTGCGGGTCAGTGCCAAGACCGGGCAGGGCGTGGACGAGCTGCTCGACCTCGTCTGCGTCACGGTGCCGGCGCCGGTCGGCGAGGCGGACGCACCTCCGCGCGCAATGATCTTCGACTCCGTCTACGACATCTACCGCGGAGTGATCACCTACATCCGGGTCATCGACGGGCACTTCACCCCGCGCGAGCGCATCAAGATGATGTCCACCGGCGCGACCCACGAACTGCTCGAGATCGGCGTCATCTCGCCCGAGCCGGTGCCGACCGG
>Ga0068852_100002528_pt1 | contig 12599 bp, 15 predicted proteins | sample KBSCornC22_FD_66594 | JGI IMG/M metagenome (GOLD analysis project Ga0068852, IMG submission 66594) | Corn rhizosphere microbial communities from Kellogg Biological Station, Michigan, USA - KBS Corn C2-2 | ecosystem: Host-associated > Plants > Roots > Rhizosphere > Soil ... | reverse complement strand
GCCACCGGCTCGGTCAGGACGAGCTCGTCCACTTCGGCCGGGTAGTGGGGCACGTTCAGCCCCGTGCCGGCCCCGATCTCGAGCACTCGTCCGCCGGCACTCGAGAGCAGCTCGCGGCGGCGGCGTGCCATGCCGCGGCGTTCGCCGAGCCAGGTGAACGGGTCGTAGATGAAGGCGCTGAATCGTTCGTTGAGAGATGAAGGTTGTGTGGTCATGGTGCGATTAGAACGCCCGGTCGGGCCCTCCGGCTTCCCCCGATCCGGCCATCCGCGATGACCGGATCCGGCCATCTTCAGAGCAGGCCCCGCCGGGCGGCGCTGGCCACGGCGGCGGCCCGCGAGGGCTCGCGCAGCTTGGTGCGCACGTTGGCCACGTGGCGATGCACGGTGTGCGGGCTCACCACCAGGCGCTCGGCGATCTCGCCGTCGCTGAGCCCGTCCGCCACGAGCCGGAGCACCTCCAGCTCGCGCTCCGTGAGCACGGCCTGCTCGTCGTCGGCGGGCCGCGCCCGCCCGGCAACCGGAACAGGACCGCCGCCCAGGAACTCGCTCACCGCCGCGACCACCGCGGCCGAGTCGCCCCGCCAGGGCAGGTGCTGGCTGCCGGCGAGCGTGAACAGGCGCGCACCGGGCACCGCCGCGGCCAGCTCGCGGCCGCGGTCGTAGGCGATCGCGCGATCGTCGCGGCGATGGACCACCAGCGTGGGCGCCCGCACGCGCGGCAGGTCCTCGCGCACGTCCACCGAGTACACGAAGCCGAGATGCTCCACGGCCACCTCCGCCGAGGCCGCCTCGCGCTGAAAGCGCGCGAACGCCTCGAGCTCCTCCGCGGTGGCCTCGGGCAGGAACACGTCCGCGAGCAGGCGCGAGCCGAGGCCCCAGTGCGCGCGAACGGCTCCCAGGATCGAGTCGCGCACCTCGGGTGAGGTGATCTCGGCTCCCGACGCGTAGCCGCCGTACAGCACGAGCGCCTCGACGCGCTCGGGCCGGCGCGCCGCCAGCGCGGCCGCCAGGCATGCTCCGCTCGAGATGCCGAGCAGCGCCGCGCACGGCATGTCCATCGCGTCGAGCACCGCCTCGAGCGTGGCCAGCTCGGCGTCGAGGCCGCCGCTCCCGGCGTCCGTGCGATCGGAGAGGCCGGTGCCGAGCGCGTCGTAGCGCAGCACCGTGTGGTTTCGGGCGAGCACCTCCACGAACGCGCGAAAGTCGGGGCGCTCCCAGTCGAGCTCGATATGGCTGATCCACCACGGCGCGAGCACCAGCGGTGGCCCGTCGCCCACGGTGGCGCAACCCACCCGTCCACCCGGCACCTGGCAGAAGCGAACCTCCTGATTCACGGCGCGAGTCTACGGCGGTCTTGCCTCTTCCCGCGCGCGTGTAGTTGACTGTCACTGGACCGCCTTGCCGATCAGTGGAGGAGAGCTGTGACCGACTACGCCGTTGTCGACCCCGCCACGGGTGACACCCTCAAGACCTACGAGACCATCAGCGACGACGACCTGAAGGCCGCCATCGGCCGCGCCGCCGACGCCCACGCCGGCTGGAGCAAGGGAAAGACGGTCGAGGAGCGCGCCGCGATCATCCAGCGCGTCGCCGACCTTCACAACGAGCGCAAGCAGGAGCTCGGCGAGATCATCGTGCGCGAGATGGGCAAGCCCATCGAGCAGGCCGTGGGCGAGGTCGAGTTCTCCGCCGCCATCTACGAGTACTACGCCAACAACGCGGCCGACCTTCTAAAGGACGAGCCAATCGAGCTGCTCGAGGGCGAGGGCTCTGCGTTCATCCGCCGCAGCTCGGTCGGCCTCCTGCTCGGCATCATGCCGTGGAACTACCCCTACTACCAGGTGGCCCGCTTCGCCGGCCCCAACCTGGCGATCGGGAACACGATCCTGCTCAAGCACGCGCCGCAGTGCCCCGAGTCGGCCGCGGCGATGGAGGAGATCTTCCACGAGGCGGGTGTCCCCAAGGACGCCTACATCAACATCTACGCCACCAACGAGCAGATCGAGTGGGTGATCGCCGACCCGCGCGTGCAGGGCGTCTCCCTCACCGGCTCGGGCCGCGCCGGTGCCGCCGTTGCCCAGATCGCGGGCCGTCACCTCAAGAAGGTCGTGCTCGAGCTCGGCGGCTCGGACCCGTTCATCGTCCTCAAGACCGATGACCTCGACGCGGTCGTGGAGGCCGCGGTGGGCGGTCGCCTGGAGAACACCGGTCAGGCGTGCAACGCCGCCAAGCGCTTCGTCGTGCTCGACGAGTACTACGACGACTTCGTCTCCAAGTTCTCGGACGCGCTGACCAAGGTCGAGCCCTCCGACCCCAAGGAAGAGGGCACGGCGATCGGCCCGCTGTCCTCGGCCACGGCGGCCGAGCGACTCGAGGAGCAGGTCAAGCGAGCGCTCGACAGCGGCGCCAAGCTCGCCGCCGGCGGGGGCCGTGAGAACAACTTCTTCAAGCCCGCGGTGATGACGGACATCACGCCGGACAACCCCGCCTACACGGAGGAGTTCTTCGGCCCGGTGGCGCAGGTCTACAAGGTGTCGTCCGAGGAGGAGGCCGTCCGCCTCGCCAACGACACGCCGTACGGCCTCGGCTCATACGTCTTCACCTCCGACGAGGATCAGGCCCTGCGCGTGGCCGACCAGATCGAGGCCGGCATGGTCTTCATCAACGCGGTCGGTGCGGAGGGCGTGGAGCTGCCATTCGGCGGCGTGAAGGCGTCCGGCTTCGGCCGTGAGCTGGGCCGCTTCGGAGCGGACGAGTTCGTGAACAAGAAGCTGATTCGCGTCGGCGGCTAGCGGCCGCGCCGCACCGCGACGCTCCGCCCGTGCGTCATGCGTGGCGGAGCTGGATCAAGGTGCGGCGCATGCGCACCGCGGGACCGAAGCGCGTCTGTGCTGCGCCGACTAGCTGGAAACCCAGCTTTTCGTAGAAGCCTTCGGCGGGACCTGCGGTCACTTCTAGATACTCGGCGCCCTCATGGAACGCGCGGGCAACTGCGTCTTCAACCAGCATTCGCCCCACCCCTCTTCGCATGTGCGCCGGTTCGACGAACAGCCCATCGAGCTCGTGCCTCACACCGTCGGTTGGGATCACAACCGAAAAGCCGATTGGGGCCCCCTCGTCGGCGACCGCGACTCGGACCCAGCCACGATCGACGAAGGTCTGGGGCAGCTCGATCGCATCGGGATTTGCCGCGAGCTGCTCCCGATACTCAGGCCAGACGTCGGAGGACCGGCGCTGCAACGCCTCGAGTGCCGGCGTTTCCGCGGCGCCAGCCTGGCGGATTCTGGTCACGGCGCCCTGGTCCAGCTCGGCGCAAGGGGCGTTACATCCATTTGTGCGAATGCGCCGGGCTTGCGCACCACCCTCGCTCTGCGGTTAGTGTCGGAATCCCTCGACCCCGGCACGACCGCAATAGACCGCCATCACAGGAGGACAGGTCAAATGGCTGGTGTTGAATCACGAGCTTTCGAGTCGCCCGACGAGACGCGGACTCCGGAGAAGACTCGGGTCGATGTTGTCCGGATGGGCGGCGCGACGGCCGCCCGGATGACTTTCGAGCCAGGCTGGAAATGGTCCGACTGCATCAAGCCGGTCGCTGGCACCGACAGCTGCCAGGCACGACACGTGGGCGTCGTGCAATCCGGCCGGTTGCACATCGCGCATGACGACGGAACCGAGCTGGATATCGGTCCCGGCGATGCCTACATCATCGAGCCCGGACACGATGCCTGGGTGATCGGTGACGACCAGTTCGTGGGCTTCGAGTTCGAGTCGCAGGCGGCCGAGCAGTACGCACGCGAGTAGCGCCGGGCGGAGGACCTGGCGCGCGTCAGCCCGTCAAGAACGCGAGCCGCGGGTCCTTCATAGTCGTCTCGAGTTCGATCACCTCCGGCGCCCAGCCTGAGGACAGGCACTCGCGGCGAGATCTCGGCAGCCCAGCCCGGACGCGCGCCGCCGCGTCAGTGGCGGACGTGAGCGCGAGGTACCTTGAGCGTGATCCTGCGATGAATGACCGTGCGGCTGTTGGCGGCGCTGGTCAGCGTGATCGTGATGCGCACCTTGAGCTTGTGCTTGGCCTTCAGCAACCTGCGTGAGGCCTTCGAGAGCTTGAGGACGACCGTCTTGCTCTTGCCCGCCTTGAGCGAGAACCGAACCGAGCCGAGGGAGACCTTGCGGCGCTTGTGCTTGGCCGAGCTCACCGCGTATTTGCTGACGGTCTGGCCGGTCAGCCTGCCGCGGCAGCTCTGCGCCGAGCGCAGGGTGAACCGCACCCTCGAGCCGCCGGCCACCACCGACGCCTTGAATGTCTTGAGCTTGATCCGCGGCTTGCTCGTGGTGCTGCCCCCGCCGTTCCCAGGATTGACACCTCCCAGCGACAGCAGGTGATCGTGCAGAGCGGTCCCGTTCGGGGCGGCCGGCGTGCCGTTGTAGTCGTCGAGCAGGTAGAAGGCGCTGCATCCCGCGCCGTCCTTCTCCTGCTGGCTGAGAACCCACCAGCCCCACGCCAGGTAGCCGACACCGTGCTGGTCGGCCCAGGTCATGTAGTCCTGGTCGAACGTCGACGGCGTGTGGTTGGCGCACTGGGGCTCGGAGTAGTTGTCCTCGTCGAACTCGCCGGTGACCACCGGCACATTTGCCGCGACCGGAGCAATCTGGCTGTTCCAGCAGGAAACGTTGTCGCAGGCCTTGCCCATGTAGTTGTGGAACGAGGCGGCCTCCTGGTTGAGCGGGTCGTTGGGAGCGTGAGTGAGCCACTCCGACAGGTCGTTGGCATAGTCCAGGCCGCCGACGAGCACCGGCTGCGTTGCCCCCGTATTGCGGATTGCGGTCACAAGCGCCTGCATGCCGGCCGCCGTGTATACGTCCGCCTCGCGCGTGGCGGTGTTCGAGTAGCGCGGCACCGTGCAGCCGCCATTCGCCCAGCAGTCCCAGCTCACCGGATGAGCGGGGTCATCGCCAGATCGCGGATCGCCGGGCGAGAAGGGCTCGTTGAAGACGTCGAACACGACGGCCGGGTCGTTCTTGAACGTTGCCGCGACGGAGCTCCAGAACGCCGCCGAGTGGTCGTCGGGCATCGGCTGCTGGCCGTCGGCCTTGTGCGCGCCGGGGGCGCTCCAATGGAGGTCGAGGATCGCGTAGAGGCCGTGGGCGTGCAGAGCGGCGACGTAGTCCTTCACCGCCTGCAGGTATCCCGCCTGGGTCAGTGGCGGATCAGGGGCCTGGGAGTTGCTCGGGTCACCGTTGATGCCCAGCCAGCAGTCCTCGTTGAGCGGAACCCGGACCGCGTTGGCGTTCCAGGAGGCGACCGTGGCGGCGTCGGCATCGGTCATGTGGCCGTCGTCATACGCGTAGCCCTCGTCGCAGGCGTACTCGAAGCTTGCGTGGTTCACGCCGAGCAGGCGGATCGGCTGGCCGGCGCCGTTCACGAAGTGGTTGCCCGAGATGGAGATGGACAGCGGAGCGCCCGCCGCACTGCTCCGCGTCTGGCCGAGCGCCAGGACGAAGATCGCGACACCGATCGCCGCAGAGGCCACCGCCAGCCAGCGCATACGGGGGAGGGGCGCCGATCTCATTGCGAGACACTAATGCGCCGGCGGTCCCCTTCGCCAGTCAGCTAGTGGGAAGCCTCAGGCTGTTCGGGTTCGAAGCCCTCCATGTCAGTGCGCGCCTCGCCGAGCAGGAAGAACTCCACCGCGACATCGGCCTCGAGGTTGGTCTCGCTGAGGAAAGCCCTGACCACGCGGCCGGTGGCCTGCTCGACGATGGCTTTGAACTCGTCGGCCATCGATTGCTGGAAGCGGCGGCGAATCTCCAGGATCGCGTCGGTCTCGCCGCGGCCTATGAGCGTGCGCTCGGCCTTTGTGAACGTTTCCTCGAGGACGACCACGACGATGTCGTCGCTGAGATGCGTCTTGGCCTTGGTCGGACCTCGGCCGTAGTACTCGCTGTGGAGACGCACCATCTGTGTGGCGATCTCCGCGCGCGTATCTCCGATTTTCCGTTCGAAGTCGTCCATCCCGCCAGGCGTCCGCCCAATGCTAACGAAGATCTGCATGCTTCAAGCCCGGCGCGGCGTCCCCGGTGCCGTTCCGGCGCCTGCCGGCCCGATCCCGGGTCCGCCGGGCCGGGGCCGTATATCTACCCCCGGGTGGAGCAGGCTAACTCCGGGTACGCTGTGGGTTGAACACCGACGCTTTTCATTTGTGGACGCCTTCGGCCGCGGCAGGCCGTCGGCGAACGCAGGGGAACTCGCCGGAGACTTCTATGCGGGACGCGCGCGCGGATCGCAGGAGGGACCGATCGAATGCCCTACCACCGCTGTGCCGAGTGCGGCCTGACCGTGCGAAGCGACACGCGCCGATTCACGGCGCGATCCTGTCCGAGCTGCTCCGCCCGGCTCGAGCACACCGATCAGGTCGATGGCCTTGAGCCGGAATCGACCACGATCAGCGGCCGCTTTCGCGCGGAGCCGCGGGCGGCGTACGCCGCCCGCCGCGCGCTTGAAGAGCTGGCGTGGGAGCTTGACCGGTCTCAGTTCAGCGTCGCGGCGCTGCTCACCACCGAGCTGATCGCCAACGCCATCGAACATGCCGGCACTGGCCCCGGCAGTGAGGTGCGTTTCGACGCCGCACTGATCGAGGATCACCTTCGCGTCGCTGTCGGCGACGACGGCGGTGGTTTTGCGCCCGTCGCTCGCTCGCCCGGCGCACCGCTCGATTCGCACTGGGGCCTTCACCTCGTCGACCAGCTCGCCGATCGCTGGGGAGTCGTCGCTGAGCCGCGGTCGCTCGTGTGGTTCGAGCTCGAGAGGTCCGTCTCGTCCCAGGCGGCCGCCGCCGGCGCGGCTCCCGCCGAGTGCTGAGCCCAAGACACAACTAAAGCGTCCTTGTACTGGAGGAGCCCATGTCGCATCAACCCAACGACGTTTCCTGGCGCGAGGCCCTTGCGCCCTATGCAAAGCCCCGTCTGGGGCGAAGCCTCGGCGAGATCGCCACGTCGGTCGTGCCATACCTGGCGCTTTCCGTTCTGATCTACGCCACCCTCGGCGTGTCGGATCTGCTGACGGTCGCGCTCGCCGTGCCGACGGCAGGCTTCCTGGTGCGCACGTTCATCATCTTTCATGACTGCGCGCACGGCTCGCTGCTTCCCTCCAAGCGCGCGAACATCTACCTCGGCGCGATGCTCGGGGTGTTCGTGCTGGCGCCGTTCCGCCGCTGGCGCCACGACCACGCCGTCCACCACGCGACCGCGGGGGACCTCGAGCGGCGCGGGGTGGGAGACGTGATCACGCTCAGCGTGGCCGAGTACCGCGCGCGGTCCTGGCGGGGCCGGCTCGGCTACCGCCTGATCCGCAACCCGCTCGTGATGTTCGGGCTTGGCCCGGTGTTCGCGATGCTGATCGGACCGCGGCTCGTCGCGAGTGGCGCGCGGCCGCGCATGCGCAACAGCGTGCTCGCCACCGACGTCGCGCTGGCCGCCACAATCGGCGCGCTGTGCCTGCTGATCGGCTGGAAGGACTTCCTGCTGGTGTGGGGACCGTCAGCGCTGCTGGCCGGCTCGGTTGGCATCTGGCTGTTCTACGTGCAGCACCAGTTCGAGGACGCCTACTGGGAGAGCACGGAGGATTGGAGCTACGCCGACGCCGCGCTTCGAGGCAGCTCTTACCTGAAGCTGCCGAAGGTGCTCCAGTTCTTCACGGGCAACATCGGCCTGCATCACGTCCACCACCTCAACGCGCGTATTCCCAACTACAACCTGCAGGCCGCCCACGACGCCAATCCGCTGTTCCGCGACGTGCCGACGCTGTCGCTCTGGGACGGCTTGCGCTCCGTCAGGTTCAAGCTCTGGGACGAGCAGCGCGGCAAGCTCGTGACCTTCGCTCAGGCACGCGTCAGCGAGTCCGCCTCGGCGGTTTCGTCCGCCGAGCCGCGCTTCTCGAACACAAGCCTGTAGTGGTCTAGCAGCTCCCGCTTGAAGCAGATCTTGTTGGCGCTCACCCCTGACGTGAAGGCCAGGCGGAAGTCGGCACTGGTGAGCCAGCGCGGCAGGAGGCGCAGCTTGAGCAGCGTCTTCCTGAAGCTGCGCGCTCCGATCCGGGCGTTCCACTGGCGGATCGTCTCGATGTAGTCGAGGCGGCCGCTCACGGCCGACACCGGCCGGAAGTGCGGCTCGGCGCAGCCGATCACCTGCTCCTTGCCGAACGGGAGCCACGAGCCCGGGAACTGACGCCCCAGGAGCGCGACGTACCACTCGTCGGAATCCCGCGGGGGTACCCCTCGCAGCGCTTCCATGTCGATCTGCTCGCGCGGGATCATGTTGCGGCCGAACACCATCGTCTGCAGGTAGAAGCGGCCGCCGTCTGGGAGCAGGCCCGCCACGCGCTCGAACAGATCGCGATAGATCTCCTCCTGGCGACCGGCCTGGTAGTCCTCGGGTGAGCAGAAGTGCTCGAAGGCGCCGAGGCTCGCGACGGCATCAAACGCTCCGACGCGCTCACGCGTCACCTCCCGCGCATCGATCAGATGCACGTCCAGCCCGTGACGGCGGCAGGCCGCGAGCTGGGCCGAGGACAGGGTCACACCGACACCGACCGCGCCTCGCTCCCGGATGTCCGCCAGCAGCGGTCCCCAGCCACAGCCGAGGTCGAGCACCCGCCGCCCCGGAGCGATCCCTATCTGCTCGGCCACGTAGTCGTGCTTGCGGTGCTGGGCTTGCTCCAGGCTCAGCGAGAAGTCACCGTCGTACTTCGCGCCGCTGAAGTCCGCGAGCTCGCCCAGGCTGAGCCGAATCACGCGGTCGGTCAGCGAATAGGTGAAATCGATGTCGTGGCGGTCGGCCAACGCACTGCGTGCGAGTCCGGGTCAGCCGGCGATCTAGTTCGTGTAGCGCGAGTCGAGCTTGCTGGTGAGATCGGCGTCCATCCGCATCTCCTGCGCCCTGCGCTCGGCCGCTTCGCGCTCCTCACGTTCGCGCCGCTCCTTTTTGCCGACCGCCTTCACGCGGTCGTTGCTCTGCGCGATCGCCTGCAGATGCGCCTTCCATCCAGCCTCGCCGCGTGGCTTCTCGCGCGCGGCCTCCGGCAGCTGACCTGGATCGTCCATATGCCTCATCCCTTTCGCTTCCTCGAAGCGGTCGCGCGCGAGGCTGAGGAAGCGGAGGACCTAGCGAGCTCAACACCCATGCTAACCCACCCAACTTGGAGCTACACTCGGTATGACCGTCTCGCCTCTGGGTTCTCCTGTCTCCTTTGATCCTCCGGCGCGCTGTTTGTTGAGGAGGCGTGACTGAGGAGGCGCTCGTCGCCCGTTTGGATCGCTTGGCCTGGCGCGCCGCCGGAGCGGGGAGGTCCGCGCCGTGATCGGCGAGCAGCAGGACGGCACGCAAATCGAGCTCGCGGAGGTGCCGCGCCCGGACAACGTGCTTGCGCTCGCCGTGCCGCTGTGGGTGGAGACCTCCGTTGCCCGGCCCGGTAGGGAGGGCAACATCAGCGGCTTCGCGATCGCGCTCGGGTGGAACACGCCTCAGCGGTCGAGCGCCTACCTGATCAGCGACGATGGGCTCCCCCGTCCGCTGTGGGTGGCTGAGGCCGCTCTCGTGAGCAACTCGATCAGGCGGGCGTCCTGAGAGCGCGCTGGCGGGCGCCCATGATCGCCGGTGTGTCGCTGGCGGTAGCGGCTGCGCTGATCTTCGTGCTCCGGGGGCGCCAGCACGAGTTCGCCGCGGCGACGTCCCGCGCGACGCTTTGGGTGCTGGCCATCGCGGTCCTCGGGCAGATAGTCGCGCTGGTCGCGCGCAGCGAGGCATGGCATCTCTCGATCAGGGAAGCCGGCGGGAGCATCAGCCGCCGCGTGCTGTATCGCGCATCGAGCATGCAGGTGCTGGGGAGCCTGCTCAACGGGCAGCTCGGCGTGGCCGCGCGCATCGCGGCGCTGCGCCGCTCGTCCGGGACCCAGCGCTGTCCGCAGGTGTCCACGCTGATCGCTGCCGAGTTCCCGATCCTGGCCGTCGAGGCGGTGCTCGCGGGGCTTGCTTCGTTCACGTTGATCGGTCCGCTCGGCCTGCCGTGGTGGTCGCCAGTGGTCGGCATCCTTGTGGTTGGCGCTCTAGCGGGCGGCCTCCGCCGGCTGGCGCTACGCACGGGCCACGCCCTCTGGCGGGGACTCGCCGTGCTCCGGAGCCAGCGCCACGGTTTCCGGATGGTCGCCTTCGTGGTCCTCGCCATCCTCGCCCAGGTCGCGCGGAACTGGCTGCTTCTCAACGCCGTGGGAATGCACGCGTCCTTGTTCGATGCCGTGGCTGTGCTGATAGCCGTTGTCGCGCTCGGACAGCTGCCGGTCGGCCCGAGCGTGGGAGCCGCCGCGGCTGTTCTCATACTCGGCAGGCACGGGGTGGCGGGCGCCGCGGCGGCAGGAGTCTTGATGACCGTGACCGGAACCGTTGGCGGCTTGTGCTTTGCGCTGTGGGCGGGCGTGGATCGCCTCGTCGGCGGACGCGCCAGGACGCGAAGAGTGGTCGTGCTCGAACCCGCGCCTGCGCTCGCGGCGAGGCGCGATCTGTGATTCCGAAGCGCGTCAAGCCACGGGGGGAGCGAGACTCGCGAGAGAAGGGCGTGACGCCCAGCGAGCGCTCGGACGTGAGCCGCTCGAACTTCCTTCGCGAGCTGAAGAGGGCCGCGCGCGGCCTTCTCGACAAGCGAAGCCCGCAGGACTGAACGGTGCGGCGGCGTGACCGGGGCGGCCCTACAGCTGCTAGCTTCATCTGTAACAAGGCTGGCGCTCGTCGCCAGCGAGTAGTGCATAGCGCTCGTAGGTCGTTGCTCGAACCAGCATCCTCCGCGTACGCGGCACAGACACCGGAGGAACTAATGCCAACAGGAACCGTCAAATGGTTCAGCGACGAGAAGGGCTTCGGCTTTGTCACACCTGACGATGCCGGCAAGGACCTCTTCGTCCATCACAGCGGCATCGCGGGCGACGGCTACAAGTCGCTCGCCGAAGGAGCAAAGGTCTCCTACGACGCCGAGGCCGGCGACAAGGGACCCAAGGCCGTAAACGTGCAGCCGCTCTAGGCTGCACGAGCTCTTTGCGAGGGGGTCGCCTGCGCGGCCCTCTCGCTCACCCGCCGCACAGCACACGACCGCCCTGACCAGGTCTCACCGCGGCCGGCAGAACGCCTCACCGGCAGACGCTTCGACCCAGACCCAGAATGGACACGCATGGCTTCGAGCGGCAAGAAGAAAACCACGAGCGCGAAGCGAGCGCGCGAGCATCAGCTGCGAGAGCGGCGAATCGAGAAGCAGGCCAAGAAGGCCGCCAGACGGCTGGCGGCGGCAGAGGAACAGGACCAGTCCGCCGGCGTCAGCGCCGAGCAGCTGGGCAGCCAGCCTTACTGACGGCTCGCGCGAACGGCCTTCACCGTTGCTCGCTTAGCGACAGCGGTCGCGCGGCTATCGTGTAGGGCACACCGCCCGTTCGGGTTCCTTGTTCTCCTGGCTTGCGCGCGCGGACCCTTTCGACCAGGAGGATGAGAGAGGGGCTGGCCATGGCCAGCACAGGCGAAGGGCCGCCGACCGTCGGAGAGCTGTCGGTCAAGATCTCGAACCGCATGGTGCAGTTGCTGCACCGCTACACCGGCAGAGGGCCCACGAAGGCCCGCACGACCATCGGCTCCGACCACGTGCTGGTGATGCTGGGGGACGCGCTGACGACCGGCGAACGGACGCTCTTGGATGCGGGCTACCGCGAGGACGTGATGATCACGCGGCGTCGCTTTCAGGATGTGATGCGACCCGAGGCGGTCGGCATGGTCGAGGAACTCACTGGCCGCACCGTGGTCGGCTTCATGAGCGACAACCACGCGAACCCCGACCTCGGCGTGGAGGTCTTCGTGTTGGAGCCGAACGGTCGACCGGCCGAGCTCCAAGAGGGCGAGTCGACCGAAGAGGACTGAGGCCTGGCCGTCTGCCGCGGCAGCGCGGGTCCTCGCCGGACGCAACTAGGCCCCACACCCAGTCGAGGTCCCCGCTTGCCTCCGGCGTCCGCTTCGGGGAAAACCCCCAGCTCACGCCGGAAGCAACCAAGAACGAAAGAACGTCGACTTACGGGTCGCGCCCGCTGGTAGCAGGGCCTCTCATGAGGTTACGCCCCCTCGAGGGGGAACTCCACCTGTTGCGAGGAGCAGTCCGTAGGGGTGACGCGCGCCAGCCGTTCAGTGAAACGCCGGAAGGGCTGACACGGGCGCCGGCTTGATCGGGAGGTCGCAAGTTGCGATGCGGCCCATCAGATCGGCATAGATCTCCGCAGCACGCTCCTCCAGATCCTCGGTGAGGGTCCCCAGTCGGGTGCCTAGCCGGCATGCCCGGTCGCGCCTGCAAGGTGCGTAGCTCGTTGCGAGCCCCGGCGGGCACTTCCGGACGTCGAGGGGGCGGGCGTGCCCGTCGCTGAGGCGACCGAGAGTTGCCGCACGCCGGCGCCCGTCCAAAAAGGGCGTCGTCGCCGCCTACGGTCACTGGCGACGCGATCCAGATGGCGCGAAGGATTGAGGGTCACGGCAGCCTGAACGCGCCTTGAACCGCGGAGTCTGCTTGCAGCCGCGCAC
>Ga0068852_100002522_pt1 | contig 12615 bp, 14 predicted proteins | sample KBSCornC22_FD_66594 | JGI IMG/M metagenome (GOLD analysis project Ga0068852, IMG submission 66594) | Corn rhizosphere microbial communities from Kellogg Biological Station, Michigan, USA - KBS Corn C2-2 | ecosystem: Host-associated > Plants > Roots > Rhizosphere > Soil ... | reverse complement strand
ACCGCCGTGGTCCACCCCGAAGAGCTCGCCGCCAGCCTCTGAACGGACCCACTCGAACATGGCCATCATCGTCACCGGCGCGGCAGGCTTCATCGGATCGAACGTGGTGCGCGCCCTGAACGGCCGCGGCATCACCGACATCATCGCGGTGGACAACCTCACACGCGCCGACAAGGTGAAGAACCTGCCCGACCTCGACATCGCGGACTTCCTCGACAAGGAAGACTTCATCGACCTCGTCCGCGGCGGCCTCGAGGGCGACTTCGAGGCGGTCCTGCACCAGGGCGCCTGCTCCGACACGATGGAGACGGACGGGCGCTACATGATGGAGAACAACTACCGCTATTCGCTCGAGCTCATGGACTGGTGCCAGCAGCTCGCGATCCCGTTCATCTATGCCTCGTCGGCGTCGGTGTACGGCGCGGGCCGCGTCTTCAGCGAGTCGCGCGACCACGAGCATCCGCTGAACGTCTACGGCTACTCGAAGTTCCTGTTCGACCAGGTCGTGCGCCGGCGGCTTCCCGAGCGTACCGCGCAGATCGCGGGCTTCCGCTACTTCAACGTGTACGGCCCGCGCGAGTCGCACAAGGGGCGCATGGCCTCCGTCGCGTTCCATTTCTTCAACCAGTACCTGGCCGAGGGGCGCGTGAAGCTCTTCGAGGGATCCGACGGCTACGGCCCGGGCGAGCAGACGCGCGACTTCATCTCGGTCGAAGACGTCGTGCGCGTGAACCTCTTCTTCCTCGACCATCCCGACGCCTCGGGCATCTTCAACGTGGGCACGGGCCGCGGGGAGACCTTCAACGACGTCGCGCGCGCGACCATCAATGCGATCCGCCGCTCGCGCGGCGAGAAGTCGCTCTCGCTCGACGAGCTGCGCGCCGCCGGCGCCATCGAGTACGTCCCCTTCCCGCAGCAGCTCGTGGGCAAGTACCAGAGCTTCACGCAGGCGGACGTGTCGGCGCTGCGCGCCGCGGGATACGAGGCGCCGTTCCTCACGGTGGAGCAGGGGGTCACCCGCTACGTGGACCAGCGGCTGGCTTCGAGATGATCGGACCCCCGCCGGAGCCTGCCCCGGATCGTTGGTTGCCCGGGGCCGGGGTGACATATAATCCGCCCGCCCTTCCACGCCCACAGGAGTTCCCATGAAGAAGATCGCGCTCCTCCTTGCCGCCCTGCTCGCGTATGCCGGCACCGCGCTCGCCGTCGTGAACGTCAATTCCGCCAGCCAGAAGCAGCTCGAGGAGCTTCCCGGCATCGGCCCCGCCAAGGCGAAGGCCATCATCGACTATCGCAAGAAGAACGGCCCCTTCAAGAGCGTCGAGGACGTGAAGAAGGTCGACGGCATCGGCGATGCCACGTACGACCAGATCAAGGGCGACCTCGTGACCAAGGGCACCACCACCGGCGTGGGCAAGCCCGCGGAGAAGAAGGACGCCGGCAAGTCCGACGCGAAGAAGAAGTAAACTTGCCGTATCGCGCCTGAAAGAGCCCCGCCGAGCGCGGGGCTCTTGCTTTGGGTGCCACGGAAAGGAACGGCTTGTACCCCACCCTCGAGCAGTTCGTCGGCAATACGCCGCTCGTGCGCCTGCAACGCATCCCGGGCCGCACCTCCAACGTCCTCCTCGCCAAGCTGGAAGGCAACAATCCCGCGGGCAGCGTGAAGGACCGGCCGGCGCTCTCGATGATCCTCGGCGCCGAGAAGCGCGGCGAGATCGAGCCGGGCGACACGTTGATCGAGGCCACCAGCGGCAACACGGGCATCGCGCTCGCGATGGTCGCCGCCCTGCGCGGCTACAAGATGGTGCTCGTCATGCCCGAGCACCTTTCGGTCGAGCGCCGCCAGAGCATGGCCGCCTACGGCGCGCGCTTCGTGCTCACGCCGGAGAAGGGCGGCATGGAGCTCGCGCGCGACACCGCCGAGCGCATGCGCGCGGCGGGCGAGGGGATCATCCTCGACCAGTTCGCCAATCCCGACAATCCGCTCGCGCACTACACCGGCACCGGCCCGGAGATCTGGCGCGACACGCAAGGCAAGGTCACCCACTTCATCGCGACCATGGGAACGACCGGCACCCTCATGGGAACCTCGCGCTTCCTCAAGGAGAAGAGCGCCAAGGTCCAGGCCGTGGGCGTGCAGCCCGCGCCGGGCCAGAGCGTGCCCGGCATCCGCAAGTGGCCGGAGGCGTACCTGCCGAAGATCTACGATCGCTCGCGCGTCGACCGCATCATCGAGGTCACGCAGCGGGAGAGCGAGGAGATGTCGCGCAGGCTCGCGCGCGAGGAGGGGATCTTCGCCGGGATCTCCGCGGGCGGCGGGCTCGCCGCCGCCGCGAAGCTTTCCGCCGAGGTCTCGAACGGTGTGATCGTGTTCATCGTGCCCGACCGCGGGGACCGCTATCTTTCCACGGGTGTGTTCCCCGCCTGAAGCGACGATAGACCCGTGACGCCCATCCTCGTCTTCGACATCGAGACGATCCCCGACGTCGCGGGGCTGCGCAAGCTCTGGGAGCTCGACCCGCAGGTGAGCGACGCCGCGGTGGTCGAGCTGGTGCAGCAGCGGCGCCGGCAGGCGACGGGCAACGACTTCCTGCCCGCGCACCTGCAGCGCGTGGTCGCGATTTCGTGCGCGCTGCGCGACCGGGAGTCGTTTCGCATCTGGTCGCTCGGCACGCCGGAGGAGGACGAGCGCGGCCTCGTGCAGCGCTTCTTCGACGGCATCGAGAAGTACACGCCGCAGCTCGTGTCGTGGAACGGCAGCGGCTTCGACCTGCCCGTGCTGCACTACCGCGCGATGGTCCACGGCATCGCCGGTTGCTGCTACTGGGACACCGGCGAGAACAACAAGGACTTCAAGTGGAACAACTACCTCAGCCGGTTCCACAACCGCCACACGGACTTGATGGACGTGCTCGCGGGCTACCAGAATCGCGCCTTCGCGCCGCTCGATGAGCTCTCCCAGCTCTGCGGCCTGCCGGGCAAGCTCGGCATGGACGGCTCGCAGGTGTGGCCCGCATGGCAGCGCGGCGAGATCGGCGCCATCCGCGACTATTGCGAAACCGATGTCGCGAACACCTACTTGCTCTTCCTGCGCTTCCAGCTGATCCGCGGCGGCCTCATGCCCGATGCCTACGCGCACGAGGTCGCGATGGCGCGGGAATTCATCGCCGCGCAGGATGCGAAGCACTGGCGCGAGTTCCTCGCGGGCTGGGGGAGCCCCGCGTGAGGGAAACCTTCGCCTCCGCGCCCTCCGCGGCGCCGGCGCAAGCCGGGCTCGCTGCGCCCGCGCCGCTCTGCGTCGACCTCGACGGCACGCTCCTGCGCACGGATTCGCTGCACGAGGCGCTGGTGAGCGCGCTCAGGCGCGCGCCGTGGCTCTTGCTGGCGTTGCCCTTCTGGCTGCTGCGCGGGCGCGCGCCCTTCAAGCGCGAGATCGCGCGCCGGGCGGCGATCGACCCCGCGCTCCTGCCTTACGATGCGGGCGTCCTCGAGCTGATTCGCGCCGAGCGCGCGAAGGGCCGGCGCATCGTGCTCGCCACGGCGGCGGATGCGCAGCTGGCCGAGGCGATCGCGTCTCATCTCGGCCTCTTCGACGAGGTGCTCGCGAGCGACGGCGTGTCGAACCTCAAGGGCGAGCGCAAGGCCGCGGCGTTGCGCCAGCGCTTCGGGGAGCGCGGCTACGACTACGTCGGCAACTCGCGCGCCGACGATGCGGCCTGGTGCTCGGCCGGGGTCGCGTACGTCTGCTCCCGCGGCGGCCCGGGCCCCGCCCGGCGCGCGGAGGCGCGCGGCGTGCGCGCGGTGCCGATCGTCCGCCGGCCGCTGCTGCGCTTCCCGCTGATGCGCGCCTTGCGCCCGCACCAGTGGGTGAAGAACCTGCTCGTCTTCGTGCCGCTCGTCACCGCGCACCGGATCCACGACGACATGGCGATGCGCGCGTCGCTGCTCGCGTTCGCGGCATTCTCGCTCGCGGCCTCCGGGGCCTACGTGCTGAACGACCTCGCGGACCTCGACCACGACCGGCGCCACCCGCAGAAGCGCGCCCGTGCGCTCGCCGCGGGCGACCTGCCGCTCTGGGCAGGCGCGCTGCTCGCGCCGCTGCTGCTGGCACTTGCTTTCGCCCTCGCGTCGCCGCTGCAGGGCCGCTTCGTGGCCGAGCTCGCGTGCTACGTGGTCGCGACGATGGCGTACTCGATGTGGCTCAAGCGCCTCGTGCTGGTCGACGTCTTCACGCTCGCGGGCCTGTACGCGATCCGCATCCTGGCCGGCGCGGCGGCCATCCCGGTGCCGGTCTCGCACTGGCTGCTGGTGTTCTCGCTCTTCATGTTCCTGTCGCTCGCCCTCGTGAAGCGCTACGCGGAGCTTTCGGGGCTCGCGCGCCGCGATGCCGCCAAGGCACCCGGACGCGGCTATGCCACCGGCGACCGCACGGTGGTCGGGCTCATGGGCGTCGTGTGCGGGCAGCTCTCGGTGCTCGTCTTCGCGCTCTACATCACGAGCCCCGAGATCCGCGTGCTCTACGCGCGGCCCGAGCTGCTGTGGGTCGCGTGCCCGATCCTGCTCTACTGGGTCGCGCGCGTGTGGCTGCTCGCGTATCGCGACGAGCTGCACGAGGATCCGCTCGTCTTCGCGCTGCGCGACCCCGCGAGCCTCGCGCTCGGCGTGGCGACGCTCGCGGTGCTCGCCGCGGCGACGTGAGCGCGGACCGGCTGTCCTGGGGGCGCTTCCCGCGCGAGCGCGCGGCGCGCGTGCACTCGCTGCACTGGCCGGCGGAGCCGCTTCCGCGCGATGCTTCGATCCTGGCGCGCGGATGCGGCAGCAGCTACGGCGACAGTTGCCTCAACGCCGGCGGCACCCTCGTCGACACCACGCGGCTGGACCGCCTCGTCGCGTTCGACCGCGGGGCGGGGGTCGTCCGGTGCGAGGCCGGTGTCACGCTCGAGGCGCTGCTCGAGGTCATCGTGCCGGCGGGCTGGTTCCTGCCGGTCACGCCCGGCACGCGCCGCGTCACCGTGGGCGGCGCCGTGGCCAACGACGTCCACGGCAAGAATCACCATCGCGCCGGCACCTTCGGGGCGCACGTAAGCGCACTCGGGCTCGCGCGCTCGGACGGCTCGCGCAGCGTCATCGCGCCCGGGAGCGATCCGGCGCGCTTTGCGGCGACTGTCGGCGGGCTGGGTCTCACCGGCCTCATCACGTGGGTCGAGCTCGCGTTGCGGCCGCTCGTGTCCTCCTCGCTCGACGTGGAGACGGTGCGCTTCCACGGCGTCGACGAGTTCCTGGCGCTCTCGTCGGAATCGGCCGAACGGTTCGAGCATACCGTCGCCTGGGTCGACACCACCGCGCGGGGGGCGGGCTTCGCGCGCGGCCTCTTCATGCGCGCGAACCATGCGCCGCGGCCCGGGCCGCTCACCGCGCGGGCACGCTCGCGCCGGCTCTCGATTCCGTTCGACTTCCCGGCCTTCGCGCTGTCGCGTCCGACGGTGCGTGCGTTCAATGCGCTGCACTTCGGGCTCGGCCGCGCCGGCCGCGGCACCGCCCACCTCGAGCCGTTCTTCTACCCGCTCGACGCGATCGGGTCGTGGAACCGCATGTACGGCCGGCGCGGCTTCGTGCAGCACCAATCCGTCGTCCCGATGGCGCCCGCGCGCGAGGCGGTGACGGCATTGCTCGAGGCGATCACGGCGTCGGGCGAGGCCTCGTTCCTCTCGGTGCTGAAGGTGTTCGGCGATCGCCCCTCGCCGGGCATGCTGTCGTTCCCGCGACCGGGCGTCACGCTCGCCCTCGACTTCCCCATGCGCGGCGAGCGCACCCTGGCCCTTCTCGACCGCCTCGACGCGATCGTGATGGAGGCGGGCGGCGCGATCTATCCCGCGAAGGATGCCCGCATGTCCCGCGAGACTTTCCGCCGTTCCTTCCCGCGGCTCGGCGAGTTCGTCCCGCACGTGGATCCGGCGTTCTCGTCCAGCTTCTGGAGGCGCGTGCATGGCTGAAGCGGCGCGCGTCCTCGTGATCGGCGCCACCTCCGCGATCGCGCAGGCGGTGGCGCGAACCTACGCACGGCGCGGTGCGCGCCTGGTGCTGGTGGGCCGCGATGCGTCGAAGCTCGAGGCGGTGCGCGCCGACCTGGTCGCCCGCGGCGCCGCGCAAGCCGACGTGAAGGTGGCCGACCTTTCCCGGGTGGAAGCCCACCCGGATCTCGTGGACGCCGCGGCCGCGGCGCTCGGCGGCATCGACGTGGCGCTCGTCGCGCACGGCGTCCTCCCGGACCAGGCACGATCGCAGGCGTCCTTCGAGGACGCGCGCCGGACGCTCGACGTGAACTTCACCAGCGCGGCCTCGCTCGCCCATGAGCTCGCGAACCGCTTCGAGACGGCGCGCCACGGCACGATCGCGGTGATCGGCTCGGTCGCCGGCGATCGCGGACGCCAGAGCAACTACGTCTACGGCGCGGCCAAGGGCGCCCTCGCGATCTACCTGCAGGGATTGCGCCACCGCCTGCACGGCACCGGCGTGAAGGTGCTCACCATCAAGCCCGGCTTCGTCGATACGCCGATGACCGCGGCCTTTCCCAAGGGACCGCTCTGGGCCACCCCGGAGAAGGTCGCGCGCGGCATCGTCCGGGCGATCGATCGCGGCACGTCGGGCGAGATCTACGTGCCGGGCTTCTGGCGCGTGATCATGGCGATCATCCGCGCGGTTCCGGAAAGGCTCTTCGTGCGGACGAAACTGTAATCAGGGTGCGTCCCCAATTGGCCGCCGGATCAGCGGCGATACGGGTTGCGCTCGTTCAGCTCGTCCACGTACGCGGAGATGCCGGCGCCTTCGCGCTCGAGGAAATCGTCCACCGCGCGGTTGAACGCCGGGTGCGCGAGCCAGTGGAAGGAGCGCGTCTTCTCGGGCAGGAAGCCGCGCGCGTGCTTGTGCTCGCCCTGCGCGCCGCCCTCGAAGAGCGCGATGCGCCGCTCGATGCAGAATTCGATGCCCTGGTAGTAGCAGGCCTCGAAGTGGAGGCCCGGAACGTATTCGGTGCTGCCCCAGTAGCGTCCGTAGAGCGCGTGCTCGCCGAAGATGTCGAGGGCGGCGGCGATGGGCTTGCCCTCGCGCCGCGCGATCACCAGCAAGAGGTTTTCGGGCATGCGCTCGGCGAGCATGCGGAAGAAATCGCGCGTGAGGTACGGCGTCGAGCGGTGCTCGCGGTAGGTGCGCCGGTAGCACGTGCTGAAGAAATCCCAGTCGCTCTCGCGGGCCTCCCGGCCCGTGAGCCGCAGGAGCTCGACGCCTTCGTCGGCGACCTTCCGGCGCTCCTGCCGGATCTTCTTGCGCTTGTCGTGCGAGAACGCGGCGAGGAAATCGGCGAAGTCGCGATAGCCGGGGTTGCGCCAGTGGAACTGGATGCCCGTGCGCTCGAGGAGCTTCTCGCCCCGCAGCAGTTGCGTGTCGCGCTCCTCGGGGAAGAGCACGTGCAGCGAGGAGGCGCCGGACTCGCGCGCCATCGCGACGAGCGCGTGGGCGAGCTTGCGCGCGCGGGCCTCGTCCCGCGCGAGCAGCCGCGCGCCCGTGGCCGGCGTGAACGGCACGGCGACCAGCAGCTTCGGGTAGTAGTCCATGCCGTGCCGCTCGTACGCGTCGGCCCAGCTCCAGTCGAAGACGTACTCGCCGTACGAGTGCGCTTTCACGTAGAGCGGCGCGGCCGCGGCGAGCTGCCCGTCCTCCCAGATCGACGGAAAGCGCGGCGTCCAGCCCGACTCGGGAGATGCGCATCCGCTGCGATGCAGGCTGTCGAGGAACGCGTGGGAGAGCGTGGGGTTGCCGCGCGCGAGCGCATCCCACTGCGACGGATCGACGGCTTCGAGCGATTCGAGGATGCGGATTTCCGGGGCCATGGCCCTATAATCGCGCACAAAGACCCATGCGAGTGCCCTTGAAGATCGCCGTCGCGCAGCTCGACACCACCGTCGGTGACTTCGCGGGCAATGCGCAGAAGCTCAGGCGCGCAGTGGACGATGCGCGCGCGGCGGGCGCCCGCCTCGTGGTGGCGCCGGAGATGGCGCTCTGTGGCTATCCCGCCGAGGACCTGTGGCTGCGCGACGACTTCTGCGACCAGGCGCTCGCCGAGCTGGCGCGGCTCGCCTCCCATTGCCTCGATGTCGCCCTGGTCGTGGGCTATCCGCATCGCGAGGGCCGCACCCGCTACAACGCCGCCGCCGTGCTGCGCGGCGGCCGCATCGAGCACTCGTACTTCAAGCAGAAGCTGCCGAACTACCGCATCTTCGACGAGCGCCGCTATTTCGAGTGCGGCGACCGTCCGTGCGTTTTCGAGATCGACGGGCGGCGCGTGGGCCTCGGCATCTGCGAGGACTTCTGGTTTCCCGAGCCCGCCGCGAAGCTGAAGGCCGCCGGCGCGGACGTGCTGGTGTCGATCAACGCGTCGCCCTTCCATCGCGCGCAGCAGGCCGAGCGCTACCAGCGCATGGGCGCGCGCGTGAAGGAGACGAGGCTCCCGCTCCTGTACGTGCACGGCGTGGGCGGCCAGGACGAGCTGGTGTTCGACGGCGCGTCCTTCGCGCTGGACGGCACGGGCGCCATCGCGTACCAGGCCGAGTCTTTCCGCGAGGCGCTGGACCTGGTCGAGCTCGACGGCGGCAACGTGAGCGGCTCGATGGCGCCCCCGCTCACGGAGGAGGAAATCGTCTACCGCGCGCTCTCGACGGGGCTCGCCGCGTACGTCGGCAAGAACGATTTTCCCGGCGTCGTGCTGGGCCTCTCGGGCGGCATCGACTCCGCGCTCGTGCTCGCGATCTGCGTCGACACGCTGGGGCCCGAACGCGTGCACGCCGTCATGATGCCGTCGCGCTATACCGCGCCCATGAGCATCGAGGACGCGCGCGAGATGGCCAGGCTGCACGGCGTGCGCTACACGGAGATCGGGATCGACCCGGTGTTCGAGAGCTTTCGCGCGCAGCTGGCACCGGCCTTCGCGGGCGCTCCCGAGGACAAGACCGAGGAGAACCTGCAGGCGCGCGTCCGCGGCACGATGCTGATGGCGCTGTCCAACAAGGCGGGCTCGCTCGTCGTGGCGACCGGCAACAAGAGCGAGATGGCGACGGGCTACGCCACGCTCTACGGGGACATGGCGGGCGGCTTCGCGCTCGTCAAGGACGTGGTGAAGACCCTGGTCTATCGCCTTTCCTACTGGCGCAACTCGAAAGGGCTCGTGATCCCGCAGCGGGTGATCGATCGCGCGCCCTCGGCGGAGCTCGCTCCCGGGCAGGTCGACCAGGACACGCTGCCGCCCTACGAAGTGCTGGATGCGGTGGTGGAGCGGTGCATGGAGCGCGACATGCCGCCGGAGCAGATCGCCGGCATGGGCTACGACCTCGAGACCGTGAAGCGCGTGGTGCGCATGATCCACGCTAACGAATATAAACGGCGCCAGGCGGCGCCCGGCGTTCGCATCACGCCACGCGCGTTTGGCAAGGATTGGCGCTATCCGATAACATCGGCCTTTCGTCCGTACGCCTCGCGCCCGTCCCGTCCATGAAGAAGATCGAAGCCATCGTGAAGCCGTTCAAGCTCGACGAGGTGCGCGAGGCGCTCTCGGAGATCGGTGTCAGCGGCCTCACCGTGACCGAGGTGAAGGGCTTCGGCCGGCAGAAGGGCCACACCGAGCTCTATCGCGGCGCGGAATACGTGGTCGACTTCCTGCCCAAGGTGAAGGTCGAGGTCGTGGTGGGCGACGGGCTGGTCGAGAAGGCGGTCGACGCGATCGTCAATGCCGCGCGCACCGGCAAGATCGGCGACGGCAAGATCTTCGTCCTCGACGTGGCGCAGGTCGTCCGCATTCGCACGGGCGAAACCGGAGAGGACGCGGTCTAGGCCGGATAAGGTCTTTCCTGTATCCTGTGCGCCACTTAGGGACGGGAAAGACAACAACATGCTGCTGGCCGCGTTTTACGTCTTCGCCATCGCCGCGATCATCCTGCATTACACGGGGCACCTGAAGCGCTGGAACTGCGAGTGGATCCTGATCGTGCTCGCCATCGCCGTGTTTCCCGCCGTCCTCTTCCTCTGACGCTTAGTCCCCCTGCCGCGAGTCCTACGCGAAGCGCCGGACTCGTCCGATAACCCCGGTTTCCCCGCGCCCCCATGATGGGGGACAGGGCCGCATGGACGGCCAACCGGAGGGAAACCATGAACCACCAGCTCTGGAACCGCGTCGCCGCGAAGGTGATCGCGATCGCCTTCGTGCTCGCCGGCGCCGCGGCCTGCGATCGCCATCGCGACGCGAACGTCTCGGCCTCGTCGGGCTCCGCGCCGCTGCCGGCCGCGGCCGATGCGTCGGCCCGCACCATCGACGTCGCGCCCGCGCCGCCCACGGGCGATCCGCCCGGCACCACGCCGGTCGCATCCGGCACCTCGGACATCTCCAAGCAGGCCGAGCAGACCGGCCCGCGCGAGGGCGACAACCACTCGTACTCGTCGGTCGCGCCGAACAACCCGCAGAAGGCGCAGAGCGTCGATGCGCAGCAGACGAGCGACCGCACGGACACCCACAAGTCGGAGGCACAGCCGAAATGAGCTCGAACGAACGCAAGCCCGGCCAGCAGGGCGGCGAGCAAAAGCCGCAGCAGCAGCAACAGGGCGCTGGCCAGGGCCAGTACGGCGAGGGCAACTACAAGGCCACGCGCGACTACAACGCCGGCGTGAAGGACCACATGCAGCACCACGACGTCGAGAAGGAAGCCCGCGAGGCCGCGCCGAAGAACGAGCAGGAGAAGCGCGAGATGGAGCAGGCCGAGCAGCTCGGCAAGAGCAAGTCCAAGGCCGGCCCCGAGCAGGACATGAAAGACGGCAAGGACGCCTGAGAGGGCGATCAGGCCGGCTTGACGGATCCGCTCCCGCCCAGGCGCGCGAGCGGGTCCTGCCGGTAGAAGAGCCTCAGCTGCTCGTACACCGCGGGGTAAGCGGGGGCCAGCCGCTCCGGCGTCTCGAAGAACGCCTCGGAGCCGACCGCGAAGAATTCGGCCGCGCTCTCGGAGGCGTACGGATCGATCGGCAGCGCGTCGTACGCCAACTCGGCGCGGCGCCCCGGCATGCGGTCCGCCCGGTCCACCTGCTTGCAGAAATCGTCATAGGCCTCGGCGAAGGCGCGCTTCCACGCGCGCGCGTCCATGCCCTCGTGCAGCGGCGGGAAGCCGTTCGCGTCGCCGTTCCTCATGTCGAGCTTGTGGGCGAACTCGTGGATCACCACGTTGTAGCCCGCAATGCGCCGGTGCTCGTCCGCCGCCAGCGCCACGTCCTCGTACGAGAGCAGCACCGGCCCGCCGAGCCACGCCTCGCCCGCCATCGGGTCGTTCACCAGGTGCACCACGCCCGCCTCGTCGACGATCTCGCGCTCCGGCGCGAACTGCGCCGGATACACGACGATCTCCGACCATCCCCGGTACCACTCGATGCCGAGCTCGAGCACGAGGATGCACGCCTGCGCGGCGATCTCGACCTCCATGCGCGGCGTGACCTCGATCCCGTGCACGCCGGTGAAGTGCTTGATGGCGAGGAATCGCTCGCAGAGCGCATGCAGCCGCGCGCGCTCGGCGGCGCCGAGGCCGCGCACGAAGAGCCACGGCGCGGTCGCCTCCTGCCAGAGCGGGGCCGCGATCTCGCGCTTCGCCGCGCGGCCGCGACCCTTGAGCCAGCCGAGCATCAGCCGGCGCGGTCTCCGAGGCGGTGGATGCGCCCGGAGCCCGCGATGTGCTCCTCGACCTTCGGATCGCCGTAGTAGCCGATGTCGCCCGAGCCCGCGATCGACGCGGAGACATTGCGCTGCGCCGAGAGGCGGATGCGGCCCGAGCCGGAGATCGCGACGTGGCCATCGCGGGATGCCAGCCGCGCGGCATCGACCTCGCCCGCGCCCGAGATGTGCGCGGTGAAGTCGGGCGCCGCCCCCGAGACCTCGATGCGGCCCGAGCCGGAGATCTTCGCCTCGACGCGCCCGAGCACCAGCGACTTCGCCGCGATCCGCGCGGAGCCGCTCACCGCGAGCAGCTGCGGCGAGCGCGCCGTGACCTCGATGCGGATCGGCGTGCGCGCCGAGAAGCTCGCCTCGTCGCGCGGCCGGATGCGCAGCACGCCGCTCTCGACCACGGTCTCGATATGGGGCAGCAGGTTGTCGTCGGCGGTGATCGTGAGGCCTTCCGTCCGCCCTTGCGTTACCACCACTTCGGCGGGCACGGAGACCGCGATGCCGAAGATGTCGTGCACGGCGCGCTGCTGCGTGGCGGGGTGGCCCGAGCCATCGATCTGGGCGGCGGGCGCGGGCAGCGCCAGGATCGCGGCGGCGAGCACCGCGAGCAGGATGTGGGGTCGTTTCATGCAGCCTCCTCTTCGGGACGGGCGATGCCGAGATCGCGCCGGATCTCGAGTGCGACCGCGAGGGCGCGCTCGAGGTTCGGCTCGCAGACGGTCACGTGTCCCATCTTGCGCCCGGGGCGCGCCTCGCGCTTGCCGTAGAGGTGCAGGTGGGCCCCCGGATGCCGCAGCACCCCCTCCCAGCGCGGCTCGCCGCCGCCCCAGATGTCGCCCAGCAGGTTCACCATCACCGCGGGTGAGTGC
>Ga0068852_100002515_pt1 | contig 12625 bp, 10 predicted proteins | sample KBSCornC22_FD_66594 | JGI IMG/M metagenome (GOLD analysis project Ga0068852, IMG submission 66594) | Corn rhizosphere microbial communities from Kellogg Biological Station, Michigan, USA - KBS Corn C2-2 | ecosystem: Host-associated > Plants > Roots > Rhizosphere > Soil ... | reverse complement strand
GCCTGGCGGTCGCACACGTATACGAGCCCGTCGCGGCTGCGCTCGACGCAGTGCACGGGGTTGCGGAACTGCTTCGGCGGTGGGGCCGCCGGATCGTACTTGCCGAGATCCGCGTCGTCGGGCTTGTTGCCGTACGCGCCCCAGTAACGCTTCATCTTGCCGCTATCGGCGTCGAGCACCGCGACGCGCTTGTTGCCATAGCCGTCGGCGACGTAAGCCTCGTTCGCCTGCGGGTCCACCCAGATCTTGGCGACGCGACCGAAGTTGTTCACGTCGTTGCTGCCGCCGCTCTTCGCGAACTTGCCCACCTGCATGAGCAGCTTGCCTTCCTTCGTGAGCTTCAGGACCTGCGCATCCTTCTCGCCGTTGCCGCCGATCCAGACGTTGCCCTTGTAGTCGACGTGGATGCCGTGGATCGACTGCGGCCATTCGAGGCCAGCGGCCGGCCCACCCCACGAGTGCACGAGGTTGCCGGATGGGTCGAAGGCGAGGACCGGGGGTGCCGCCGTGCAGCACTCGCCCACCTTGTTGTCGAGGGCCCGCTCGTTCGCGTCGAGGTGGCCGTTGCCGGTGTGCACGATCCAGACATTGTCCTGGTCGTCGGCCCACACGCCCACCACGCGCCCGAGCAGCCAATGATTGGGCAGCGGCTTCGGCCACAACGGATCGACCTCGAAGCGCGGCGCCATGCCCGGGCCTGCGCCCGCATCGGCCTGTTTCTGCAGGACCGCCTGGCAGGCGGCGAGGATCACGACGATCGCGGCGGCGGCCGTCACGACCACCACGTTGCGGCGCGGAAAGCGCATGGAATTGCTCCTCGTGTCGTTGTCGGGGCCCGCAGGTTTCGTGGCATTGTATGCCCCCATGGCCCGTTTGCAATTCGCGCTCTGCGCGCTGCTGCTCGCCGTCGCGACGCTGGTTCGCGCGCACGACATTCCCACCGATGTGCGCATCGTCGCGTTCGTGAAGCCCGGGCGCGACCACCTCACGCTCCTCGTGCGCGTGCCGCTCGCCGCGATGCAGGATGTGGACGTGCCGCTGCGCGGCCCGGGCTATGTCGACCTCGCGCGCGCGGAGCCGGCGCTGCGCACCGCCACCATGCTGTGGATCGGCGACAACCTCGAGGTCACGGAAAACGGTGTGCGGCTCGCGAACCCGGCGGTAGCCGCGGCGCGCATCTCGCTCGCATCGGACCGCTCGTTCGGCGACTACGCGCAGGCGCTCGCGCACGTGCACGCGGCCCCCATCCCCGAAACCTCGGAGGTCTTCTGGAGCCAGCAGCTCCTCGATGCGCAGCTCGAATACCCGATCGCCTCCGAGCGCTCGGATTTCTCGATCCGCCCGCACCTCGAGCGGCTGGGCGAACGCGTCGCGACCACCGTGCGCTTCCTGCCGCCGGGCGGTGCGGAGCGCGCCTTCGAGCTGCATGGCGATCCGGGGCTCGTCGCGCTCGATCCCCGCTGGCACCAGGCGGCGCTGCGCTTCGTGCGCGAGGGGTTCCTGCACATCCTCGACGGCATCGACCACCTGCTCTTCATCGCATGCCTCGTGATCCCGTTCCGGAAGTTGAAGCCCCTGGTGATCATCGCGACCGCCTTCACCGTCGCGCATTCGATCACGCTCGCGACGGTGGCCGCGGGCATCGCGCCGGAAGGGCTGTGGTTCCCGCCGCTCGTGGAGACGCTCGTCGCGGCATCGGTCTTCTACCTGGCGATCGAGAACATCTTCGGCAGCAGCCCGCAGCGCCGCTGGGTCGTCGCATTTGCCTTCGGCCTCGTGCACGGCTTCGGCTTCGCCTTCGCGCTGCGGGAATCGCTGCAGTTCGCGGGCTCGCACCTCGTGACGGCGCTGGTCGCGTTCAACGCCGGCGTGGAGCTGGGGCAGGTGGCGGTGCTGCTGGTCCTCGTGCCGGTGCTCGACTTCGCGTTCAGGCGCATGGACGAGCGCCTCGGCGTGATCGTGCTGTCGGCGCTCATCGCGCATACGGCCTGGCACTGGATGCTCGAGCGGTTCGCGGACCTGAGGAAGTTCGGCATGCCGGCGATGGACGCGGCGTCGATGGCAAGCACCATGCGATGGGCGATCGCGGCGATCGTGCTCGGGATGCTGGTGTGGATGGTGAACCGGAAATTGGGTCCCGGCCTGCGCCGGGACGACGGGAAATTGGGTCCCGGCCTGCGCGGGGACGACGGGAAATTGGGTCCCGGCCTGCGCCGGGACGACGACGCGGCGAACGGCTCAGCCGACCCAGGCGCGCGCGTTGCGGAACATGCGCATCCACGGCGAATCGTCGGGCCAGTCCTCGGGATGCCACGAGAGCAGCACGGTGCGGAAGACGCGCTCGGGATGGGGCATGAGGATGGTGAAACGGCCGTCGGGCGTGGTGACCGCCGTGATGCCCTCGGGTGAGCCGTTGGCGTTGAAGGGATAGGTCTCGGTCACGCGGCCGCGGTTGTCGACGAAGCGCGCGCCCACCAGGTACTGGCACGCTTCCATGGACTTCGCATCGCGGAAGACCGCGCGCCCCTCGCCGTGGGCGGTCACGATCGGAATGCGGCTGCCCTCCATCCCGGCGAAGAGGATCGAGGGCGACTTGCGCACCTCGACCAGCGTGAGCCGCGCCTCGTACTGCTCGGAGAGGTTGCGCTCGAAGTGCGGCCAGTTCGCAGCACCCGGGATGATCTCCTTCAGGTTGGACATCATCTGGCAGCCGTTGCAGGCGCCGAGCGCGAACGAATCGTCGCGTTGGAAGAAGCGCTCGAACTCCTCGCGGGCGCGCGCGTTGAAGAGGATCGACTTGGCCCAGCCCTCGCCGGCGCCGAGCACGTCGCCGTAGCTGAATCCCCCGCACGCGGCGAAGCCCTTGAAGCCCGCGAGCGAGACGCGGCCGGCCAGGATGTCGCTCATGTGCACGTCGTGTGCGGCGAAGCCCGCCCGGTCGAAGGAGGCGGCCATCTCCATCTGCCCGTTCACGCCCTGCTCGCGCAGGATCGCGACCTTCGGCCGCGCGCCGCGGGCGATGAAGGGCGCCGCGATGTCGTCCGCGGGATCGAACGTGAGGCGCGCGTTGAGCCCCGGATCCGACTCGTCGAGCAGGCGATCGTATTCCTGGTCCGCCGCGACGGGGTTGTCGCGCAGGCGCTGGATGTGGTGCGTGACCGACGACCACGCGCGATGCAGCGCCGAGCGCTTCTCCGCGAAGACGGGCTTGCCGTTCACCACCAGGCGCACTTCCCCATCGCGGTTCGGATGGCCGATCACGTGCGATTCGCGCGAGAGCCCCAAGGCGCGCAGGCGCTGCATCACCGCATCGCGATCGCCGCGGCGCACCTGCAGCACGGCGCCCAGCTCCTCGTTGAAGAGCGCGGCGAGGATGCGATCGGAAAGGTTGCCCGCGAGCACGTCGGTCTGGCGCTCGTGGCCGTCCACGTCGAGCTGCTTCTCGTCGAAGGCAAGGTTGTCGAGGTAGAGCGTGACACCCGCGCGCCCCGCGAACGTCATCTCGCAGACGGCGGCGAAGAGGCCGCCATCGGAGCGGTCGTGATAGGCGAGGATGCGGCCCTCGGCATTCAGCGCCTGCACCGCCTCGAAGAAATGCGCGAGTCGCGCGGGATCGTCCACATCCGGGGCCTCGTTGCCCACCTGCCCGAGCACTTGCGCCAGCGCCGAGCCGCCGAGGCGATTGCGGCCGTCGCCGAGGTCGATCAGCACCAGCTCCGTCTCACCCGCATCGGTGCGCAGCTGCGGCGTCATCGTGCGGCGCACGTCGGTCACCGGCGCAAACGCCGAGACGATGAGCGACAGCGGCGCGGTCACCGCCTTCCCGCGATCGCCGTCGCGCCACGTGGTGCGCATCGACATCGAATCCTTGCCGACGGGAATCGAGATGCCGAGCGCGGGGCAAAGCTCCATGCCCACGGCGCGCACGGTATCGAAGAGCGCGGCGTCCTCCCCGGGATGCCCGGCCGCGCACATCCAGTTGGCGGAGAGCTTGATGTCGCCGATCCGCGCGATCGAAGCGGCGGCGACGTTGGTGATCGCTTCGCCCACCGCCATGCGGCCCGACGCCGGACCGTCGATGAGCGCCACCGGCGTGCGCTCGCCGATCGCCATCGCTTCGCCCGCGTACGTGTGATAGCCGAGCGTGGTCACGGCGCAATCGGCCACCGGCACTTGCCACGGGCCCACCATCTGGTCGCGCGCCGTCATGCCGCCCACGGTGCGGTCGCCGATGGTGACGAGGAAGGTCTTGTCTGCGACCGCGGGCAGCCGCAGCACGCGGTAGGCAGCGTCCCGGAGATCGACGCCTTGCAACGCGAGGGGCTGCAACGCGCGATCGCGACGCCGCACATCGCGGTGCATGCGCGGCGGCTTGCCGAGCAGGACCTCGAGCGGCATGTCCACGGGGCGGTTGTGGAAGAGCGGGTCGTCGACCACGAGCTCGTCGTCATCCCGCGCGTGCCCGACTACCGCGAAGAGGCAGCGCTCGCGCTCGCAGATGCGCTCGAAGTCCTCGAGGCGCGCGGCATCGATCGCGAGCACGTAGCGCTCCTGCGACTCGTTCGACCAGATCTGCATCGGCGTCATGCCGGGCTCTTCGTTGGGGACCTTGCGCAGGTCGAACGCGGCGCCCACGCCACCGGAATGCGCGAGCTCGGGGAACGCGTTCGAAAGCCCGCCCGCGCCCACGTCGTGGATCGAGAGGATCGGATTCGCGTCGCCCATCTGCCAGCACGCGTCGATCACTTCCTGGCAACGGCGCTCGAGCTCCGCGTTGGCGCGCTGCACCGAGTCGAAATCGAGCGACTCCACGTTCTGCCCCGAGGCCATCGACGAGGCCGCGCCGCCGCCGAGGCCGATGAGGAACCCAGGCCCACCGAGCTGGATGAAGAGCGTGCCGCGCGTGAGCGGCTTCTTCTGCGTGTGCGCGGCGGAGATGTTGCCGTAGCCGCCCGCGAGCATGATCGGCTTGTGGTAGCCGCGCACCTCGCCCTCGCTTTCGAGCTCGAAGGTGCGGAAGTAGCCCGCGAGGTTGGGACGGCCGAACTCGTTGTTGAACGCGGCGCCGCCGATGGGGCCCTCGACCATGATGTCGAGCGCGGAGGCGATGCGGCCGGGCTTGCCGTATTCGCCCTCCCACGGCTCGCGCGCGCCGGGAATGTTCAGGTTCGAGACCGAGAATCCCGTGAGCCCCGCCTTGGGCTTGCCGCCGGTGCCCGTCGCGCCCTCGTCGCGGATCTCGCCGCCCGCCCCCGTGCCCGCGCCCGGATGCGGCGCGATGGCGGTCGGATGGTTGTGCGTCTCGACCTTCATGAGGATGTGCGTGAGGTCGCCGCGGTAGCGCCATTCGCCGGAGGCGTCGGGGAAGAAGCGCTCGGCATGCGCGCCTTCCATCACCGCCGAGTTGTCCGAATACGCGACGACCGTGCCGCGCGGGCTTCGCTGGTGGGTGTTGCGGATCATCGCGAAGAGCGAGCGCTCCTGCGCCTCGCCATCGACGGTCCACGACGCGTTGAAGATCTTGTGGCGGCAATGCTCCGAGTTCGCCTGCGCGAACATCATCAGCTCCACGTCGGTGGGGTTGCGCCCGAGCCGCGCGAAATTCTCGACGAGGTAGTCGATCTCGTCGGGCGCGAGTGCCAGGCCCATGCGCCGGTTCGCTTCCTCGAGCGCCGCACGGCCGCCGCCTTGCAGGTCGACCGTGGCGAGCGGCTGCGGCGTGGCGTGGGCGAACAATCGATGCGCCTCCTCGACGCTGCCGACGACCGTCTCGGTCATGCGATCGTGGATGGCGCGCACCAGCGCTTCCCGTTGCGGCGCGGAAAGCGGCCCCGCCGCGTGGAATGCCACGCCCCGCTCGATGCGCACGACTTTCGCGAGCCCGCAGTTGTGGGCGATGTCGGTCGCCTTCGACGACCACGGCGAGACGGTGCCGAAGCGCGGGATCACCAGGAACATCTCGCCCTGCGGCGGCTGCGCGCCACGACTGCCATAGGTGAGCAGCCGCTCGAGCACGCGCGATTCGTCGCTGGTGAGGGGCTCCGACACGGCCACGAAATGCATGTAGCGCGTGTCGATCGCCGGCGCGCCCGCGAGCGCGGCACGGAGCTTTTCGATGCGGAAGGGAGAGAGCGCAACCGCGCCCGGCAGCGTGAGGACCTGCTGCGACGGCGCATCCTGCCGGTTCATGGGCGAATTATACAGGGCCGCCATTGCGGACCATGGTCGCCAGCAGGTGCTCCATCAGCGCGGGCGGGTCGGTGCAGCGGCCGGTGTGCGCGGCAGAAGCCTGGATGATGGTGCTGCGCGCCGCGATGAGCCAGCGGAAGCGCTCGCGCGCGGGCAGCTTGCCGATGGGGCCGGCAGCGTCGCCCCCGCGGCAGATGACGGGGATCGAAGCCAGGTGGCGGCGCACGAGGTCGATGTCGATTTCGGGCCAGAGCGCGCGCAGCCGTGCCTCGTCGAGCTCGATGCGGCAATCGAGGAAGCCGCGCTGCGGGCAGGACACGATCACGCCCACGTTCACGAACTCCTCGCGCTCGACCCGCGGCACCACGCGGATCACCGCGTAGTCATAGGTGCTGGGCTCGGGCACGGAGGGCTTCCTCGACGAAGGCGCGCGGCTCCTCGAGCCGCGCCATGAAGTACGCAGTGTAGCGGTGGGCTTCCGGCGCCCATTCGGGCGGCACCCGTGCCACCACTTCTTCCACCGCCGACTGCGTGAGGCGAGGCGCGAGCACGGTATCCGCCTCCTCGATCGCGTCGGCGAGACGCAGCAGCACGTGCTCCTTCACCGCCGTGAACGGATCCTTCGCGCGCGACACGAAATCGCTCGTGCCGTGGTGGAAGTACATGGCCGCCCCATGGTCGATCATCCACAGCTTCCGGTGCCACATGAGCAGGTTGGTGTTCTTCGCGGTGCGGTCGATGTTGGTGACGAGCGCGTCGAACCACACGATCGAGGAGGCGAGGAAGCCATCGGGCGCGTCGGCGACGGGATCGAACATGACCGACCCCGGCAAATAGTCGAGCGCGAGGTTGAGGCCGCCGCTCGCACGGATGAGCTCCTGGATCTCGGGATCCGGCTCCGTACGCGCGAGATCCGGATCCAGCTCCGCGAACACGATCTCCGGCACCGGCAGTCCCGCAACGCGGGCGAGCTCCCCCGCGACCAGCTCCGCCACGAGCGCGCGGGCGCCCTGCCCGGCGCCGCGGAACTTGAGCACGTAGAGGCCGTTGTCGTCCGCCTCGACGATCGCGGGCAGCGACCCGCCTTCTCGCAGCGGCGTCACGTAGCGGGTGACGGAAATGCGCCGCACGCGCGCGGCGGCAGGGCTCGGCATGGATGCGAAGGATAACCCCGCGGCCTAGCGCAGCTTCTGGTCCTCGTCCTTGGCTTCCTGCATGGCCTCGGGCTCGAGCTTCTCGGCCGGGACGTTGAGCCGGATGAAGGCGCCCCAGCCCGCGAGGATGACCCCGACCGCCGCGACGATCGAGGAGGCCTGCACGAGCTCTCCCATGTCTTCGTGCAGCGCCTTGAAGGTGGCGATGAGGCCCTCGATGGCGAGCGCCACGATCACCACCACGAGGAAGCGCGACAGGAAGCGGCGCACGCGCGTGGGGCCGCTCACGTGCGTCTCGCGCAGGATCTCCTCCTCCGCGATGGTCTGCGCGATCTGCAGCGACACGACCGCGATCGCCGCGAGCCCGATGGACTCGATCACCACCTGGGCCGCCTTTTCGTTGAGCCCTTCCTGCCATGCGAGCCAGCCTGCGTGGACCGCGGCGGCGAGGAGGAAGATCGCCGCGCCGACGAACACGAGAGCCAGCAGGCCGTGCACGGCGGCGAAGAGCCGCATGATGATTTTCATCGAGGATCAACCCCAGCGAAGCAGCACGCGAAGACGGCGGAATTCCTCCGCCGCCACCATGTCGGGAAGGACCGCGACCGTGTGGTCGCGCCGTGCGCCCGCGGGGCGCCATCGCACCACGGTGAGCCACGGCGCCACGAACGATCCCGGCCGCAGGACGCCCGCGCGGCGCGAGCCCGACGCGGCTTCGACCTCGATTGTGCCGTCGCGTTGCACCGTGAAGCGCCGCACGCCGTGGGGGCCGAGCTGGAAGGCGGTTCGCCGGGCGGCCTCCAGCCCCAGCGCACACGCGAGCGAACCCAGCGCCACGCGCAGCGGCCACGAGAGCGGCAGCAGCGACGCGACCGCCACGGTGGCCGCCGCCGCGACGGCCGTGAATGCCAGGGCCGCGCGGCTATACTGGAGCTCGATCCGTACCGTCTCGTTTTTCATGACCTCGTGGCTTTCGTTCCTCGCCAGCCGTGGCGCGCACGCCGGCGCGGCGGGCGTGGCCCACTTCGGCGACCCGCGCGCGGAGCTGGCGGCCGCACGCGACGGGACCATCGTCGCCGACATCTCGCATAACGCGCTCGTCGCCATCTCGGGTGACGACGCGCGCGCCTTCCTGCACGGCCAGTTCACCAACGACGTGGAAGCGCTCGAGCGCGGAGCCGCGCAATGGAACGGCTGGTGCTCGGCGAAGGGGCGGCTCCTCGCGACCTTCCTCCTCGTGCGCCACGGAAGCGAATACCTGCTGATGCTGCCGGCCGGGATCGCGCCGGCATTCACCAAGCGGCTGTCGATGTTCGTGTTGCGCTCGCGCGTGAAGATCGCCGATGCCGGCGAGCGCTTCGTGCGCATCGGCTTCGCCGGAGAACGTGCCGCGGCGGCGGTTGCACGCCACTGGGGCCGCACGCCGGGACCCATGACCTCGGTCGAATCGGAGCTCGGTCTCGTGGTGGCGCTCGACGAGCGGCGCTTCGTGGTGCTGGCAACGCCGGAGCGCGCACCGGATGTGTGGAACCTGCTGGCCGGGGACGCCACGCCCGCGGGCGCGGAGGCCTGGGACTGGCTGGGGATGCAGGCCGGCATCCCCACCATCGTCGCCGCGACGCAGGACGCCTTCGTGCCGCAGATGGCGAACTTCGACCTCGTGGGCGGCGTGAGCTTCCGCAAGGGCTGCTATCCCGGACAGGAGATCGTCGCCCGCATGCAATATCGCGGCATCCTCAAGCGGCGCATGGCCATGGGGCACGTCGATGCACCCCGGCCGCCCATGCCCGGCGACAGCGTCTACAGCGCTTCCTTCGGCGAGCAGGCCGCGGGCACCGTCGTGCAGGCCACGCGTTCGCCCGAGGGCGGCTACGACCTGCAGGTGGTCGCGCAGGTCGAAAGCCTCGCCGCGCGCGACCTGGCGCTCGGCGCCCCGGGCGGCCCCCCGATCGAGGTGCGCGACTTTCCCGCGCTCGCCACGGCCTCGTGAGGCGGCTCGCCACCGGGCCGATCGCGGCGCTGGTCGCGATGGTCGTCATCTGGGGTTATTCGTGGGTGATGATGAAGGTGGCGCTGCGCCATGCGCACCCGTTCGACTTCGCCGCCTGGCGCGTGGCCATCGGCTGCGCGGTGCTGTTCGCGGTCGTGCGGATGCGCGGTCCGAAGCTCACGCTCCGCAACTACCGCATGGCCGCGCTCCTGGGCTTCCTGCAGGTCGCCCTCTTCGTCACGCTCACGCAATGGGCGCTCACGTTCGCGGGGCCGGGGAAGACCTCGGTGCTCACGTTCACGATGCCGTTCTGGATGATCGTCTTCGCGCACTTCATCCTGGGCGAGAAGATGCGCGGCGCGCAGTGGCTCGCCGTGGCGCTCGCCTTCGCGGGCCTGCTGCTGATCGTGGCGCCGTGGCAGCTCACCAGCCTCACCGGGAGCCTGCTCGCGGTCGCGGCGGGCGCGGTCTGGGCGATCACCGCGGTCATCTCGAAGAAATGGCCGATCGCGGCCGAGGACCCGCTGCTCTTCACCGCGTGGCAGCTCCTGTTCGGCTTCGTGGCGCTCGCGCTCGTGGACCTGGTGTATCCGCACGCGCCCATCGACTGGACCGGCGAGTTCGTGTTCGCGCTGCTCTTCTCCGCGGTCCTCGCCACGGCGCTCGGCTGGTGGCTGTGGACCTACGTGCTCGCGACCACGCCTGCCGGCATCGCGGGGCTCAACTCGCTCGGCATCCCGGTGATCGCCGTGCTGGCCTCGGCGATCCAGCTGGGCGAGCGGCCGCCCGCGCTGGAGCTGGCCGGCATGCTCGCGATCGGCCTGGCGCTGGCCGTCCTCGGCTGGCTCGGCCTGCGCCGGGGCTAAGGCTTACGCAGGCTTTTTCTTCTTGCTGGCGGCCGGGGGCTTGCGGGCGCGCTTTACACCTTCCTCGATCTCGCGCCGCGCCTCCTCGGGGCTGCCCCAGCCCTCCACCTTGACCCACTTGCCCGCCTCGAGGTCCTTGTAGTGGGCGAAGAAGTGGCAGATCTGCGAGAGCGTGAGCTCCGGCAGGTCGCGCGCGGTCTCGATCGCGCGGTAGAGCGGCGTGAGCTTGTCGATCGGAACGGCGAGCAGCTTCGTATCCTGCCCCGATTCATCCTCCATCTTGAGGAGGCCGATGGAACGGCAGCGCACCACGACGCCCGGCATGAGCGCGAACGGGGTGATGACCAGGACATCGACGGGATCGCCGTCGCCCGAGAGCGTCTTGGGCACGTAGCCGTAGTTGCACGGGTAGTGCATGGACGTGGACACGAAGCGGTCGACGAAGAGCGCCCCCGTCTCCTTGTCCACCTCGTACTTGATGGGGTCCGCGTGCATCGGGATCTCGATGATCACGTTGAAGTCGTTGGCGTAGTCGCGGCCGGCATCGACACGATCGAGGCTCATGTTTTTTCCTTGTGATCAGCCGTTAGGGGGGGAAATTTGGTAGATTGGGGCAGGTCCGGACGGCAATTATCCATGAACAGGAGCCTTCCCCTTATCCTCACGCTCGACCAGCACGGCGTGCCCCACCGGTGGGTCACCTGGCAGCAGGCTGTCTGGTATTACGCGAAAGAGCGCGTGGCGTGGGAATTGGGAAGCGAAGCGTTCACCGTCTGGGGCGGCCGCTGCCACCGCACCGGCGAGCGCTCGCACATCACCGCGAACTCCATCATCGCCATCCGCGGCAAGGCGCTCGCCATCAAGGGATTCAACCAGGTCCCGCCCCTCAACAACCGCGAGCTCTTCAACCGCGACAAGTTCGTCTGCGCCTTCTGCGCCGGCCACTTCACGCCTTTCAAGCTCACCTGCGACCACATCCTCCCCCTTTCGCGCGGCGGGCGCGACACCTGGATGAACGTGGTCACGGCGTGCCGCGGCTGCAACCAGAAGAAGGGCAACCGCACTCCGGAAGAGGCGCACATGCAGCTCATCTACGCGCCGTACGTGCCGAACCGGGCGGAGTTCCTCATCCTCGCCAATCGCCGCATCCTCGCCGACCAGATGGAGTTCCTGCGGCAGCACGTGTCCGCCAACTCGCGCATCAACGAGCACAACCTGCCCGAAAGCGTGAAGCGCGCGCTCAACTGATCGTGGTTGTCGTCCCCGCGAAGGCGGGGACCCAATTTGGCTGATTGGATTCCCGCCTGCGCGGGAATGACGAATTTATTTCGCCTCGGCCGCGATCTCCCGCTTCAGCCAGTCGACGAATTCCCGCACCTCGGGCCGGTCCTCCGCGTGCCGCGCGAAGACGGCGTGGAAGGCACGCGCCACGCGTTGCGGCTTGCCGAACAGGGCCACCAGCCTCTTCTCGCGGATGTACTGGTCGACGAGCGTCACGCGTCCGAGCGCGATGCCCTGCCCCAGCAGCGCGGCCTGGATGACCTGGTCGTACTGGTCGAAGGTGAGCGAACCGGCGGGCGTGAGGTCCTGGACGCCGTTCGACTCGAGCCACTGCGGCCACGAGAGGTAAGGCCAGCGGCCCTTGGGGTCGTGGAAGACCAGCAGCACGTGATCGCGGAGATCGCCGGGCCTGGCCATCGGACGCTGGGCGCGTTTGGCCTCCTTCTCGTAGGCGGGACTGCAAACCGCGGCGAGCTGCTCGCCCACGAGGAACACCGAGCCCGCCGGCGCGTTGCCCATGGGCACGTCGCGAATGGCGAGGTCGATGCCTTCGCGCTCCAGGTCCGCCACGTCCGCGGTCGCCGCGATGCGGACATCGACGCCGGGATGCTCGCTGCGGAAGCGTGCGAGCCGCGGCACCAGCCAGATCGAGGCGAACGAGATGGTGGTGGTCACCGTGAGCACGTTGCGCGAACGGCTCTCGCGCAGCTTGCGGGTGGCCTCGCGCAACTGCTCGAGGATGCCCGCCACGGTGCGGTAGTACGACTGGCCCGCCTCGGTGAGCGCGAGCGCCTTGTGCCGCCGCTCGAAGAGGTGCACGCCGAGGAACTCCTCCAGCGCCTGCACCTGCCGGCTCACCGCCGACTGGGTGAGGAAAAGCTCGCTCGCCGCGCGCGTGAACGAGAGGTGCCGCGCCGAGGCCTCGAAGCCCCTCAGGAGGTCCAGCGGCGGCAGCGGACGGTTCGGGTTTGCCATTCCTGCCATGCATGCACCCCATGCGGCCTTTTCGTTTGCGGACGCCTCTTGTGCAGCGCACTATGACGTCGGTGGATGAGCATTTTGCATGCATCCCGCGCATACATCAAGGGGCCATCATGGAACTCCAGACCAACAAACCCGTACTCGCCCTCGAACCAGGACAAGTC
>Ga0068852_100002514_pt1 | contig 12631 bp, 14 predicted proteins | sample KBSCornC22_FD_66594 | JGI IMG/M metagenome (GOLD analysis project Ga0068852, IMG submission 66594) | Corn rhizosphere microbial communities from Kellogg Biological Station, Michigan, USA - KBS Corn C2-2 | ecosystem: Host-associated > Plants > Roots > Rhizosphere > Soil ... | reverse complement strand
ATGGTGGAGGTGGAGCGCGTCTTCCCGGGCAGCGACGGCACGCCGCCCACCGCGGGCGATGCGGCGCGAACGGTGGCCACACTCGTCCCCGCCACGGTCGAGACGCCGATGCTCGCGCGCGACGCGGGGGGCCTGTGGCTGCAGCTCGGCGCGTTCGGCAATGCGCAGAGCGCGGAGCAGTTCCGCGACCACGTGAAGCGCGAGCTGCCGTGGATGCTGGAGCCGGTGCAGGTGAGCGCGGCGGAGGGCCTGCATCGCGTGCGCCTGGGGCCGTACAAGAGCATGGAGGAAGCCGCGGCGGTGGGCGACAAGGTGCGGCGATCGCTGGGCTACGCGCCCGTGCTCGTGGAGCATTGATCGCGTCGACGGCCGCCGTGTTGACGCGATTCCTCGCTGCCCTCTTCGCGGCGTGCGCGCTCCTCGCGGCACGCGCCGCGGAGACGGTCACGCCGCCGCCGATCGCCGCGCGCGCGTTCATCGCGGTCGACCTCCTGAGCGGCCAGACGCTCGCGGCCGGCGCCGAATCGGACCGGTTCGAGCCGGGATCGCTCACCAAGCTCATGACCGCGTACCTGGTATTCGCGGCGATCCACGAGGACCGCCTGCGCATGGATACCACGGTGCCGGTCGCGGAACGCGCCGTGAAGGCGGGCGGCGCGCGCATGTTCGTGGCGCCGGGAACCTCGGTGGCGGTGGGCGACCTGCTGCGCGGCATGATCGTGCAGTCCGCCAACGATGCCACTCTGGTGCTCGCGGCCGCGGTCGAGCCCGATGAAGCGCGCTTCGTGGAGCGCATGAACCGGCAGGCCGAGCGCCTCGGGCTTGCGGGCACGCGCTACGTGAACCCTACGGGCCAGCCCGCCGCGGGCCACTACACCACCGCGCGCGATGTCGCGACCCTCGCCGCGGCGCTCATCCGCGATTTCCCCACCGAGTACGCCCTCTACGCGCAGCGCGAGTACACGTTCAACCGCATGACGCAGGGCAACCGCAACCGGCTGCTGTGGGCCGACCCCAGCGTGGACGGGCTGCAGGCATCGTTCACCGAGAGCGCGGACTATTGCCTCGCCGCGAGCGCACGGCGTGGCGATCGCCGCGTGGTCTCGGTGATCATGGGCGCGCAATCGGACGGGCTGCGCACCGCGGAAACCCAGAAGCTCCTCAACTTCGCCTTCCAGGCGTACGACACGCGCCGCCTGTGGCGCAAGGGGGAACCGGTGGCGACCCTGCCCATCTACAAGGGAACGCAGCGCACCGCCGCCCTGGGGTTCGACCACGACGTATGGCTCACCTTGCCGCGCGACCGTTTCGGCGGCCTCTCCGCGGTCCTGGAGACGCGCCAGCCGTTCGTGGCGCCGCTTGCCGGAGGTCAGAAAGCGGGGATAATGAAAGTCATGCGCGACAACGCGGCCGTGGCCGAATATCCCGTCGTCGCCCTCGAGGACGTGCCCGTTGCAGGGTTCCTCTCCCGCGGCCTGGACACCCTCAAGCTCCTGTTTCGCTGAAAGCCTCCATGAACTCACCCATCGCGCACTTCAACGGGGAGCTGATGCCCCTCGATCGCATCGCCATCTCGCCGCTGGACCGCGGCTTCATCTTCGGCGACGGCGTCTACGAGGTGATCCCCGTCTACGAAGGCGTGATGATGCGCGGCCGCGAGCATTTCGAGCGGCTGCAGCGCTCCATGGACGAGATCGCGCTCGCCAACCCGCACACCACCGACGAATGGCTCGGGCTCGTGCGGGATCTCCTCGCCCACCATCCGGGCAACCAGTCGGTGTACATCCAGGTCACCCGGGGTGCGCCCGCCAGGCGCGACCACGTGATCCCGAAAGGCCTGCAGCCGACCGTCTTCATGATGGTGCAGCCGCTCGCCTCGCCCTCGAAGGAGGCGGTCGAGAACGGTGTCGCGTGCGTGACCGCGCCGGATTTCCGCTGGGAGAAATGCCACATCAAGTCCACCTCGCTGCTGGGCAACGTGCTCGCGCGCCAGATCTCGTTCGAAGCCGGCGCCACCGAGACCATCCTCCTGCGCGGCGGGTTCGTGACCGAGGCGTCGTCCTCGAACGTGTTCGTCGTGAAGGACGGCGTGGTCGCGGCACCGCCCCAGGACAACCTGATCCTCCTCGGCATCACCTACGACCTGGTGGTGCGCCTCGCCGCGGAGGGCGCCGTGAAGCTCGAGATCCGCCCGATCGCGGCGAGCGAGCTGCGCAGCGCCGACGAGGTGTGGCTCTCCTCGTCCACGAAGGAAGTGCTCGCCGTCACGCGCATCGACGGCAAGCCGGTCGGCACCGGCAAGCCCGGCCCCGCATTCCGCCGCATGCACGCGCTCTTCCAGGAGTACAAGGCCGGCCTGCGAGAGCGCGGTGCCGTCGCGGCTTGAGGAGGCCGCGCGCCATCCCCATATCAGGGTGATGAACCCGACCATGACCGAGCGCGATCCCGCCGAAACCCCTTCCCTCCTCACGTTCCCGTGCGTGTTTCCCATCAAGGTGATGGGCCGCCGCGAGGACGGCTTCGCGCAGCTCGTCTCCGACATCGTGCTGCACCATGCACCCGACTTCCATCCGGACACCATGGAGATGCGCACGTCGCGCAACGGCCGCTACCTCTCGCTCACCGTCACGATCAACGCGCGCTCGCGCGAGCAGCTCGACGCGCTCTATGTCGAGCTTTCCAAGCACCCGATGGTGATGATGGTGCTGTGAGCGCCAGGGCGCGCGTGGTCGCGGGCACCGCCGCGCCGCCGCTCGTGCGCCGCCTGGGGCTGGTGGCGTACGAGCCCACCTGGCGCGCCATGCAGGCCTTCAACCAGGCCCGCGATGGAGAAGCGCGGGACCAGGTCTGGCTGCTGCAGCACCCCCCCGTCTTCACGCTCGGCCTCGCCGGCCGCCGCGAGCACGTGCTGGCGCCGGGGGCAATCCCGGTGGTGGCGACGGATCGCGGCGGGCAGGTCACCTACCACGGCCCCGGCCAGGCCGTGGCCTACGTCCTGCTGGACCTGCGCCGCCGCGCGCTCGGCGTGCGCGAGCTGGTGCGCCGCCTGGAGGACGGGCTCATCGCCACGCTGGCGGCCTACGGCATCGCCGGCCATCGGCGGGCGGGCATGCCCGGCGTCTACGTGGACGACGCCAAGATCGCGGCGATCGGGCTGCGGGTGGCGCGCGGCTGCTCGTACCACGGCGTGGCGCTCAACGTCGAAATGGACCTGGAGCCCTTCACGCGCATCGACCCCTGCGGCTATCCCGGGCTTGCCGCGACGCAAATGGCCGCCCAAGGGGTGCGTGCTAGCATCGATGCAGTGCAGCAACGGCTCGCCGCGGACCTCCGGGAGGCCCTCGCGGCGCATCCGTCCATTCCGTAGGCATCCATGGCCGATTCCGAGCTCAAGCTGCAGCAGAAGCGCAGCCTCAAGACATCCCGCATCCCCATCAAGGTGGTCGCCGCCGAGGCGCCGCTGCGCAAGCCGCCGTGGATTCGCGTGCGCGCGGGGGGCGGCGAGCGCTTCACCGAGATCAAGCGCGTGCTGCGCGAGGCGAAGCTGCACACCGTGTGCGAGGAGGCCTCGTGCCCGAACATCGGCGAATGCTTCGGCCACGGCACGGCGACCTTCATGATCATGGGGGACCTGTGCACGCGCCGCTGCCCGTTCTGCGACGTGGCGCACGGGCGTCCGCAGCCGCTCGATGCGGAAGAGCCGAGGCACCTGGGCGAGACGATCGCCGCGATGAAGCTGCGCTATGTCGTGATCACCAGCGTGGACCGCGACGACCTGCGCGACGGCGGCGCCGGCCACTTCGTGGACTGCATTCGCGCGGTCCGCGAGCTTTCCCCCGCCACGAGGATCGAGATCCTCACGCCGGATTTTCGCGGGCGCCTCGAGCGCGCGCTCGCGGTGCTCGAGGGCGCGCCCCCGGACGTGATGAACCACAACCTCGAGACCGTGCCGCGGCTCTACCGCCAGGCACGGCCGGGTTCCGACTACGCGCATTCACTCGCGCTGCTGGCCCAATTCAAGGCCCGGCATCCGCAGGTGCCGACGAAATCCGGCCTCATGCTGGGCCTCGGCGAGACCAACGACGAGATCCTCGCCGTCATGCGCGACCTTCGCGCGCACCGCGTGGACATGCTCACGCTGGGCCAGTACCTGCAGCCCTCGAAGCATCACCTGCCGGTGGCGCGCTTCGCGCATCCGGACGAGTTCGCGATGTTCGAGCGCGAGGCCGCGGCCATGGGTTTCGCGAATGCCGCTTGCGGACCGATGGTGCGTTCGAGCTACCATGCAGACAGGCAGGCTGCGGAAGCCGGAGCCGCCTGACGACGAAGGGATCCGCGCATGTATCGAGCGATCGTGGTGACGGTGCTGGCGGCAGGCGTGGCCCTGCCTGCCTCGGCGCAGGTCTTCCGCTGCGTGGCCGCCGGCGGCGCGGTGAGCTACCAGCAGCATCCTTGCGAGGGCGGCGCCCAGGGCGGCCCCACGCAGATCCCAACGACCTTCCCGGATCACGTCGCGCCCCGCGCAGAGCTCGCCGCGCAAGCGGCCGCGGCCGATGCCCGCATCCAGAAGCGCCTCGAGCTCGAATCGGCGGAGCGCATGGCCCGCGCCGAGCAGGCCTTGCGCGAGAAGGACATGCAGGCGGCGCGCGAACCGGCCGTCCCCTACGCTGACGGCTGGCCGGTGATCTTTGCCGGCGGCCCGCACGTCCACCATCCCATCGCCAGGCCGCCCCGCTTGCGCCCCGACCTGCCGGCCAACGGGATGATGCGCCCGGCGCGCTAGCCGCGTCGTAGCACTGCCGCACGCCTCCGCGGCCTTGGCGCGCGGGGGGTGTCCTTGCGCCGCATTCGCCGACTCGAATACCATCAATCGGTTTCGATTTCGCGCGCGGCTTTTACTCCCACGCATGGACCGCTTCAAGGAGCTCACGACATTCATCGAGGTCGCGCAGCGCGGCAGCCTCTCGGCCGCGGCACGCGAGGAGGGCATCACGCCCGCGATGGTCGGCCGCCGCATCGACCAGCTCGAGGAGCGCCTGGGCGTGAAGCTCTTCAAGCGCTCGACCCGCAAGGTGACGCTCACGCCCGAGGGCGCCACCTTCCACGAGGACTGCAGCCGCATCCTCGCCGAGCTCTCCGCATCGGAGGAGGCGCTCACCGTCGGCGCGCGCAGTGCCAGCGGCCGGCTCATCGTGACGGCACCCACCGCGTTCGGGCGCAAGCACATCGCCCCGCACCTGCCCGGGTTCGTGGCCGAGCATGCCAACCTCGCCATCACGCTGCACCTGTCCGAGCGCGTCGTGGACCTCAAGAACGAGCGCTTCGACATCGCCATCCGCATCGCCGACATGAAGGGCGCGGACCTCATCGCCTCGCGGCTCGCGCGCAACCATCGCGTGGTCTGCGGGGCGCCCGCGTACTTCAAGCGCGCCGGCAAGCCGCGCGTGCTGGCCGACCTCGCGCGCCACAACTGCCTCGTGACCAGCACCGAGGACAGCGTGTCCGATTCATGGCACTTCCAGGAGAACGGGCGCGAGCTCCGGGTGAAGGTCTCCGGGACGCTGCAATGCAACGACGGCGAGGTGCTCACGCGCTGGGCGATCGCGGGCGAGGGCCTCGCATGGCGCAGCGCCTGGGAGGTGAGCGAGGAAGTCAAGCGCGGGCGCCTCGTCACCGTCCTCGACGACAGGGCGATCCCGGGCAACGACATCTGGGCCGTCTACCCCGAGCGCCGGCTGCTGCCCGCGAAGGTGAAGCTCTTCATCGAGTTCCTGAAGAAGGCCTTCGGGGACCCGCCGTACTGGGAGTGAGCGCGATCCCGTCCTAGCGGAACTGCTTCACCACGTGCTGCTGCCGCCGGCTCACGGCGAGCTTCTCCCCCGTCCCCTTCACCACCACCGCCCAGCCCGACTCGGCCTCGTCGGCGTTGCGCTCGAAGCCCGCGATGGCCGTGCGTGCCACGAGGCAGTTGCGGTGGATGCGCACGAAGAGCGGCTCGAACTCGGTCTCGAGGCTGGTGAGCGATTCCTCGACGAGGTATTCGCGCTCGAGCGTGCGCACGGTGACGTACTTGAGCTCCGCGCGCAGGTACAGCACGTCGGCGATCGGCACGAGGTGGATCTTGCCGCGCTCGTGCACGGAGAGGTGGCGCCGCGGCTGGTTGGCGGCCGCCTGCAGCGCGGCCTGCGAGACCGGCGGCGCGGCATGCGCCTTCCTGAGCGCGGTGAGGAGGCGCTCGAGGCGAATCGGCTTGAGGAGGTAGTCGATCGCGTTCAGCTCGAAGGCCTTGATCGCATAGGAGTCGAACGCGGTGGTGAAGATGATGGCGGGCGGCTCGGGCATGCCGGCGATGTGGCGCGCGGCCTCCATGCCGTCCATCTCGGGCATGCGGATGTCGAGCAGGACGATGTCCACCTTCTCGCGGTTGAGCACCTCGAGCGCCTCGCGGCCGTTCTTCGCCTCGTCGACCACGGCGAGGGGCATCGAGGGGCGGCACTCGTCGAGCAGGTCGCGCAAGCGCGCGCGCGCCGGCGCCTCGTCGTCGACGATGAGGATGCGCGGCACGGCGGGCCCGGCAAGCGTCATGGAGCGGCCTTCTCGGCGATGTAGGGCATGCGGATGGTCACGCGGTAGATCCCGTCCTCCACGCCCGAGCGCATGCTGGCCTCGGCGTCGAAGTGGAGCTGCAGCCGTTCGCGGATGTTGGCGATCGCCATGCGGTTGCCCGCGGTCTGGCGGCCCTCGACGGCCCACGGGTTGGTGAGCGTCATCTCCAGCCGCCCCGCGGCCTGCGCCACCACGATGCCGATCTCGCCGCCCCCGGGCGAGGGCTCGATGCCGTGGTAGACCGCATTCTCGACCAGCGGCTGCAGGACCAGCGGCGGCACGAGCGCATCGGCCGGCATGGTGTCGACCTGCCATGCGACGCGCAAGCGCTCGCCCAGGCGCAGGCTCTCCAGCGCGAGGTACTGCCGCACGAGCTCGATCTCGCTCGCAAGGGGTGCCAGCGTCCGGTTCTCCGCCATCAGCACGCGAAAGAGGTCGGCCAGGTCTTCCAGCGCACGCTCGGCGCGCCGCGGCTCCGAGCGGATCAGCGACAGCACCGCGTTGATGCTGTTGTAGAGGAAGTGCGGCCGGATGCGCGCCTGCAGGGCCTGGATGCGCGCCTCGGCGATCGCCGGCTCGAGCGCGCGCGAGCGCAGGTCGAGATAGCCCAGCACGCAGCCGGTGACGAAGAATGTGAGGACGGCGGCCTGCGCGAACCCCAGCGACAGCGGCGCCTCCGCGAGCTGCGTGCCGACCTTGTAGGCGAGCCAGACCAGCGCGAGCTGGGCGACGGCGAGCGCGGCCACGGCGCCCGCATAGCCCATGCGCTGCAGCGGCACGCGCGCGGCGCAAAGGAGCGCCAGGCTCACGATGAGCACCGGCTCGGCGAAGGAGGCGGTGGCCAGCAGCTCGACCGGCAAGGCCGTCCACGACGGCGTCTTGAGGAAGGCGGCGGCGGCGACGAAGGCATTGGCCACCACCAGCGAGCGCAGCATCACGCCCAGGTTGCAGAAATTCGGCAAGCGGGGGGGCCTGCCGGTCTGATTTATACTCGCCACGTCTTCAATTTGGCCATTGCCGCCGCTTCCATGCAAGAACAGGACAAGCCGGGCGCCGCGGGCGCAGGCAAGGCATGGTCGGGGCGCTTCGCGGAACCGCTGGATGCTCTCACACAGCGCTTCAACGCGTCCGTTTCGTTCGACCAGCGGCTGGCGGAGTTCGACATACGGGGCTCGCTCGCGCACGCGCGCATGCTGGGCCGTTGCGGCCTCATCCCGGCGAAGGACGTGGGCGACATCGAGCGCGGCATGGCCACCATCCTCGAAGAGGTGCGCGCCGGCACCTTTCCCTGGTCGATCGAGCGCGAGGACGTCCACTTCAACATCGAGCACCGGCTGACCGAGCTCGTGGGCGACGCCGGCAAGCGGCTGCACACCGCCCGCTCGCGCAACGACCAGGTGGCGACCGACATCCGCCTGTGGCTGCGCCACGAGATCGACGGCCTGCTCGCGCTGCTGCGCGAGCTGCGCGCGACGTTCCTCGCGCAGGCCGAGATCCATGCCGGCGTGCTCATGCCCGGCTTCACGCACCTGCAGGTGGCCCAGCCGGTCACCTTCGGCCACCACCTGCTCGCCTACTTCGAGATGTTCAGCCGCGATGCCGAGCGCTTCGCCGACGCCCGCCGGCGCGTGAACCGCCTGCCGCTGGGCGCCTCGGCGCTCGCGGGCACCAGCTATCCCATCGACCGCGAGTCGGTCGCGCGCGAGCTCGGATTCGACGGCGTGGCGGAAAACTCGCTCGATGCCGTTTCCGACCGGGACTTCGCGATCGAATTCCTCGCCGCCGCCTCCATCTGCCAGATGCACGTCTCGCGGCTCTCGGAGGAGCTGGTGATCTGGATGAGCCCCCGCTTCGGCTTCGTCGACATCGCCGACCGCTTCTGCACCGGGTCCTCGATCATGCCGCAGAAGAAGAACCCCGACGTGCCCGAGCTCATGCGCGGCAAGACCGGGCGCGTATACGGCGCGCTGGTGACGCTCCTCACGGTGATGAAGGGCCAGCCGCTCGCCTACAACAAGGACAACCAGGAGGACAAGGAGCCGCTCTTCGACGCCGTCGACACCCTGCGCGACGTGCTGCGGCTCCTCGCCCAGATGCTGCCTGCGGTCACGCCGCGGCCCGAGCGCATGCGCGAAGCGCTCACGCAGGGCTTCGCCACCGCGACCGACCTCGCCGACTACCTGGTGCGCAAGGGCCTGCCCTTTCGCGATGCCCACGAGGCGGTGGCGCGCGCGGTGCGTGCGGCCGAAGCGGCCGGCAAGGACCTCGCGGAGCTCACGCTCGCGGAGTTGCGGGCGTTTTCGCCGCTCGTGGGCGATGACGTGCATGCGGTGCTCACCCCGGAAGGGTCGGTGGCCTCGCGCCGCCACATCGGGGGCACGGCCCCGGAAGCGGTGGCCCGCGCGGTGGCGCGCGGGCGCGAGCGCCTCGCGGCGGAAGGCTAGGAAACCTCCTCGCTCTTCGCCTCGTAGATGCGGCAAAGCTTGCGCGTCTCGGGACCGGAGAGGCGATCTCCCATGCGGCCGCAGCGATAGATGCGCTGCGAGAGCTTCTGGCACCAGGCGCAGCTCGAGCACTCGCCGAAGATGGTGCCCTCGTTGTCCTCCTGCAGGGTCACCAGCGCCTCGCGCAGCGCCGAAGTGGCGTTGCGGATGCGGTTGGGGCTGATGTTGCGGGTGGCGTTCTGCCACGGCAGCGCCGGCTGCGCCTCGGCGAGGAACTGCTCCCCGGCCGACGAAAGCCGCAGGCGCACGACGCGGCGGTCGATCTCGTCCTCGAAGCGCTCGATGAGTCCGCGGCGATCGAGGAGCAGGAGCGTTTGCGAGACGGTGCCCTTGGTGAGCCCGAGGTAATCGGCCAGGGCCTGCGGCGTGTTGGAGTAGCGGTTGGCCTTGCCGAGGTAGATCAACGCGTGGAGGTGGACCGGCTGGAGCGACTCCTCGGCCCCCGCCTTGCGAAGCTCCGTGCGCATGAGGTTGCCGAGCCTTTCGACGAGCTCGAGCAGCACGAGCGGGTTCTTGTCCAGGGAGCTTCCTCAGGTGCGAGACGTCCGCGTTGAGCGATTAGTATCGCCCCGATACGAAACTGTCAAGCTTTTGAGCCGATAATTTTTCGTATCGCCTCGACACCTTCGTGCCGCGGGCACCGCCTCGATCGGCCGGGACCCTCCTTCCGGGCGCCGCGCTTCACTTCCACGCGAGCCCGGCGCCGCCCTGCGCGGCCACGATCCGCGTGAGCGACGCGAACAGCTCCTCGCCGCTGCGCGTGTCGCGCCATTCGCCGTCCTGCATGCGGAAGTGGAAGCCGCCCGAGCGCGCGGCGACCCAGATCTCGCGGTTGGGCGTCTGGCGATTGACGATGACGCGGCTGCCGTCGGGGCAGGTGAGGGTGAGGATGCCGCTCTCCAGGTCGACATCGAGATCGTCGTGCGCTTCGGCCGCTTCCTCGATGCGCGCGAGCACGGCGTCGACGCCGCGATGGAAATCCGACTCGTTCATAATGCCCGGCATGATACGCGCCCTCGCCCTCCTCGCCATCGTGCTGGCGGCGCTCTGCGCCGGCTGCGGCCAGAAGGGGCCGCTCAAGCTGCCCGAGCCCGCGCCCGCCAAGCCTGCCACGCCATGAGCGCGCTCCGGCGCGCCGACGGGGAGCTGCTGCTCGAAGGCATCCCCCTCGCGGAGGTCGCGCGCCGCTTCGGCACGCCCTGCTACGTGTACTCGCGCGCCGCCATCGAGGGGGCTTTCCGCGAGTTCGACGAGGGCCTCGATGCGGTGGACCACATGGTGTGCTACGCCGTGAAGGCCAACTCCACGCTGGCGATACTCGACCTGCTGCAGCGCATGGGCGCGGGCTTCGACATCGTCTCCGGCGGCGAGCTTGCGCGCGTGCTCGCCGCGGGCGGCGACCCGGCATGCGTGATCTTCTCCGGCGTGGGCAAGTCCGAGGGGGAGATCCACGCGGCCCTCGAGGCGGGCATCAAGTGCTTCAACGTGGAGAGCGAGCCCGAGCTCGAGCGGCTCGATGCGATCGCCGGGCGCCTGGGCCTGCGCGCGCCCGTGTCCCTGCGCATCAACCCGGACGTCGACGCACGCACCCACCCCTACATCTCGACGGGACTGGCGGGCAACAAGTTCGGCATTCCCCACCGCCGCGCGATGGAGGTCTACCGCCGGGCGGCCGCGCTGCCGAACATCGACGTGACCGGCATCGATTGCCACATCGGCTCGCAGATCCTCGAGACGGCACCCCTCGACGAGGCGCTCGATCGCGTGCTGGAGCTCGCCTCGGGCCTGCAGCGCGAGGGCATCGCGCTGCACCACCTCGACCTCGGCGGCGGCATCGGCATCCGCTATCGCGACGAGACGCCGCCGGACGTGCGCGCGTACTGCGAGCGCCTCGCGGCGCGGCTCGCGGGGCGCGGCTACCAGGTGCTGGTGGAGCCGGGCCGCGCCATCGTGGGCGCCGCGGGCGTGCTGCTCACGCGGGTCGAGTACCTCAAGCTCGACAAGGCGAAGCGCTTCGCCGTGGTCGACGCCTCCATGAGCGAGCTGCTGCGACCGGCCCTCTACCAGGCGTGGCACGACATCGTCCCCGTGGCGGCGGGCCGTGGCGAGCCCACGCGCTACGACGTGGTGGGCCCCGTGTGCGAATCGTCCGACGTGCTCGGCACCGACCGCGAGCTCGCGCTCGCCGCGGGAGACGTGCTCGCGATCCTCTCGGCGGGCGCCTACGGCATGGCGATGAGCTCCAACTACAACTCGCGCCCGCGGCCGTGCGAGGTGATGATCGACCGCGGGCAGGCGAGCGAGATCCGCGCGCGCGAGAGCATCGCATCCCTCTTCGCCCTCGAGAGCCGCCTCGCGCGCGCCTGAAGGCGCACGCGCGCAAAATCGCGCGATGCTCCCGATAACGGTATCGGGTCGATACCAATCGTTCGCGAGTCGAATCAAATAGTCACGCTTGACACGCGCGGATTTAACAATGTTGCGACTAGAATCGCCTCACCAATCTCGTTCGATGCGAATCGAAAGCTTGGTAGTGCGAATCCAGGGGGCCCCCGGCCCCGCGCACGACAGACAATCGGTCCAACATTGAAAGGAGTTGAACATGGCAACGAAGAAAAAGGCTGCGAAGAAAAAGGCAGGCACCAAGAAAAAAGCCGCCAAGAAGAAGTCTTCCAAGAAATCCTCCAAGAAACGCGTAGCGAAGAAGAAGTCCTCGAAGAAGGCGTCGAAGAAGAAAGCCTCTGCGAAAGCGTCTTCGAGATCGTCTTCGAGAGCGGCTGGAGGAAAGAAGAAGGCAGCCAAGAAGAAATCGCCGGCCCGCAAGGCGGCGGCGAAGAAGCCAGCGAGAAGAAAAGCGGCAAGCGGAAGCGCCTCGAGCGCCAAGCCCGCGGCGACGCAGGCGGCCCCGGCCAACAAGCCGATGGCGGCTCCGGCGGTCACCCCGGTCATCACGCCGCTGATCAAGCCGATGAGCTGAAGAAGGCTTCGGCCTTCACCAGCACGCCGGCCTGACCCGACAACGAGGCGCGACCCGACCGGTCGCCGCCAAGCGGCCAGCAAGACGGCCGGGTAGCGCCTCGCAAGCGGGTTCCTCCCTCTCCAACCTCCCCGGCAGCGCCGCTAGGCGCCGCCTGCTCGTGCGCGCTTGAGCGGCCAGGTGGCCATCGTGGAGTAGGCGCCGCTGCCGGGATCCGTGCGCACCAGCGCCATCTCCTGCGCGCGCCACGCGATCGCCTCGATGCGCTCCCGGGAGACGTTGCGCTCGACCCTGCGCACGAGCGTCACGTGCGGCGTGAAGGCGCGCTCCTCGAGCGCGAAGCCACGCGCTCGCAACGCCTGGTCCAGTGCCGCTTGCAGGCGCAGCAGCGGCGGCGGCGGCTCGGCGGTGCCGACCCAGGCCACGCGTGCGCGGCGGAAGGAGCCGACGCGGTCGAAGGCCATCGCGAAGCGCGCTTCGCGCACCTCGCCTGCCGCATCGACCAGCGCGTCCGCGCGATCGGCGCCGACCTCGCCGAGGAAGG
>Ga0068852_100002509_pt1 | contig 12637 bp, 15 predicted proteins | sample KBSCornC22_FD_66594 | JGI IMG/M metagenome (GOLD analysis project Ga0068852, IMG submission 66594) | Corn rhizosphere microbial communities from Kellogg Biological Station, Michigan, USA - KBS Corn C2-2 | ecosystem: Host-associated > Plants > Roots > Rhizosphere > Soil ... | reverse complement strand
ACTTCGCGCGCCACGCGCGTCACTTCGGAGGCGAAGCCGTTCAACTGGTCCACCATGGTGTTGATGGTGTTCTTGAGCTCGAGGATTTCACCCTTCACGTCGACGGTGATCTTCTTCGAAAGGTCGCCCGATGCCACGGCGGTGGTCACTTCGGCGATGTTGCGCACCTGGCCGGTCAGATTGTCGGCCATCAGGTTCACGTTGTCGGTCAGATCCTTCCATGTGCCGGCGACGCCTTCCACCCGCGCCTGGCCGCCCAATTTCCCTTCCGTGCCCACTTCGCGCGCCACGCGCGTCACCTCGCTCGCGAAGCTGTTGAGCTGGTCCACCATCGTATTGATGGTGTTCTTGAGCTCAAGGATCTCGCCCTTCACGTCGACGGTGATCTTCTTGGAAAGGTCGCCCAGCGCCACCGCCGTGGTCACCTCGGCGATGTTGCGCACCTGACCCGTGAGGTTGGTCGCCATCGCGTTCACGTTATCGGTCAAGTCCTTCCACGTGCCGGCGACGCCCTTCACGTTCGCCTGGCCGCCCAACTTGCCCTCGGTGCCCACTTCGCGCGCCACGCGCGTCACCTCGCTCGCGAAGCTGTTGAGCTGGTCGACCATCGTGTTCACGACCTTGCCGATGCGCAGGAATTCGCCGCGCAGCGGGCGCCCGTCGATCTCGACGGTCATGCTCTGGCTGAGGTCGCCCTTGGCGACCGCGCCGATCACGCGCGCGACCTCGGTGGTCGGCTGCACCATGTCCTCGATCAGCTCGTTGACCGAACGGATCGCCGATTCCCAGCCGCCGGTCGCCGATTTGACGCGGCCGCGCTGGGTGATCTTGCCTTCCTTGCCGACCACCATCGACAGGCGTTCGAATTCCTGCGTCATCTCCTCGTTCAAGGAGACGACCTCGTTGAACAGGGTCGCGATCTCGGGGTCGACGCCCAGTGCATCTTCCGGCAGGCGCACGGAAAAATCCCCTCGGCGCAGCGCACGAAGCGCGGCGATGAGCTGACGACGGTCGAATTGATCGGCGGTGGAATGGGCGTTCACGCGCAGAAGCTCCCAAAAGACTTCTTGCGCCCGGTACTCGGTCGGGCGGCCCCCCACCCGCGCACACAGAAGCACAGGGACAGGGATTCCTCAAGGGGAATGGCGGAAAAACAAGGTTAAGGGGTTGCAACTAGGTCGTAATACGATCCAAATGAGTCAGGGACCGAGGAGCTTGGGCTCGACCGATGGCGGCGACCGATTCCGTAACCAGCTTCATCGGCGGCGCGTTCCGCAGCGTGTGGGCGCTCGAGCTGCTGCTCCATCTGAGGCGCACCCGGGAACGCGCCTGGTCCGCCGAGCAGCTGGTGGACGTGTTGCGAGGCAGTGCGTTGATCGTCTCCCAGAGCCTCGACGGGCTAATGCGCGCGGGGCTGGTCAGTATCGACGACCAGGGTTGCGCCCGATATCAGCCGGCCAGCACCGAAGCCGATCAGTTGGTCGAGGCCGCCCAGGCGCTTTATGCCCGCAAGCCGGAGACGGTTCGGCGCATCATCGTCTCGGCCGGGCATCCCAGCCTCGCCAATTTCGCCGACGCATTCAGACTATGGAAGGACTGACCATGCCTGACGTCTTTCCCGCCGCCGTCTACACCTTATGTTTCGTGACGAGCAGCCTGTGCGCCTTCCTGCTGGTGCGGTCCTATGTCGCGACCCGCGCGCGTTTGCTGTTCTGGAGCGGGATCTGCTTCATCCTGCTCGCGGCGAACAGCCTGCTCGTGATCCTCGACATCATGGTGTTTCCCGACGTCGACTTCGGATTGTGGCGACCGGCACTCGCGCTCGCCGCGGTCGCGATCCTGCTGTTCGGGTTCATCTGGGATCTGGAGGCGGAATGATCACCACCGGCTACGCCTTTGTCGCCGGCGCGGTGACGATGGGCTTCTCGATCGCGGCCCTGTTCTTCCTGCGCTTCTGGAGGCGGACCCGCGACGGCTTGTTCCTCGCTTTCGCGATCGCCTTCCTCCTGCTGGGTGTGAACCAGGCCCTGGTCGTGCTTGCGCACGTTCCGGAAGAGGATCGCAGCCCGCTCTTCCTGTTCCGCCTCGCCGCCTTCGCGATCATCATCTGGGCGGTGTTCCAGAAAAGCCGGCGGCGCTGAGGCTTATTCGGGGAGGCGTGCGGGGATCGTGAGTCCGCGCTGCACCGCGGGTCGCTCTAAGCAGCGATCGAGCCAGGCGGGAACGCTCTTCAGCTCGTCATATCGGACGATCTCGCGGGCGCCGTAAAAGCCGATCAGGTTTCGGACCCAGCCCATCGAAGCGATGTCGGCGATCGAATAATCTTCGCCCATGATCCAGCGGCGTCCATCCAGCCGCCCCTCGAGCACGCCGAGCAGGCGCCGCGATTCAGCGACGTAGCGTTCGAGCGGACGCCTGTCCTCGATCTCGCGCCCGGCAAATTTCCAGAAATAGCCGACCTGCCCGAACATCGGCCCGATCCCGCCCATCTGGAAATGCAGCCACTGCAGCGTCTCGTAACGCCGCGCCGGATCGGCCGGCAGCAATTGCCCACTCTTGTCCGCCAGATATTGCAGGATCGCGCCGGATTCGAACAGGCCGAGTGGTGCGCCCCCCGGGCCGTTCGGGTCGATGATCGCGGGGATCTTGCCGTTGGGATTGAGCGACAGGAACTCCGCCGTGTGACTCTCGTCCTTGTTGATGTCGACCAGATGCGGCTCGTAGGCGAGGCCGGTCTCTTCCAGCATGATCGACACTTTCACGCCGTTCGGCGTGGGGAGCGAATAAAGCTGGATCCGGTCGGGATGCTCGGCCGGCCAGCGGCGCGTGATCGGGAAGGCGGACAGATCGGCCATGAGGACGGACACTCCGTAAAAGCGAGAGCGCTTCTGCCGCTCCGCTGAGGCGCGCGGCAAGCGTCTCAAAACTAAGCCGGTTGCAATCAAATCTCTCTCAGCCTAGCCCGTCCCAAATCAGCTTCACCCCGATCAGCAGCATCAGCCAGTAGATCATGGCATAGAAACGTTCAGGATCGACCCGCCGGACCAGCCATACGCCGGCCATGGTCGACAGCAGCGCGACCGGCGCGAAGATCAGGCTGGCCATCAGGTGCGCGCGGGTGAACTGCCCCAGCGCCAGATAGGCCGGCACCTTGATCCAGTTGACCGCGGCGAAGAAGATCGCGGTCGTGCCCACCAGCACGTCCCGCGCCAGCCTTTTCGGCAGGACGTAGATCTGGAAAACCGGTTGCCCGGCATGCGCGATCTGGCTGGTGATGCCCGACGCAATCCCCATCAGGAAGCCGAACCATCGCGGCGGATGGGCAGGGGCCGGTACGCGCCCGCCGCGCTGCAGCCACAGGCTGCGGGTCGCGAAGAGGATCGAGATCGCGCCGAGCAGAACGTCCATGCCCGCCTCGGGCAGGCTGGCGGCGAACCAATACGCCAGAAAGATGCCGACCGTGGCCCCCGGCAGCATCAGCGCCAGGATCGGCCCGTCCCAGCTTTGGCGGAACGCCCAGACGCCGACCGCATCCTGCAGGATCAGGATCGGCAGCACGATCGCGGCCGCCTCGACCGGACCCGCGACCAATGCAAGCAGAGGAGTGCCGATCGCGCCGATGCCGGCAAAGCCGCCCTTGCCGAGACCGAGCAGGGTGACGGCGGCGGCCCCGACGACCAGGAAAAGCGGATCGGAAAGGGCGTGCATCTATCCCGTCGTTTTCCGGAAGGCGCGGACAGATGGCTGGGTGATGGGACAGCGCCTGATGAAAGACGATTAAGTTGCTCAGCCGGCGCGGCGGTCCCACGTGCAGGCGAGCAGCAGGAACAAGGCGAGCCCGCCGCCCATCGTCTCGTTTCGCGCGCTCCAGCTGCCCGAAAAGGCGATGCCGTGGAAGACCATGCGGGAGGCATCGTAGCCGAGCATCGCGATTCCGATCAGAAGATAGAATGCGGCGATGCTGACCACGGCGGGCTGTACATATTTCATGAGCGCGGCCTTCCCCTGACGGCTGGCGGCAACTTAGCGTCGTCCAACATCGTCGGCAATCACCCCCCCTGAACCTCACTCTTAGCCGTGCGCGGCGTACAAAATTCTCCCTTCCCATCGCTTCGGCGGGCCGTAAGCTCATGCGAAAACAAGCATGGGCGGGTGCAGGATGGCGAAGAACAGGCCGAACCAGAAAGTGCGTCGGGTGGTGGTTGCCGGCGGCGGCACGGCAGGTTGGGTCACCGCGACCGCTTTGGTGCGCCATCTGGGGCCGCTGATCGACATCACCTTGGTGGAATCCGACGAGATCGCGACGGTCGGCGTCGGCGAATCCACCGTGCCCACCTTCCGCGGCTTCCATGACTTCCTGAAGATCGACGAGCGCAAGTTCATGTCCGCCGCGCTCTGCACCTTCAAGCTGGGGATCGAATTCACCCACTGGGCGCGGATCGGCGACCGCTACGTCCATCCCTTCGGCTATCTCGGCAAGCCGTGGAGCTGGATGGCGGACTTCCACCAATTCTGGCTGCATGCGCGTGCAAAAGGCTTTGGCGGCGAATTGGGGGAATATTGCCTCGAATGGGTCGCGGGTGAGGCCAATCGCTTCGATCACCAAGCCGATCCCCGCATCGGCTATGCCTATCATCTCGATGCCGCGCGCTACGTCCACTTCCTGCGCGGCCTGGCCGAGCCCGCCGGCGTCAAGCGGATCGAAGGCAGGATCCGCTCGGTCGAGCGCAATGGCGAAAGCGGCGATATCGATGCGATCACGCTCGAAAACGGCCAGCGCGTCGAGGGCGACCTGTTCGTCGACTGCACCGGCTTCCGCTCGCTGCTGCTGGGGCAGGCGCTGGAGGTGCCGTTCGACGACTGGAGCCATTGGGTCATCACCAACAGCGCGATCGCGGTCCAGTCGAGCCAGCCCAATCCGCCGCGGCCCTACACGACCTGCCATGCGCATCAGGCCGGCTGGCGCTGGCAGATCCCGCTCCAGGGACGCGAGGGCAACGGCATCGTCTATTGCAGCGATCACATGTCGGACGACGAGGCGCGCGCCAAATTGCTCGCCGACATCGATGGCGAGCCGCTGATCGAGCCGTGGCAGCTGCGCTTCAAGACGGGGATGCGGCACAAGACCTGGGTGCGCAATTGCGTGGCGCTGGGCCTCGCCAACGGCTTCATCGAGCCGCTCGAATCGACCAGCATCCATTTGATGATGACCGCGGTCACGCGGCTGATCCAGGATTTCCCGTTCGACGGCTGCCACGACGCGCTGGTCGATCGCTTCAACGAGAAATCGCGCCAGGAATTCGAGAATATCCGCGACTTCGTGATCCTCCATTACCATGTCAGCGAGCGCGACGATTCCGAATTCTGGAAGCGGACGCGCAGCATGGACGTGCCCGATTCATTGAGGCAGCGGCTCGAACTGTGGCGCGAGGATGCGCGCGCTTTTCAGCTGCCACACGAACTGTTCCGGGTGGAGAGCTGGGCGATGGTGCTGACCGGCCAGCGCGTCATGCCCCAAGGCTATCACCGTCTCGCCGCGATGATGCCGCACGATCAGCTGCGCGACCAACTCGCCACGATGCGCCGCCAGATTGCCGAGACGGTCGATCGCATGGCCGGCCATCCTGATTATTTGCGGATTTACTGCCCGGCCGACCCGTCCTGACCACGCAAAGCGGTGATCAGGTGATTGTCTCCACCCGCGCATGGTCGCTGCCGATCTCGGCGTCGAGCCGTTGCCCCACCTGCAGCTTCATCTCCGACGGGAACAGGCCGTGCCAGCAATGGACGCGGGCGGCACCGTGCAGCAGGCCGATCTTCACCCGCCCCGGGATCAGGCCCACGCTCAGCTCGGAACCTGGCGTCGTTACGCGCCGATCCGCAGCATAGAGGACGAACGGCCGGCTCTGATCCGGCGCCAGCAACAGCCGCGCGCTGCCCGAGACCAGGGTCGCTCGGCGCGCATCACTCGCATAATGAAGCCGAATCGTGCTGCCGGGCGCCAGCAGCATGGCGGAGCCGTCGGCAAAGCGGATCGACCGCGCGGCAGCCGGCGACGCGCTCACCACCATATCGGGCGCGGCGTGCGTATAGCGCCAGCTGCCGAACAAGAGACCGACGCCCAGCGCCGCGGCAAGGCCCGCGCGCAGGCGCCATGCGCGTCGCCGCGGGGGGATTTCCTGTTTTGCCGCTTGATCGGCGCTCAATGCGGCCAGCGCGGTCTGCAGCCGCGCATAGCGAGCCTCATTGTCGGGGTTGCCCCGCCAGGCGGCGAAGGCCTCGCGGTCTGCATCGCTGCAGTCGCAGGCGCGTAGTCGCGCATCCCAGCGCGCGGTCTCGGCAGCCGAGGCGTCAGGACGGCTCATTCGCCTTCCTCCATCGCGGCGAGCAGGAACAGATTGGCGCGCGCCATATGATCCTCGACCGTGCGCACCGCGATGCCGCAATTGCGCGCGACTTCGGCATAGGTCTGGCCCTCGAAATGATGCAGCGCGAACACGCGCTGGGTGCGCTCGGGCATGCGGGCGAGCGCCTGTTTGAGCCGGTCGAGCGCGTCGCGGCTGATCGCGACGCGCTCTTGCGATGCGCCGTCATCCAGAAGCTGCGCATCGTGGGGCAGGGGATCGTGCATGCCCGCGCCGCGGACGCGCCCGCGGCGATGCCAGTCGCTTAAGACGCTGGCGGCGGTCCGGTGGAGATAGGCCTCCGCCTGGCGGACACCGGCCAGGTCGCGCTGTTGCGCCAGCCGGAGGAAAACCTCCTGCGTCAGATCCTCGCAATCGGACGCGCTCAGGCCGCGCCGGCGGAAATAGCGGCCCAGCGCTGCCCGATATTGGCCGTTCCACGCGTGCAGAACGGGATCCGTGCCGGGCGGGGAAGCGACGCGCATAGGCTCAAATGAGCGCGCCGCTTCGCCGCCGTCAATCGTCGGATCCGGTTCGGCCGCGCCCAATCAGGCGGTCTTGTCGAATTCGGCGTCGAGCACCATTTCGATCTCGTCGCTCGCCACGCCGAGCAAGGCGGTGAAGCCGAAGTCGGACCGCTTGAACCGCATCGTGCCCGAAAAGCCGATCACCGGACCGCCACGGCCCATGCCGTTGCCCACCATCATCGCGTCGATCGTCACGGGCTTGGTCTGACCCATGAAGGTCAGCGTCCCGCTGATCACGCCGCTGGTCGGTCCGGTCCGGCGAATGCCGGTCGAGACGAACTTGGCATCGGGAAACTGGCCCGTCTTGAGGAAGCGGTCGCCGACGAGCTCCGATGCGAAATTGGCCACGGGCGTCTGAATCGAGCTCATATCGACCGTGACGGTCACTTGTGACGCCGCCGGATCGGCATTGTTCCAGCTGAGCGAACCCGATGTGGTGCCGAAGCGGAAAGTGCTGAACGATATGCCCCCCGCATGACCGACCCGGGCGATCACCGACGTGTGGCGCGGATCGAGTTGATAGGTACCTGACGGCGCATTGGCCGGATCCTTGCTGACGCTGCGCTGGGGTGCGCCCGCGGGCGGTGTCTGCTGCGCGCTGACCGCGGGGGCGATGAGCAGGAAGGCGGCAGTGGCAAAGGCAAGCTTCATGGACGTTTCTCCCTGGAGGATGTGGCTGGGGCGCGATCGGCCCTGATTTCGATGACGAGCGAGACGAGCGCGGGCAGATCGGCGGTGGATGCCCATTCGCCCTGGCCGACCCCGAAGGCGGTGCGGTCGATCGACGCGGTGCCGCGCATCGTCGCGACATCTTTGTCGATCCGAAGCGTGAAGCTGAGCGGCAAGGGCCGCGAGACGCCGCGCAGGCTCAGCGTGCCGTCGGCGCGATAGCGGTCGCCGCCGAGATGGCGGAAGGCGGTGGAGGTCCACGTTGCGGTCGGATGCGTCGCGACCGCGAACCAGTCATTTTCCGGAAGCGCGCTCTGCTGATCGCTGTCGCCGGCCGTGACCGAGGCCATGTCGATCGTCACGCGCACGGTCGATTGCGCGAGCGCGGCGGGATCGAAGCGGATGTCCGCCTGCCAGCTGCCGAACCCGCCATCGACCGGCCCCTGCGACCAGGCAGTGTGGAAGCGAAGCGACGATTCAGTCTTCCGGACGGTCCAGGGCGACGGCTCGGCAGCGACCGGCGCGGGTGCGGTCTGGTCGGCCGCCTTGGGGGCTGGCGCGGTGGGAGCTGGAGTAGGCGCGGGAGCGAAGGACGCGGCGGGGGCGTGAGGGAGAGCTGGCGCCGGAAGCGGCGTAGCGGCCGGTTGCGCTTGTGCGATCGCGATCGGCGCAAGATGAACGGTGCGCGCAAATGCGAACAGGCCGACAAAAGCAAGGACGATCAGGATTCCGGCAGGGGTCAACAGGCGCCGAGGGAGCTGGGTCATCCGCGCGAGATAATCGCCGCGCTCCAGCAATTGATGCTTCAGCGCGCCGGCGACGTGCAGCAGGATCGCCGCAAGCGCGCTCCAGACCAGTATGACATGCGTCCGCGCCGCGATGTCGTTCACCGCCGCCTTATGCGCCGCGCTCAGCGCCGCCACCCCCGGCACATGCGGCCAGGGAATTGTTCCATACAGAAAGGTCGGCACCGCCACCTTGCTCGACGAGACGATCAGCCAGCCCGACAAGGGCAAGCCCAGCAGCAGAAGATAGAAAGCCGCATGCACTGTGCGGGCCAGCGCCATGTCAAGCTGGCGCAGTGTCGCCGGGTAAGGCGGCGGACGATGCGTCAGCCGCCAGCCGATGCGAATCAGCGTGAGCAGCAGGATGGTGATGCCGACCGATTTGTGCAGCTGGAAGACGGCAAAGGTCTCAGGGCTGCGCGGACCATCCATGCGCCAGCCCAGCCCGATCTGGAATGCGAAGGCGGCTGCGGTCAGCCAGTGCAGCGTGATCGCGCCGGTGGAATAACGACGCCGCCTGTCATCAATTTGCGTTTGACCCGCCACGACTTTCCCCGCCGACGCTCTTCGTCTGGGTTAGACGCATCCCGTTCGCCCGACCCACGGGGCTTGAACGGCGATGATGTCGATTTTCTTCGGTGTCCGGCTGGCCTGGAGGCGCTCCGCCCGCTCACGCAGCGTGGATCGGCGGCAATTCCGGTGCGTCGAGCCCACCGAATGGATCTCGCCATGCGTCGATCGCCTCAATTTGGCGATACCATCGGCAAATCGACGGATAGAGATCAAGCGGGAGCTTCGCGACCTCGTTGAACGGCAGGAAGGCTGCCATCCGGAAGTCCGCGTAGGACACGGTCTCGTCGACGAGCCATTCGCGCCCCGCAAGTTCGGCATCAAGGATAAGGGCAGCTGCGTGAAATTCGGCGAGCCATTCCGCGACCCGCTGCTGGTCGGTCGGGCCGAGCGCGTAGCGCCTTTTGGTGCCCCGCTCGAAATGAACCATGTCGCAGGCGCGCATGAAATTCTCTTTGCCCCAGCTGAGCCAGCGGATCATCTCGGGTTCGGCGTCACCCGTGCGCCAGAAATCGGAGCCCACGTGGCGCGACAGATAACAGGCAATGGCATCCGCCTCCCATAACGGCCTCGGCGGGCCTGTGAGGATCGGTATGGACAGGCTCGGGTTGAGCAGCCGGAATCGCTCGGATTGGTCGGGCGAGAAGGGCGATGCGAATTCGAAGTCAATGTCGGCGCAAAGATATTTCGCTACGGCCACCGCCAGACGCGGATTGGGATTGCGGCTGAAGAATAATTTCATGTGATGCCTGCCTGTCTCACGATCTGCCGGGCCGAGGGCGTACCTTGCTTGCCGGCCTGACTGCTCGCTGTTGCGAGAGATGCGGCGTCTGGCGCGGGGCCTTGCAGTGATATGCAGAAATGGTCGGGGAGAGAGGATTCGAACCTCCGGCCCCTGCCTCCCGAAGACAGTGCTCTACCAGGCTGAGCTACTCCCCGAAATCGGAGCGCCGTCCTTGCGAAGGCCCCTGGGAAGGGCGGACCGGCGATGCCAAGCGGGGGGCCTGTTAGCGTCGCAGGCGGGGGCCTGCAAGCGCTTATCGGTACTTTGATCGAGATGGTGGCGGATGAGTTCTGTCGTCGCTATCCCCTCGTCCGTGGACCTGCTCGAATTCATCACGTCGCTGCTCGGCGTCGTCAACGTCGCCCTGCTCGTGCGGCGCAGCATCTGGAATTACCCGGTGGGCATGCTGATGGTGGCCCTGTTCGCCTGGGCGGTGTTCGAGGCGCGGCTCTACAGCGATGCCGCGCTCAACATCTTCTTCTTCGTGGTCCAGGGTTATGGCTGGTGGGCGTGGTGGCGGCTGGGCGGAATGGAGCATAAGGTGGCGGTCGAGCGGCTGACCGGTCCGGCACGCATCGCCTGGCTCGTGATGATCCTGCTCTGCAGTTTCGCGTGGGGGGCGATCATGCGTTTCTATACCGATGCCGCCTTTCCCTGGCTCGACGCGCTGCTCGCCATGTCGAGCGTGGCGGCGCAGATCCTGCTCGTGCGTCGTCGGATCGAAAATTGGCCGCTCTGGATCCTGGTCGATGTCGGCTATGTCGCCATCTATGTGGTGAAGCATCTCTACGGCTTTGCGGCGCTCTATCTGCTGCTGCTGCTGCTCTCGATCCTGGGCCTGCGCGAATGGGCGCGCGCGGAGCGTGAGGCGGTGGCATGAATTGCGGCATCGTCATCGGCCGGTTCATGCCGCTCCATGACGGCCATATCGCACTGATCCGCACGGCACAGGCGCTGATCGATCATCTGACCCTGATCATCTGCTGCGAGACGGGCGACCTCATATCGGGCGAGCTGCGGCTGTCCTGGCTGATCGAGACCTTTCCTTCGCTCCGCATCGTCACGGTCCAGCTTCCCGCGCCGCGGCATGCGCGCGGACCGGAGGATATCGCCCGGCTGGAGCGCGAGATCCGCGATCTTCATCGCGCTCCGGTCGACCAGCTGATCGCGTCCGACCGGCGTCAGGCGGAGATTGCGGCTGCGCTCGGCGCGCGGTTCGTGCTGATCGATCCGGATCATCATGCGGTGCCGGTCAGGTCGGAACAGGTGCGGGCCGACTGGCGGGCCCATTGGCGCTTCTTGCCGCCTGCGGTGCGACCGCTTTACGCCGGCACGATCTGCCTGCATGGGCCCGAGAGCACGGGCAAGAGCACGCTCGCGCCGCGGCTCGCACGCCATTTCGAGACGCTCTACGTGCCTGAATATGGCCGGACCTATTGCGAGCAGTATGGCCTGTCGCTCCGCATGGAGGATCTGGTCACGATCGGCCGCACCCATGCCGCGCTGACGCAGGCGCTCAAGCGGGAGTGCAACCGACGCCTGTTCCTCGACACGGACCCGCTGATGACCGCGGCCTGGGCCGACATGCTGTTCGGTCATCGCGATCCCTGGTTCGACCGGTTCGAGGATACGGCCGACCTCTATCTGCTGCTCGACATCGACGTGCCGTGGGAGGATGACGGCACGCGCTTTTTCGGCGACGGCGACCGCCGCCGCCGCTTTTTCGATCTGTCGCTCGCCGAACTGGAACGGCGCCGGCTGCGCTATCGCGTCATCGATGGCCCGTTCGAGCAACGTTTCGATCACGCGCTCGCCGCGATTGCCGAGGCGGGATTGTAAGACCTGTTGTGATCAACTCCGACCCGGTTCGCTCATCATCGTCATTGCGAGCCCCAGGGCCTTGATCGGTTCAAGCTGATCAGCTTGAACCGTGAATCAAGGTCTCAACCATTTGAATAGAGCCTGATTCACGCGTTCACTGGAAGCGCACGGCGCTTCCAGTGAAACCGATCAGGCTCTAAGGCGCGGCAATCCAGTCGTGCGGGCCTGGATCGCCACAGCGCTCCGCGCTTCGCGATGACGTGAAGGGGGCGCTCGCTACAATCAATTCAACCCTGGAGCCGCGGCACGCCCTGCCCTGGATTGCGGCGTCGCCCGGCCCGCCGAGCTCCTCGCAATGACAATCCTTGGGGATCGGTCCGTCGCCAACATCTCATTCCCGTCACATCCCCGACCTATCCACAGCTTTGTCTTCAGGAGGCGAGACACTATCTTGTGTCTGGAGCAAGGTAGGGTACCGTTCGTTCGGGCCAATGAGGTGATGGATGATCGCCGACGAGTTTGAGACCGAGCGCGACGACGAAGCGCCCATCGACACGCTTGAAGCCTATTTCGAGGCGCATGGCTGGACGCATGACCGCGTCAGCGATGACGAGATCGTCGCGACCGTTCCCGGCAGCTGGACGCAATATGAATTGCGCGGCGTCTGGCGCGAGGAGGATCGCGTCCTTCAGTTCCTGGCGCTCCCCGATATCCGCGTGTCCGCCGACAAGCGGTCGGCGGTCTATGAGACGATCGGCTTGGTCAACGAGCAATTGTGGATCGGCCATTTCGAGATTTGGTCGTCCACCGGCATGCTGCTCTTCCGTCATGCGGCTTTGCTCGACACGGGCAACGACAATGCCTTGACCAATGAACAGGCCGGAACTTTGATCGAAGCCGCGATCGACGAATGCGAGCGTTTCTATCCCGTCTTCCAGTTCGTGCTGTGGGGCGGCAAGTCGCCGGCTGAGGCGCTGCAGGCCGCGCTGATCGAGACGCACGGCGAGGCGTGAGCGCCTTCACGTTCGAGGGACCGATCTGGCTGATCGGCTGCGGCAACATGGCCGGCGCGATGCT
>Ga0068852_100002504_pt1 | contig 12646 bp, 11 predicted proteins | sample KBSCornC22_FD_66594 | JGI IMG/M metagenome (GOLD analysis project Ga0068852, IMG submission 66594) | Corn rhizosphere microbial communities from Kellogg Biological Station, Michigan, USA - KBS Corn C2-2 | ecosystem: Host-associated > Plants > Roots > Rhizosphere > Soil ... | reverse complement strand
ACGTAGGCGAGGTAGTTGACCGGGCCGTAGGTGTCCCCGTGGGCCTCGTTGTCCAGGTAGAGCGGCTGCTTGTGCTCGATGCGATCGGCGCCCGCCACGCCCGCGTAGCCCACATCGATCACCTGGTGCGCCGCAATGTTCACGACGATGCGAAGCACCACGAGCACGACAAGTCCCGCCACGAGCCAGCTCGTCCGCGCGTGCGGCACGAGCCGGCCGCGACCGGAGCGCGGGCGGACGCCGGCCCACAGCATCCGCACGAGCAGGTAGCCCAGCACCGGGTAGACGAGCGGCACCGACGCGAGCACGAACCCCTGGTTGAAGAACATGTGCGAGATCCCGAACGAGAGCAGCACGAGCAGGTCGAGGTGCAGCAGCCGAAACGGCCGGCGGCGGTCGAAGAAGGGCGCGAGGAAGAGCAGGCACAGCGGTAGCCAGACCCACCAGCTATCGGTGATGCCTGCCATGTGGCCGCGGGTGAGGTAGTTGGCCGCCTGCCAGCCGGTATAGCTCTTCACCACCTTGCCGTTGACGCCGTTGAGGTCGACCTCGCCGAGCTGGATGTTCTTGCCCTCGAAGTCCACCTCCCAGTAGCCGATCCCGTCGTGAATTCCCTCCACGTACACGCGCGCGCGTATGCCGGGGTACTCGGCGCGCAGCTTGCGGCCCACCACCGAGTTCATCGCCACCCGCAACGCCTGGGGCGAGGTGAGCTTGTACTTGGGCGGCGCGATGTTGGGGAACGGCCAGACGGTCTGCGACGGCGAGACCGACTGCGCCGCCTGCGCAGGCATCGCCGCCACTCCGAAGAGGAGCGTGAGCGCGATCAGGGGGAGTGCCAGGCGGAGGGAGGGCCGCACGCGCCTGCTATCGGCATGCGGGCGTGCCGGCTTGACAGGCGACGCCTCAAGCCCCGGGGCGCGGAGCCGATCATCCGGCAAATGGCTCCCGACCGCACACTCACGCCTGCCGTCTTCCTGGACCGCGACGGCACGCTCATTCGCCCGCCCGCGGAGGAGGAGGCCCTGCGCACTCCCGGGCAGGTCGAACTGCTGCGCGGCGCCGCCCACGCGGTGGGCATGCTGCGCCGCCACGGCTACCTCTGCGTGGTCGCGTCGAACCAGCGCGGTGTGGCGCTCGGCCTCGTGACCGAAGACGAGCTGATGGCGGTGGACCTGCAGATGCGCATGCAGCTAGGCGGGCTCGACGCCTCCTACTACTGCACGCACGCGATCGGCCAGAACTGCGATTGCCGCAAGCCCGAGCCGGGCCTGCTCCACCGCGCCGCCGCGGAGCTGGGGATCGACCTGGGCGCGTCGTGGATGATCGGCACGAAGCACACCGACATCGACGCCGGGCGCGCCGCCGGCTGTCGCACGATCCGCGTGCAGCCCGTGGACTTCTCGCTGCTAGACGCCGCTCACGGCATCATCGCCGGGATCGCTCAGCCGGCTTGGACAGCCGAGCCCTCCTGCACGAGCGTCCTCAGCCCGGTGAAGAAGATCATCAGCATCGTCCCGTAGAGCTCGTCGTCGACCGCGTCCGGCTCGAGCATCTTCTCGAGCGCCAGGCCGTTGACCATCGCGAAGCTCATCAGCGCGATCTTGTCGAGCGGCAGCGGAGGCTCCGTTATGTCGGGATCGCGCTCAATGCGCTGCCGGTAGAGCTCCTCGATGTGCGCCCGCAGCGTCCGGTAGCGCTTGACCAGCTCCTCTCGGAACTGCTCGTTGCGCCCCGCGTGAGCCGCGAACTCGAAGAACAGGCGCTCCCACTCCGGGTCCGCAGCGATCGCCCGGCTGAAGTCCGTGCCCGCCTGGCGAGCCTGCTCCTCGGGCGCCTCGTCCCCGGCGGTCGCTCGCTCCAGTTCCTCGAGCCGCGCCGCGAAGCGCTCGTCGAGCATCGCGAGGAACAGGTCCTCCTTGCTCTCGAAGTTCGCGTAGAAGGCGCCCTTGGTGAAGCCGGCCTCCTCCGCCACGTCGTCGATCGAGGCCTGGTGCAGGCCGCGGCGCGCGAACACCGCGTTCGCCGCCTCGAGCAGGCGAGCGCGGGTCTCCGCCTGCTTCTCCTTTCGCGACAGCCTGGGCGCCGCCGCCATCAGGCCGCCGCCGTGGCCGGCTCGGCGGTGCCGCCGTCGGGCGCGGTCTCCGCGCGCCTGCGCGCCACCACCTCGGCCCCGCGACTTGGCGTCAGGGTGATCGCCCGGCGCACCACTCGTTCGCGCTCCGGCCGCACCGGCTGGAGGTCCACCAGCCGCGCGATCTCCGACAGCACCACCTTCATCTCGAAGACCGCGAAGCTCGCGCCGATGCAGCGCCGGATGCCGCCGCCGAAGGGGATCCACGTGTAGGTGCCCGCCGGCTGGTCGAGGAAGCGCTCGGGCCGGAAGGCCGTGGGATCTGGCGAGTACACGTCGGCGTGCCGGTGCATGAGGTAGATGCACGGCGCCACCTTCCAGCCGGCCGGAATCGTGTAGCCGCCGATCTCGACGGGCTCGGTCAGGCGCCGCACCACGATCGGGATCACCGGGCGCAGGCGCAGCGTCTCCTTCGCCACCGCGTCCACGTACTCGTCCCCGCCGGCCACAGCCTCCTCGCGGAGGCGCGCCAGCTTGTCCGGGTGGCGCACGAGGCGCTCGATCCCCCAGGCAAGCGCCGTGGCCGTCGTCTCATGGCCGGCCACGAGCAGCGTCATCAGCTCGTCGCGCAGCTCCACGTCGCTCATCGGGGAGCCGTCCTCGTGGGTGGCCTGGAGCAGCAGCGACATGATGTCGTCGCGGTCCGCCAGGTCGTCGGCGCCGCGCCGCGTCCGAATCTCCTCGTAGAGCAGCGCGTCGACGTCCCGGAACTTGTCCTGGAACATCGGCAGCTTCTCGACGCGGGCGGGGCCGAGCAGCGCCAGCGCGGCCATCTGCGCGGGCGCGGTGGCCCACTCGAGCGCTTGCCGGATTGCCTCTCGCAGCCGGACCAGGCGCGTGCCCTCGTCCATGCCGAACACCGCTCGCATGATCACCTCGAGGGTGACCGCCTGCATGTGCGCCCAGAGCTGGAGCGGCTCGTTCTGGGGCCAGCGCGCGATCTCCTGCTCGGCCACCTCGCGCATCAGCTCGCCGTAGCGCTGCATGCGCTCGCCGTGGAAGGGCGGCAGCAGCAGCTTGCGCTGGGCCAGGTGCTGCTGCTCGTCGAGCAGCAGGACCGAGTTGTGGCCCAGCACCGGGCGCAGGATCGCGTTCGCCTCGCCCGCGTGGAACACCTTCGGATCGCCGGTGAAGACCTGCCGCACGTGCTCGGGGTTGGCGAGCATCACCCACGTGCCCTCCTGCGCTATGCGCACGCTGAACACGTCCCCGTAGCGAGCGCGGCAGCGCTCGAGGAACGGCCCCGTGCGCGTGATCCACCCGATCGTCTGAACCGGCCGCGGCGCCCGCGCGCCGGGAGGAAGCTTCGTAGCCGTCGTCACCGTCCAGTCCCCTCTCCCGCGTGAATGAGATACCGAAGAGTATCCGAATACCGGACGGTATGTCAAACGCGGCTAGGCGTTCTCGGCCTCCTTGATCTCACGCGCGAGATCCTCAGCCGCCATCTCGGTCGCGGCGGACACCATGCGGTTCGCGAACTTCACGTTGGCCACCACCTGGTCGGCCATGTTGGCCGCATACGCCACGATCAGCCCCGCCTCGCCCTCGTCGAGCACCTCGCCGAGCTGCTTGAGGTCGTCGCGCCGCATGCCGCCGTGCACGTGACCGGACACCGCGCCGATCGCCGCGCCCGCGCCGCCGCCGGCCGCCAGCGCGCCGACGATGCCCACCGCCGGGAACAGCGCCACAACCGCTCCAGCGGCCAGGCCCCAGCCGAGCCCGTGCGCGGCGCCGTGACGCGTCGGCTGCTCGTGCTTCTTCACGATCTTGACCTTGCCGTTCTCGTCGCGTGCGATCACGGCGGCGTCGAAGTCGTCGGACGCCTTGATCTCGTAATAGAGCATCTTGATCGCCTCGTAGTCCTCCACCGCCTGGTCGACACTCGCATACGAGCCCGCGGCGATGAACAGGGTGTCCGGCTGGTCGCTCATGGCAACCTCCGCGTCGGGGGAAGTGCCGGAAACGTAGGCGCGCGGTTCCGGGGCGGCATCATCCGAACCGGGTGAGGCCATCCGCCTGCGCCACCGCCAGATTCCCAGGCGATGGGCTGGATCGACTCCGAGGTGATCCTCGTCTCGCTGGCCGCGATGGTGTCGCCGACCACGCTGCTGTTCTCGCTGTTCGTGCTGATACTCGGCGAGCGGCCGCTGCGCACCGGGCTGTGGTTCTACCTCGGCGCGATGGGCGCCACGCTGCTGATCGGGGTGGTGGCCGCCTTCGCGCTAGAGGACATCGCGGCCTCGGACCATCCGTCCACTCCCAAGACGTGGGTCGCGATCCTCGACCTGGTCTTCGCCGCGGTGATCGTCATCTGGGTGGTCCGCCGGCTGAGGCAGCCGGTCAACCAGGCGCGCATCGACGGCATGGTGGCCCAGATGACGAGGGTGGCCTCGGCCCCCGCGCTCGCGATCATCGGCGCCGGGGCGACGCTGGCCAACCCCGGCGGCTTCATCCCGATCGCGCTCAAGAGCATCTCGGAGCTCAACCCGAGCACGGCGCAGTACGTGGCCGACTGGGTGTTCTTCGCGGTGGCGTCGCTCCTGCCGCTCGAGCTCGCCCTGGTTGCCTTGGTCGTCGCGCGCAAGCCCACCGAACGCCGGCTCGAGCGAGTGCGGGGCTGGCTCGAGCGGCACGCTCGCACCATGGCCGCGGTGATCCTGTTCCTGCTCGCCGCCGCGCTCACGCGCAACGGGCTCTCCGGCCTGCTCTCCTAACTCACCAGGTAGTCCGACTTGAGCCAGGCCACCGTGGCCCCGAGCCCGTCGGCGTAGCCCACTCGCGGCGACCAGCCGAGCAGCTCGCGCGCCTTGCGGTTTGAGAAGTCCTGATCGCGACCCAGCACGTGCACCGCCTGGCGCGACAGCAGCGGCTGCGTGGTCAGGCGGGTGGTCTTGCGCAGCGCGCGGTAGCCGTGCTCGAGCGAGAAACCGATGCCGTTCGCCGCCCAGTAGGGCAGGCTCCACTTGACGGTGCTGCAGCCCAGTCCCTCGGCAATGCCGTCGGTGAACTGCTTCCACGTGATGTCGAGGCCGTCGCTGGCGTTGAAGGCCTGGCCGGCCGCGGCCTCGCTTGTCAGTGCCAGCAGCGCCGCGTCCACGAGGTTGTCCACGTACACGAGGCCGGCGATCGCGCGGCCGCCGTCCACGAGCAGCATGTTGCCGCCGCGGATCGCCTTCGCCATCGCGCCCACCACCTCGACCGAGCGCGGCCCGTACACGGTGGCCGGGCGCAGGATCACCGTGTCCATCGCGCCCTGCGCGCGCCGCACCTCGTCCTCGGCACCGCGCTTGGTCTGCGAGTACCAGTTGCGGAAGCCATTGGGAGCGCAGGTCTCGTCGATCTCGCGGCCACCCGGGTAGCCGTACACGTCGGTCGTGCTGAAGTGGATCAGGCGCTCGACCGACGCGTCCGCGGATGCCTGCAGCAGGGCGCGAGTGCCCTCCACGTTGATCTTCGCGATCTCGTCCGGGGTGGCCCAGTCCGACACGAGCGCGCCGCAGTGGAACACGTAGCGGCAGCCTGTCGCCGCGCGGGCGAGCGACATCGCGTTCGTCAGGTCGCCGGGCGCAATCTCCACGTCGAGCTTCTCGAGCAGGGAGGTGTCGCTCGTGTCGCGCGCGAGGCAGCGCACTTGGTAGCCGTCCTCGACCAGCCGCTGAACGAGGTGTCCGCCGATGAAGCCGGTGGCGCCGGTCACGAGGCAGACCTGATCGCTCGCCGGGTCGATCGGTTTGCCCCGGAAGGGCTTGTCGCCGCCCGCCGGCGCGGCGCCGTTCGTGCGCTTGCGCGTGATCGTGGCGGTCGCGATGTTGCGCACCTCCGCCCAGTTCCTGCCGGCGCCGCTGTGCACGTCGGCGAGCACGGCGCCGAGTGCACCGAGGAACTGGTCCGCCTCCTGCTCCGACAGCGTGAACGGCGGCAGCAGCTTGATCACGTCGTTCTTGCCGGCGGCCATCGTGACCACACGGTGGTCGCGATGCAGCGGGATCACCACGAGCTGCGGAAACAGGCCCTCGCTCGCCAGGTGAATCAGGCGCCAGTTGAGCCTGGCCAGCTTCGAGGCCGGCGCGCCCAGCTCGATGCCCACCATGAGGCCGCGCCCGCGGATCTCCTTGACCATCTCATAGCGGTTGCGAAGCTCGCCGAGGCCGTCCATCAGGTAGCGGCCCATGTGCGCGGCACGATCGACCAGACCGTCGCGCTCGATCACCCGCAGTGTCGCCAGCCCGGCCGCCATCGACAGACGGTTGCGCCCGTAGGTGGACTGGTGAACGTAGCTGCGCTCCAGCGTGCCCACCGCCTTCTGGAACAGATCGCGCGTGGTGACCATCGCGGCGACCGGCATGTAGCCGCCGCTCAGCGCCTTGCCGACCAGCACGAAGTCCGGCTCGAGGCCGTCGTGCTCGAGCGCGAACCACTTGCCCGTGCGCCCCAGGCCCGTCTGGATCTCATCCACGATGAACAGCGTGCCGTAGCGGCGGCATAGGTCCTGCGCGCCCTTCAGATAGCCGGGCGGCGGCAGCGTGACCATCCGTCCCTGCACCGGTTCGACGACGAAGGCGGCCACGTCCTTGGTCCGCAGCTCGGCCTCGAGTGCGTCGAGGTCGCCGAACGGCACGCGCGAGCAGCCGGGCAGCAGCGGTCCGAAGCCCTCCTTGAAGAACTCGTCGCCCACCAGCGAGAGCGGACCGAGCGTGACGCCGTGGAAGCTGCTGTCGCAGGAGAGAAAGCGCGGCCTGCCGGTGGCCGCGCGCGCGAACTTCATCGCGGAGTCCACCGCCTCGGCGCCCGTGCTCGCGAAGAAGACGGCCTCGAGGCTTCCCGGCAGCCGCCTCGTCAGCTCCTCGGCCAGCATGCCTGCGAGAACGCCGTAGTGGATCTGCACGCCGTCGGCGAGGTCGGACGCCAGCGTGGCCTCCAGCGTCTCGCGGATGTCCGGGTGGTTGTGACCCAGGCTCGCGAAGCCCTCGCCGGTGTGCAGGTCGAGGTAGGCGGTGCCTGAGGCGTCGTAGAGGTACGAGCCCCGCGCGGAAACGAACTCCTTGTCGAAGCCGAGGATGCGAAGGACGTCGACCAGCGACGGGTCGAGATGGCGAGCGGCGAGGACCAGTGTCTCGTCCGCCCGAGCTGCGGCGTCCGTGACCACGCCCAGGGAGTCGGGACCATCCATCAGGACGGCGGGAGCCTACATGGGGCGCGGCCCGCACCGCGCCCCATGTAGCGCTGCGGTCAGCGAATCTTCTGCGAACCCCTCTGCAGAATCTTCACTCGGCCCGAGCTCTCGGGCTTGTTGCTGCCCGGCGCGTAGTCGAAGACCGTGTGCGTCTGGAAGTTCATGACGAACGCGTCGATGATGTTGTTCGACGGATCCTGCCACACCACGTACAGCGTCTTCGGCGCGATCTGGAGCGCCACGTAGTTGGCCGGCGGGAAGGTCATGCCCACGGCAGGGCCCTTCACCGGGACGCCCTGGACCTGGGTGTCCGTGTAGGTCTGGTCGAACGTGTTGCCCGTGTTGCGGCCGAGCGTGTAGTTGGTCTCGATCTTGTAGCCGTCGAGGTTGAACCGGTTCACGTTCGGCGGGAAGCCGTTCGTGTTCTTGCCGTGGTGCCGGTGGTGGCGCTTGCTGTGGTGGTTGTCGCTCTTGCCCTGCACCACCGCGGTGCCTACGACTGCCGCCGCGGCGAATACCAGCAGCACGGCGAGGACCAGCCTGCGTGAACGCAACATCCTGCTCTCCTCCAACTTCTCCGGGGACGGACGGGGCCGTTCAGAAACCCTAAACGGACCGTCAAGGACCAGCGGACGCGACGCTGGCGCCTACGGCGCGCCGATCCCCTTCAGCGCCGATGCCGCGAGGCGGTCGGCGCTCAATGCCCGGGAGGACCCGATGATTGAGGCGAGCCGGCGCATCCCACGGGCGAATCGCCGGGCCCGGTGCCCGTGGAGGTGCGAAGCCCGCCTGCGCAGCTCTGCCCGCGCGCGGCGCGCGAGCTTGCGCTGACCGGCGAGCAGACTTGCGGCCTGCCGCGCGTATCTGACGACAGCCTTGTCCTGCAGGGCCACGTAGCCGCCCGCGGCCTGGCTGCCGCCAGCGAGAGCCTGGTACGCGCCGCTGGCGCGGTTCTGCGCGGTCAGCACCGCTGTCGCCAGGCCGCCGATCTGCAGATAGCGGCGAAGCAGGCGGTAGGTCGTGGGCAGGCGGTGCTTCAGCGTGCCGAGGCGCTTGCCCTTGAGCGGATGAGGACGCGCGACGTGCGTGTAGCCCGGCGCGGGCGGGTCGGCGGCGATCGCCTGCTCGCGCTGCGCCATCACCGACGCGTAGGTCCGAGCCAGCGCCGTTCCAGCGCACGCGCCCGCCGCGCCGTTCGTGTACTGATCGGGTCCGGTTCCCTTCAAGCAGCCGGTGACCTTGTAGACGTACGCCTGCTCCTGCTCCTGCTTGGCGTACTGGGATGCGGACTTCCTGGCCTCGTCCTTGTGCTTCTTCTTGATGCACGGCGGCTGCGCGACACCGCCGACGCGCGCGGCGTCGCTCGTGCAGTCCGGAGTGATCGTCACGGTGCCGCTCCAGAGCATCGTCTGGCTGCAGCTCGTCGCCTCCTCGTTGTCCGCGTTCGCCTGGGCGGTGCAGTCCGGGGGGAGCCGATAGACGCCCGGATCGGAGCTCGTGACCGGCAGCGTTGTCGTGCCGCCTCCGAGTTGGCTGATCGGTATCGACGTGACGGCGCGCAGGGCGTCGGGGAACTGCGGGTACGGCCCGGCCGCCTGGCAGATGGCGGCGGTGACGCTGATCGAGTTCGGATCCGGTTGCCAGGGTGCGTCCACCTTGAGGATGAGCGCCGAGCCGCTGAGCTGACCGCTGAGCATCAGAGGGGGACCGCCCGGGTCAGGCGCCGAGAAGCTGCCGGTGCAGTGCTGTGGCTCGCAGTCGCCTGAGCTCGCGTCGTCGCAGAAAGTGTCCGAGCTGTCGCCGCCTCCCGTGAGCTGCTGTCCGGCGGCGGGGGCCGACGCGCTCGCGCCGCTCGCCGACAGCTGCACCGCGCGGAAGGTCGCCTTCCAATTGAAGACGTCCGAGATGTGGAAGGGGCCGCTGAAGCATTCGTTCTCGCTGCAGGTGTCCTGCCCGTCCGCGCTGAACTGCGCGGTGCCCTGGTACGTGACGTCGTAGAAGACCGACGGCCCGACCGGCCCACTTTGAGCGCCGGCGGCCGAGCCCGTGGATGCGAGCACGAGAGCCGCGACGCAGGCGGCGAAAAGAAGTAAGAGCTTGCTCACGTTCGCCGAACCTACGGTCAAACGCGGAGCGCCGCTCGCCAGATGTTCGAATGCTTACTTTGCCTCGGCGAGGGCCCAGATCCCCGTGAGAGCATCGCCGGATGAGCCCTCTCAGAGTCCTCTCCGCCACCTTCGCCGGCGTCGCGGTTGCGCTCGCGCTGGCCGCATCCGCCTCCGCAAGCACGATCTTCTACATACACGCGAACAACATCTGGGCGGCGAGCCCAGACGGAAGCGGCCAGCGTGCGATCACGGCGGACGGAACGGCCTCCGCTCCCTACCTGGGCGTCGCCTCGGGCAAGCAGGGCAGCGCACCGCCACTCGCCTTCCTGCGCTACACCGGAAGCTCTTTCATCTACGGCAGCATGCGGCCGGACGGCACCGGCGCGGCCACCAACCCGGCGTCATCCACGCTCCCGATGCCCGGCTTCACGCAGGGCGACAACCACCAGCTCAGCATGGACGTGGCGGGCGACCGCGTCGCGTGGACCAGAGCGAGCAAGCCGGGTTCCCGCGAGACCTTCACCCCCTACTCGATCGGGCTCGACGGCAGCTCGCCGCTCGAGGTGTCGACCGGCACCTACACGCTCACGAGCACCTTCGGCGACACGGCTGGGCAGTCGCTGCTCTTCGATGACGCGGTGGGGATCGACTACTCCGACGCGAACAACGCGGGAGCCCTCTGGCCGCCGGCGCCGGCCCCGTGCACTTCCGGGATCTCGGGCTACGGCCTCGTTCGCCAGGCGCCCCAGCCCCACGGCTCGCCGGATGCTGGGCCAGCTCCCATCGCCTATTACTGCGAGACGAGCCTCGACCTCCTGTTCCCCGCGCTGAGCCCGAACGGCCAGACCATTGCCGCCGTGGCGAGCGCGAACCCTGGCCCGGGCCGCATCGTCACGATCCCGATCGGCGGCGCGGCGTCTGGATCGACGGAGTCGCCGCTTAGCTACGTGACCCCCGCGGGCTCGCTGGGGCAACGCCCGGACTTCTCGCCCGACGGATCCGCGATCGTTTTCGAGGACGGGTCGTCGCACGGAATCGACACGGTTCCGGCCAGCGGCGGGCAGCCGGCCACGGTGGCGGCAGATGCAGTGTCGCCGGCATGGAGTCCGTACAACCTGGCGCCGGCCGGCGGCGGGCCTGGGGGCAAGACGGGAGCCGGAAACGCGCCCTCGATCCGCAGTGTGCGGCTCGTGAAGAAGCGGGTTCGCGCGAAGCAGGGCATCAAGCTCGAGGTCACACTGTCCCGCGCCGCCACGCTGCGCGTTCAGCTCGCCCGGCGGGTGGTGAAGCGGAAGGGGCACCGCCGGCACACGAGCTATCGCAGCGTCGGCACCGTCAGCTTCCACGCGAAGGCGGGCAGGCACCGCTACACGATCAAGAAGGTCCACCACCGGCGGCTCAAGCCCGGCACGTACCGGCTGACGATCTTCGCCGTGTCGGGCAAGGCGCGGTCAGCCCACCGCAGGCTCACGGTCACGGTCACGCGCTGAAGCCGGGCGTAGGCGCTACTAACCAACCACTCCCTGTGCCGCGACCACGCAGTCGGCTCCGAGCGCCTTGATCCCGGTGTAGATGCTCGCGAAGAGCGTGGCGCCGCTCGGTGCCGCCATCGCCGCTGCGGCGTCGTCGGGGGCCTTGGACGCGACTGGGGTGTTGGTTTGATCGAGCGGAAGCGGCTCGTTGTCGAGGATGCTGCCCGGCTCGGTGCTGGTGAACAGGAACCGCATTGCGGTCGTTCCACCGCCAGCGTCCCAGCAGGCCACCTGAAACGTGAACGGGCCGTTGGTGAACACCGTCTTCAGCGGCGAGGTCTCCTTGCTGGTCCCGACCGCGGGGAGCTTGATGAGGTCCGTGGCGAGCACCTTGCCGCGCGGGACGAGCCCAGCGGCGACCGCTCCCGGGACGGCGTTGACGGTGCCGGCGGTCGCTGCGACGTCCGCCCGTGGCACTGTGCCGAGCGTCGATTCCTTGATCTGCCGGCCGGTGAGCGTGTCGTTCTTGAACTTCCCGCCGGTGAGCGTCTTGTTCCTGAGCTTGTTGCCTGTGAGGGTCTTCGCCTTGAGCTTGGTGCCGGTGATCGTCCCGGACTTGATGCTCTTGCCATTGATCTTCACCGCGGCGTAGCCCGTGCCGCCGAGCGCCACGAACAGCGCGAGCAGGGCCACCGCGACCGATGGGGATGGCGCCTTGATGTGTCGTCTCATCGCGGTCACCTACGGGTGCGCGAGCGAGTTGGCGGAGATGAAGCAGGCGCTACCGAATGCGTTCACGCCGCCGTGGGCGGTCATCACGAGGGTCAGCCCGCTCGGAGTCGAGAGCGTCGCGAAGTCGAGGTCCGAAGCGAACACCCCCGGCGCCGACGCGGTCACCTTCATGAAGTTGTCGTCCGCGGTCCCGATCACGTCGTTCACGTCGCTCCCGGGCTCAGTGCTCGCCACTCCCACCTGGAGGGTCTGCTTGCCGGTGCCGTCGTCGTAGCAGCGGGCGTTGGCGCTGAAGGGGCCGTGCGTGAGGATGATCGTTCGCGGCGCCGCGGCGAGGCTCGCCGCCATCGGCAGCTTGATCAGGCCGGTGCTGTCCACGTCGGTCGCGGACAGGAAACCCGCCTTGGCCGAGTCGGTCAGTGCGGTGGCGGTGCCGGCGGTGGCCGCCACGGCCGCCCTTGGCACGGTGCCGAGCGTCGACTCCCTGATCTGCCTACCGGTGAGGGTGTCGTTCTTGAGCTTGCCGCCGGTGAGCGTCTTGTTCTTGAACTTGCCGGCGGTGAGCGTCTTGTTCTTGAACTTGCTGCCGGTGATCGTCCCGGACTTGATGTTCTTGCCGTTGATCTTCACCGCGGCGTAGCCCGTCCCGCCGAGCGCCACGAACAGCGCGAGCAGCGAGATCGCCATCGATGGCGAGGGAAGTTTGATGCGCGACATGCGGACCTCCTTTGGAGAGATCCAGCCTCTCACGTTTCATCCGGGCCGGGGAAAAGTGGGCGGTGCCCGGCTCGAACGGGCGACCTCCTGCTTGTAAGGCAGGCGCTCTGACCAACTGAGCTAACCGCCCGGACGGGGACGAGTCTAGCCTTGGGTTCGTGGCATTCGTGCTCACGCTCATCGGAGCGATGCTGGCCTGCGGCCTCGAGATGCTCGAGGCGCTGGCGATCGTGTTGGCAGTCGGAATCAGCCGCCGGTTCCGCGACTCGCTGATCGGCGCCGCGGGCGCGGCCGCCGCCCTGGCGCTGCT
>Ga0068852_100002502_pt1 | contig 12647 bp, 10 predicted proteins | sample KBSCornC22_FD_66594 | JGI IMG/M metagenome (GOLD analysis project Ga0068852, IMG submission 66594) | Corn rhizosphere microbial communities from Kellogg Biological Station, Michigan, USA - KBS Corn C2-2 | ecosystem: Host-associated > Plants > Roots > Rhizosphere > Soil ... | reverse complement strand
CTTGACGTGAAGCTTCGCGAGGCAGCTCGTGCGCTTTGCGAGGAACGTCCCGATGTCGGCCAACAGGCCGAGGCTTGTGTAGGGTTTGAGCGGATCGCGCTCCTGCTGGGTCTGAAGGTTCGGCAGGGTGATGATGGTGACATGGCCGGGCGCGAGTTCACGATAGATGCCGCCGGTACAAGGCCCCGATCCGCCGGAATTTTCCGCCGGTTCGAACTGGGTGTGGTTCAGGCACTTCACTTTATATATCTGCGGGAAGGCTTGGAGGATCAGCCGCTCGTAGTCCCACAGATCGATGGCGCGATCCTTGTGGCGCAGGCGCTCGCTGATACGCTGATAGAAATCCTGCGACTGTTCGGCGCCGCGTCCTCCGAAAGAGACAAATGGCTGGCTGATTGCCTTTACGGCCGAATTGGGCACCGCCAGCTTACTGACCGTGCCCGCGGGCAGCGGGGTTGCGGAGAAATCCGGCGCGTTGCCCTGATCGGCGAAGACCGCTTCCATCGCCTGCGCCGCGACGAGTTGCAGGCGGCACACCGCGTCGCTCTCGCTGGCGACCGCAGCGCGGATCCAATACATGCCCGATGGCAACAGCGTGTTGTTCTGTGTCGCGTCGGCCGGAACCGCGAAAGTGACGACCCCGGAATCGAGCAGCTCATCCGTGCCGTCAAATACCGCGTTCTCCGGGAATTCGACCCACTGGTTGTCCGAGAGATAGCACCAGTCGAAGTGCGGTACGGGCTTGGGTGCCAGCGGATTGGCGGTGCCGTCGACGACCTGGAACAGAATAGCGATGCTCTGCGGGGGTGTGAGGCCCGCGATGCCGATGTAGAATTCGGCCTCACTCTTCAGAACACTGCTGCCACGCGCGAAGGAGAATTGCGGCAGCAGCGCTACCGAGTCGCCGCCGGTCAGATAAGGCTGCTGCTCCGCCGTGCCGAAAGGTCCGAGATGGAAGAACTGTCCGGTGCCCGCGGCTGGCTGCGTCGCCGAGTTCAATGTCAGCTTGACGGATGCGACGTATGACATCGTCAACGCCGCCGCCATCGGTCCTGGCGGCATAGTCGGGCCGGGACTCGTCGCGGTCTTGGCATTCAGCAGATAGGTGATGAGCGCGGACTGATAGGCGGCTTGACCGATGTCGCCGCTCAGCACGAGACGGAGAAAGCCGTGCCGCGCCTGCGTGGTGTAGGGCTCGTCGGGTGTGAAATCGGGCGCTTCCACGACGGGGTTGGAGAGGTTCTGGGTAAGCGAAATGGCAATGGTATTGCCGGACGCGGGCGCGATGGACGTTGCGGAATTGGTCGAAGGCGTCCAGACGCCGCCTTTGAGGAAATCGACCGAGACCGTCGGCATCGACGTGCCGGTGAAGACCACCGGCACTGCTTGCCAAATAATATCGACTTCCGCGCTGCTTAGGTTCTTCTGGAATATCTCGGTTGAACCGACGACGAGCGCGCTATTCGCGGCCGGCGACGAGCCAAACGGCTGAAACGGCTTCGACAGGTCCACGGGTCCGAAATCGGTGGCGACCGGGAGCGTCTTCATGCCCTTCACGTCGACCGTCAGATCCACCGATGCAATCTGCACGTCCTGCAAATCGGGATAGGCATAAGCTGCCTTCACATTCTGGACGAGCGTCACCAGCAGGATGGGAAGATCGGTGTCGAAATTGTAGCCGTGAACCTTCGGCACATAAGGGGTGACGGGAGCGTCGGCACCCTCGAGCTGGACAACAAGTTCAAGCGTGTTGTTCGCGTGCGCGAACGAAACCGGCGCCTTCTGGAGCCATCCCTTTGCCGTCGTGAACCAGCATTGCACGGCAGTGGTGAAATCGCTCTGCGCCGAGGATGGAAGCGTTCCGTCCGCCGCGAGCTGGAGCGTGATCTTCCGCGTGCCTTCGGCCACATAGAGATAGTGCGAGGCGATGCCGAACCCAATATTCGCCGGTGGCATGTTGATCTTGGAAAGATTGCCATCGGTGTAGATCTTGTCGAAGAACGGCTGCCAGGATTTGTCGACCGAGGTGAGCGGGGCGCCCTGCCCGTCGTCGGAATTGGCGACCGGCGATGCGAAGATGCGCCCGTTGTCCAGATCGCCGGATGTGATGGGCTCAGCGCCATGGCGGTAGACCGTCTTCAGCCCGGCGATCGTTGCCTTGTTGGCGACGAAATCGGCCGCGTTCGCGAAGAAGGCGTCCTTGCCTGCGGAGTCTTTGCCAGCCTTGAACAGCGTACCGGCCGCGAAATCGAAACTGGTGGCTTGCTTCGCGAGTTCGGCGATCAGGTGTACATGTCCCGGCTGCGCTGGACTTTCCTTCAGACCCAGGATGGTCCGGTAATAGAAATCGAGATGCCTTTGCGTCAGCCGGTTGCCGGCGGTGCGCGCATATTCCGCAAGTTGAAGGAACGCCAGATAGAGCGCGTAATGCGGCGCGCGTCCCGGAGATTTCAGCAATCCGTCGAGCGCACCCTGCGCATCGCTCCCGACCCGTGCGAACACACGGAGGAACTGATCGAACACCGACCGGAACAGATTGTGCGTCGAGCAATGGTTGATCCGCACAAAGGGATCGGGCAGTCCGCCCGGACCGTAGACGGATACGTCCGGCGAGATGGTTGCCAGATAGGCGGTCCAGGTCGCACCGCCGGTCCAGTCCTTCGACAGCCCCGTCGTCAATATCGTGTGGAAGGCGACGACAGGATCGCCGAAGATCTTCATCGCCGGCGCGACGTCGTCGATGACCGTCAAGCTCTCGCCACCCCGGTAATAACCGATGAGCCGCTTCAGGGCCGGCGCGAGTTGCGCGCTGATGAGATTTTGCGTCGTGCCCTTCAGCGCGACGGTGTCCGGCAGGCTGTGGGTGAAATGATCCAGCATGCGCGCCAGACTGCCCACCGCCGCAAAGAGGTAGCCAAGATTGTCTTTCAGCGCGTTCGCCTGCCCGGCGTTCTCCAGATTGTTCAGAAAATCGAACCAGGACCGGACGGCGGTCTTGTAGCTTTCGATGTCTTCGATGGCCGCGACGGCCAGCGGCACCGCCGCATCCTTGGAGAAGAAGTCGCGCCATCCACCCGTCGTGACTGTGTTCGTGGGACCGTAATGCTTCAGGCCGGCGGCATAGTTGCGCGCGAAGACGATGTTGTCCGCCACGCCGCGCGCATTGACCGGCGCGGTCGCTGGATCGAGCGCCGCCGTTGCGCGATCATCCCGGCTCGTGCCCTCGCGCACGAGCTTCAGGGGATGGGTGATTTGTGAACAGTCGTCCGTCATCGCTCAGTCGTTGTCCGGAAGCAGGTTGATCGTCGTGGTCAGGTTGATGTCCGTGCCCTCCTGCACGTAGTAAGGAAAGACAAAGTTGAATCGCGAATTGGTCGTCTTGACGACGTAGATCACCTGGATCAGCACGACGCCTTCCGTGATCCTGCTGTCATCGAGCTTCACGCTTTGCAGCGTCACCCGCGGTTCGAAATAGAGGATGGCGGACTCGATCTTGTCGGCCATCAGCGTCTTGATCCGGGTGTCGAGTTCTTCGAACACCAGCTCGCTCATGTTGCAACCATAGAGCGGCTGCATAGCGCGCTCGCCAGGGATCGTGCTGAGCAGGATCTCCAGGCTCGACGCCACATCGGCATCGTCCTCGAGCATCGCCACGCCGGCCAACGGCAGGGTGAAATCCGGCGGAAACGACCAGCCTCGACCGAGGAAATCGCCGGTCATCATTCAGCCTCCGATCAGGACGGTTGGGGCGCCGACGGCCGCGACTACGCCGCCGCCGCCAGTCGGATCGCCGATGCGCGCCGCCGGCACGCCACCGATCAGGACCGTCATCGAACCCATCACGATCGCATCTGCACCGCAGGTATCGCCGACGCGCGCGGCCGGAAGCCCGCCGATCAGCACGGTCGGTGCGCCGGGCGGAATGATCGGCGTCGGCACACCCAATGTGGCGGTGCTGACGATCATGTCAGTTACGCGCGCGGCCAGTGACATCGCCCTCTCCTACTCTCTTGCACACGCGCATCGATCCGCCGGTGCGGTGACGCGCATCAGTTGATCTGCACCATTCCGCCTTTGATCGTGGTCATGGCGTCGCCGTTGATCTTGGTTTGGGCGCCGGACAGCTCCATCGTGCCCGTGCCCGATGCCTTGAACGAACTCTGCGCGCTCAATTCTGTGTTCGTGCCCGACAGTTTCACGTCCTTTTGCGCCTTGAAGACGAGGTCCTTCGCGCTTTCGATCGTGATGCCGCTGTCGTCGAGCGTGATCTTATTGTTGTTCTGGTCCTGCAGCACGATGCCCTTGGCATCTTCCGACAGCGTGATCTTGTTGCCGGCCGGCGTTTCGAGGCCGACGATCTTCTTGTCGTCGTCGAAGGTGAGCTTCAGCTTTTCGCGACTGACATAGCCCTTGAGATCGTTCGTGTCCTTGGCAGGCACAGGCGACGGTTTGGCGCTGCTGTTGCATTGGCCCAGGATGACGGGATAGCGCGGATCGTCGCCTAGAAAGCCGACAATCACTTCGTCGTCGATTTCGGGACGGAAATAGGTGCCGCGGCTCTTGCCCGCGTCCAGGGTTGCAAGCCGCGCCCACACCCCATCCTCGCTGGTGGAGATGAGCGGCAGGCGGCATTTGATGCGATCCTCGCCGTCGGGATCGTTCTCAAGCGCCGTGACGATTCCGATCTGCAAGCCCGCCACGGAGGGAAGCAGGCCCGATGCCGGAAGCGGCCTGAGATCGTAGGTCTCGGCGAAACGTTCGGGGCTGAGGCCGAACTGAACGTCCGTTTCCCAATTTCCGCCGTGCATGGTCTGGCGCACACCCGACACGAACAGCTTGCCCTCGAATCTGTCGCCGATACCGGTGATCTGCACGATGTTGCCCGGCAGAATCCCCGCGAAGCCCTGGCAGCGTGCGCGCCCGCGCAAGCGCGCCAGCCGCATACGCAAGAGGCGCGAGTCAGCCCAAGCCTGAAGCTGGGCTTCGTCAACCGCACCGCCATGTACGATCTCGTCCGTGTCGTCGCCGAGCACCTTTGCAAGGTCCGCCGCAGCGACATTGCCCGCTTGCGGCACGGTCGGTTCGCTGCCATCGGCATTGACCGTGTTCTGATCGGCGGCCTTCCAGCTCAACGCCTTGACGCCCTTGCTCTGCCATCTGGCATCGATATCGACATCCAGCTCGAGCACGGTCGAGCCGTAGGTCATCTGCAGCGCGGGCGAGCCGTCCATCTTCGGCTTCGCGATGGACACCTTGTCGTCGCCGACACTCACGACCTGGCCATTGGCCTCGGCGCGGCAGAGAAGGAAGTCCCAGTCACTGCAATCGTATTGCACGACCTCTTTCAGGTCGGGTGTCGTCGCTTCGACGTCTTTGGCAAGACCATGGGCATCCAGGATCAGCTCCATGATGTCGCTATCTTTCATGTCGACGAAATATTTGCTCTTGCGCGAGGCCGTCGCCTTCACCGCATCGGCGAAGCACTCCACGCTCAGGACGCCGCCGCTTTTGCGGATTTTCAGGCTCTGCCGGACGATCGAACCCTTGAACACCGTCTGGTTCTGTGAGCGATAGCCGAACTGAATCTCAATGGCCTTGCCGGGGAGGAACGAGTCTGAGTTGCTGGCCGGGAAGGTCGCCTTGGAGGCTTCGCCGTCGTCGAGCTGGATCGACGCCGACGGAACGCGGTTGAGCTCGCGATTGACCGTGACCGACAGTACATGAAGCGTGTCCGGAAGCACCTGTCCGGCGACCAGGATCACCATCGTGCAAACATCGGGCGTCGCCGGTGTGGGGATGGTGGTCGCGTCGGTCATGGCGCGCTGCCCGTCGTGGCCGTGCCGGTCTTGGCAACCGGCGGGAAGGTGAGCGACATGCCGGGCTTCAGCGTGCGGAAATTCGACAACCCGTTCCGCTGCGCCACCTGAAGGTAATACTGCGGCGTGCCGTAGATTCGGTAGCAGAGCAGTGGCAGCGTATCGCCGGCCTTCACGGTGACGAGCTGCGTCAAGTCGGGCGATTGCTTGTCTTCCTTGGCTGCGCGCTTTTCCTCCTCGATGCTGCTCTTGAACGTGACTTTCGCGGAGGCGCGGATCGGTGTCCCGTCGGCATTGAACAGCTTATAGGTGATGTCGACTTCGGTGACGCGGCCTTTGAAGATCGAGTTCTCGCCCCACACCAGCTTGAAGTGCCGCGGTTCGTGGGAATCGCCCTTGTAGTCGATGACGACTTCCTTGAATCGTTGCAGATCGTCGGCGACCGAGTCGCGCGGTTCGCTGTCGATAATGCCGGTATTGTCGAACAGGAATTCGAACGACATCTCCGCAGGCTCAGTGTACTCGTATTTGAGCTGCTTGCCGCTCGTCCCCTGCCCTTGCCCCCCCTTGGAGAATTTCAGCTTGTAGGCAAGCGTATAGGTTTCCGGATTGATGAGCGCTTCGAAGGAGTCATCAGCCTCGGCGACGCCACCGCTCTCCGCCGCCTTGGAATCGGCGAAGGCGAGGATCAGCATCTTGCCGTGCTTTCCGGGCGGGGCCATCAGCGTTCCTTTTTCGCCTGCAGGATCTGCAGCACGCGCTCGACGCATTCCTCGATAATTTCGTCGGCGTTGCCGCCACCGCCGCCGCCATGCTCATCGTCTTTGGAACCGCCCTGCTGCGCGCCCTTTTGGGGCTCGGGCGGCTTGCCCGAGACCGCCATGCGGATGTGCAGTTCCTTGATCTCGACCGGCATATTCCCACCAGTAAATAAACGGCGTTACGTCGAATCCTGCAGGCTGAAATATCGATAAGTGAGCTCCATGGTTTCGATGACCAGGCTGTTCTCATTCGCGTTGAAGTCGCTGACGAGCCATTTCTTTGGAATGGCATGTGCGACGTTCCAGGTGCGCAACGGATCGCCCTTCTCGTTCATCAAAATCACGTTGATGTCCGACGGACTGAACTGACGGTCGCGGAACGCCGCTGTGAACCAGTCCAGTACCTGGGACCCCATCAGCATGCCCCGTTTGAGCACCATGTCGGCATACTTCGTCCGGATCGGAAGCTTGTGCTCGAAGCGGTTCTCGCCACCTTCCTTGAAGCTCTCATAGTCGTATTCCACCGACAGGCCCGACACAGTCTGGAACCGGGCGTCGTCGGTGGGCGCAGGCCCGCCGCCGAGCAGGAACTCGACCTTGTAGTAGAAGCTCCACGGTGGATAGTAATCGGCCATGCCCGTCAGACGTCGATATGCGTCAGCCCTTCATGCGCGAGTTCGACACTCTCCACCGCGATTTCGTTCGCGTCGGATTTCAGGTCGGGCGCCGTCACCTTCACCGGAAACGCTCGCGTCGCTTTCCAGGCCGCGACCGGGTTATGCTTTTCGTTCATGAGGCGGATGATGACATCGCGCCGCTTCGTTGCCCGCTCGTCCGAGACTTCGTCGAACCATGTATTGAACTCGACATCGTTCTCGAACTTACCGCGCTTGAGGACGAGATTGGCGATCTTCTCCAGTCCCGGCATCGCGATCTTGTGGAAGGTCTTGCTGTCGCTGTGGCGGTATTCGATCTTCTCGCGCTCCATGACGAGGCCGGTGACCTCGGTGAAGCTGATTTTCGTTCCGCCCCAGTCGACCTGAAAGTGGAACCGCGGCAGCGGATACGGTTGGCTCATGATTTATCTCCTCTTGTCTCGTATGGGTTCGATCAAGACACCGGCATCGTCTGCACAAAGCGAAGAATGATGAATTCGGCCGGGCGCACCGGGCACAGCGCGACCACGACGATCATGCGGCCCTCGAGCACGTCGACACCCGACATCGTCTTGCCGAGACCGACCGAGACGTTGAACGCGTCGGCGGGCTTGGATCCCATGAGCGCACCCTGACGCCAGACCGTCGTCAGAAAATTCTCGATCATGCCCTGGACTTTGACCCAAGTGTTGGCGTCGTTCGGCTCGAAGACGAATTGCTGCGTCGCTTTGCGGATCGATTCCTCGAGATAAATGCACAGGCGCCGGACGTTGATGTAGCGCCACTCATTGTCGTTGCCCGCGAGCGTGCGCGCGCCCCACACCAGCGTGCCGAGCCCAGTGAAAGCGCGGATCGCGTTCACCGATTTGCCGCTGGTCGGATCGACGTTCAACGATCCCTGATCGATGTTCGTCATCGCGATGGTGGGCTGTATGACGTCGGTGATCCCGACATTCGCGGGCGCCTTCCACACGCCGCGATTGGCGTCGACGGTCGCATAGATTCCCGCGACGGCGCCGGACGGCGGCAGCTTGCAGGTCAGATCCCCGATCGCCGCGATGGCCAGATTGTAGGCCTGGGTATCGGATGTCTGAAGCCCGCTAAGCGAGCCGCCAGGGGGCGTAACAATGGTGGCGGTGGGATCGTACTGGACCGGAACCGTCGTCTCGATGTTGGGGGTGTAAGCGGCGCCGTATTTGAGATTGTCCATGTTAATGCCGCTAGTGCGGAACGTGCCCGCCGCAGTGACGATGTTGGTGGTGGGGTCGTCCATCGAAACGCCGTCGCCGCCATGCATGTCCATGATCACGAAGCGGTCCTGAAGGTCGGCACATTGCTGCAGCGCCAACTCGTGCAGCGTCGCGTATTTGGCGATGGTGAGATGCTGCGCTTCGGGGAATACGATCAGGGTCGGCTCGTCCACCTTGCCGACCGCCGCGAGCCCGGCCGCGAGTTCGGTCTCGTCGGCGTCCTTATAGGGCGCGACGGAGCAGATGTAGCAGGGCCCGCCGCCATTATCGAAATACAGCCGGACCGCGTACCACATGATGTTCTTCTTGCGGTCGGTTGGAAGTAGGGTCGCTGTCGCCTGCCGGTTCGAGCCCGACCCCGTGATCTGGACCGTGATCTTCGTTTCGGGATCGGCCACACCGAACAGCTGCTCATACTGCACCATCGATGTGATGCGTGTTGGCTTCAGGTTCAGATCGCCGGCGGTCTTCAGCGTCGCGAACTTGGTGTAACCGATGAACGCGGGTATCGCCGTGGCGACGCCCGCCACCGAGGGCGGAAGATTGGAGATTTCCTCGACAAAGACACCGGGTGTGACATAGGCGGTTGCCATGGTGTTTCCCTTTCAGGTGGATGGGGTCCTAGACATAGATCTCCGAAATCAACTGGGTCACTTTCACGCCACTCATCTTCGCTTTCACAATGCCGCGCGACGGCTTCTGTTTGGTGCCGGCATTGCCGAAATAGGTGAGCGGTAATGGGGCCGCCTCGGTCGCCGTGACGGCGCCGGTCTGCTTGTCGAGATAGGTCCAGAGCGTCGAGCGGTTCTTGAACCGCACGTTGAAGACTGGCCACGACGTCTTTGGCGCGCCTGCGCCATCGACGAAGCTGAACGCATCATTGCCGATGCGCACCGCGGTAAGCGTGATGAGCGCGAAGACATTGTCCGCGATGTCGGGCGACAGTTGGATTCCGCGTGCCGGCGCGCCAGTCACGCCTGCCGGCGCTGTGATCGGCGGCGCATCGCCTTGGTTGACGAAGACGGGAAGCTGGGTCGCGTCATTCGCCAGCGTTTGCATCGCGGCGCCCGGGTTGTCGCTGGTGAGCTGTTCGAGCGCGCCGGCCGACAAGACAAGCGCTTCCACCGCATCGCTCGCATTCGGTGCCGGGATTTCCTGGGAGAGGTAGAGCGTGGTGACTGGACCGTTTACCCGCGCCGCACCCGTGAGGTTGGAGAGGACGGGGACGTTTTCCTTGTAGCGATAGACGATCCGATCCGGGGAATTGTCCGTCGGATCTGACGCTTCGAAAATTCCTTGGGAACGCCAGGTGAGCGCCGTGTAGTCGAACACCTGACCATCCGCGACGGACACGACGAAGGAGAAAGCCGTGTCTGCGGCGATCGGCGCCACAGGTGCGGTCGCGACGATGAATCCCGATGCCGTGGCCTTGAAGATGCAGCCGAGGCCTGCGAGCAACACTGCGGTCGAAGGCGTCGCCGCGACGTTTAGGAGCGGTCGGGCATCGTAGTTAAGCAGCCGGCTCGTCTGGATGTCGCCACTAAGCGAGTCGAAGCTTTGCTTGCCGTTGTCCAGCCAATAATGGTGCAGGAGCCGGACCTCGAAGAGGACTTGGTAAGGCGTGCTCGCGCGTTCCACCATGTCAGCCGCCCACCGCGTTCTTCTGATAGATGTCGTTGACGACTTGCGTAATGAGACCAGCTTCGAACTGGGTCGCCTTGAACGTCATCTCAAGCAGGCGGAGGGTGTAGAGAACGAAGGGATATTGCTTGCCACCTAGCGTACCCCACAGATGGTTCACTTCCTCCATCGTCGGCGAGTAGAGCTCGAAGATCAGCTTGAAAGTTTCGAGCTGGTCGAGCGGGTTCTGCGGCGCGTTGGTCGTAAGCGAGTTTGGCGCCACCGTGTCCTGGGTGAAGACATTGCTGAACTGGAAGAATTTGATCGCGCGCGACAGCATGAGGAGCGCGTTGGTGTAGTTCGCGTGCGTGGCGACGATCAGGATGTGAAAGTTCAGAAAGACCGGCGGGTTCTGATAGACCACGCGCAGCGTCGCATCGTTGCGCACATAAGCCGGGACGTTCTTGAGCGATTTCTCCTCGCGGATGTTCACCATCGAGACGTCCAGAATCTCGCGCGGCACCGCAGCGGTCGACGACCCGGTTCCGGCAACACCCTCGGCAATGTTGCCGAGCCCGACCTGCACGGCCGGCGGCATGCTGTAAACATCGTGAAGATGTTTTTCCAACTCGTTGATTACAATCGTCAAAGCATGCGCGAGCATGTGTCACCCTGCGGGTGACGCACGCAGCGTCAGCCGCTGAAAACGCAACGGAAAAATCTCTTCAGTTCGATAACGTGCTCAGCGGCGCCACAGCAGACGCCGCACTTCTATCCAACGCAGCGTGCGCAAATCGCGCACCGCTAACGCCCCTGGTCGTTTTTCAACGATCAACTTATCCGTGAGAGAACTATGGCCCTCAATTGATACATTTTGAAGTCAAATCTTTTCTGAGATGAACTGACGGCAACACGAAGCTGTGGATATCATCCACGCATGCAGCAATACATGGAACGTTCGGAGCACGACTGCATCGCGATCTTTGCATGATGCGAACCAACAGCGTGGTTGTTCGAAGTCGACACCAATTCCAGCGCGCGACCACAATTGCTTGTACCAGCGGCATCGACGTCGAACATATCTGAGGAGATCGTCAAAAATCCTGGAGAGCTGATGCACTTCTTGGACTCTCGCACTCTTATTCAATTTCTTCCTTGAGCCTTCACTCTTCGGCATATGACACTGCTATCATAGACCGGTTCCTTCGCCTGGTCCGTTTGAACCGCGCGAAGTCTATGCTTTCGCCAGCTTCTGGCTGTACAGGTATTCGACCGATTGCGCGAAAGCGTGTTGTGGATCGCGGCAAGGCTGACGAATGGCAGGCCCCTCCATATAGCGAACGCCGGCGGCCATGGCCCTTAGCGCCAGACTCGTCGTTCGCACACCAAGCACAAAGGTCTCCGCTCCTGATCCACGCGCCTGTTTGGCAAGTTTTTCGAGGCGTTCGGCAGCCTCGACTTCGTCGTCTTCCGGCGTCAACGACAATCCCAGGGCGCGGGCGCCGGTTGCGTTGAACCGGACACCCGGATTGATCGCGTCCTTGTCCTCCAGACAAAAGACCTTGTGCGCCGTCGCCTTTAGTTTCGGCAGTTCCTGCGCCAGGCGGACACCGGGAACACCTGGATCGATCCCGAACACAAGCACCGCAAGATCGCGCGCGACTTTGGGCGGTATGTCGCGATAGGTCTGGCCGAATTGCGTCCAAAAACGCCCCCGCACAAGCGTTGTGAAAGCCAGCGGCATCGCGACCATAATTCGCGCGCCGCGTTGGTGGAGATTTGAGGCCCGTGCCTCACATTCGCGCAGCACCATCAGATCCAGCGTCGCTTGATCTTCTTCTGTCTCCGCCGTGCAGAAGCTTGCCAGGTTCTCGTTGTCCCACGCGCGGCCCTTTGGCACCGGCTGGCATAAATAAAGTACGACGACATGCTTATGCGTGTCCCAGACGGGGCGGTAGAGATAGTCGATCTCCGTCGCAGCCACCGTCTCGCACGCGGGGGCGCCCGCTCCAGATTTGAGGCGCAGGGAAACCCGGTTCTGTTCGGGCTTCCATTCGCGCCGGCCGCTCGGGAAAACCGTTTCCTTGCCCCGCTTTTCGAGTAACGCGTCGAGCGCTTTTCCGGGCACAAGATCGTCCGGCAGATCCGCCGTGGTCAGATGGGCTACGAGACTGCGCATCTTCACCTGCATGCCGTGTTCGCCGAACAGTCTCTGGCAGACATCGCGCAATACGGTTTCGCATTTGATCTGTGCTTCGGCTTCCGACAGGTCGCGGAAGAGGACGACATAAGAGAGCTCGTCCATGCGCGTGTAGCTGTCGCCCGGCCCCAGGCTTCGCTGGATCGCACTTTCGAAAAACCGCTCGACATGAACCGAAAGCCGGCACCACCGCGCGCCCAGGCGCTGCTTCAACTGTGCAAGATCGAGGAGATGAAGTTTGCTGGCGGAGCCTGCTGAGTCGGTGGGCGACGGTGCGATGCGCGGGCTGAGTGCCTGAGACATGGGAACGCCTTCAGGATGCCCGTTGTACCGGACGGTCGCGG
>Ga0068852_100002501_pt1 | contig 12649 bp, 10 predicted proteins | sample KBSCornC22_FD_66594 | JGI IMG/M metagenome (GOLD analysis project Ga0068852, IMG submission 66594) | Corn rhizosphere microbial communities from Kellogg Biological Station, Michigan, USA - KBS Corn C2-2 | ecosystem: Host-associated > Plants > Roots > Rhizosphere > Soil ... | reverse complement strand
GACGGGGGTTCGGGGTTCGGGGGCTCACTTGCCCAGCGCGGCGGCCGCGCTCCGGAAGCGCGTGCTCCGGTGCACCGGGTCCTTGTCCAGCTTGGGTATCACGTGCCGGCCGATCAGGTCGATGGTCTCCAGCGTGTCGGGGAGCGACAGGCCGATCGGCAGGCCGAAGGTCAGCTGGTCCACGCCGGTCGCCTCGTAGCGCTTGATCTGGGTCAGCACCTCGTCGGGGTCGCCGCAGATGAGGAATCCGTTGTGCGAGCGCCACTCGACTTCCTCAACCGTCGGCTCGGGCAACACCGCCGGCCACTCCGGGATCCAGTCCGGGCGCGGGAACGTGTCGTGGTAGCGGAAGACCAGCGACTGCAGGCGCCCCATCCCCATCGTCGTGGCCGCGAGCTTGGCCCGCCTGCTGTCGGCCAGGCACACCGCCGAGGACGTCACCATCACGTTGTCGTTGACGAAGGCGCCGATCGGCTCGGCCGCCGGGACCGCCTTCTTGTACGCCGCGACGGCCGCCTCGGCGTCGGCCGGCGAGCCCACCGAGAAGCCCAGCACGCCGAGCCCCATCCGCGCGGCCATCTCGTAGGACGGCGGGTTCCCGGCCGCGTACCACATCGGCGGATGCGGTTTCTTCCACGGCTTGGGCAGCACGTTCCGCTCCGGCATGGAGAACCACGTGCCCTCGTGCGAGTACGAGTCCTGCGCCCACATCTTGGGGAACTCGCGCACCACCTCGGCCCAGATCTCCTTGGTGATCGCGGTGTCCGGCAGACCCAGGCCCAGGATCTCGCGCGAGCCGGCGCCGCGCCCGGTCCCGAACTCGAACCGGCCGCCGGACAGGTGGTCCAGGGTCGCGACCTTCTCGGCGACCTTCACCGGGTGGTTGGCCTGCGGCAGAGGATTGAAGATCCCCGAGCCGAGGTGGATCCGCTCGGTCGCGGCGGCCAGGTAGCCCAGGAAGACGTCGTTGCTTGCCAGGTGCGAGTACTCGTCGAGGAAGTGGTGCTCGGAGGCCCAGACGTACTTGAAGCCCGCCTTGTCGGCTGCCTTCGCGATCTCGATGTCGTTCATCAGCGAGGTGTGTTCGAAATCGGGATCGGCGGCCAGTTTCGAGAGCGGAACGTGGCCCTGGACGAAGATGCCGAACTCCATGGGGTCTCCTAGTCGAAGCGGATGCCGGCCAGCGCCCCGCCGTCGAGGACGAAGTCGGCGCCGGTGCAGTAGGACGAGTCGTCGCAGGTGAGGAAGAGCGCGGCCTTCGCGATCTCGGCCGCCGAGCCGACGCGCTTGAGCGGGATGCCGGAGTAGCCCACGTCGGGATCGGCGTCCCGCGGCATCAGCTCGGTCACCATCGGCGTGTGGACGCCGCCGGGGCAGATGCAGTTCACCCGGACGGTCGGAGCGGCCTCCAGGGCCGCGACCCTCGTCAGGCCTCTGACCGCGAACTTGGACGAGACGTAAGAGCCCAGATACGCCATCCCGGCCAGCCCGTCGATGCTCGCGGTGTTCACCACGGTGCCGCCGCCGGCCGCCTTGATGCGGGGCAGGCAGACGCGCAGCCCGAGGAAGACCCCGACCTGGTTCACCATCAGGACCTGCAGGTACTCCTCGAGCGAGGTCTTCTCGATCTTGTTGAAGCGCAGGATCCCGGCGTTGTTGATCAGGCCGTCGAGCTTGCCGAACTCGGCCTCGGCGAAGTCCGCGGCGGCGGTCCACTGCGCCTCGTCGGTGACGTCGAGCCGCACGAAGCGCGCCGCGTCCCCGATCTCCTTCGCCACCTCGGTCCCGAGGTCCTCCAGCACGTCGGCGACCACGACCTTCGCGCCCTCGGCGGCGAACAGCCGCGCCTCCTCGGCACCCTGACCGCGCGCCGCGCCGGTGATCAGGACCACCCGCTCGTCCAATCTGCCCATCAACCGTCCCCTGTCCTCACATCGCCATTGACATCTGACTAGGTGTCAGATTGATTCCTGGAAGGCGAAAAGTGAAGGGGAGGCGGCCCATGAAGTTCTGGCTTTCACCGGCGTTCTGCGACACGGCGCACTTCACCGGCCTCGCGCGGGCCGCTGAGGAGTACGGGTTCGAGGGGATCGCCATCCCGGACCACCTGTTCCATCCGGTCGAACTGTCCTCCCCCTACCCGTATACGCCCGACGGATCCCGGTACTGGTCGAAGGACACGCACTGGCCCGAGCCATGGGTGGCGATCGCGGCGATGGCCGCGGTGACGACCCGGCTGCACTTCACCACGAACATCTACGTGGCCCCGGCGCGCGACCTGCTGACCGTCGCCAACCAGCTGGCCACGGCGGCGTACCTCTCGCAGGGCTCCCCCGACGGCCACCACCGGATCGCCCTCGGCGTCGGGCCGGGCTGGAGCAAGGACGAGTTCGTCGCCACCGGCCAGCCGTTCGCCAAGCGCGGGGCCCGGCTGGACGAGATGCTGGCCGCGCTGCGCCGGCTGTGGACCGGCGAGGTCGTCGAGGTGTCGGGGGCGAACTACACGCTCCCCGCGTGCTCGATCACGCCGACCCCGAACGACCCGATCCCGGTCTACGTCGGCGGCGTCTCCGACATCGCGCTGCGGCGCGCCGCGCACAACGACGGCTGGATCGGGATCTACCACACCGTCGAAGAGACGCGCACGATCATGGACCGCATCCGCGCGGCCCGCGAGGAGGCCGGGACCCTCGGCCGGCCGTTCCGCGCGATGCTCGCGGTGCTGGCCGAGCCGACGCCGGAGATGTGCGAGCAGCTGGCGGAGTGGGGCGTCACGGACCTGCTGGGCGCCCCGTGGATGACGAACATCAAGGCCATGACCCCGCCGGGTCCCTCGCTGGCGGAGATGGTCGAGGCCGTCGCGGAGTTCGCGGGGAAATATGTGAAGTAGCCCTGCGAACCGCCGCACGAACGCCGCGGGCGCCGGAGACCGAAGCCTCCGGCGCCCGCGGCGTGCTCAGCCGCTCCCGGCGTCAGTACACGCAGGGGATGCCGTTCTTCGAGTCCGCCATGTCGACCGGCGGACCGGAGTTCAGCCCGGAGGAGTCGGAGGAGTTGTCGGTGGCCACGCTGGTCGGGCCGCCCGAGGGCTGGTTCGACGGCGCCGTGGACGTCGTGGCCGGCGGCAGCTTGTAGTCGTAGCCGATGGTGATCACGACGGCGCCCTTCGGCACGGAACTGCTGGCAGTCGGCGCGGTCTTCGTGCCGAGCTTGGCCTGGATCTGCTTGGCCAGGGCCTCCTCGCCCGCGCCGTAGCGGATGACCGTGTGCTGGACGCCGTTGCCGCCGTTGCCGGTCTTGCTGACCGGGATGCCGGCGTCGAAGAGCACGCCGGAGACCTTCAGCGCCAGGCCCGTGGTGGTGGTGCCGTTCTCGATGGTGATCGCCGCCGGGGGCGTCGGGGTCGTGGACGGCGCCGCCGGGGGCGGGGACGAGCTGGAGGCCGTGGCCGGCGGCGGGGCGACCGCGGCGTCGTTGTTGAACACCGAGGTGATCTGCGCCTTGATCGCCGCCGGGTTCACGGTGACCGCGCTCTCGCCGTTTATGGTCGCGAACCCCGTGGTCGGCAGGGTGATGAACTCGGTGTTGCCGCCGGTCAGGTTCGAGGCCTGGGAGGCGAAGTCCAGCACGCTCCAGCCGTCGTCGATGACGATGTCGTTCTTCACGACGTTGAAGAGCTTCTGCATCGATCCGACGTCGTTCAGGACGCCGTTCTGCCGGAGCTTCTGCGTCACCGAGGACAGGAACGCCTGCTGGCGGTGGGTGCGGTCCAGGTCGCCGTTCGGCAGGTGGAAGCGCTGGCGGACGAACTGCAGCGCGGTCGCCGCGTTGATGGTCGACACGCCGGCCGGCAGCTTCAGGCCGGTCCCCGCGCCGTCCTCGATCGGGTCGTCGGCCGGGGCCTTGAGGCAGACCTGGATGCTGCCGATCGCGTTGACGATGTCGTAGAAGCCGAGCAGGTTCACCTCGGCCAGATGGTCGACGTGCACACCGGTGAGCTTCTGCACGGCCCGGATCGTGGCCTCGCGGCCGACCTCGCGGCTTTCGGCCTCCTCCTTGGCCTTGTCCTTCGAGCCGGTGGCGGCGATCTTGGTCTCGGCGAAGGACTTGGCGTCGCCGTAGGCCTCCTTGATCTTGCCCATGCCCATGTCCGGGACCTGGACGGTGCCCACCCCGGGGATGGCCGCCGGGCCGCCGGGGCGCTCCACGTCGCTGTCGCGCGGGATCGAGTACGCGGTGACCTTGCCGCCGTTGGCCGGGATGTGCATCAGGATCAGCACGTTGGTGTTGTAGCCGCCGATGCCGGAGGAGCCGGCGTGCAGCTCGTCCTCGACCAGGGACGTCGGCAGGTCGTCGCCGTTCATGTCCTTGCGCGAGTCCAGGCCGATGAGCAGCAGGTTGACGTCGGCGCCGAGGTGCGGGGCGACGTAGCCGTCCTCGCCGGGCTTGATCTGGTTGATCGAGTCCGTGGTGTGCAGGCCGTCGGTGAGCTGCTTGTTCTCGAACCAGACGAAGCCGGTCGCCAGGACGACGACCGTGCTCATCACCGCGGCGGTGATCCGGCCGGCGAGCAGGCCCGGCTTGCGGGCTCGGCCGGGGCGTGGGGCTGAGGTGCCGCGGCCGCCCCCGCGCCGGCCGCCGCTTCCGTTTCCCTGGGAGACGACGTCAGGGCGGTCGTCGTAGTCGTGACCGTGGTCGGCGTCGTAGTCGAACTCGTAGTCGTCGGGCCCGTGCCGGCGTTGCTGCGGGGGCGCGGGACGACGCTGGGGTGTGCGCCTGGGCTGCTCGACGCCGTGCCGGCCGCGGGGCTCCGGGTACCACTCACCCACGGCGCGTGCCTCCCCCGCTCTGCCGGCCGCGCACCACCGCGGCCGCGATGACCAGCCCCATGACGACGAGCGCGGCCAGGATCACCGGGAAGACGTTCGTCGTGGCGTGGACCAGGCCGACCGCCTTGGCCTTGGTGTCCGGGTAAGCCGGGTTGTGCCACGCGAGCTCGGCGACCGAGGCGACCAGCCAGGCCACCGGCGGCAGCGCGCAGACCACCCACCAGCGGCCGTTCGGCGTAGCCGCCGCGGTGGCCACCCCGGCCGCGACGATGGTCAACAGCACGAACACCGGGCCGTGGTAGCCGCCGAGGAGCTTGCCCAGGATCGCGGCCAGCATCGGGCCGCCGAGGACGGCTGCCGGCGGCAGCCACGCCGGGGCTCCGGAAAGGAGGCGGTCGGCGGAGGCTGCGGCGCGCGGTCTCGAAGCCGACACCGAGCGCGCTCCCGAGGCCGCCGCGGAGCGCGAGACGGCACGGCGTCCCGGCTGGGGCGGCGCCGCCCCACGCTCCCGGCGGCCGTAGCCGTCCGGATCGTACGGTCGCCGGGGCGGCGACGTGCGTGCTGATGAGGACATGGTGGCGATCCTCTGTCAGCCGTTCAACCGGGCCATCCCGCTTTCGTCACAGGCTCGCTACAAGGCGAGACGGCTCGTCACCGCATGTAGTCACCGGCATTGACCGCGAGTGACTGCCCTGTGATGCCCCCGGCGAAAGGCGACATCAGGTAGACGGCCGCGTTCGCCACATCGCCGTCACTGGCTATCTCCGGCAACGCCGTGCGCGCGGTGAGCGAGGAGAGCACCTGCTCCTCGGGAACGTTCTGCGACGCGGCGGTCCACGCCACGTACCCCTGCACCATCGGCCCCCACATCCACGAAGGCACGACGGCGTTGACCCGGATCCGCCGCGGCCCGAGTTCCTTGGCCATGCCATACGTGGCGGACAGCAGCGCCCCCTTCGACGCGGCGTACGCGGCCTGCATGACCTCGGTCGCCGGCACCCACATCGACTGCGACAGGATGTGCACGATCCCGGTGGCGGGCCCGGACTCCCGCGCCAGATGCGGTATCGCGGCCTTGCTGAGCTGCAGGGTCCCGACGACGTTGACCTCGTAGACGGCCCGCCAGTCGGCGAAGTCGGCGTCGCTGAAGCCGCCGAAGACCTGATCCATCGCCGCGACGTTGACCAGTCCGTCAAGCGCGCCGAAGCGCTCGATCGCCAGGTCGACCAGACGCCGGCAGTCGGCCTCGGAGGTGATGTCGGTCGCGACGAAGGCGACCCGCGTAGTATCGAACTCGGCAGCGACCTTGGCCAGTTTGGCCTTCGTCCGGGCGCCCAGCACCACGTTCGCGCCCTGCCCGTACGCGGCCTGCGCCACCTCCCGCCCGAGGCCTTCGCCGACCCCTGACACGATCACCGTCTTGCCTTCCAGCAACATGAGGGACCCTTTCGTGGCGCCGGCGTCAGTGCCGGCACCGGCGCTGACGCGGGGGAGCTGATGGTGCGTCAGATTAGGCCGGGCGGGGTGAGATCGCCAGGGTCACGACGGAGAGTTGTCCGGCAGGGAGGCTCTGGCGGTTCCGCGAGTATCTGACGTATCGCAAGATCACGCGGAAGCCCAGACCTACCCAGGACTCTGCTACCGCAACCACACCGAATCGGCCCAGACTGCCAAGTCATCGGGCGCATCGTCGGGCCTCCTGGACGGAGCAGCCGCTCCCAGCACGAAGGCGACAGACAAGAGCCCGTCGACGAGCAACGGCTCGTCAAGCGACGATGAGGACTCGACGGTGGACGCGAGCCTGGCCGGCGTCGACCTCTGCGCCCTTGTGGACCAAGCGTCGACAACCGCGATCGGCATCCAGGGGAAGGGCCAGGCCACCGCGTCGACCTGGCGAACCCGGGCAACCAGAACCCGGCCTTGGCCGGCAAAGGCTGCACCCGGCGGAGGACATCGCGCAGAACGCACTGGCCAAGATCAAGAAGTGAGGCGGCCCGCCACCCACACCCGGCCCCGGAATCGGCCTCACTCCCCGCTCTGCTTCGCGGGGAGTGAGGCCGCCAGCCGGCAAAGCATCTCGAAAAGGCACTCTGACCTGTGGTCTTTCGACAGCTCTGGCGCCTCTGGCGAAATCTGACGTATCGTCAGATCACGCAAAGTCCCCACGTCTGGAGGCGCCGTGTCCGAAGACCAAAAACAGCCGAAGCGCGAGCCGAGTCTCTACACGAAGCTGGCGAGCGAAGGGGCCTACGGACCCGGCATCGGATCCGCCCTCATCACGATGGTCGAGCCTCATGCAGGGCAGGAGCACGCCTACAACCGGTGGTACGAGGACGATCACTACATCTCCGGCGCGATGTCGATGCCGTGGATGTTCGCCGGACGGCGCTGGGTCGCGACGCGTGCGTTGCAGCTGCTGCGGTATCCGGCCGAGTCGGCGGTCGCGAAGCCGGTGACGGCGGGCGCCTACATCACCGTGTACTGGATCAACGAGGGCCGGTACCAGGACCATCTCGACTGGACCGTGGCGATCAACCGGCGGCTGCTGCCGGACGGCCGGGTCTTCCAGGAGCGGACCCACGTCTTCACCTCGTTCCAGAACTACCTCGGGGTCGTCTACCGGGACGGCGATGCGGGCCCGCGTGACATCCATGCCCTGAACCACCCCTATGCGGGTCTCGTCGTCGAGGTCTTCGACGCTGGTGCCGACCAGGATCCGGCGGCGTTGGCGGCGTGGCTCAAGGAGAAGCACCTGCCGGGCAAGCTGGAGGGGTCTGCGGTGGCGATGGCCACCGTCTTCGAGCCGATGCCGCTGCCGGGGAAGACGCCGACGTACGTCAAGCCGGTCGAGGGCGTCGGCAAGCGCATCACCGTGCTCTACTTCACCGAGTCGGATCCGGCCGGGGACTGGGACCGGTTCGCCGGCGACGGGGCCGCGGTCGAGGCCTCCGGGCTCGGGCGGCTGGAGTTCGCAGCACCCTTCATCCCGACGCTGCCCGGGACCGACAAGTACGTCGACGAACTTCGGTGACTTCCGGAAAACGAGCAGTAGCAAGCAAAACGGCCACCGGGATCCCGGTGGCCGTGCGCATCAGCGCTCTGCCGTGGACGGACCGTCGCAGGTCCGCGGTCACAACTCCTCGAGGGTCAGAGCTCTTCGAGCGTCACAGATCGCCGATCTTGATCGTCTGCTCGCCGAACTTCGAGGCGAAGGCGTTCCAGTCCTTGACCGCTTCGTTCTTGGCCGAGCCGGCCTTGTCTCCGGCGCTCTTGGCGCGGTTCAGGTTGTCGTTGGAGCCGGTCTTGCCATGGCAGTTCAGGTTGTCGTTGGCCCAGTTCGCGTAGTCCCGCTCGGACTCCGCGGACAGCTGCCAGGAGTTGATCAGGTCCTGCTGCAGCTTGGCGCCGTCCGGGAGCTTGTCCACGGCCAGCGCCTTCATGCCGTCGGCCTGCGCCTGGCGCTTGTCGGCGACGTCGCTGAAGGTCTGCTTGTTCTGCGCGACGTTCTGGCACGCCTCGACGTTGCTGAACGCACCGTTGGCCCGGGAACGTAGTTCGGGACTCTGGCTGATGATCGCGAAGACCGCGTCGGCCTGCTGCTTGGCCGCCGGGTCCACGCCGGCCGGAGCCGAGGCGCTGCTGCTCGGCGGCGGGGTGTCGGTGTTCGTGGACTTGCCCGCGGTGCCGCCCTTGGACTTGCCGCCCCCGCCGGAGAAGGCCACGACGGCGACCACGATCAGGACCACGAAGACACCGACCGCGACCAGCAGGGTGCGGTTGGACTGGCGGCGGTCGGGACCGGTGGCCAGCAGCAGGTCCGGCTCTGCGCCGTTCCCGCGGCCGCCGTACATCTGCGGCTGCACCCGCGGGATGGTCTGGGTGTGCGAGTCGGCGTCGTACGGCTGCGCCTGCGCCTGGTAGCCGCCCTGGTCGTAGCCGCCCTGGTCGTAGCCGCGGCCGGGCGGCTGCTGGCCGTAGCCGACCTGGTCCTGGGTCGGGGGCTGGTACGCCGGCACCTGACGGCTGGTGGCCTCGGCCGGCGGCAGCGCCTGCGTCGGCTGCGGACCGAGGTCCGGACCGCCGGAGCCGCCGGGGCCGTAGCCCTGGCCGTGGGCAGGACCCGGCGCCGGACCCGGGCCGGGAACCGGTCCCGGACCGCTCGTCGCAGGGTTCTGCGGGTACGAAGGACCCGAATATCCCGCGGCTCCCGGAACGGCCACACCGATCGTGCCCTGGTTGGGCATCAGCGAGCGGCGGTCGTCGGCCGGCGCGTCGCGGAACAGGTGGTCGAACTCGTTCGGGATCCCGCCCTGCGCGTGCTGCACCGGCGCCGGCTGGCCCGGCAGGCGCCAGGAGAAGCCGGAGGACTCGGGGATCGGGCCGCCCGGGAAACCGTCGTCCTCGGGCTGCGCGGGGGAGAACGCCTGGCCAGGCGTCTCGACAGGGGCGAATTGCGCGGTATGCGGCTTCTCCGCGTTGGCGGTCGCGACATCCTCCGACGGCGCATGCCCACCCTCGGCTGTCGGCTCGCTTTCTTGCAGCGTCTCGTCCATAGGCGGGACCGAGCCTACCCGATCGGACTTTCGATGACTGACCACTCCCGGGGTCCCGGCGGCCCTGGAGTTCAGGCGTTGATGGGTTCGCCGGGCCTCCGCAGCGCTATCAAGCTGCGGAATTCACGGGTTGCCGCCACCGCCGCGTACGGGTCCAGTCTCCGGTCGAAATCGTGAAGCGCCTCCACCGCGCGCGCCGACCTAGCCCGGCCGGACAGCTTCACCGCCTCGGTCGCGGCCGCGCAGCCCGCCTCCACCTCGCCGCCCTGGACCCGGGCCGAGGCCAGGGTGAACAGGTTCAGCACCCGGCGCCGGGTCTTGTCCAGGCCGAAGCCGGCCAGCGCCGCGGCCGCCTGTTCGGCGGCCTGGCGCGGCTGCTCCAGGTCACGGTGGCAGGCCGCGGCCGCGTCGGCTATGTAGTGGTGGTCGAAGTACGAGGACCAGACCGGGGTCTCGCCGCCGCTGCGCTCCAGCTCGTCGGTGGCCCGGCCCAGCGCCTGCTCGGCCGCGCGCCGGTCGCGCATCGCGGCGTGGCCGCGTGCTTCGGCGCAGAGGAACTCGGCGCGCACATGCGGTGAGGCCGTGCCCCGGGCCCCCTCGTCGGCCGAGCGCGCCAGCTGCACGGTCTCGCGCGGTGCGCCGAGCGAGTTCGCGAGGTGGCTCATCGCGGACAGGATGTGCCCGCCGTGCGCCCGGTCGCCGGCGGCCTGGGACAGTCTCAGGGCCTGGATGTAATACCGCTGCGCCAGGCCCAGGCGGCCGGTGTCGCAGGCGAGGTAGCCGGCCAGCTCGGTGAGCGCGGCGGCGGCCCCGAACAGCTGGCGCCCGACCCGCTCGGGGTAGGTGCCGCGCAGCAGTTCGGTGACGACCCCGTCGAGGTAGCGCACGGCCAGCACCCGGACGTGCCCGCCGCCGAAGCGGTGGTCCAGCCCGCGGAACGATTCGGTCGCGGCCCGCACGGCGGCGACGTCGGACAGGCCGACGCGCAGCGGGGCGTGCCCGTTCTTCGCGGCGGCCATGCTCCGGGCCACCAGCGGGTCCTCCGGCATGATCAGCCAGTCCCGGCTCGGCCCGACCATCGCCGAGACCGCGAACGAGGCCGCGCGCAGCTGCTCGCGGCCGGCGGCGTCGGCCCGCCAGAGCCCCGCCGCGACGGCGATCGCCTCCGTGGTGTCGGCGGCCAGGCCCAGCGCGAGCGAGGAACTGCCGTCCCGCTCGTCGACCATGCCGATCTCCTCGACGGTGACCGGCCGGCCGAGCTTGCGGCCCAGCGCCTCGGCGATCAACGCCGGCGTGGTGGCCCGCGGCTGCTGCCCGCGCAGCCAGCGTGCCACCGAGGTCTTGTCGTAGCGCAGATCCAGACCCTGTTCGGCCCCCGCCAGATTCACTCTCCGGGCCAGTCCGGCGTTCGAGCAGCCGGCTTCGGCGATCAGCTCGGCGAGTCTCCGATTGGGCTCGCGCGGCCCTCGGTGCCCCTCCATACCCCCGGTGATACCCGCCGGACAATCGGACGAACACTGATCTGGATACAAATACGGCACGGGAAGACCAATACGCCTCCGGAAGACCAATGCCGCCAACAGAGACGAAATATCAGACCTCTTGCACATTCGGGCAATCAGGTGACATGCGACCCGTAACCAGACTCCTGTCACTCGCGTTATGGGCACATGACTGTGCTGTCACTCCCCGAGGGCGACCTCGCCGAGGCCGGCCCCGCCCCGGCGGACGCGGACCCGCTCGGCCTCAAGGCCGCCGCACTGACCTACATCGAGGAACGGCACTGGGACATCCTCCCGGGCGCGTCAGTCGTGCGGGTGGACGGCGCCTGGCGCTGCTCCTGCGGCGCCAACACGTGTTCAGCACTGGGCTCCCATCCCGCGCACCGGGACTGGAACAAGCAGATCACCGCGCAGCCCTCCCGGGTCCACAGCTGGTGGGAGGAGCACCCCGACGCCTCGATCCTGCTGCCCACCGGCCGCACGTTCGACGTCATCGACGTCCCGGAGCAGGCCGGCTGCCTGGCCCTGGCGCGGCTGGAGCGCAACGGGGCGGCGCTGGGGCCGGTCGCGGCGACGCCGACCCGGCGGCTGTACTTCTTCGTCCTGCCGGGGACGAAGAAGAAGATCCCTGAGATGCTCATGCGCGCCGGCTGGGGCCGCGCGCAGCTGGACCTGGTCTGTCACGGCGAGAAGGACTTCGTGGTGGCGCCGCCCTCGCGCATGGGCACCGGCGGGCAGGTGCAGTGGGCCCGGCCGCCCGGGGAGTCGAACCGGTGGCTGCCGGAGGCCGCGGAGCTGATCCCGACGCTCGCCTACGCCTGCGGGCGCGAGCTGTACTGATCCCCCGACGCCACAACGAAACGGCGGTCACCGATTTCTCGGTGACCGCCGTCTTCGTTCACGTCATACGCGCTGCGAATCACTCCTTCGGCGGGAGCCCGGCGGCCTTTCTGCGCAGGAACACCATCAGCCCTCCGCCGCCGAGCACCAGCACGACCGCGACGATCGCGATCGGCATCAGCGACCCGCTCGCGCCGGTGTGCGCCAGCGCCCCGGTCGACGCCTTCTCGTCCAACGCCGCGGGGGCGACCGTCGAGGACGTCGACTTGCCCGACGGCGCGGTGCCGGTCGTCGTCCCGCCGGCCGCGGAGTTCGCCGAGGAGGCCTGGCCCGTCGGCATCCCGCTGCCGGCCGCCGCGCCCGCCGTCGTGCACGAAGCCTTGGCGAGCACGATCGCGCCGCTGACCTTCGCCAGCCCCAGCGCGTTCACCGTCACCCGCGCCTCGACCGCGGACGAGGCTCCGGCCCCGTCGACGGTGGTGGTCGGCGCCAGATGCACGTCGATGTCCGCGACCCCGGGCACGTTCAGCGCGACGTCACCGGTCAGCGGCACCGGGATGTCCCGGCCGAGCAGCTGGACCGTGGTCGGCATCTTCGCCGACGCGACCGGCTTCTGCCCCGGGACGCAGGTCGCCTGCGCGGACACCAGGTCCACCTTCAGGATCCCGTTGTCGGCGCTGGCTCCCGGCAGGTTCACCAGCGGCAGGAAGAGCCGGAGGTTCGCGACGGTGGCGTAGGCCTGTGAGTAGCCGCCGGCCCCGTTGATGACCCGCGCCGTCCCGGACACCGCGTCGGCCTTGATCAGGTCCGCCTCCGGGCCCGGCAGATGCAGGGTACTGATCAGGTCGTCCCGCAGCCGGACCACCGAGTTGGTGAAGTTCGCCGAGTCGCCGTTCGCGTTCGGCGCGTCCGCCTCGCCCAGCGA
>Ga0068852_100002498_pt1 | contig 12665 bp, 12 predicted proteins | sample KBSCornC22_FD_66594 | JGI IMG/M metagenome (GOLD analysis project Ga0068852, IMG submission 66594) | Corn rhizosphere microbial communities from Kellogg Biological Station, Michigan, USA - KBS Corn C2-2 | ecosystem: Host-associated > Plants > Roots > Rhizosphere > Soil ... | reverse complement strand
ATGCCGGCCGTCTGCGCTGGCGTGAGCACTATCGTCCAGGAGCAGTCAGCGCGGCGACGAAGGCTGTGTACGAGCAGGCCATTGCACGTCGCGCAGCAGCAGCGCGAGCAGGCTGAGCGCCAACGGTACCCAATGCAGTACGAGCCGGTTGGCTGCGGTCTCGCTGGCCGCCCATTTCGCAGCCGGCGTGAACACGAACAGGCATAACAACGCCGTCAAACCGCCGGCTACGAGCAGACCGAGCAACGCCGCGTCGCGTTGGCGAAACAGCACATCGCGCCGCCATATCACGCATGCGATCAGCAGCGGCCAGAGCAGATGCCAATTGTTCTGGCCGAAAAGGCCGTTGACGAACGCAAACGCCGCAGTCACCCGCGATACGTCGTCGCCGCTCGTGGCCGCGCCGCTGAGTGTGTCGCCGACGAGGGTCAGCCACGGCAACTGCAGCAACCACGACCCGATCACCGCGACCACGACCAGCAGTGCGCCGACACCGAGCCCCACCCAGCGCCAGCGCACCGGCACCTGTACCAGCAGCGCAAGGCCGACCAGCAACAGTGCCCATACCGCTCCCTCGAACTTCAGCAGCGGGAGCAGCACCGTGCAGAGCACCGCAAGCAGGAGTTGCGCCCGGTCGCCATCGCGCACCCAGCGCAGCCAGCTCAGCACCGCGAAGCTCAGCGCGGCTGCGACCCAGAGATCGGCATAGCCCGCGAGCCCTGCATGTACCGACAGCAGCGGCAGCGATGCGAGCATGTAAGCCAGGATCAGGCTATGTAGGCGCGGCACGCCGAGCGCCATCCACTGCCCCGCGCAACCCGCGATCAGCGCAAGCCACAGCACGGGCCATGCGGTTGCCACGGCACCTTCATTCCACGCGCCAGCGGCTCCAGCGAACCAGAGTTCGGCGCGACTCAGCAGTTCGGGATAGCGCCACGCGAGCGCGGTACGACCTGCGCTGCCGCCGTCCTGCCACCACGCGGAAGGTTCCAAGTAAGGCACCTGGCCCAGACTGAACCAGGTCTTCGCCTTCAATGACCAGGCGTTCCAGGCGTCCCAGGCGAATACAGGGCGCAATATCGCTTCGTCGAGCACGAACGCGAAACGCAGTGTGATCAGCGCGAGCAGCACCCAGCACCAGCGCGGCAGTGACTCAGCCGGCGGGACCGTGACCGCCAGTGCGGGCGAGGCGCGACGCGAACGCCAATACCCTACGCCGAGCAGAACGACGATGGCGACACCCAACAGCGGCAGCGTCGCCAGAAAAATCCCCTCGCCCGGAACGTCACGCCGCAGTCCAACCAGCAGACCACTGCCCAGCACCCCGAGCAGCACGGCGTAACCGGACACCGCGAGCGCATCACTCCACCGCCGCGGCAGACCAGCGACTGCAAACCAGATCGAACCGCCAAGCAGCAGACTGCATAGCCAACCCAGCAGCAGCCTCATGCTCATGGCGTGTTCTCCGGACCGATGCGATACACGCGCAGCGGAGGCGCATCGGCAATCTGTCGCGCCGGCACGGAAAAATCACTGTCGATGCGCAGACGCGAATCGGCAGCGTCGAACTGTGGTTCGGGCTGCTCGAACGTCGCGAAATAGATTGGCCCCGTTTCCGCGGTGGCGACACGCCAGCCCGTCAGATTGAGCGGGCCGGTGCGCGCAGGCGCCAGGTGGTAGATGAATCGCGCGCGCAGGAAATCGGACTTCGCATCGACCAGCAGACGCACCGTGTCCGGGTCCGCGCCGTCGTCGCGCAGCGCCTGACGCACGCTTTGCGCCGCGGCCAGCACATCCGCGTCCGCGAGCTGCTGCTGACGCTGCGGCCATTCCAGCGGCGCATACACCTGACGTGTCGCGGCGTGCCGGTCGGCGAAGCTCAGGCTCCAGCGCAGATCGAGCAGGATCCAGGCCGCAGCCACGGCGACAACGATCACTTGCACCGTGCGCAACGTGGTCGTCGGCGTGAATTGCGTCAGCAGCAACAGCGTGAATCCGAGACCCAGCGCGAGCAGCAACACCGGTGAACGTGAGCGCACCACGCCGTTGTCCGGACCAAGCGCGCTGATCGACATCAGCGACCACGCACGTCGCCCCGACCATTCCGTCGCCACCGCGGCAGCGCGCCCGGTCCAGGATGGCGACCAGAACTCGGCCCCGCGCAGCACGAAGGGTCGGAAGGCTTGTTCCGGCGGTACCGACTGCGTCACCGGATAGACCGCGAATCCGATTTCGGTGATCGCGCCGCGCCAGTCGTTTTCGCGGCTTAGATCGATGCTGCCGGTGGCCATGCGCGCACGGGTCAGGTTGACCGTGCGCACGTCATTGGGCGAATCCGCGCGGCGGTAGAGAAACGCGACCTCGAGCGACGGCGCCAGCGAATCGAAGCGGTAGCGCAACACCGGCCATTGCGCGGCATCGGCGATCTCCACACTGCGCACGAGCAAGGCGCCGTAATTTTCGTCGGGGGTCGTGATGGCGAGCCCGTCGCCGTCGATCTGTCCGCCCGCCAGTGCAGCGAATTCTGCGCCTTCCAGCGCGTAGCGCTGCTGCGGCCACGGCGACTGGAATGGCGAAATCTCGAGGAAGATGCCGATCAGCAGGAACCAGACGAGGACGATGACGACGACGGCACGCTGCATCAGGCCACCCGACTGTCGAGCCGGTCCAGCTCCAGCGGCGTGAAACCCGCCGCAAGCCGGTCGCGCCGATTGAAAGGACCTTTGAGAACGCCGCGGCAATACTGCTGCAGCAACTGCTCGAAGGTGTCGTCCGGATCGACGCCGGCCTGCGCGCAGCACCAGCCGAACCAGCGTGTGCCCGCCGCGACATGCGCGACTTCTTCGGCCAGGATCTGCTCGAGTATCGCAATCGTTGCCGCATCGCCGACGCCGCGCAGACGCTCGATCATTCCCGGCGTGACATCGAGCCCGCGCGCTTCGAGCACACGCGGCACCAGCGCCATGCGTTCCAGGCAGCTGTGGGCCGTACGGCGTGCCATGTCCCAGAGTCCATCGTGCGCGGGCAGATCGCCGTAGCTCAGGTCGAAATCGGCGAGGCGACGCACCAGCAGCGAAAAATGCCGCGCTTCGTCGTTCGCCACGGCGATCCAGTCGGCATAGAACGCATCCGGCATGTCGCGGAACCGGTAGACCGCATCCCAGGCCAGGTTGATCGCGTTGAATTCGATATGTGCAACAGCATGCACCAGCGCGGCGCGTCCGGCTTCAGTACCCAGCCCACGCTGAGCCAGCTCGCGCGGCCCGACGAGGACCGGACGCGATGGCCGGCCGGGTTCGCCGATCGGCAGCAACGGCACCGTACCGGCTCGATCAAGCTGCCCTGCAGAGAACGCAAACGCGGCGTCCTGCGTCAGCTCCACCTTGCGCTGCGGCACGGTCTCTGCCAGACAGCGCTGCGCAACGGCGAACAGGTTGGTCGGTGAACTGGCAGGCATGGCATCCCGGACGGGCGCGAACTGAAAGCGATTATGCCCGCAGCGGATGTGTCGAATGCTAGTGTCACGTCGATGCGCGGCACGACCGACCCGGCGGCGATCGGCGACGAGGAATCCGGCTTGAGCGACATCACGCGTATACCCGAACTCGGCGAAGCCGCACTGACAGCGGCTCTCAGCGACTACCTGGCGATCACCGCGGCGGATGATGCAGATCCCTACCTGGCCGCCAAGCGCGCGTTGCAGACTTCGGGCGTCGAGCTGGTCCGTTCGTATGCGAAGGTGCGTGCGGCACTGCTACCGGGTCAGCGCGTACTCGACTGGGGCTGCCGGCATGCGGCGCTGTCCTGGCTCGCGCGCGCGGAACTCGGCGAGCAGATTGAACTGCACGGATGCGACGTCTGCGCACCCGACGACTACGCCGCGTTCCACGCGCGTTGCGGGCTGCGCTACATGCGCCTCACTCACGCCTGGCAACTGCCGTATCCCGATGCGCACTTCGATGCCGTGCTCGCGGGCGGCACGCTCGAGCACGTACCGAACGATGGCGAATCGCTGAGCGAACTGTGGCGCGTGCTCAAGCCCGGCGGCGCATTGCTGATCACTCATCTGCCGAACGCCGCGTCGTGGACCGAATTTGTCTCGCGACGGCGGTTTCCCGCGCAGGCGCATGCGCGGCGCTACGCATTGCAGTCTTTTCGCCAGCGACTGCTGCATCACGGTTTCGAGACCGTCGCGGCCGGTCACCACCAGCTCATGCCGTCGAGCCTGCCCGCCGCGTGGCGGCGTCCATGGCTGAGTCGTCTCGTCGACGCGGTGCAGCCGCTCAACGTGCTGGAAAGCGTCTGGGCGTTCCGCCGCTTCAGCGCGACGCTGTGGCTGGTCGCGCGACGACGCGAAGGCTTCTAAGCGGCGACCCGCCGCTCGGCAAACGTTACGACGCGCGGCGCAGATTCTTCGCCTCGTCCGAGCGCTCGAATTCCAGCTCGCGCAGGTAGTCGGCCTGTACGCCGGTGACGTATTCGCCCGAGAAGCACGAGGTGTCGAAGGTGGTCAGGTCTTCGTTGCCTTCGCTGACCGAGGCGATCAGATCGCTGAGGTCCTGGTAGACCAGCCAGTCGGCGCCAAGCGCTTCGGCAATTTCCTCTTCGGTGCGGTTGTGCGCCACCAGTTCGGCCGGTGCCGGCATGTCGATGCCGTACACATTGGGAAAACGCACCGGCGGCGCGGCCGACGCGAAGTAGACCTTGGTTGCGCCGGCCTCGCGCGCCATCTGGATGATCTGTTTCGACGTGGTGCCGCGCACGATCGAATCGTCGACGAGCAGCACCGTCTTGCGGCGGAATTCGAGATCGATCGCGTTGAGCTTGCGGCGTACCGATTTCACGCGCTCGCTCTGCCCCGGCATGATGAAGGTGCGGCCGATGTAGCGATTCTTGACGAAGCCCTCGCGCATCGGCACGCCGAGTTCGTTGGCGAGCGAACTCGCGGCGGTGCGCGCTGTATCAGGGATCGGGATCACCGCGTCGATGCCGTGGTCCGGCCGCAGCCGGCGGATCTTCGCCGCCAGGCGTTCGCCCATGCGCAGGCGCGCCTTGTAGACCGACACGTCCTCGATCATCGAGTCGGGCCGCGCAAGGTATACATATTCGAAAATGCACGGCGTATGCGCATAGCCGTCGGCGCAGCGCCGGTGATGCAGGCTGCCGTCAAAACCGAGCAGCACCGCTTCGCCGGGCTCGATATCGCGCACGCGGCGGAAGCCAAGGATGTCCAGCGCGACCGATTCGGACGCGACCGCGTATTCCTTGCCTTCGGGCGTCTCACGCTCACCCAGCACGAGCGGGCGAATGCCGTGCGGATCGCGGAACGCGAGAATGCCGTAGCCGAGCACCAGGGCTGCGACCGCGTAGCCGCCGCGCGCGCGCGAATGCACACCGGCGACGGCCTTGAACAGGTGATCCGGCGTCAGGCTCATGCGGTCCTGAATCTGCAGCTCGTGCGCGAGCACGTTGAGCAGCACTTCCGAATCGGAGTTCGTGTTGATGTGGCGGCGATCGCCTTCGAACAGCTCGTTGCTGATCGCCTCGGCGTTGACGAGGTTGCCGTTGTGGGCGAGCGCAATGCCGTAGGGCGAGTTCACGTAGAACGGCTGCGCTTCGCCGACGTCGTCGGAACCCGCGGTCGGATAGCGGCAATGGCCGATACCGACACGGCCGCGCAGCTTGAGCATGTCCTCACGCTGGAACGCATCGCGAACGAGGCCGCGCGCCTTGTGCAGACGCAGGCGCGCGCCGTCCACGGTCGCGATGCCGGCGGCGTCCTGGCCGCGGTGCTGCAGCACCGTCAGGCCGTCGTACAGGGCCGAGGCAACCTCGGACTTGCCCACAATTCCAATGATTCCGCACATGACGACGTTACCGCTAAGAGGAAGAATTTTTCGCAGCCCCGGCCTCGGCCGGCGGCGGCAAACTGGGGGCGGCCGGCTTGCCTTGCAATGCGGGCAAGTTCAGCAGGCCACGGTACTCGAGGTACTTGGTCACGTTGTCCGGCAGCTTCGCCGCGAGCCATTCGGCGCCATTCTGAAATCCCGGCATCAGCCGCGACTGCTGCCACCAGGGATCGCGCGGAAACGGCGTGAACCCCAGCAGCAACACGGCCAGCAGGACCAGCAGCACGCCGCGCGCCAGGCCGAACATCATGCCGAGCAGGCGGTCCGTGCCGCTGAGGCCGCTGCCAGCGACGAGCTTGCGCAGCACGAACGAAATCAGCGCTCCGGCCACGAGCACTCCAAGGAAACACAGTCCATAACCCAGCAGCAGGCGCACCGACGGCACTTCGATGCTCGTGAACAGCGCCGCGAGCTTGTCGCCGAACATCCACGCCACCCAGAACGCAGCAGCCCAGCACGCCAGCGCCATCACTTCGGAAATCAGCCCGCGCCAGAGCCCGATCAGCACGGACAGGGCGAGCACGGCGATGATGCAGTAGTCGGCCCAGTTCACGGCGCACGCGGTCTCAGGGGACGGTCACGATCATGCCGCTGATCGTCAGTTTCTGCTTGGCCTGGTCGCGCAGCTTTTCGCTGCCGGCGCGATCGGGTTCGGGCCCCAGGCGCACGCGCCAGAGTTTTTCGGCGCCCTGCCCCGTGCTGTCGACGAAGCTCGGCAGGCCCGCGCCCTTGGCGCGCGACGACAGCTTGTTCGCTTCGTCCTGCGACTTGAACGCACCGAGCTGGACGGCCCAGCCACCGGCGCGGTTCGTCGGCAATGCTGCCGCCGGCGCATCGGCCTTGGGCTGCGCGGCGACGATCTCGACGACACTGCCCTTGAGCTTCGCGTCGGCCTTCTGCAATTTCAGGCGCGCGGCTTCAGCGGTGCTGCGGTCTTCGTAGGGTCCGAGGCGCACGCGCGTCGCGGGCTTGCCGTCCACGTCGGCCGATTCGACGTACGCCGTCAGCCCATGCTTCCTGGCGCTCGCAACCAGCGCATCCGCGTTACCGCTGTTGGCGAAGATGCCGAGATGAACCGCGTAACGGCCGGTAGTGCTGGCAGCCGGCGCGGCACGTTCGACGACCGGCTTCGGCGGCGCGGCCTCAACCGGCTTCGCTGTCGCAACCGTGGGGCCAGACGGCGTCGCCGCCGGCGTTGCGCCGGTTTGCGGATACGCGACTTCGGACGCGATGCGCGGATTAGCACTGGCATCGACCGTGGCGACCCGGTCACCGCCGCCCGCCGCCTGCTCGGCAAGCGGTGCCGGCGTCGTGGCCTTGCCGCCTTCGGCAGCGACCACGCGGGTCTGGAATTCGCGCTCGGGAGCGGGAGGAATGCTGAGATTCTCGGTCACCGTCTGCGTACTCGGCGGCGAACCGGAAAGGAACATGGGAACGAAGATGACCGCGAGAGCGATCAGTACGGCGGCACCGATGAGACGCTGTTTCAATGCGGAATCCATAGCCGGCTGGCCTCCAGGAACGGCGGGATTATACGCGTCGTTCGCGTACAACCCGCAGCGATGTCGTCAGGTCGCCGCAGGCGGCTGCAACCAGCGCAGCGCCGCGGCGGCGATATAGAACGATCCGAACGCAATCACGCGTGCGCCATCGTGCAGGCGCGGCGCCACGCTATCGAGCGCCGTTGCAACGTCACCCCAACAGCGGCGCCGCAACGGGCCCAGCGCCGCGCTGAAGTCGGTTTCGAGCGCGAGCAGGTCGCGACCGCGCTCGGTTTCCGTGGCGAGATCGACCAGGTGCCACTCGTCGATATGCGGCTGCAGCGGCTGCAGCATGCCGGCCAGGTCCTTGTCGCTGAGCGCACCGAACACGGCGAGATTCGGCCGGTCGGACTGCTGTGCGAGCCAGTCGGCGAGTACCTGCGCCGCCTGCGGGTTATGCGCCACGTCGATCACGAGTTCGCCCTCACCGATGCGCACGCGCTGCAAGCGCGCGGGCACGGCCGCCGTCGCGACGCCGCGCGCAATCGCCTGCATCGGCAGCGGCAGACGTTCGCGCAGGCAGTGCAGCGCCGTGATCGCCGCGGCGGCATTGGCCGGCTGGCAGCCGGCCGCAAGCTGCGGCGTCGGCACGGGCAGGACCGTATCGCCAAGGCGCCAGCGCCAGGCGTCGCCGTCGCGCGTCATTGTGAAATCGATGCCGGCGCGCAGAACCACAGCGCCGTGATCGTGCGCCGCCTGCAGCAATCCGGCCGGCGGATCGGCTTCGGCGACGACGAAGGGCCGTCCCGGCCGCGCGACGCCGGCCTTCTCGCGACCGATGCTGTCGCGGTCGCTGCCGAGCCAGTCCTGATGATCGAGCGCGATGCCGGTGACGATGGCCACATCCGCGTCGATGAGATTCACCGCATCGAGACGGCCACCGAGACCGACCTCGAGCACCGCGACGTCCAGCGCCGCGTCGGCGAACAGCAGCAGCGCCGCGAGCGTGCCGAATTCGAAATAGGTCAGCGCGATGTCGCCGCGCGCGGCCTCGATGCGCGCGAACGCCGCGACCAGCGTTTCATCGTCCGCGTCGGCGCCGGCGATGCGGACGCGTTCGTTGTACGCCAGGATATGCGGCGACGTGTAGGCACCGGTGCGGTAACCACCCGCGGCGAGCATCGCGTCGAGAAACGCGACCGTCGAACCCTTGCCGTTGGTGCCGGCGACCGTGATCACGAGCGGCGCGGGCCGCGGTGCACCCAGCCGCCGCCAGACCTCGCCGACGCGCGCCAGCCCCAGCTCGATCGAACGCGGGTGTACGCCGAGTTGATAGTCCAGCCACTGCTGCAGCGTGCGCGGCGGCAGGGAGGCGGGATTCGCGCTCAGGCCGCGACTCCGGCCACCGGCGCGCCATGGCGCGGCTGACGCATCAGCATGGCCAGTATGTCGGCGAGCCGGTTGCGCATTTCGCGGCGGTCCATGATCAGGTCGATCGCGCCGTGCTCGACGAGGAACTCCGAACGCTGGAAGCCCACGGGCAAGGTTTCGCGCACCGTCTGCTCGATCACGCGCGGTCCGGCGAAACCGATCAGCGCCTTGGGTTCGGCGACATTGAGATCACCGAGCATGCCGAGACTGGCGGACACGCCGCCCGTGGTCGGATGCGTCAGCACCGAGATATACGGCAGGCCGCCAGCGCGCAGGCGCGCGAGCGCGGCGGATGTCTTCGCCATCTGCATCAGCGAGAACAGGCCTTCCTGCATGCGTGCGCCGCCGGTCGCCGACCAGCACACCAGCGGCGTGCGTTCCGCGAGTGCGCGTTCGGCCGCGCGCGCGAACTTCTCGCCGACCACCGAACCCATCGATCCCCCCATGAAGCTGAAATCGAACGCGACCGCCACGAGCGGCCGGCCCTTGAGCAGACCCTGCATCGCGATCAGCGCGTCCTTCTCGCCGGTCTGCTTCTGCGCTGCGACAATGCGATCTTTGTACCTTTTTGAATCCTTGAACTTCAGCGCATCGACCGGTTCGAGGTCTGCGGCGAGTTCTTCAGTAGACCCCTCATCGAAGAACGCGAGCAGACGCTTGCGCGCACCGATCGGGTGATGGTGGCCGCACTGCGGACAGACTTCGAGATTGCGCTCCAGCTCCGGCCGGTACAGCACCGCGGCGCAGCCCTCGCACTTCTCCCACAGACCCTCGGGCACCTTGCCCTTGGCGCCGGTACCCTGGGTACGGATGCGCGCCGGCATCAGTTTGGAAAGCCAACTCATGTCACCCACCTCTCCGGTATCCGCCGGCGGAAGCCGTGCCGGCGTCGATTCAAGCAAGGGCTCCGCCGCGGGCGGTGCCGGATTCTGCGCAGGATCTGGCTCGCGCCTACGCGGCATGACCTGCGGGCAGCGCGTCGAGCGCGGCACGGATCGGCCTGAGGAACGCCGTCGCGCGGGCGACCGCATCCGCCGCATCGACCGCCTGCGCGAGTGTATCGACCAGCGCACTGCCGATCACCACCGCATCGGCGAAGCCCGCGATCGTCGCCGCCGTGGCCGCGTCCTTCACGCCGAAACCGACCGCGACCGGCGTGCGTGCGCGCCGGCGGATCGCCGCGACGCGCTCGCGCACCGCCTCGGTGCTCAGGTTCGCCGCCCCGGTGATGCCGGCAACGGACACGTAGTACAGGAATCCCTGCGCCGCGGCGCAGACTTTCTCCAGGCGCGCCTTGTCGGTCGTCGGCGACGCCAGGAAGATCTGGTCCAGGCCCGCGGCACGCAAGGGCAGCGCCGTTGCGATCTCCTCGATCGGGCAGTCGACGAGCAGCACGCCGTCCACGCCGGCCGCTACCGCATCGGCGGCGAAGCGCTCCACGCCGCAGATCTCGACCGGGTTCAGATAACCCATCAACACGATCGGCGTCTGCGTGTCGCGCGCACGGAACTCCCGCACCCAGCCGAGGATATGGCTCAGTCCGATGCCCTTCGCGAGCGCGCGCTCGCTGGCATGCTGGATCACGGGTCCGTCGGCCATCGGATCGGAGAACGGCACGCCGAGCTCGACCAGGTCGGCGCCGGCGTCGACCAGCGCATGCATGATCGCGACGGTCGCCTCCGGCAGCGGATCGCCAGCCGTGATGAACGGAATCAGGCCCGGCCGGCGGGCGGCCTCAAGCGCGGCGAAACGATCGGAAATACGGCTCATTGGTAACGATGGACCCGGATGTGTACAAGGGGAAGAAGCGGCATCAGGTGAGGCTCAGGCCTTCGCGCTTGGCGATGGTGTGCACGTCCTTGTCGCCGCGGCCGGAAAGGTTGACGAGGATCAGCTGATCCTTCGGCAGATCCCGCGCGAGCTTGATGCCCTGCGCGATCGCGTGGCTGGACTCCAGCGCCGCGAGGATGCCTTCGGTGCGCGCGAGTTCGTGGAACGCGGCGAGCGCCTCGTCATCGGTGATGCCGAGATACTGCGCACGGCCACTGTCCTTCAGATACGCGTGCTCGGGACCGACGCCCGGATAGTCGAGGCCGGCGGACACCGAATGCGTCTCGATGATCTGGCCGTTGTCGTCGCAGATCACATACGTGCGGTTGCCGTGCAGTACGCCAGGACGTCCGGCCGCGAGAGAAGCCGCATGACGGCCGGTCTCGATGCCGTCGCCGGCCGCTTCGGCGCCGTAGATTTTCACATCGGCATCGTTGAGGAATGCGTGGAACAGGCCGATCGCGTTGGAGCCGCCGCCGACGCAGGCGACGAGCGCATGCGGCAGCCGGCCGTACTGTTCCAGCATCTGCGCCCGCGCCTCGCGCCCGACCACGGCATTGAAGTCGCGCACCATCTGCGGATATGGATGCGGCCCGGCCACCGTGCCGATCATGTAGAACGTGTCGTCGACGTTGGTGACCCAGTCGCGCAGCGCTTCATTGAGCGCGTCCTTGAGCGTCTTGGAGCCCGAGTGCACCGGCCGCACTTCAGCACCGAGCAACTTCATGCGGTAGACGTTGATCGCCTGGCGCTCGACGTCGACGGCGCCCATGTAGACGACGCAGGGAATGCCCAGTCGCGCGCACACCGTCGCACTGGCCACGCCGTGCTGGCCCGCGCCGGTCTCGGCGATGATGCGGCGCTTGCCCATGTGCTTGGCGACCAGCGCCTGGCCGACCGTGTTGTTGATCTTGTGCGCACCGGTGTGATTGAGGTCTTCGCGCTTGAGCAGGATCTGCGCGCCGCCGACTTTCCGCGACAGGCGCTCGGCGTGATAGATCGGGCTGGGCCGGCCGACGTAGTGCTTGAGGTCGTAGTCGAATTCGGCGATGAACTCGGGATCGCCGCGCAGGCGCTCGTAGGCCGCGGTCAGCTCGGCCAGCGGCGCCATGAGCGTTTCGGCGACATAGACGCCGCCGTACGCGCCGAAGCGGCCGCGGGCGTCAGGCAAAGTGTGGAAATCAATACTCACGTCGTTCTTCCTGGTCGGTGCAGGCGCTGGCCAGCGACTGCATGAACTGCTGCATCTTGCGCGCGCATTTGATACCGGGCGCGCTTTCTATACCGCTGGACACGTCGAGCGCAAACGGCTGCACCGCGCTGACCGCTGCCGCGACGTTGCCCGCATGCAGGCCGCCCGCGAGCAGCAGCGGCCGGCCGAGATCGCGCGGCACGCGAGTCCAGTCGAACGCGACACCGCTGCCGCCCTGCGCGCCGGCCGCATGGCTGTCGAGCAGAAATCCAGACGCCTGCGGATGCGCACGAGCGTACGTGTATACATCGTCGACGCTGCCCATCGGCACCGCCTTGAGATAACGCCGGCCGAAAGCGGTGCAGCGCGCGGCGCTTTCCTCGCCGTGGAATTGCAGCAGATCCGGCCCGACGCGGCTAATGACTTCGCGCACCCAGTCGTCCTCGTCGTCGAGCAGCAGCGTGACCACCGCGACGAACGGCGGCACGGCCTCGCGCAGCGCCGCAGCCTGCTCCAGCGGAACGAACCGCTTGCTGCGGCGGGTCATGACCAGGCCGATCGCATCGACGCCGAGCGCGCACGCCGTGGCGATGTCCTCGGCGCGGGTCAGTCCGCAGAACTTGACGCGCACGCGGGCGTTCACAGCGTGAGCTCCGCAGGCAGCTGCCACTCCGACGGATACAGCGGGCACAGGAAGGTCAGTCCCTGCGATGGCGCCGTCGGCCCCGCCCGGTTGCGGTCGCGCCCCGCGAGCACCTCGCCCACCCATTCCGGTTCGCGCTCGCCGAGACCGACCGGCAGCAGGCTGCCGACGATGTTGCG
>Ga0068852_100002496_pt1 | contig 12668 bp, 11 predicted proteins | sample KBSCornC22_FD_66594 | JGI IMG/M metagenome (GOLD analysis project Ga0068852, IMG submission 66594) | Corn rhizosphere microbial communities from Kellogg Biological Station, Michigan, USA - KBS Corn C2-2 | ecosystem: Host-associated > Plants > Roots > Rhizosphere > Soil ... | reverse complement strand
ATCAACCAGATCGCCGAGCAGGAGAAGTTCGACCTCATCATCCAGGAGGCGGTCTTCGCGAGCTCGCGCATCGACATCACCGACAAGGTCATCAAGGCCCTGGCGGACAAGTGATCGCCCTTGCCCGCGTTCACGCTTCGCGAAATCGTCTCGCGCCTCGGCGGTGAAGCCGTGGGCGAGGTCGCCGCGCCGCTCACCGGCGTGGCTACGCTCGACTCCGCGGGGCCGAACGACCTCGCCTTCCTCGCCAACCCGAAGTACCGCTCGCGCCTCGAAGGCACGCGCGCCGGCGCCGTGATCCTCGGCCGCCACGAGCGCGACGCGGCGAAGCTCCCGCGCATCGTCTCCGAGAATCCCTATGCGTACTATGCGCGGGCGGTGGCGCTCTTCCATCCGGAGCCGCCGGTGGCCGCCGGCGTGCATCCTTCGGCCGACGTGCATCCGGCCGCGATGGTGGATCCGGGCGCGCAGGTGGACGCGTTCGTGTCCATCGGTGCCCGCACGCGCGTCGCGGCGGGCGTTCGCATCGGCAGCGGCTGCGCGATCGGCGCGGGTGTCACGATCGGCGCGGGAACGCGCCTGCACGCGCGCGTCACGATCTACGACGGCTGCACCCTCGGCGCGCGCTGCATCGTGCACTCCGGCGCCGTCATCGGCGCGGACGGCTTCGGCATGGCGCGCGAGTCCGGGCGCTGGCTCAAGATCCCGCAGGTGGGCGCGGTGCGCATCGGCGACGACGTCGAGATCGGCGCCAACACCACCATCGACCGCGGCGCGCTCGACGACACCGTGATCGAGGAGGGCGTGAAGCTGGACAACCTCATCCAGGTCGCGCACAACTGCGTGATCGGCGCGCACACGGTGATCGCGGGCTGCACCGGCATCTCCGGCAGCACCACCGTGGGACGCAACTGCATGATCGGCGGCGGCGTGGGCATCGTCGGGCACATTTCCATCTGCGACGGCGTGACCGTCTCGGGCTTCTCGCTCGTCGCCAAGTCGATCGTCAAGCCCGGCACCTACACCTCCGGCATGCCCCTCATGCCGCACGACGACTGGCTGCGCAACGCGGCGCACCTGCGGCGCCTCGACCGGATCGCCCAGGCCGTGAAGGACCGCAAGTCAGGAGAACACCATGAGTGAGATGACGATCGAGGAAATCAAGGAATACCTTCCTCACCGGTATCCGTTCCTGCTGATCGACCGCGTGCTCGAGTTCGAGAAGGACCAGCGCATCCTCGCCATCAAGAACGTGACCATGAACGAGCCGTTCTTTCCCGGCCACTTCCCGCACATCGCCGTCATGCCCGGCGTGCTGGTGATCGAGGCCATGGCGCAGGCGGCCGCGGTGCTGTCGCTGCGCAGCCTGGGCTACAAGAACGACGGCAAGTGGGTCTACTACTTCGTCGGCATCGACGGCGCACGCTTCAAGAAGCCGGTCATCCCCGGCGACACGCTGCGCATCGAGGTGAAGCAGGGCGTGGCCCGCCGCGGCATCGGGCGCTTCAGCGCGATCGCGCGGGTGGGCGAGCAGCTTGCGGCCGAGGCGGAGCTGCTGTGTGCCTTGCGGAAGATCGGGGAATGATGGGTAAGGCATTGGACACAGATGAACACAGATAAGAACGGATACTGAAATGTTTCGTGCACATGGTTGCGACGCCACGAACACCATGAATCGTTTTATCTGTGTTCATCCGTGTTCATCTGTGTTGAATGCTTTTTGGTAAACCGCTGATGGCCCAGGTACACCCCACCGCCCTCGTCGATCCGCGCGCGAAGCTCGCGCAGGACGTCACCGTCGGCCCGTTCACCGTCATCGACGGCGACGTGGAGATCGGCGCGGGCACGACCATCGGCGCGCACAACGTGATCACCGGCCACACGAAGATCGGCCGCGACAACCGCATCTTCCATTTCAGCTCGATCGGCGAGGCGAACCAGGACAAGAAGTACCGCGGCGAGCCCACGCGCCTGGAGATCGGCGACGGCAACACCATCCGCGAGTACTGCACGCTCAACCGCGGCACCGCCCAGGACCGCGGCGTCACCACCATCGGCAGCGACAACTGGTTCATGGCCTACTGCCACGTCGCGCACGATTGCATCGTGGGCGACCACACGGTGTTCGCGAACAACGCGTCGATCGCGGGCCACGTGCAGATCGGCGACTGGACGGTGCTCGGCGGCTTCGCGGGCGTCCACCAGTTCGTGAAGGTCGGCGCGCACGCGATGCTCGGCATCGGGGTCGCCGTGACGCAGGACGTGCCGCCCTACCTCACCATCGCGGGCAACCCCCCCGCGCCCTACGGCATCAACAGCGAGGGACTCAAGCGCCGCGGCTTCACCCCCGAGGCCATCGCGGCGTTGAAGCGCGCCTATCGCACCATCTACCGGTCCGGGCTGGGTGTAGCGGATGCGCGCGCCGAGCTCGAGCGGCTCGCCTCCGGCGCTCCCGAGGTGAAGGCGCTCGCGGATTTCCTCGCGTCCTCGACGCGCGGGATCCTGCGCTAGGCCCGGGGCGCATGCGCATCGCCATCGTCGCGGGCGAGGCGTCGGGGGACGTGCTCGGCGCCACCCTCATCCACGCGGTGCTCGAGCGCTGGCCGGAGGCGGAGTTCTACGGCATCGCCGGCCCGCGGATGATCGCGGAGGGCGCGCGCACGTTCGTGCCGATGGAAAAGCTGTCGGTGTTCGGCTATTTCGAGGTGTTGCGCCACATCCCGGAGATCCTCGGCATCCGCCGCCGCCTCGCCGCGGAGCTGCTGGCGCGGCCGCCCGACCTCTTCATCGGCGTGGACGCGCCCGACTTCAACTTCGGCCTCGAGGCGAAGCTCAAGGCGGCGGGCATTCCCACCATCCACTACGTGAGCCCGTCGATCTGGGCCTGGCGCGCCGAGCGCATCCACGCGATCAAGCGCGCGGTCGGGCGCATGCTGGTGATGTTCCCGTTCGAGGAGCCGATCTACCGCGCGGCCGGCATCCCGGTGAGCTACGTGGGGCATCCGCTGGCCGATTCGATGCCGATGCATCCCAACTACCACGACACGCGCACCCAGCTTCGCATCGCGCCGGGCGCGGTCGGCATCGCGATGCTGCCCGGCAGCCGCATGAAGGAGCTGGAGCTGCATGCCGACCTCTTCATCGACACCATGGCGCGGCTGCACGCGCAGCGCCCCGAGCTGCGCTTCTTCGTGCCGCTCGCCACGCGCGAGACGCGCGACTACTTCGAGACGCGCCTCTACGTGAAGGAGGCGCGCGAGCTGCCGATCCAGATCCTCCACGGCCACGCGCGGCTTGCATTGCACGCCGCCGACGCCGCGATCGTCGCGAGCGGCACCGCCACGCTGGAGGCGGCGCTCGCCCGCTGCCCGATGGTGATCACGTACCGGCTCACGGCGCTCACCTACCAGATGCTGCGGCGCAAGGCGCTGCTGCCCTACGTGGGCCTGCCGAACGTGCTCGCCGGCGAGTTCATCGTGCCCGAGCTCTTGCAGGATGACGCGACCCCTGCCAATCTTGCGCAGGCCCTCGGCAACTGGCTCGACCACAAGGCCGCGCGCGAGCAGCTCAAGGAGCGCTTCGGGCGTCTCCATGCGATGCTCGCCTGCGGCCATTCCCGACGCATCATCGAAGCGCTCGCCCCATACCTCGACCGTGCCCCGCAAAGCGCCGTTCCCGCCCATCGAGACGACGGCCGGCGCGCGCCTGTGCGGGGTTGACGAGGCGGGCCGCGGGCCGCTCGCCGGCGCCGTCTTCGCCGCGGCGGTCGTGCTCGATCCCGCGCGTGCCATCGAGGGCCTCGCCGATTCCAAGGTGCTCACACCTGCCACGCGCGAGCGGCTCGCGATCGAGATTCGCGCCCGGGCGCTCGGCTGGGCCGTGGCCTCGGCCACGGTGGCGGAGATCGACCGCATCAACATCCTCCAGGCCACGCTGCTGGCGATGCAGCGCGCGGTGGAAGCGCTCGCCGTGGCGCCCGACGATGTCCTCGTCGACGGCCTGCACGTGCCGCACGTGGCCTGCCCCTGCCGTGCGATCGTGAAGGGGGACCGGCGCGTGCCCGCGATCTCCGCGGCCTCCATCCTCGCCAAGGTCGCGCGCGATGCGGCGATGGCCACGCTCCACGAGCGCTTCCCGCAATACGGCTTCGCGGAGCACAAGGGCTACGGCACCGCCGAGCACCTGGCAGCGCTGCGCGAGCACGGCCCCTGCGAGGCGCACCGCCGCACCTTCGAGCCGGTGTGGATGCTCGCGCAGGCCGAGCTGCCCTTCTGAAGGGCATGAAGAGCATCGCGTCGCGCGACAACCCGTCGTACAAGGCGATGGCGAAGCTCGTCGCGAGCGCGGCGGAGCGGCGGCGCACGGGCATGTCGGTCCTCGACGGCGCCCACCTGCTGGAAGCGTTCATGCACGCGGGCGGCATGCCCGAGGAGATCATGGTGAGCGAGGCGGGCGTCGCCGACGCGGAGATCGCCCGCCTCCTCGCACGCGCGCCCGGCGTACGCACCACCTTGCTCACGGATGCGCTCTTCGACGCGCTCTCGACCGTCGAGTCGCCCACGGGAGTGATCGCGGCGGTGCGCACGCCGCCCTCGCGGCCCGCGCCGGCGGATGCGAGGCTCGCGCTGCTGCTCGAGGACATCCAGGATCCGGGCAATGTCGGCACGCTGCTGCGCTCGGCGGCGGCGGCGGGCGCGGAACACGTGCTGCTCTCGCCGCAGTGCGCCTTCGCCTGGTCGCCCAAGGTGTTGCGCGCGGCGATGGGCGCGCATTTCGCGGTGAACATCGTCGAGCGGGCGGATCTTGCGGCTTTCCTCGGCAGCTATCGCGGCACCAGCATCGCGCTGGCCGGGCAGGGCGAGCGCGGCTTCTACGAGCTGGACCTGCGAGGGCCGGTCGCGTTCGTCGTCGGCAACGAGGGGGCCGGAGTGTCGCGCGCCGTCATGGATGCCTGCACCATCCGCGCGCGCATCCCCATCGCCGCCGCCGTGGAATCGCTCAACGCGGGGACGGCGGGCGCAGTGGCGCTCTTCGAGGCGGTACGGCAGCGCTCTCCGCTATCATGAGCCGCCCCGCGCACCGGAAGGAGACCATGGCAGCACGCGTGCAATACCGCTATTACGAGTTCGTGATGGTGGCTTTCGTGGTGATCCTGGTGTGCTCGAACCTCATCGGGCCGGCCAAGATCGCGCAGCTCCAGCTGCCCGTGCTGGGCGCCGTGACCTTCGGCGCCGGCGTGCTCTTCTTCCCGATCTCGTACGTGTTCGGCGACGTGCTCACCGAGGTGTACGGCTATGCGCGCAGCCGCCGCGTGATCTGGGCGGGCTTCGCCGGGCTCGCCTTCGCGTCGATCATGGCGTGGGTGGTGGTCGCATTGCCGCCGGCGCCTTTCTGGCAGCACCAGCAGGCCTACGAGATCGCCTTCGGCAGCGCCTGGCGCGTGGCGGCCGCCTCGATGGTCGCGTACTTCTGCGGCGAGTTCGTGAACTCGTTCGTGCTGGCGAAGATGAAGATCCTCACCGAGGGCCGGTGGCTGTGGACGCGCACCATCGGCTCGACCCTCTTCGGCGAGGGCGTGGACTCGCTCATCTTCTATCCGCTCGCCTTCTACGGCACCGGCATCATCCCGAACGACAAGCTTCCCACCGTGATGCTCGCGCAGTTCGTGGCGAAGGTGTCGGTGGAGGTCGTGTTCACGCCGGTCACGTACGCCGTGGTGGGCTTCCTCAAGCGCGCGGAGAACGAGGACTACTACGATCGCGACACGCAGTTCACGCCGTTCACGCTCAAGGCCTGAGCGGATGCTGCGCCGTGCCGCCATTGCCGCCGCGCTCGCCGCGTGGGCCGTGGCTCTCGCCGCGCAGGCCGCGGAACGTCCGCGCGTGGGCCTGGTGCTGGGCGGCGGCGGGGCGCGGGGCGGCGCGCACCTGGGCGTGCTCGAAGTCCTCGAGGAGCTGCGCGTGCCGGTCGATTGCATCGCCGGCACCAGCATGGGAGCGCTGGTGGGCGGCGCGTATGCCGCGGGCGTGGCACCCGCCGACATCAAGGCGCTGGTGAAGCGCACCGACTGGGTGGGCATCTTCGACGACTCCGCCGGGCGCGAATCGGTCGACATCCGGCGCAAGGAGATGGACGACCGCTTCTTCTCGGCGCTCGAGTTCGGCGTCTCGCGCGAGGGCCTGCGCTTCCGCGAGGGGGCGGTCTCCGGCGAGAAGCTCAAGCTCTTCTTCAACGAGCTGGTGCGCTCCGACCTCGGCGACCGCCCGATCGAGCAGCTGCCGCTGCCGCTTTCCATCATCGCCACCGACATCGGCAATGGCGAGCGCGTGGCGATCCGCAGCGGCAACCTCACCTCGGCCCTGCGCGGCAGCATGTCGGTGCCGGGCTTCATCGCGCCGGTGCAGCGCGAGGGCCGCAAGCTCGTGGACGGCGGGCTCACCGACAACCTCCCCGTCCAGGAGGCGCGCAACCTGTGCAGCCCCGATGTGCTCATCGTGGTGAACGTGGGCTCGCCTCTCTTCAAGCCCGACGAGATCAAGGGCGTGGTCACCGTCCTCGGCCAGGTGGTCAACCTGCTGACCGAGCAGAACGTCGCCAAGTCGCTCAACCTGATCGGGCCGCGCGACATCTACATCCGTCCCGCGCTGGGCGATTTCCCCGCCACCGCGTTCACCGACCAGCTCAGGGCCGCGGCGCTCGGGCGCGAGGCGGCGCTTGCGGCCGCGGATGACCTGCGGCGCCTCTCGGTCACGCCCGCGGAGTATGCGCAGTACCAGGAAGGCGTGCGCCTCGCCGCGCGCGCAACACCCCCCACGATAGATGAGGTCGCGGTCGACGCCACGCGCTTCGTGAGCCCGGAGCGCATCCGGGGCGCGGTGTCGCAGAAGGAGGGCGAGCCGCTCGATACGGTCAGGCTCGCCGACGACCTGGTGCGCGAGTTCAGCCGCGGCGACCTGAGCTCGCTCGACTACAGCGTGGTGCGCGAGCGCGAGAAGACCATCCTCAGGATCACGCCCGCCGAGAAGACGTGGGGGCCCAACTACCTGCGCTTCGGCGGCAACCTCACCTCCGATTTCCGCAGCGAGTCGACCTACAGCCTGCGGGCGCTCTTCCGCAGCACCTGGATCAACCCGCTCGGCGGGGAGTGGCTGCTGGGTGCGCAGATCGGCACCGAGCAGGGGATCGCGACGGAGTTCTACCAGCCCGTGGACATCCACCAGTCGTGGTTCCTGCGGCCGTTCGCGGCGACGTCGCTCACGCGCATGCCGCTCTTCTTCGAAGGCGATCGCGTCGCGGTCTTTCGCGTGCAGGAGAATCGCGCGGGGCTCGACGCGGGCGCGAACATCGGCGTGGTGGGGCAGGTGCGCGCGGGCTGGGCCGAGCGCCGGCTGGGCGCGGTGCTGGACACCGGGCCCGACGCCTTCCTCAACCTCACCACGCGCGTGGGCGGTCCCGAGGCGGCCGCGTTCTTCGATACCTACGACAACCCTTATTTCCCCACGCGCGGCTACAAGCTCGACGTGACGCACTTCGACGCGCAACACGTGAGCGAGGGAACGCAGCCCTACTCGCGCACCGAGGCGCGCTTCGGCGCCGCCGCGTCCCACGGACGCTGGACTTTCCTCACCGCGCTCGAGGGCGGCACGGCGCTCAAGGGGGAGCTGCCGCTCGCGGATTCATTCTCGCTCGGCGGCCCCCGGCGCCTCTCCGGCTTCGCCGTGGACCAGATGCGCGGGCAGGACTACACCTTCGGCCGCCTCGAGGCGCAGTACCGCCTGCAGTTCGCCAATCCCCTCTATGGCCTGTCCTTCATCGGCGGCGTGATGGCCGAGGCCGGGCGCATGCAGAAGCCGATCACCGAGACGTCGCTCAGCGGCTGGCAGCGCTCGCTCGGCCTCTACATCGCCGCAACCACCTTCCTCGGGCCCGTCTACCTCGGCGTGGCCGACGCCCGCAACGGCAAGGGCCGCTTCTACCTCTTCATCGGCACCCCCTGAAAACCGGTCCCGGTTTTTGCGGCTAGCGGGCGGCGTCGAGGACGCGGCCGTCGGCGAGCGCGCGCAGGGTGAACTGGTCCTTGCCCACCACGGCGAAACCGTTGACGACGACGGTGTAGCGGCCCGCGGCGGGATTGGCCAGCACGGCGCGCTCGGGCGAGGCGCTGGTGGCGCCCGCGGCGTTCACGGAGCCGTCCGGCGCGACGATGAGCATGTCGGCGTCGTTGGTCGGATACGCGCCCCAGTCGCCATCCCAGAAGAGCTCGAACGATGCCTGCGTGGTCCCCGCGGGGATGTCCACGGCCACGGAGGTGAGGCTGCCCTGCGTGAGCGCGCCCTTCGCCGTGTGCTTCGGCAGCGAATCGCGTTGCTGCACGATCTCCAGGTCCGCGGAGACGAGCCCGGCATTGGTCGAGTCGCCTCCCAGGGACACGCGCACCAGTCCCGACTGCGGGTTGGCGATCGTGAAAGACGTGTCCGCCGTCACGAACGCGCTGCCCCGCGACGTGACCTTCGACGTCGGCGCATCCGTGATCTGCACGACCAGGTCGTCGCCGAAGAGCACGTTCTGCTGGGCGGGCGCGTTGGCGGGCGTCACGTTGTGGAGATTCACCACGAGGCTCGTCGTATCGATGCGCGTGCGCACGAAGAACTGCGTCACCTGACCGGGCCTGAGGCTGGAGACATGCGTGGTGAAGCGATCCCCGGAGAAGCTCACCGTGTCGAAGCCGAGATGGTGCACGTTGTTGCGCACCGCCTCGTTGCCGGTGTTCGGGTTGCTCTCGGGGATGAACGCGCTCACGTTGCCCGTGGCGAGCGCCGCGGCGGCCGCGGCCACGTCGATGAAGCCCGCGCCCTGGTCGATGGGCCCGGAGCCGTCGCCGAGCAGTGCGGGATTCGCCGTGGCCACGAGCGCATTGCGAACCTGGGCGGCGGTGGCCGTCGGGGCGCCGGCACGCAGCAGGGCCGCAGCACCCGCGGCGGTCGGGCTGGAGAACGACGTGCCCGAGACGAGGCTGATGCCGCCGTTAGCGCCCTGCGCGAGTGTCGCGAAGCCGTTCGCGGTGACGTCGGGATCGTTCCTGCCGTCGGCCGTCGGGCCGCGCGAGCTGAAGCTCGCCGCCTGGATGTGCGTCGTCGGGCGGAAGAGCGCGCCGATGCCCACGCCGAACTGCACGTCGCGCAGGATGCGCTCGTGCGCGGTGGTGCTCGCCGCGCCGACCGTGAGCGCGCCGAAGCCGCTGCCGGGGCTGCCGCCGGTCATCGCGGTGAAGCCGTCGTTGCCGGCGGACGCGGCGAGCGTGATGCCCACGTCGATCATCTGCTGCGTGAGCTGGTCCTCGACATCGCGCCCGGCGAACAGCGTCGGCCCGCCGAGGCTCATGTTCACGACGCCGATGTTGAGCGAGTCGAAGCGGAACGGGTCGTTCTCGGTGCCGGTGCCCGCCACGGGCACGGACGGCATGCCGTTGTTGAAGTTGCGGCGCAACGTGATCGCGCGGTCCATCGCGGCGATGACGCGGGACTCCGGGGCTCCGCCGCCGCGCGAGTCGAAGACCTTGATCGCGTAGATCTTCGCCGCGGGGGCCACGCCGATCATGGGCACCCCGCAGACGGCCGTGGGAGGCGCGGGCGGGCACGGCCCGGAGATGCTCTGGGGGCTGTTCAGCTTGAGCGAGCGTACGAGCGTCGAGGTGTTCGCGAAGCCGAAGATCACGTGCGATGCGATCACGGTGCCGACCCAGGTGCCGTGCGGATCGTTGAGACGGCTCGTCGCCGACTGCACCGGGTCCGCCGTCACGAAGTTCTCGCCGCCGATGACCGTGCCCGAGAGCGACGGCACCACGGGGGAGTTCGCGGTGCCGGTATCGATCACGCCCACGATCACGCCCTGGCCGAGGTTGCCCGCGGCCTGCAAGGGCGTCGCGTTGATGAGGGTGTTGTTGAAGGCGTAATCCGCAGGCTGCGTGGCCGCCGCCTGCGAGAGCTCGACCGTGCCGAGGACACGCGTCTCGAGCGGCGCATCGAGCGTGGCGGCCGCCGCAGCCTTGCCGCCGGCAGCGGAGGGCACCGGCGGCGCCGGCGGCGCCATGATCACGTCCTTCGCGATCGCCTTCACGCCGCTCGCCGCGGCGAGGTCCACGACCGCCTCCGCAGGCAGGGTCGCAGCGATCGCGGCAATGTTCGTGTACCTGATGCTGACGTTGCCGCCAAGTTGCGCCACGGCGGCAGCCGCCGCGTCGCAGGTCGATGCGCACTGGATGATGACGTCGCGCTTCTCCGCCCAGGCCGCGGTCGCCGCGAAAACAGCGACCCCGGCCAGGGTGAACCGTGTAAGCCTCCGCATGGGAATCCTCCGCTGTGCGCGCGCCGGTGCCGGCCTTCCCGGGGTGAGAGGCCGGAGGCGCTACGTGCAATGCCTTTTGGGCCGGCGAAGATTGACCGCGAAACCGGCGCGCGTCAATGCCGCGGGCGCAACAGCGGAGGTGCTGCCGTATTCCGGGCTAAGGATCCACCCCTAAGGGTTCACGATTGCCTAGTGCAGCGTGCGGATGCGCTCGCGCAGCTCGGCCGCCCCCAGCTGGGTGTAGTCCTTGTTGATCTCGCGGGACACGACGGCTTCCAGCTGCGGCGTGAGCACGCGGCGCAGCACGCCGAGGAATTCGGGCGAGGCGACCAGGCACAGCCTGGTGAACCTGCGCTCGTTGTGCGCATGCAGCAGCACCTTCACCAGGTCGCGGGCGAAGAGCTCCGTGGCGTGCTGCACCGGCGTCTGGTGCGGCTGGTAATCGCTCGACGTCGTGGCTCCCCCCGCGCCGTGGCGGCTGTCGGAGGCGGCACGCTGGCCGAGCGAATCGGTGTCGATCTCGTTGTCGCGCTGCCGTGCGCTGGTATTCACCAGGTCCTGGACCTCCTCGAGCCCGGCGGCAGCACCCGCCTGCGCAAAGATCCGCGCCCGGCCGGCATTCGCGGAAACGATCCACGTCGCATCCATGAGTCCCTCCTTCTTGTCCGGAGCTGTACGAACCCTCACCCCGCCAGATCGTTCCCGCAGCGCCAGCAGAAATCGAACGAGGAAGGATTTTCCTCCCCGCAGGCGCGGCAGCGGACCGGCGGCCCGAGCGGCGGCCGTCGCAGGTAAGCGGTGATCACCTCCCGCGCCCGCGTCGCATGGGCGGGATTTTCCACCCATACCTGCGGCAGCGCCGCGTCGAGCGGCAGCTCGCCCGCGATGCTCGAGGCGTTGGCGTTGAACACGTGCGCCACGATGCCATGGTGCGCGAGCGCATCCCGGATGAGATGCGCCTCGGGCAGGTTGGCGGCAGTGTGGACCTTCTTCAGAACCGGTACGAGATGGTCGCGCCGATGCCGTCCTGGCGGATCGCGGAGCGCGACGACACGTTCTGGTAGAGGACGCTGAGCGCCACGCGATCGGTGATCGCGCCGTTCACGCCGAGCGAGGTGGTGACGTAGCTGGTATCGGGCGCGAACGCCTGGATGTCGAAGCTGTTGCCGATGGCGACCATCGAAAGCGGTGTCGCCGTCACGAACCGCGCGTCGTCGCGGCGCTCCTTGTCGGCGGTCACGCGCAGCCACGGCGTCCAGCCCGCGTAGGTGTAGCTTCCGCGCACGCCGGCGCTCCACACCTCGGACCTGCGCTTCTGGTTGCCGATGCGCAGCCCCGCGACGCCCATCTCGGACGACTCGTCGAAGCCGTTCACGTCGACGTTCTGCGTCGTGACGGAAACCGTCGGCCCGACGGTGAAGTGGTTGAAGGCGAAATCGTAGCCGGCGGAAAAATAAGCCGACATGTTCGAGCCCTTCGTGCTGGTGCTCGAGCTGCGCGTAGTCACGCCCAGCAGCACGTTGCGATGCACGTCGTCGAAATCGATGTTGGCGAGCGTCACGATGCCGGTGCCGTAGAAGCCGTTCGAGTACACGGAGCCGAAGAGCGAGAACGCGAACTCGTCCGTCTTGAAGCCGCCGCCGTCGCCGCCGAAATCCGCATGGCTGGTGGACTGCCCGATGCCGAAGCCGAGCGTCACCCAGTCGGAGGTGCGCACCGTGCCGCCGACCGTGAGCGAACGGTTGCGCGTATCCATGCCGCTCGTGCCGCCGCCGGCATCGATGTCGAACTGGCCGCCGTCGACCGCCGCGAACACCGTGAACTTGCCCACCGAGGCGAGGCGTCCGCTGAGCAGGCCGTCGGCGATGGTGCGAAGGTGGCTCTCGCGCGTGTGGATCGGCGCCTCCGCCAGCAGGCCGTACTGCGTGGGACCCTCGATGAGCGACTCGGTGAGCTCCGCAATGATGCGATGCGCGGCGCCGGTGGGATGCACCGGATCGGCGAAGGCGAACGTGTTGTTCGCGTTCGGCTGCACGAGCGTCTGCGGCAGGCAGAACTGCGAGTTGGACGTGGTGCTGAACGGCGGGAAGGGGCCGCACGCCACGTCGGTCACGTTGCTGATGCCGAAGGCGGCGGGGTTGGCGCGCACCTCGCCGAACAGCGTGAAGACGTCGACGGGAATGACGCGGATGCCGGCCGCGGCGAGGCCCGTGAAGAGCGTGGTGTTGAATCCGGACGACAACGCCGTGACGGCGCCCGCGACGGGGGAGCCCGCGAATTGCGGCGTCACGCCGATGTCCGGCAGCGCGAACACCATGATGTAG
>Ga0068852_100002495_pt1 | contig 12672 bp, 9 predicted proteins | sample KBSCornC22_FD_66594 | JGI IMG/M metagenome (GOLD analysis project Ga0068852, IMG submission 66594) | Corn rhizosphere microbial communities from Kellogg Biological Station, Michigan, USA - KBS Corn C2-2 | ecosystem: Host-associated > Plants > Roots > Rhizosphere > Soil ... | reverse complement strand
CGAGCACGATGCTGCCCTTGGGACGGAAGAATTTGCCCGGTGGCTGAGTCCCTCCGACCAGCCCCAAGGTCGACGTTTCCGCGCCTGCCGCGACCTGCAGGTCGAGCTTCGAAGTCAGGGGGCGGCTGAAGGTCGCCAGCGCTTCGTAGCGCGTTTCCTGGACCTTGCCGGTGCCTGAGGGGAACGGCACTTCGACGAAAGTGCCGTTAGGGTCGAGATCGAACAGCCGCCCGACCTGATTGAGCGAATTGAAGGCGCGTTCGAACGAGACCTGCCAGTCGTTCTTTCCGCTGTGCCAATGGTACTCCGCCCTGCCGATCGCCTCCAGGGTGTGCGTGTCGCGGGCAAAGCGACTGCCATCGGGATTGGCGCCGGTGGTGTCGAAGAACAATATGTCGGTGTCGACAAACGGATTATGTTCCCAGTGAGCGAGCCCGATCAGCTTGAGACGGCCGGGTCCCAACGCGAATTCGTAATCACCGTTGACGTCCCCGGTATAGCCAGTCGCCCTCTGCAGATCCGTCCGATGCCGGAGTTCCCCGTTCGCCTCGACACGCGAATCGGGCAGGCGGGACGGGCTCCAGTAGGGCGAGTAACCGAGGATCAAGTTGCCGACAGAAGAACCGGGGCCGTCGATACCGAACTTGGCCTGGAAATTCGGCTGCTCGGAATTGGCACTCAAGATTTCACGCCGGGTCTCGGTGAGGACGTGGTTCCGGTCGAAAATCAGGACCGGTCCACCGAAGCCGCCGCGCCCATAATTGTTCGCGACCGAGAGGGTGTAGTCCACCGGCCCGTCTTTTCCGGAATAGCTGACCGAACCTCCGAGCAGCTCGGGCCGGGTGAAATGCGCTCGTGAATTTGCGATATATTCGTATTGACCCGAGGCCTTTTTCGTCTGGTTCAGAATGACGTTGGCGACCTGCCCGGTCAGCCCCGCGATCCCGAGGCTTGCCGCATCGACGATCTCAATCCGCTCGACGTTCGACGCCGGCGTGCGCTGGAGCTGGTCGATGGCCCCAAGCTTGTTGGCGACCCGCTGGCCGTTGATCAGCACGTTCTCCGACGCCTGGCCGAGCCCGCGAACGCTGGTGTCGACGCCCTGGATCGTGAAGCCGGGGACCTGCGTCAGCATGTCGTAGGCCGTCTTGGGCGCGAATCGGGCGAAGTCCGCCGGGGTATAGACGCGCTTTTCCGGCGAGACCGGCTTGGCTACGGGCGGCGGAGCGACGGCGGAATCGCTGGGGCCTGTCGCCTGCGCCATTAGAGGGGCAGGCAACATCAATGCCGCGCCGGAAAGAAGCCACCAACGTCCAAGCCCGAGCATCCAATCGACTCCCCGTTTACGCACGAACCTGTGCTACATTTGTAGCGTTAGCTACATTTGTAGCGACAATGCAAGCTGTTTTTCGACGAACCGACCAAGGGCCGCGGCCAGCTGTAGTATCTCTATAACACACGACTATGATTTGCAACCCTTCCTGTCGCCGCTTGTCTGGCCGGGATTGATTGCTACGGCTCCGCTATGCCCGACCCGATCGATCCCGTCGCCCTCGCCCAGGACCTGATCTGCTGCGACAGCATCACTCCGGCGCGCGGGGAAGTCTTCGACGTTCTGGAGGCGGCGCTTAGGCCGCTCGGCTTCACCGTCCACCGCTGGGTCATGGGTGAGCCGCCCGACGGCCCCACGGAGAATATGGTCGCCATCCGCGGCGAGGGAGCGCCGCACTTCGGCTTTGCCGGTCACCTCGACGTCGTCCCACCGGGCGAGGGCTGGAGCGGCGATCCGTTCGGCGCCGAGGTCCGTGACGGCATGCTGGTCGGCCGCGGCGCGAACGACATGAAGAGCGCGATCGCCGCATTCGTCGCCGCGGTTTCGCGCATCGAACCGGGCGCCGGCACGCTGTCGCTGCTGATCACCGGCGATGAGGAGGGCTATTCGGTCTACGGCACGCCGCGGATCATCGACTGGCTGAACGAGCGGCAGATCCGGCCCGACATGATCCTGATCGGCGAGCCGACATCGGTCAGCCGCCTCGGCGACACGGTCAAGATCGGCCGCCGCGGATCGGTCAACATGTGGATCGAGGTGCCGGGCGTTCAGGGCCATGTCGCTTATCCCGAGCGGGGCAAGAACCCGGTCCCGCCTCTCGCGCGGGTGATCGCGGCGCTCGACTCGATTCACCTCGACGACGGCACCGACCAGTTCCCGCCATCCAATCTCGAGTTCACCTCGGTCTCGACCCCGACCAACGCCAGCAATGTGATTCCCGGAAGCGCCACCGCGCTACTCAATATCCGCTTCAACAATCTCCAGCATGGCCCCGATCTCGTGAAAATGGTCGAGGAGATCGCCGAACGCGAGGCGCCGGGCGCAACGGTTCGCGCGCGCATTTCCGGCGAGGCGTTCCTGACTCCGCCCGGGCAGCTCTACGACGTGGTGGTTCAGGCGATCGAGGAAGAGACCGGCCTCACGCCCGACCTCTCGACCAGCGGCGGCACGTCCGACGGACGCTTCCTGATCAAGCTCTGCCCCACCGTCGACTTCGGCCTCCCCAATGCGACGATGCACAAGGTCGGCGAATGCGCCGCGGTCGACGACATTCGGGCGCTGTCGCGAATCTACGAGCGGGTTGTGCGCAAGGTGCTCGGCTAGGAGCTAATGTCTGCTTGGATGGAAAGCGGAGCTAGTAGGTGGTTTGATGGTGAGGCCGTTGAAGGTCTATTGTGCAGGCAGGCGGCACGACGAGGGAGCCCCTACCAAGGAGAGTTGGAATGCTCGACCGCCGCGCCCTCATCATCGGACTGACCGCCGCCACAGTGGCGCGGCGTTCACGAGCCGCCGCTCCGCTTGCCGTAACCCCGCAGGAGATGCTCGGTCCTTTCTATCCTGAACATCCCCTGCCGGATCACGACTTCGATCTCACCCGGATCCGCGGCCACAATGCGCGTGCGCATGGGGAAAGCATCGAACTCGTCGGTCGAGTGTTGCGCCGGGATGGGACGCCGGTTGCAAATGCGATAGTCGAAGTGTGGCAAGCAAATGCAGCCGGCAGGTACCGGCATCCGAACGACACAAATACGGCTCCGCTCGATCCCGATTTTCAGGGATATGCGAGGTTGCTCAGCGGCAAGGATGGGAGCTTTCGCGTGATCACGGTCAAGCCGGGCTCATACCCCGCCCCCATCGGCATGCGCGCGCCGCATGTTCATTTCGATGTTCAAAGCCGAAACTGTAGGCTGTCGGCGCAAATGTATTTTCCCGGCGAACCACTCAATGACAGGGACCCACTGTTGTCGACGCTGGCTGCACGGCATCTGGATCCTGCACTGGCCATGGCCCGCCAGGATATTCAATCATCCGGATTGAAGCGGTTCCACTATGAGATGGTCCTGTGGTCGTAGCTCGGCTGAGCTGAAAAGGAGAATGTCCGCAACGGGTCGAAAGCGGACTCCAGCAGCAATGCGTCAGGCGACCGACTTCGTCGCGCCTCGGCTGCTCGCGGTCCAGGCGAGGAACTCGTGCTCGAACATTGCCGGGGCGAAGACGAAGCCCTGGACGCTGTCGCAGCCCATGGCGCGCAAGATGTCGGCCTGGGCGACCGTCTCCACCGCTTCCGCGACCACCTCGCAACCGACGCCCTTGATCAACTGAATGACCGCCTGCACGATCACCCGCGCCTTCTCGCACGTCTCGATCTCGGCAATCAGCGACGGATCGAGCTTCACCCGATCGAGCGGCATCGTGCGAAGCCGGGCGATGTTCGAATAGCCGGTCCCGAAATCGTCGATCGTGATGCAGGCGCCGGCGGCGCGGAGCTCGGCGATCTCCTCGAGAACCGCAGTGCTCGCCTCCATCGCCGCGCTTTCAGAGAGCTCGAGCTCGATCAGCGATAAGGGAACCTCGGCGTCGGCGAAGGCATGGCGGAGGCGGAGGAAGAAATCGGCACGCTCGACCTGACGCGGGCTGACGTTGAACGAGATCCGGCTCGAAAAACCGTTGCGATGCCAGCCGCCGAGAGTCGCGGCGACCTCGCCGATTACCCACTCGCCGATCTCGGCGATGATTCCCGTCCGCTCCGCGACCGGGATGAACGAGGCCGGCAACCTGAGGCCGTCGCGCGGACTATTCCAGCGCAGCAGCGCCTCGGCGCCGGCGAGCTCGCCGGTGACCAGACTCATCTGCGGCTGGAAGGCAAGCACGAACTCGCCCCGCTGGACCGCTTCGGTCAGCGCCTTTTCGGTTTCGATGCGCTGCTGGTGCTCGGAGGCGAGGCCGGCGTTGAACAGGCAATATTGGCCGCCGCCGGACGATTTGGCGCGGTACATCGCGATGTCCGCGGCGCGCATCAGCGATTCGATCGCAGTGCCATGGTCCGGCGAAATGGCGATCCCCACCGACGCACCGATATCCACGCTGTGCGCCGAAAGCTCGAACGATTCGGAGATGGCCATAACGACACGGCGAGCGACCCGCTCGATCTCCTCGACCGACCCGATCTCCGGGAAGAACATCGTGAATTCGTCGCCGGCGAGCCGCGCGAGGAGCGGCCGGACACGCGGGCTTCCGGTGAACTCGGCGTTGACGACGACTCGGAGCCGATTGGCGACCATGATCAGCAGCTGGTCTCCGCGCGCATGGCCGAGGCTGTCGTTGACCACCTTGAAACGGTCGAGGTCGACGAACAGCATCGCGGATCTCGCTCCGTCGAGCACTTCGCTCAAGAGCTTGTCAGCTTCGGAACGGAAGTGCAGCCGGTTCGGCAGCGACGTGACCGGATCGTACATGCCGAGCGCATGCGCGTTCTCGATCGAGGCGCGCACCTCGGAAAAGAGGGTGTCGACAGCGGCGGCGAGCTTGGGCATCGTGCGGCGCACCGATTCCGGCGCGGGCGAGACCAGATCGCCGTCCTCGACCGCGAGCAGGCGCTCGGCGAGCGCGGCGAGAGCACGGGTGCTGTCGCTGTTGGGGCGCTCCGAAGCGACGTAGCTGATCAGCAGGCAAAAGGCCCCGGCTACGAGCGAAGCGAGGATCTTCTCGTCGAACTCCGTCAAGTAGAGGAGCCCGGCCAGCGAGAAGAGGAACGAGGCGAGGCCGGCGGCGCACGAAAGGATCGTGTTGCTGACCTTTTGGGCCGTACCTGCTTTCATCCGATCAGCGCCTCGAAGGCAAGATTTCTCGCCTGCGTCCGCGTTACCGAGTCAGAGTTAAGAAATTGTCAGCGCGAGGACGGCTTGCGGCGAAGCACGATGTAAAGGCTCCCGCTGCCTCCGTGACGGCGGTGAGCGCCGCGGACCGCCGCAATATCCGGAGCGTGGCGAGAGGCGGCCAGCCAGTCGTTGACGGCCGCTCGGATGGCGCCGCGGCGGACCGGCGGCTCGCTTGGGCGGTGATGGCCGGTGATGAACAGGACCACCCGGTCGCCTCGGGCGATCGCCTGCTCGAGCGCGCAGTCGATCGCGCGCCACGCGCGATCGAGGCTCAGTCCATGAAGGTCGACGACCCGGTCAGGCTCGACCGCACCTTCGCGAAGGCGGCGATCCCAGGTCGAGTCGAGGGTATTCCTCCCCGGGACGGGGAGGGGAACCGGCCGCGAAGCGGACGGTGGAGGGGGCCCACGGTGGAAGCGCCCCCCCGGTGGGGCCCCACCACCAGCCTTCGGCTGGCCCCCCTCCCCGTTCCGGGGAGGATTTTCGTGCTCACGAGATAGCGGGCGGATCGTCGATGCGACGCGCGCCCAGAGCGCCGATTCCTCAGGGCTGAGCGGGCGCACGGGCGGCCGCCCCTCTGGGCAGCAGAATATAAGCGACTCCATTCGCCGCCATTCCCCCCGCGATTTGGGTCGCTTCGGGCCCCGAACCCCAGAAGGTGTCGAACCGGTTGGGTCCCTTGATCGCCCCGCCCGTGTCCTGTGCGACCCACAGCCCATAGGCTTCCGGCCGGTCGACGGCGAGATAGACGGGCGCGCCGAGCGGCACGAATTTCGGATCGGCGGCGACGGTTGCCTGGCCGGTCACCGGCACATTCAGCGCGCCGACTGGCCCCGGCCCGTTCAACACCCGAAAGAAGATGTAGGAAGCGTTCTCGCTCATGAGTTCCCGTCCCTGGTCGGGATTGGCTCGGATCCAGTCCTTGATGGCCTGCATGCTGGTCCCGCCCGGCGGCAAAATCCCTCGGTCCTTCAGCAACTTGCCGATCGCTGTATAAGGAAGCCCGTTCTGGTCGGCATAAGCGATCTGGATGCTCGTGCCGTCGGGGAAGACCACTCGCGCCGAGCCCTGGATCTCGGCGAAGAACAGGTCGAGCGGATCGGCCGCCCAGGCGATCTCCAGCCCGCGATTGGCGATCGCCCCGTTCTGAATGTCGGCACGCGAATAATAAGGCACGCAGGTGCCGGTTGGATCGACTCGGCCGCGGCCCGTCGTGCCGTCGGGGCGAGTGCAGCGCACGAGGTCGGGCGGGACCATGTAGATCGGCGCATATCCCGGCAGCGGGGTTCGCGACCCCTGGATTTCCGGCTCGTAATAGCCGGTTGCGAACGCCTTGCCGTTGCCGACCCGCACCCAGTCGAAATTGTCGCGGAAGAAGGCGGTCGCCTGCTCCGGCGAGACGCCGACCGCCTGAGCGCAAAGCGGCGCCCAATCCTGCCCCTGGGCGAGACCCGATTGATCCTGCCTATGCAGGAGCGCGGGGCAGCTGGTCCGGAAGGCCGCAAGCGCGCGCTCGGCCCACTGGTCGTAGATGGTCGGTGCCGGCGGGACCAGCGCAACCCCGGCCGCACGCGCATTTGCCGGCGGTGGCGGAGTGACTGGCGGTACGGGAGCGGGAATCGGGAGCGGCAGCGGGGCCGCCGGCGGGGGGATCGGGCGGGCCGCGCAAGCAGCGAGAAGCACGGCTGAGGCGAGCGCGAACGCGCGTTTCGCGACGTTCACGCTTCCTCGTCGGTCTCGATCAGCAGCCAGTTGGGATCGCGCGAGGCGAGATCGCGGCGGAAGGTCCAGAGGTCGCGCGTCTGGACCGCATCGCTCATCGATCCCGCGACGACCTCGCCCCCCGCGTTGCGGGTGACGGCGGCGATATCGGCCTCGAAGCGGACCGTAAGCAAGGCGACCGAGCGTTCGACCGTCGCTTCCGAGATCACCGCCTGCTCGATCGTGACGAGGCGATTGTCGAGGGTGAGTCCGTCCTTGCCGCGCTGTTCGACCGCCGCCGCAAACGTATCGTACACATGCGCATCGACATGAGGCTTGACGGTCGCGAGATCGCCCTTCCAGAACGCCTCCAGGATCAGCCTGTAGGCGGATTTCGCGCCTTCGAGGAAGCGGGCGACGTCGAAGCTCGCATCGGCGGCTAGGATCGCTCGAACGCCGGGGCCGGCCAAGGGTACGTAAGCAAGGTCCGCGGCATTGTCGGCGCTCGGCGTCGCCGGCGGAGCCGTCGTCACCCGAGGCTCGACCCGCGGTTCCTGGTCCGCCGGCTTTAGGATCGGCTGCTGCTCATGGCCCGTGCGCTCGCCGAGCACGCTGTAGAGGCGCAGCCCGATGAACAAAGCGACGAGGGCAAGGATGACGATGACGGTCAATTGACGAGAATCCTTCGGTCTTGCCCATCAACATAGTGCGGCGCGCGTAAATATTCCAACACCTCCCAACGCACGAAGGCGGCATTGCGCCCCATAATCGCGGCTGCTAGTCGCACCCGCCTGAAGCGCCGCCCGCGGCGGCGGCTCCCGACACCAGGCAACAGCTTGCAAGGACAGCATTTCATGGCGGACCAGGAACCGGCCTCGAGTGGCAACGGCTCGGGCGAGAACAGCAATCAGCCGCAGGTTTCGATCCTCGCGCAGTACATCAAGGATCTGTCCGTCGAAAACCCGAGCGCGCCCCAGGTCTATTCTTGGCAGGTTCAGCCGAGCCTCGACGTCCAGTTCAACATCGGCGTCAACAGCGCTCCGGAGAACGTGCACGAAGTCATCCTCAAGATCGAAATCTCGGCAAAGTCGGAAAACGGCGTCCATTTCGTCATCGACCTCAGCTACGCGGGCCTGTTCGGGCTTCGCAATGTGCCGGACGAGGCGCTCCAGCCGTTCCTCCTGATCGAGGCCCCGCGGACGATCTTCCCCTTCGCTCGGCAGATCATCGCCGAAGCGGTGTCGAGCACCGGCTTCCCTCCGCTCCTCCTCGATCCGATCGATTTCACCGGGGCTTACATGGCCCAGCTTCAGGCGCAGCAGGACCAGCAGGGAGCAGCCCCCGGAGCGGCACCGCAGCCGGCCGGGGAAGAGCCGGGGGAAGCCTGACGCTTCGGCGCTCCAGGGGGCGTTGAACCGATGAACCTCGCCCGGTCGCTCGGATCCGTCGGCGGGCTGACGCTCGCCAGCCGAGTGCTCGGGCTCGCTCGCGACATGCTGTTCGCTGAATATGTCGGCGCCAATTTCGCGTCGGACGCATTCACCATCGCCTGGCGGATGCCGAACATGTTCCGCGCCCTCTTCGCCGAGGGCGCCTTCTCGGCGGCATTCATTCCGATGTTCAACAAGAAGGTCGCCGACAAGAACGGTCCTGGCCTTCCCGCCGGCGTGGCGTTCGCCGAGGACGCGCTTTCGGTCCTGCTTCCAGCGCTCATCGGCATGACTCTCGTCCTCGAAATATTCGCTTGGCCGGCGACCTACATCATCTCGGGCGGGTTCAACGGAATCAGCGCCGACAAGTTCGCGTTCGCGGTGCTGCTGTCGCGGATCACCTTCCCTTACCTGATGCTGATCTCGCTCGCCTCGCTCGCCGGCGGGATCCTCAATTCGCTGCACAAATTCTGGGTGGCAGCCGCCGCTCCGATCCTGCTCAACGTCGCGCAGGTCGTCGCCCTGATCTTCTTCCACACGCACGAGACCCTGCTGACGGCGCAGAACCAGGCAATCGCGGTCACGGTCGGCGGCGCGCTCCAGCTCGTGTGGCTGGTGCAAGCCTGCTGGTCGAGCGGGATTCACTTTCGGATCAAGATGCCGCGCATCAACGCCGACGTGAAACGGCTGATGAAACTGATCGCCCCCGCTGCGGCCGGCGCCGGCGCCGTCCAATTCAACCTTCTCGTGTCGAGCGCGCTTGCGACCGGCCTCCTCGCGCACGGATCGGTCACATACATTTACTATGCGGACCGCCTGAATCAGCTGCCGCTCGGTCTGATCGGCATCGGCCTTGGCACCGTCCTTCTGCCGACTATCTCGCACCAGCTCGGCAGTGGCGCGGATTCGGAAGCGATGAGCACGCAGAACCGCGGCCTCGAGCTGGCGCTGTTCTTCACCTTGCCGGCGACGGTCGCGCTGGTCGTCTGCGGCGTCCCGATCATTCGGGCACTCTTCGAGCACGGCCAGTTCGGCGCCGACGACGCCGTGAAGACCGGCCAGGCGCTCGCCGCTTTCTCGCTCGGCTTGCCTTCCTACGTCCTCGTGAAGGTGCTGACGCCCGGCTATTATGCCCGCCACGACACCAAGACTCCGATGCGCTTTGCGATGATCTCGATTGCGATCAACCTGGGGCTCAACCTGGCGTTCATTCTTCCGCTGAAGCACGTCGGGCCGCCGCTCGCCACGGCGCTGGCGTCGACCGTCAACGTCTGGATGCTTTATTACACGCTCAAGAAGCGCGGGCATTTCGAGAGCGACCGGCGGCTTCGGCGACGGGTTCCCCGTCTGGCGCTTGCCGCCGCCGTCATGGGCATCGCGCTCTACTGGTTCGCGCCGCTGGTCGATCCCTATATGGTCGGCTCGATCTTCCACCGCTTCGGCGCGCTTGCAGTGCTCGTCGGCGCAGGAGGCGCCGTCTACGCGATCGCCTGCTTCGCGACCGGCGCCTTCGTGATCGGTGATGTGAAACTCTTGATAAGGCGGACGCCTCAAGCATGACGAGCCAAAGACCGATGCGCGTCCTTTCCGGAATCCAGCCGACCGGCGGCCTTCATCTCGGCAATCTCCTCGGCGCGATCCTGCGCTGGGTGCGGATGCAGGACGAAGCCGAATGCTTCTTCTTCCTCGCCGACCTCCACGCGCTCACGGTCGACGTCGATCCGACCGAGCTGCGCTCGAACGTCCGGGAAATGGCCGCGGCCCTGATCGCCAGCGGAATCGATCCGGCGAAGTCGACTTTGTTCACCCAAAGCGCCGTTCCCGCCCATTCGGAGCTCACCTGGCTCCTCCAGTGCACCTCCCGGATCGGCTGGCTCAACCGGATGACCCAGTTCAAGGAGAAATCGGGCAAGAACCGCGAAGGCGCCTCGGTCGGGCTTTATACCTATCCGGTCCTCCAGGCCGCCGACATCCTGCTCTATCAGGCGACTCACGTCCCCGTCGGCGAGGACCAGAAGCAGCATGTCGAGCTCACCCGCGACATCGCGATGAAGTTCAACAACGATTTCGATGTCGAGCTTTTCGTCCCGCCGGAGCCCTATATCGGCGGCGGCACCGCGGCGCGGGTCATGAGCCTTCGCGACGGCACCGCGAAGATGTCCAAATCCGATCCTTCGGACATGAGCCGGATCAACCTCACCGACAGCGACGATTCGATCGCGCAGAAGATCCGCAAGGCGAAGACCGATCCCGACCCCTTGCCAAGCGATCCCGCCGCGCTGGCTGGCCGGCCGGAAGCGAAGAATTTGGTCGGAATCTACGCGGCGGTTACGGGCGAAAGCGTCGAACAGGTCCTTTCCCGTTTCGCGGGTCAGGGGTTCGGAGCCTTCAAGCCTGCGCTTGCCGACGCGCTGGTAGCGCTGATCGCGCCGATTCGGATGCGGCTTGGGGAGCTTCGGGAGAACACGGCCGAGCTCGACCGGATCCTGGGGCTGGGCGCTGTCCGAGCGAGCGAGATCGGAGCGCCGGTGCTGGCTCAAGCCAAGGCCGCTCTGGGCCTCACCGAATAGCCGCGCGGCGCAGTTTGGATACCAACCAGCCACGCCCCCTCGCGCTCTCGCAGCGGCTTGCGCAGATCGTTGACGAGGACGGCCCCGACCGCCTGTCCTTCTCCGATCTCGCGCTCCAGCTGCAGGCCCGCGCCTGGGGCGGCCTGCTGGTCATATTCGCCACCATCAATGCCATACCGCTGCCGCCGGGAGTCAACATCTTCTTCGCGATTCCCCTGATGATCGTATCGGCTCAAATGGCGTTCGGCCGAGCCAGTCCCTGGTTCCCGGCCAGGATCAACCGTCGCGGTGTCACCAAGGAAGAGCTGCGCCGCCTGATCGCGAAAATGGAATGGGTCGAAGTGCGGGTCGAGCGAATGTTCAAGCCACGCCTGGCGACGCTCACCGGGCCAACCGCGACTCGGCTGATCGGCGCCGCGTGCTTCATATTGGCGTTGTTGACGACGTTGCCGATCGTCCATGTCGCGCCAGCAGCGGTGATCATCCTCTTCGGCCTGGCGCTGATCTATCGCGATGGAGCGCTGGTCATCGCCGCCGCTGCCGCAGGGCTAGTCGGCGTGGTTATCGCGGCCTTTCTGGTCGCTTCTGGCGCAGTCGCGATCGGCTACGTCGCTCACCGATTCGGATTGTAGCTCTGCGCAACGGGCCCGCCGGAGATTGTCCGACGGGCCCTGCCCTTTCCGGCGTTTCGGGGCGGCCGGAAAGGCCAGCTCCCCGCTGATCGCGCCGCACCGAGCCGCGTGCGATCAGCCCTCCAGCTGTCTCGTCAGCAGCCGAATGTCCGCGTCGAGCTCGGCGTCGCTCGCGCGCAGTTTCTCGATCTGGCGAACCGCGTGGATCACCGTCGTATGGTCCCGCCCGCCGAAGCGGCGGCCGATGTCCGGCAGCGACTTGGGGGTCAGCTGCTTCGACAGATACATCGCCACCTGGCGCGGCCGAGCGACTTCGCGGGCGCGCCGCGCCGACGTCATCTCGGCCTTGCGGATTCGGTAATGCTCGGCGACCTGAGTCTGGATCTCGTCGATCGAGATTCGCCGCTGGTTCGCGCGAAGGACGTTCGCGAGCACTTCCTCGACGAAGGCAACGTCGATCGTCCGCCCGGTCATCATCGCGTAGGCGCCGATGCGATTGAGCGCGCCTTCGAGCTCGCGAACCGACGAGGTCACGCGCCGCGCCAAAAAGTCGATCACCGGCCGCGTCATCTCGACGCCGGGCAGCGCCTCGAGCTTCGAGCAAATGATGTTGAACCTCAGCTCGTAATCGGCCGCGTTGATGTCCGCGACCAGACCCCAGGACAGGCGCGACAGGATCCGCGGCGCGATCCCGTCCAGGTCCTGCGGCGCCCGGTCCGAGGTGATCACCAGCCGCCGCCCGGCGGTGATGATCTCGTTCATGGTGTGGAAGAATTCCTCCTGCGTCGAATCCTTGCCGGCGATGAACTGGACGTCGTCGATCAGCAGCAGGTCGGCGTTGCGCAGGCGCTGCTTGAACCCGATCGTGTCGTTTTCCTTCAGCGCACGAATAAACTCGACCATGAACTTCTCGGCCGACATCGAGACGACTCGAGCGCCGCGGTTGTTCGCCAGGAAGGCGTGGCCGATTGCGTGCAGCAGGTGGGTCTTGCCGCGGCCCGTTCCGCCATGGATGAAGAGCGGGTTGAAGCTGACCGTCGACGATGTCGCGAGCGTCCGCGCGGCGGTGGCGGCGACCTCGTTCGCCTTGCCGACGACGAAGGTCTCGAACCGGTAGCGAGGATCGAA